>Ga0209573_1000049_pt1 | contig 329776 bp, 298 predicted proteins | sample TNRBio252014_DNA_FD_185870 | JGI IMG/M metagenome (GOLD analysis project Ga0209573, IMG submission 185870) | Wastewater treatment Type I Accumulibacter community from EBPR Bioreactor in Madison, WI, USA - TNR Reactor_6/25/2014_ DNA (SPAdes)... | ecosystem: Engineered > Bioreactor > EBPR >... | reverse complement strand
CGGGTTCCCACGCCGAATTTATCACCGAGCATTACTGGGGTTACACCCGGCGCGGCCCCTCCCGCACCGACGAGTATCAGGTCACGCACCCGCAGTGGGAGCACTTTGCCCTCCGGTCGTTTGCGGTAGAGGTAGATTTCGCCGCCGTCTACGGCCCTACGTGGGCGTTCCTGACTTCCACCACGCCGGATTCCGTGCTGTTCGCGCGGGGCTCGGAGGTGGCGGTGTTCCCCGCCGGGCGGTTGTAGCTAGCGGTTACCCTTGGCCCGGTTGTGGGTGCTGCACAGCATTTGGCAATTTGCCTTTCCGGTGGCACCGCCTTTGCTCCATGCGGTCACGTGGTCGGCGTCCATTTCTTTGAGTTCCCAAATTCTGGCCTTGTTGGAATCATGCCCTAGCGCACACAACGGACAGTTCGACTCGCCTTTGTCCTTGGCGGCTTTCGTTTGTTCCCCGTAAACAATTTTCTTGGTCGCGTCGTCGAACACGCGAACTTCGAGCAGCTTCGTGTCTTGACTTCCGCCTAGAACGAACTCAAATATCCCTCTTTTCCTTTTGATATAGGAATCCGTGTACAGCTTCTGGACTTCCTCCGAAACCTGCGCGGGGTCGTAGGGCTTGTGGTGGTATTCCTCGTACAGGCGTCCCCATTCCAGTCCGCACATTTCATCTTCCACGTCCTTAAAGGTCACCGAAACCCAGTCAATCACGCTGTTGAAGTAGTTCTTGAGCTCGGTGATTTGGGTGTCAGACCGATGCTCGCTCATGTACGCGCCAACGTTTCCCTTGCTCACCCATTCAAGAGCCCTTTCCAAAAAGTCTTGTCGGCTCGCCGAGCCCTTGATATAAGCACTCCATTTCTGGATATTGGAGTTTTGACTATTGCTAAACTCGGCCTTGGCCAATGTCACGAATGGACCGGAATAGATCGCGTTCAGAAGTTCTTGGGGTTTCAGCGGTACGCCGGCAATATTGATCGTCTCAAACCATTGCTTGATCTCGGTCTCCGTGCCCTCACATTCGTAAATGAGAAGTTTGGACTCCAAGATTTTTGTCCGCTGATCGGCCGGCAGGCTGTCAAAATTCTGGGGGTTATTGCCGTCTAGTATCGCAAATTTTCCCGTCACAAATCGGCCTATGCTGGTGATTCTTTGTTGCCCGTCCAGAACCTCAAACCGGTCTTCGCCGACTGTGTTGAAGTAAATGAGCCCGAGCGGATAGCCTTTTAGTAAGGACTCGATGACGGCCTGCTCGCGCTTGCCCCCGCCGTCCGCATAGATGAAGTTGCGTTGGTATTCAGGCTGGATGGTCAGCTTGCCGCTGAGGCCATGCAAGCCCTTGCCTTCCAGTGTGTTATAGACGAACCCATCGCAGATGTCGGCGACGGTGATTTCAGTACGTAGTTTCGTGACCATTTACGGGCCAATGATACTTAAAATCGGTGCCGAATGAAAACCCGCGCATACGTGTTCTTCCCATCCAAAAGCGGTCGCGCGTCCCTAAATCTTTCGTCCTTTTCCAATCCCACTATGTGTGGATTATAACCGGCCGAAGCCCCTAAACCGATAATTTCGAACTGGTCAGGGCAATATTTATCAAGAAAAGTAATCGGGACTCCCATGATTCCAGGGAAATCGCTGGGAATCGCATCTGTATAAGGTACATCAATCGCGCCGTAGTTGTCGTAGCGGTCATAATTGGCTTTGCCTTTAACTTCTTTATGTTTGCTAAATTTCAAATTCTCTTCCATTGTCATTAATGGTAGTGCCAGGTGACGTCTTCCATGCTCCAAGTTCGTCCACCATCGTACACCTTTCACCCGAATGAACTTATTTCCTTCGGAGTCGATACGCCATCCGGCCGCCTGTAAGGGGTAATAGTCGGGAACCCTGAACTCTCGATCGCCACTACTGATTGTGGCTCCCAGCCATATCTTATCCGCCCTTATCAGCGGAAATATCTCCCGGTAAGTTATGGCCTGAACGTTTCCAATGACTATGAACTTTTTGTCGGATTCAATCAGCTGCGCGATAAACTCTCGGAAGAGTGAAAATGGAGGATTGGTCACGACTATGTCACATTCTTCTAAATAATTGACACATTCCGGACTTCGAAAATCTCCTCCTCCCATCAGCGATGTTCTCGTATGGCTGTTTCTCTGCAAGAAAAGCTTCACGTCCTCAACTCCGACGGCACCATCACCGGTGATATCCATCACTTCCTCGATTACGACCGCTACCGCCTTCGGGCGCTTACGTTGCCCATTCCCTTCTTCGAACTCCATTAACTTTAGCTGCCGGTTCGCAATTGGGGAGCCATCGTAACTCGTCGTGATCAGCTTCTTAAGTCCGAGTTTGTTAAAATTCGCCGCGAAGTACTTGAAGAAATTGCTCTCAAACGGGTCGTCGCAGTTGCAGTAAACAACTTTCCCTCGAAACGTGTCCGGATCATATTCAAGGTATGCCTCAACCTCCTTCTGGATGTCCACGTATTGAGTGTAAAACTCATCCTGCTTGGCCACCTTTGCGCTTACAAGCATTCGGTTGCCAGAAGACGTAGACGCGGGGCTACTGCTCATACCGTGCATTATTGCACACTGGACAAAGCCCGCGCAACACTCACGTGACAGTTTTACGACTAGGCGGCCCGGCCTACAAATACGCAAACGAAACGCTGACTCCCGGCGCGGCCGAGCGTGAAACCGCCCGGACCCAGTGCGCGGCAAATCCATCCGGGAACTGGTACGTGGCCATGCCCGCCTTGCCCGAATCCAGCGTCGTCATCCTGCGCCAAGAGCCATCGCCCAGCACATCCACCTCAATGTCCACCTTCACGCGCTTGGACGGCTCACACACCAAGGACACGGACTTCTTATCAAATCCCGTCATCAAGAATGGGTCGGACGTCAAGCCCGGCGTGACCTTGTCTTTGAACCACACCGCGCCCCACCCTTGCGGCTTGCCGAACGACCAGAGGTCATCTATAGACCCCCACCAAAGCCCCGATTGCGGTTGGCCCACCGTGTGGTCGGTTTGGTCGCTCGCCATCACAAAATAGCCGTTGTAATGCACAAAGTCGGGCGTAACGCGCAAGTGGCGCGAGATCGGCTGAATACCGACCATTTTTCCGCCGTACACCAAATTTGGTAAGTCATAGAACAAGCCAAACGCATCCATGAGATACCGTTCGGTTTGGGCAAATCGAATCCGCATCCATTCCGTGTTCCACGTGTGCAGCCAAGATTGACTGCCAAACGGCAAACGATACCGAGTCCATTCGCCGCGGTACAACACGCGCAGAATCGCGCTGGCTCGGTCCCAACCTACGGCAAAGAGCGGCGATCCGTAATAGTCATTTGCCGCCGAACGTTGGTTGCCCGAAACCTCAATAAACGGATTGCGCTCCAGCACATTCCAAGCCGATTTTCCATCCCATTCGGCAAGACGGCCGGCGCTGCGGGTACCCAGATACTCCGGTTCTTCGAAGGTGTTGTTGGCCACCACCACCCGGCCCTGGCTGGTGTGCATCCCTTTGAAGTGGAGATAGGCCCCGGAGGTCCAGTCAAGTTCCTTGGTTAAATCGAAGAGTTGCTTGGACTCCAGAGTGTCCACGTTGGTCTCAAACAGCAGCCCTTCCATGGTCAAAAAGTAGACCATTCTCGGGTTGGAGAGGTGCGCCGCCGTGGCGGTAAGGCGGTGTTTGCCGAGTTCGGCTGAGGTGCGAACCGTTCCGGTTTCGGAGATAAAGTGCGGTCCAATAATTGCCTGTTTGGACCCCCAATGGATGTAGCGGTTTGCGAACGTTCCGGTGATGCTCTCGGGCCGCCGGGTCCATTTCATGTCTTCGCTAACTTCGTACAGACCGAGGCCCGTTCCCCGGATGTGAGCGACATAGCCGACGGCCCACAGTTTGTTCGCCCACGGAATCAGTGCGCCGATGCCCGCCTCACTGTCACTTCCGGCACCCGGCGCGCGAATGACCATCGTTGGGTCTACGTGATCGCGAATTTGGGCCCCGGCGGAGGCCACAAGCAATGAGGTTTGCAAAACGGCAAGACGGTGCATGCGCTAAGTTTGACTCAACCTTGCCAGGCGCGTGACTTGGTCGGTTTTAACCCACAAACGAGCGGTCGTCTAGGGCTTCGAGTTGGTTCACGGCAATGAGCTTGCGCTTCTCTTGCGGCGACAGGTTCTGGTGTTCGCCGAAGTCCACGCCGACCTCGCGCATAACTTCCACCAAATCATCGTGGTGAAGTTGCGACTGATACTCTTGCCCGCTACGGATGCATACCGCCTTCGGACCCTCTAGCCCCGCCTCTTTGTAATACGCCACGCCGATTTGCGCGGGCCGCTGGATGACGTGGAACAGCTTGCCGAATGGCATCCAGAGCAGCAGCAGAATCACGGTGAACGCGTGCAGCAACGAGATAAAGCTAAAGTGCGCGCCGCCCATCAGCTTATAGCTCGCCGTAATCATAAGGCCCGTGATGGAAACCGCAAACAGCAGCACCAGCGGAATCAGGTCATTTTCGATGGACTGAACCGCGTGGGCGCCGTGGTGGAACACGCGCCGGTGCATGGCAAACCCGATTCCGGTGAGCACCAGCACCGCGCTGATGTTGAGACCGTTGAACAAGAACCAGCCGAGCACACCGTTGGGATCAAACGCAAACTGCGGCAGGCCCATGAACTCGACTTGGTAGTGGTAGCCATCTTGGGCGAGGCCGAACTGCACCCAGCCCCAACTGAGCGGAAACGTGATCGCAAACGCGAGCAAGCATCCCCACGCCATGCCCATGTGGGCAATCCAGCGGGTGTGGCTTCGCTTGCCAATGAATTTTTGGATGACGATGTTGTTCCAGAGCAGCACGAACAGCTTCAGCACATTGCGGATGAGCTTTCGCGGTTGGAGGAAGAGCTTCCAAGACGCCCGGAAGTAGCGCCACGTGGCGGGCCGCTGAATCCACATTAGGTAGCGATAAGCGAACGCAAACGCGGCGAGAATGGTGGCGGCGGTGTAGGCAGCAAGGGGAGAATCGAACCGGGTGAGCCGTCCCGAACCGAAGTAGACGGCGAGAAGGAGTCCGACCGAGCAAAGGACGCCCCCGGTGAGGGCAATCGCCATCGGGTTTCGGGGCGGGGTTTTGGCAATCATTCTTCTTCCTCCAGCACCGAATCCACCCAGCTGAGGCAGGCCATCATGTTGGGGAATCCAAGTGTGGGCGCGGCGAGCAGAGCGACATGGCGCACTTCTTCTTTGGTCGCCCCGGCCTGCAGGGCTTTGTGGGCATGGCTCTTGGCGCCGCCTTCCATGCGGGCGCCGAACGAGAGCCCAAGCTTGACCAAAGCGCGGGTTTTTTCGTCGAGTGGACCCGCGTTTGCGACCGCGTTTCCATATTGCTCATAGGCCGCCCCGACCTCGGGGTAGTCACGGAAAAACTGGACATATCGCTTGGGCAGCCGTGCCATAGTTCTTAGTATGGAAAACTCGTCTGCCGGCGGGTATGACGGTTGTCATACAGCGGTGTTGCTGACCGGGGGCGCGAGTCGCCGAATGGGCACAGATAAGGCGAAGCTGCAGATTGAGGGTCGTCCGCTAGCCGAAGTTTTGGCGGGTCGGCTGCGCCAGGCGGGGTGGGAACCCGCGGTGTTGGGCCGCACCGAGCTTCCGGGCTATGCGTTTGTGGCGGATGAAGAGGAGTTCGCGGGTCCGGTGGCGGCCTTAGCGCGGTTTCAGCCCCGTTCGGAGTTTGTTTTCGTGCTTTCGTGCGACGTCGTGCGGTTTGGTGCCGTGGTTCCGGGCCTTTTCTTGTCGGCCTTGGGCGAATGTCAGGCGGTAATTCCGGAGTTGGATGGCCGGTTGCAGCCTCTGTGCGCGCTCTATCGCCGTTCGGCGTGGGATGCGTTTGCGGCGGGTGGCGTTCGGCGCGTGTTCGATTGGGTGGACCGGCTGGACGTACGGGTTCTGGACGAAGCCGCGCTGGCGGCGCTAGGGGTTTCCGCCGCGTGGCTGACCGGGGTCAACACCCCGGAAGAGTTGCGTTCCCTTGGCGCGGAGTACTCGCCATCCGAAAACGAATAAGAGAATTTTTATAGCCACGGCTATGAAGTTATGTTATCATAGCCTTAGCTATGAAAAAATCTGATCGGGCGTTTACGCTCATTGAACTCTTGGTGGTGATTGCCATCATCGCAGTCTTGGCCGCCATTCTCATTCCGGTTCTCACGCAAGCGAAGCGGGCCGCGCAGAAGTCGGTTGCCATCAGCAACCTCAAGCAGATTGCGACGGCGGTCGTGCTGTATGCCGGGGATAACGACGATGTGTTTCCGCGGACCATGGACACGTCCACTGGGTTTCCCGAGACCATCTCGTGGTGGGCAGTTGCGAACTACCAACGGGCGCTTGACCCGTATATCAAGAACGGGCGGGGCGGCATCAACGAGGGCGGACTTGCTCCGGCAAAGAATAGCGTTTGGTTCGACCCGACGGACCCAGACAAATCCGTTGACACTATGTGGGGATCGTTTGCAAACAGCGGGTTCATGACGGGAATGCACCGAAACGGCTCCTCGATCGAAGAACCATCAAACACCGTCTACAGTGCGCTTCGCGCCGGAAGCTATGCGCGCGCGGTTGGCATCACCATTCCGAGCCCGTTGCCTTTGAGTGACCCGAACGATCCCTTTTGGTCCTCGGAGTTTTTCGACATTTGCTTTGATCCGTGGACGGAGGACCGAGATAACACGGCGAGCCCGTACCATTTCAGCAAGGAGCGCGCCGCACCGCCTTGTGCCTATTTCCCTAGTGATCCGCACTGCGAAGACTGGACTGGGCAGCTCGACGGCGAGTGGAACGAGAACTTGCACGGCATGCCCCGGCAACCACGAGGAGATACACGCTATGGACGGGTGCAACTGTTTTCTTTTGCGGACGGGCACGCCAAGGCGTTGCCCTTTGCCGCGACTTACCGGTCTTCGTCCGACAATTTGTGGAGCGTACGGAGATCCGAGTAATCGCATTAAACCTATCTGAAAATTTTCGATGGAAATCAGAATAACTCTGGGTACCGCTCCATGATTTGCTGGGCCGTTTCATAAGGTGGAAGTTGGATAAGAACTGGGTCGCCGGTTTCTCCATGGCAAAACCACCGCTTAACGATTTGCGCAGCGCGATCTACGTCAGTTCCATTGTCGATACAGTAACAAGCGGCGGCCAGCGAAACAGACTCAGGCGATGCTAAGTCTTCTTCAATGTAGGATTCAATTACCGGCATCCGTTGCCCGGCTACGGCGATATACAACCATGCGCGGAATTTTGGGTCTGAGGAGTTCTGCGCGAGCGCCTCAGAGTTGTGTAATTCCACTATCCACTTCGGAACTATCAGCAATGCGATAAAGTTAAACTCACGTTGATCTGCAGATTTGAAAAGCTCCTCAATAAGTAGCTTGCCGTCGGCGGGGTCGTAAGAGTCTCTAATTTCAAACAACTTCCTCAGCTTATGCATCTTCGCGCCCGATTCTGAGTTTATCCTGCTGGAAGAAGAGCATGTACAACGGCATGACCGGCGTCACACGCGGGCCCGGGCTTGCACGATACACTCAAGGGCGTGTCTGAGATCAACCCGAGTTGGTTTGCGGGACCCAAGGCCGAAAACGCCGAGTGGTTCTCGCGCGTGCTGGAACGCATCGCCTGGGATTACTACTTTTGGCGCCGGAACTACTTTCCCAAGGACGGCGCGGTGCTCAATTCCCGCGTGCAACGCGAAAATGAGGAGTTCCGCGACGTTTTCGAGGACCAGCTCACCGAGTTGCTGGGCCGACTAAAGGGCGACTGCCCTTTCTACAGCCCGCGCTACGCCGGGCACATGCTCGCCGAACAGACCCTGCCCAGCATCGCGGGTTACTTCGCGACCATGCTCTATAACCCGAACAACGTTTCTAGCGAATCCTCGCCGGTAACGCTGGAACTCGAGCTCGAAGTCTCCCGGACCATCGCCACGATGCTGGGGCACGATGAGGCAGGCTGGGCCCACCTTTGCAGCGGCGGAACTGCGGCCAATATCGAAGCCCTCTGGGTAGCGCGGAGTGTGCTCGTGCTTCCCCATTTGGTGCGCAACGTTCGCGCAAAACTGGGCTTGCCCGAGACCACCGTAGAGCCTTCCCCGCGCGCCGCACTTGCCGCCTACGCCGGGCTGTATGGTTCGGGAATCCCTGAACCCGCCGTGCGCAAGGCAGTCCACGAGAGTCCGGCCAACCTCGCGAACCGTGGCTCCGCGGCCGTGTTTGGAGAATTCGGAATCCGGCCCACCCTTATCGTGCCGGAAACGCACCATTACTGCTTTGGCAAGGCCATGGACCTGCTGGGCCTCGGCCGAGACGCCTTGCGCCGCGTGCGAGTGGATGCCGATTTCCGGATGGACGTCCGCGACCTTGAACGGACTTTGGAGCAAGCCGATCGCGACGGTGAACAGGTTCTGGCCGTCGTGGCCGTGATGGGCACCACCGAAGAGGGCGCGATTGATCCGCTGGATCAGATCGTCGCCCTGCGAGACATGCGCGTTGCGGCCGGAAAGTCCGCGTTTTGGACTCATGCCGACGGAGCATACGGCGGCTATTTGCGTTCGATGATGATTCCTGAGCGCATAGGCCTAGGTGAACCGACGGCAAGAGCTTTGGTTCGAGGCGAAAGCCGCGAACTAACGCTCCAACTTCCCGAGAATCAGGCCTGCAACGCGTTTGCGGTGCTGGGTGAGTGTGATTCGATTACGCTCGACCCCCACAAACTCGGCTACATCCCGTATCCAGCTGGGGCGGTCTCGTTCAAAAATGCTTGCATCAAGCCGCTGGTTAAACAAGTTGCGCCGTACCTTCAGGACAGAGGCGACGCGTTCGCCGAAGAGGTCGCATCTGACCAAGTCGGCATGTTTTCGTTGGAAGGGAGCAAACCCGGAGCAGCGGCGGCGGCGGTTTGGCTGAGCCATCGCTGCATTCCGCTTGATACGTCTGGCCATGGCGTGCTTATGCGCGAGACGATCCGCAACGCGTGCAAACTTCACGCGCTTCTGGAACTTGACCTGAGCGAGCTTTGCCGCGCGGTTCCGCTTTGTCCGCCGGGTTCGAACATCGTGTGCTACGCGTTCGCTCCGAAAGAGGGTGCCCCGCTGGAGGAGATCAACGCACTCAACCGAACCCTCTATGACCGGCTGAGCATCAGCGAGGAAGGGCAGAAAAACGTGTACGCGCAGAAGTTCTTCGTTAGCCGCACCACGTTGGAACCCGGCCAATACGACGCGGTCACCGTGTCTTCGTTCCTCGGCCGGCTCGGAATTTCGACCGCCGAATACGAGTCGCACGGAATATTTCTCCTTCGGAGCGTGTTGATGAACCCGTGGTACACCGCGAGCTTGGAGAAAGACCACGACGTGCTGGCCGAGCTCGTAGACCACCTGTTCTGCCTGGCAGACGGATTAGTGTAACGAACTCGACCGGCGCGCGTGAATCAGCAGGGCTTTTCTGCGTTGCGGCGCGTGTAGAACCACCAGTTGAACGCAAGGTTCAACACATAGAACACGGCCAGTCCCGCGAAGAATGCCGAGGCATTCTTGCCTGCGCCCATGATTCCGGCAAGGAGGAGGCTGAACACGAACGGCCCGTAGGCGGCAATCGCAGATGTCCAGCCGATGACGCCGCCTGCTTGGCGCGGCGGGAAGATCATCGGAATCTGCTTGAACGTGCTCGCATTGCCAATTCCGCTAAAGAAGAACATGCCGAGCATGAGCCACAAGAACGGGGCCCAACTGTCCATCGAACTTGGGTTGGCGAACGGCACAATGGCGACGCTGCAGCCGATGAGGCCGAGGGCACTCACCATGGTCACTTTGGCTCCCCCGACTTTATCGGCCACGGGTCCCGCGGCGGCCCGTATTCCCGCCCCGATGAGCGGACCAAGAAACGCGTATTGTAGCGGGTCCGGGGCACCCGGGAACTCGCCAAATAGCTGCTTGATTAGCAGCGGGAAGGCGGCCGCAAGCCCGCTGAACGACCCGAACGTCATGATGTAGAGCGAGGTCATCACCCACGTGTGCTTCTCGCGGAAGATGTCGAGCTGTTCCTTAAAGCTCGCCTGAACCGGCACGTCTCGAAGGCCAAACCAAGCCGCCACCGTTCCGATGATCACCAGCGGAATCCAAACGAACGCCGCGTTTTGCAGGAAGATTTGGTTTGTGGCCCCAGTTTTCGGGTTCGTGAAGGTCTGCGACGAACCGACCATCGCCAGCCCCAAAATGGCCGGAATAAGGAATTGCGCCACGCTGACGCCAAAGTTGCCGATGCCGGCCTGGATTCCAAGCGCGGTGCCGAGCTTGGATTTCGGGAAGAACAGCGACGTGCTGGGCATGAATGAACTGAAGTTTCCGCCGCCCAACCCCGCCAGGAAGGCGAGGATCATGAACGTAGAGAGAGAGGTCGCCGGGTTGGTAACGGCAATTCCCCAGCCGATGGAGGGGATGAGCAGCAGCAGGGTCGAAAGGGTAATCGTCTTTCTCGAACCAAGGATCGGGATGAGGAAGGTGTGAACAATGCGCAGGGTTCCCGCGGCAAGCCCCGGCATGGCGGTCAGCCAGAACAGTTCTTGGGGCGTGAACTTGAACCCGATGCCCGTGAGCTTGACGACGATCGCGCTCACCATGAACCAGGTGGAGAAGCTCAGGATGAGGCAGAACGTGGTGATCCACAACGTGCGCCACGCAATCGGTTTGGCGGTTGCCTCCCAAAATGCCGGTTCATTCGGGTTCCAGTCGTGCAGTTTGTCGGCGGTGATGACTTTACTCATGATTTTTTTGGATGGGTTCTCCGTTAGTCTAAGAGGCATGATTGCGCGGCTTTTATAGAATTGCTATGATGTAAATCATAAGTCGCTATTCGGTCTTGGGCATTTCTTTGGACATTTTGAGAATGGTCACGTGCATCCAGACCAGACAGACTGCGCTGAGGGCGGCAAGGAACAGCCAGCAAGAGGTCCACAGACCAGTGGACTTGAGTAGGTAACCAAAGAGAATGGGGCAGACAAAGCCGCCGAGGCCGCCAATGACGCCGACGATTCCGCCGACAACCCCGACGTCGTTCGGGAAGTAGTCCGGAATATGGCGGTACACCGCCGCTTTCCCGATTCCCATCATGATTCCGGCGAGGAATACGATAACAGTGAACACCCACACGTTCGCTTGGAAGTAAACGTGGGTTACGCCGCGGGCCAGGAGTTCACGCTTTTTCACAGTCTGACCCACGGTAACCGCAGGTTCTTGCCAAGAGGAGTTCTTGGGCCAGATGAGAGTGCCTTCGCTAAGGCTCGAACCCCGGCTCATGAGCGATTGGTTCGTTCCCGCCGGAGCGGTCACGAGCGGATAGCTTTTCCCATCTACTTCGATAGCACTGGCAGAGACGGCGGTCACGGTTCCGCCCTTATCGGCGAGGACCCCTTGGCCGGGAGACATGATATCCATGCGCGGGGCAATTACCAACGCAAACAGGGCGGTGCAACTTGCCAGAACCCAATACATCGTAGTACGGGCACCAAACTTATCGCTCATCCAGCCCCCTAAGGCCCGAATGAGGCCGCTGGGAAGGCTAAAGATACTCGCCATGAGACCCGCTATCGCGAGACTCATTCCGTAAACCGTGAGGTAGTACGGGACAAGCCATTGGGCCAACGCAACAAACGCGCCGAACACGAGGAAGTAGTACACGCCGAAGCGCCAAACCCGCACCGATTTGAGCGGCGCAAGCATGGTCTTAAGCGTCTTGGGAACTTCGGTTTGGACGACGCGGTTCTTTGCCGAGAACGCAAACAGCACGGTCATCAGAAGTAGTGCACCGGCGTAAATCAGCGGAAGTTGCCGCCAGCCATCCATGTTCGTGCCCTTCGCGGTGAGAACGTCGAGCGCAGTGGGAGCAAGCAGCGTGGTGAGGGCGGAACCTGCGTTTCCGACGCCAAAGATTCCAAGGGCAGTGCCCTGCTTTTCTTTGGGCCAGAACACGGACGTGTAGGCGATTCCGACCGCGAACGCGGCTCCACTCATGCCAAACAATAATCCAGAGATTACGAGATGCTCAAAGCTGCGGGCGAGCGAAACGCTTGCGACCCCGGCGGTAGCAAACAACATCACGCCGATGTAGACCGGCTTTCCGCCGTAGCGGTCGGTGAGTAGCCCCACGGGCAAGCGCATGATGGACCCCGTGAGGATAGGCACGCCCAGGAGCCAACCGAGCTGAGGCTTAGTCAGTTCGATAATCTGGTTGTCGGCGAGGAAGGCGCCGAGGACGCCATACATCGTCCAGACGGCAAAACAAACGGTGAACGCCACGGTGTTCAGCGTGAGCATTCGGGTAGCGAGTCCGCGTTCCGGCATGCCCATAGTGTTGCCACGAATATTCTTCGTGCTTTATGATGATCGTCATAGTTGCCGGGCCGGGCTTCGGCTTAGAATAAATCGTGAACCAGCCGCAGTCGCCGTTAGAAGATCGCTTCCAACGTCGGCACACCTACCTTCGCGTTTCCCTGACTGACCGATGCAACTTTCGGTGCACGTATTGCATGCCCGAACACGGTTTGGCGTGGCAACCGCGGGAGAACATCCTGACATTCGAAGAAATTGAGCGTCTAGTGCGATTTTTTGTGGCCCGAGGGGTCACGAAAGTGCGGCTCACCGGCGGCGAACCCACTGTGCGCAAGGGCTATCTGCAACTGGTGAAAGCCCTTTCCGCAGTCGAAGGCTTGCATGAGCTTGCGCTCACTACCAACGGCTCTCGACTCGCGCAGGATGCGGCTTCTCTCGCCAATTTCGGACTCTCGGGTGTAAATGTCAGCCTGGATACGTTGCGGCCGGAGCGGTTCGCGCTGATCACACGACGCGATTCCTTCGCGCAGGTGATGGCGGGAATAGACGCCGCTCTTGAAGCGGGGTTGACGACCAAAATCAACTGCGTTGTGATGCCGGGTACGAACGACGACGAGATTCTGCAGTTTGCATTGCTCGCCCGAGACCGTCCGCTCACTATTCGTTACATCGAATTCATGCCGTTTCTCAAAAATTCCTGGGAATTGACGCGCGTGATGCCGTCGCGCAAGATTCGCGCCCGCATCGAAGAATACTTCCCCCTGGTACCAATGCGGGGCCAGCCGACGGACGTGGCGACTGAATTTGAGATTCCCAGCTTCCAGGGGCGGGTGGCGTTTGTTTCCAGCGTCACCGAGAGCTTTTGCGCAGGCTGCAACCGGCTGCGGCTCACAGCCGACGGTGAACTCAAGCCGTGCCTGTTTATGCCCGCAACGGTATCTCTGAGAGACATGCTTCGGGCCGGGGCGACCGAACCCGAGCTAGAAACGGCGGTCGCGGCATGCCTAGCTACGAAGTGGAAAGAACACCCGCCCATGGATCGTTGGGCACAATTGGATAACCTCGCGATGGTGCAAATAGGCGGATGAGAGACGTTTCTTTTAAGAACACCACCCGGCGTACGGCGCGTGCCGTGGCCGTGTTGCACGCTAGCCCCGACACCATACGGCGCGTGAAATCGGGTGACACGCCAAAAGGCGACCCCGTGCCGGTGGCAAAAGTTGCGGCAATTCAGGCCACCAAGAAGACGGCGGAGTGGATTCCGTATTGCCACAACATCCCCATTGAGCACGTGGACGTGAAGTTTTACTTTGACGACCAGGCAATCCGGGTTGAGGTGTACGTCATCTCCATCGCAAAAACCGGGGTCGAAATGGAGGCCATCACCGCCGCTGCCGCCGCCGTCATCACGCTCTACGACATGCTGAAGATGATTGACGACGACATGGAAATTGGCAGTGTACGCCTGCTCGAGAAAACCGGCGGTAAGTCCGATCTTCCAGCGCAGATTGGTTGGCGGGGAGCAGTGATTGTGATGTCGGACCGCGCCAGTCGCGGCGAATATGAAGACCAATCCGGCCCGCTCTTAGAAGAAGGACTGAAGTCACACGGAGCGAGCGAAGTGGATTGCCAAGTGCTCCCCGATGAACCAACTTCGCTATTGGAGGCAGTTTCAAATGCGGTTCAAAGTGGCGCGACGTTGGTTTTTGTTTCGGGCGGAACTGGGGTTGGCCCGCGCGACATCACGGTCGCCACTTTGCGGCCGCTTTTCGAACGAGAATTGCCTGGGGTGGCAACCGCATTTCAGGCCTACGGCCAAAGCAGAATTCCGACGGCGATGCTCGGCAACGCCGTGGCCGGAATCATAGGCGGCACGGTAGTGGTCGCGATTCCGGGCAGCCCCGGTGCTGCGCGCGATGCGCTTGCGTGTCTCATGCCGAGCCTGCTTCACGCTCACGCCATGCTGGGCGGCGGAGGGCACGAGTGATTTCGGTTGACGAAGCCCTGGCAATGATTCGGGCCGCGCGACGAACCCCCACGGCCGAACGTGTACCAATCTCTCTTGCACGCGATCGAAGGCTCGCCGAAGATGTGATCAGTCCGAGGCCAGTGCCATTTTTTGACAACTCGGCAATGGATGGCTACGCCGTGGGGGGTCCGGTCGGCCCGTGGGAAGTGGTGCGCGAGGTTCCGGCGGGGGCGTCCGAGCCGTTCGCCCTCGGTCCTTGCGAGGCCGCTCGAATTTTCACCGGTTCCCCCGTGCCGGAGCGCACGTTTGCCGTGATTCCGCAAGAAGAGGCACACGTCCTCGGCGCAGTTGTTGACGGAGAAGCAACAAAGGCCGCGCATATCCGGTTTCAAGGCGAGGAACTCGCCTCCGGGGCCTTGGTTTTGAAATCCGGAATTCTGCTGACGCCGCCGTGCGTTGCCGCGGTTGCTTCCATGGGCAAAGCCGATGTCATGGTGGAATGTCTGCCTCGAATCACCGTTCTCACGACGGGGAACGAAGTTCAGCCGCCCGGCGAACCGCTGGAGTTCGGCCAGATATTTAACTCCAATCAGTACGCGATCAAGAGTTTGCTGGACCACTGGGGCTTGGAGGCCGAATGCCGTCATGTTGAGGACCGACCCGGTGATCTGAACCGCGAATTGGCTCTTTTGGCCGATTCGTCTGACCTCGTGATCACGACGGGCGGAGTCTCCGTCGGATGTTATGACTATGTGCTCGCGGCGGCCAAGGAATGTGGATTTAAGGTTCAGTTTCATGGGGTTGCGGTTAAGCCCGGAAAACCGATCGCGTTTGGGACCCGCAACGACGGAATGGCATGGTTCGGCCTGCCTGGCAATCCGCTCTCCGCGTGGGTGGGGATGCTCGTCTTTGTGGCAGCCCTTCTGGGACGCGAACTGCCGCGACAAAACGTCCGGCTATCAGAGGCCCACGCTCGCAAGGGTGACCGAGAGGAGTTCGTTCCTGCCGTGGTTTCTCCGGACGGGCAAGTGGAATTGGTCCCCACCGTGGGTTCGCATGCAAACACGGTTTTGGTGGAAGCAAACGCCCTCGCCCGATTACCGAAAGAGCTTCGAGAGTTCAAAGCCGGCGATAGGGTAGAAGTTTTGCGTCTACCTTGGGAGGCGGCATGAAACGGGTGACGGTGCGGTATTTCGCGGTTCTGCGTGAACGGCGCGGACTCTCGGAAGAAACGGTGGAAACCACCGCGAGCACTCTGGGCGAGTTTCTAACCGAACTGATAGCGACGCACCGATTGGGCTTACCTATTTCGCTCATCCGGGTTGCGGTCGGAACGGACTTCGCCGAGAACTCCCAGGAATTGAAAGACGGGATGCATCTCGTGCTGATCCCGCCGGTGGCGGGCGGATGAGATTCAGAATCTCAGCTGATCCAATTCGGCCGGAATCAACACCGCATGATGCGGCGGGCGGCTTCGTTACCTTCGAGGGCAAAGTTCGCAATCACGCCGAGGGTCAGGCCGTGCTTGGACTGGAATACGAAGCCTACGCCGAAATGGCCGAAGCCCAAGGCACAGCTCTGCTGGATGAGGCCATAGCCAAGTTCGGCCTTTTGGACGCCGTGGCCTGGCACCGAGTCGGCAAGTTAGACATTGGGGACACGGCGATTGTGGTTCAGTGCGCCGCCGCCCATCGGCGCGAGGCCTTTGAGGCCTGCGAATGGATCATGGACCAGGTCAAGTGGCGCGTCCCGATTTGGAAGCGAGAAACCTACTCCACCGGTCTCTCGGAATGGGTTCAGGCGGGTGCGCCGGTGAACTCTTCCTCCGACGAAGGAATGTTCACCCGCCAAATGCGTCTTCCCCAGGTCGGAAAGGAGGGCCAACACAAACTGCAGCATGCGCGGGTTTTGCTGGTGGGAGTTGGGGGAATTGCGGCGGGATCACTTCCCGCGCTGGTAGGAGCAGGTATCGGAACCCTTGGACTACTTGATCCCGACGTCGTGGATCTAACGAATTTGCACCGGCAGACCCTGTTCACCGTGAGCGACCAAGGCCGCTTGAAAGTTGAACGCGCTGCCGCGTTCGCCAAACGACTTCGGCCCTCCATCCACGTCGAGTCCTATCCGGAGCGGCTTGCTGCCGGCAACGTGGACGCGCTGATTCGGAGTTTCGACTGGGTGCTGGATGGCACGGATTCGCTGGACACGAAATTTCTTCTCAACCGGGCGTGCCGCGCCCACCGAAAACCGCTTATTACTGCGAGTGTTCACCAGTTTGAAGGCCAGCTGATGACTGTTCTTCCCGATGGTCCGTGTCTCCAGTGCCTCTTCCCCGAACCCCCACCCGAACACTGCGTGGGCACCTGCGCCCAATCGGGAGTGCTCGGGGTGGTGCCCCAGGTCCTCGGCGCACTTCAGGCGAATGAACTCATCAAAGGCGTGTTAGGTTTGCCTACCCTGGAGCGCGAAGTTGCCCTCGTGGACTTCCTTTCCCTTTCGATCACCACCCTGCGCAGAGAGACCCATGCCCAGTGCCTTGTGTGTTCGGGCAGAACTTCGACCGAGCCGTCCGAGTGGGATATCGAAACCCTCCCCGACGGGAATTTTCGCCTCGTGGATATCCGCGATCTCGATGAAGTTCCGAGGCTTACGATCCCGCATGAATCGGTTCCGGCCGAGCAATGTTATGCCATCACGTGGGAACACCCGACCGTGTTTGTGTGTGCGTCGGGTCGCCGAAGCTACCGACTCGTAGCCAATCTTCGCGCGAGCGGCCACAATCAGGTCTTTTCATTAAAGGGCGGAATCGAGAACGCCTCCCTATGAACCTCGAACCGTGGCTGATCATCGGATTTGCGCTCGTGGCAGTGGGTTACAGCATGGTGGGCCACGGCGGCGCGTCGGGATACCTTGCGCTCTGGGCATTTACTCAGTACTCTGCTGATCTAGGCGCGGTCACTGCGCTCGTACTCAACGTAATTGTCGCGGGGTTGACGTTCATCCTTTTCCAGCGGGCGAAGCACTTTGACTTTAAGTTCACCTGGCCCTTTCTGGTGCTCTCGATTCCGCTCGCCTATTTGGGAGGGAGCGTGCCGATGGATTCCAAAATCCAAAGCGGTTTTCTGGCTCTCATCCTCCTTTATTCGGCGGCGATGCTTGTGGTACGGCCCCAAGCGAGGGACGAGTCACTCGTTCCGCCTAGCCGAACCGCTTCGGTGGCGGTGGGCGGCGGAATCGGGTACGTGAGCGGCATGTTTGGCGTCGGCGGGGGAATCTTTCTTTCCCCGCTCATGATCCTGTTGCGTTGGGCACGACCGCACACCGTCGCCGCGCTCTCTGCCGTGTTCATCTTCGTCAATTCTCTTGCGGGCTTGGCAGCGCGTCCGCCCGAAACGGTTGCGAAGGCCGTCGAGCTGTGGCCTCTCTTAGTGGTTGGTGCGGTTGGCTCGCTTATCGGTGGGTGGTTAGGCTCGCGACGGGCGTCTAGCCAGACCTTGCGGCAAGTGCTGGCCTTGGTGCTGTTGCTCGCGGTGGGCAAACTGGTCATGAAAACCCTAGGTCTATGACGCCTGTCATAGGATTTCGCCGCCCCCAAGTCTAAACTTGAACTATGGCAAAGCCTCCTGTCGCCGTCGAAAAGCTGATTGAAGATTTCGGTCCTCACCCGGCCTATCAACCGCCGGGAGGTTGGGTGGGACGGGACGAGCCGGACAAGCTCGTAAAGACGCACTGCTGCTTCTGCGGAATGCAATGCGGCATTCAACTGAAGGTCAAAAAGGACCAAGTTATCGGGTTCGAACCGTGGGAGGAGTTCCCGTTCAACCGGGGCAAGCTCTGCCCCAAGGGCGTGAAGCGCTATCTGCAAGGTAGCCACCCCGACCGACTTCTGAGCCCGCTGAAGAATGTTCCCGGGCAAGGTTTTCTGCCCATCGAATGGGAAGAAGCCTACGAAACCACCATCAACGCGATCAAAGCTGTGCAGGCAAAATACGGCAAAGAAGCCGTCGCCTTTCTCTCCGGCGTTTCCCTGTCCAACGAGAAGAGCTACCTCATCGGAAAGTTCGCGCGGTTGGCCCTCCAGACTTCCAACTTAGACTATAACGGTCGGCTCTGCATGGTGAGTGCAGGCGCGGGCAACAAGAAAGCCTTCGGGCTAGACCGCGCCTCGAACTACTGGGAAGACATCGTCCACGCCGAGGTGATTCTTCTTGCCGGCACCAACGTCGCCGAATGTTCGCCGATCACCACCGATTACATCTGGCGGGCACGCGACCGAGGGGCCAAGCTCATCGTGATTGACCCGCGCGTGACTCCGATCGCCCGAACCTGTGACATCCACCTTCCGGTGTTGCCGGGAACAGACTCTGCCCTCCTGCTTGGCATTCTGCGGGTTCTGATCGAAGAGAATTTGACCGACGAAGCGTTCATCGCCGAGCACTGCTCGGGTTGGGAAGAAACCAAGGCCGCCGCCCTTGCGCTCTCGCTCGAAGACGCCAGCCGAATCAGCGGCGTGAAGGTCGAGGATATCGTTCGGGCGGGCCGAATGTGGGGCGAAGCCAAGACCAGCTTCCTGATGCACGCCCGCGGAATCGAGCACAGTTCGAAGGGCGTGGACAATGTGGTGAGCTGCATCAATTTGGTGCTCGCCACCGGAAGAATTGGCCGCAAAGGGTGCGGCTATGGCACTATCACGGGCCAAGGAAATGGCCAGGGTGGCCGCGAACACGGCCACAAATGCGACCAGCTTCCGGGCAACCGCGACATTTCCAATCCCGACCACCGCGCTTACATTTGCTCAGTTTGGGGCTGCACGGATGAAGAGCTTCCCGGCAAGGGGCACACCGCCCCGGAAATCATGGAGATGATCCATGCGGGCGAAATCAAAGCCCTCATCACGATTTGTTTTAATCCACTGGTGTCTCTGCCGGACGCCAACTTCACGCGAGAGGCCCTGAACAAGCTCGAACACTACACGGCGATTGACTTCTTCTTAAACGAAACCGCCCACCATGCCGACATCGTTATGGCGGGGTCTCTCCACGAGGAAGAAGAGGGCACGAGCACCAGTGCCGAAGGCCGCGTTATCAAGATCAACAAAGCGGTTAACCCACCGGCGAAGGCCAAAGCCGATACGGAAATCATTCTGGAACTTGCCCGTCGGCTGGGTGCAGGCCGGTTCTTCGACCACTTCAAATGCGCCGAGGACATTTTTAACGAACTCCGGGTAGCGAGCAAGGGCGGCACGGCGGATTACTACGGCATCACCTATGAGCGAATCGAGAAAGAGCTCGGCGTTTTCTGGCCTTGCCCATCGCTCGATCATCCGGGAACCCCACGCCTTTGGGAAGACCTCAAGTTCAAAACTCCAGACGGCAAAGCGCATTTCAATGCCGTGAAGTACCGCTCGCCTAGGGAAGAGCCGGACGCCGAGTACCCCGTCGTGCTCACGACCGGCCGGGTGATCTCGCACTATCTCAGCGGAACCCAGACCCGGCGCATCGGCGGCCTGGTGGATCTTTGCCCAGACCCTTATGTGGAGATTCACCCGATTCTGGCGCAGCAATACGGCATCGCCGACCAAGACTGGATGCGCGTGACCAGCCGTCGCGGCGAAGTCGTGCTCCAGGCCAAAGTTGTGACCACGATCCGGCCGGACACGGTGTTTATTCCCTATCATTGGCCCGGGCGAAAAGCGGCGAACAACCTCACCGTCCGCTCCTATGATCCGGTCAGCGGAATTCCGGAATACAAACGCGCTTGCGTACGGATTGAGAAAGCCCAAAAGCCGGCATGAAGCGTCATCCGGCCCTCGAACCGTTCTCACGTGATCACAACGACGGTTTGATCCTCGCGCGTGCCCTGCTGGAGGGTCGGCCCGGAGCAGCCGAGCGGTTTCGCGAAGCGTGGGGCCGGGAGCTCAGTGATCACTTCGCCGAAGAAGAACGGCTTCTGATTCCCTTGATGAAGGAGCCGCTTGCCGAGCGGCTAGTTCACGAACACCGCACGATCGCGCGCATCGGGCTTACCCTGCCGGAATCTGCGTCGGAACTCGGGCATGCCTTGGAAAACCATATCCGCTGGGAAGAACGCGAGCTGTTTCCCGAGATTGAACAACACTTGACGGACTCTCAAATTCAGTGGCTCGCGTCCGAAACAACTCGACTAGAAGAACGCAGATGGCCGGATAATCCTCGCCGAGAAATGCTCGTTCGGAGGCGATGCGAGTCCAGCCAATGACGCGCTGACTATTGCATCCGGACCATACGGTTGACCCCGGCTAACATCCACACGTTCACGCCCAACATGACAAAGCTGGCCGCTGCCGCTTGAATCGCCATGTCGGTTTTTCCCGCGAGCATGTTCTCCAGCACCATCACAAATAGCCAGAGTTGAATGAGGAACAGGATCAGCCCGAAGAGAAGCAATCCTACTAAAACCGAAGACTTTTGCCTTCTGCGCTCAAACTGCGGGTCGTGCATCAGTGGCTCCCTTTCATCACGCCCAGGGCCCACAATTCGTTACCGCGTTGTTCAAGCTGAATACGCGGAATCGGATGCGGGGGCGGTCCTTGGAGAACGCTGCCATCTTCCAGAGAGAACGCTCCGTTGTGGCAAGGGCAATACAGCATTTCCTTGTCGTCCTTGACCTTGTATTCCACTGGGCAGGATAGATGGGTGCACCGGCGGTTATAGGCCACAAATTCGCCGTCTTGTTTGCGAACAAGAATGCAGAGGTCGCTTGGGCGAGGATAGCTGAAAGCGAGCGACGCCCCCGGTTTCACGTCCTCGACGTCGCAGATCTTCGCGGGGTCGAACTTGCGCTCGTCCTTTGGAAGGGTGGCGTACGCAGCAAGAGCGGCAGTTCCGAACGCGATTCCGCCGCTTGCGAGGGTGAGAAAACGAAAGAACTCCCGCCGCGTTACAAAGTGATCGTCTTCCCATTCAATCGGAAAGTCATCGGCTAGTTTCTTGTTCATAGGTTGGGCTTCTCCGCGGTTCGGAACGAGTTGAGCAAATCGGTTTTTCGGATGGTCGACGTCGTTTTCACTTCCATGCGCTTGGTGCCAGCCGGCATCATGAGGTTCACCTTGGTTCGGATCGTCCGCTGACCGAATACAAACTCGTTGATGGGGGTTCCGGAACGCTGCTCGGCGAGTTCTTCGGGTGTGCCGTAGAACAGGGCACCGGACGGACACACTGTCGCACACATGGGCTTCAGTCCAATGGAAGTGCGGTCATAACACATGTCGCACTTCATCATTTGGTCTACTTCGACATCGTATTTGGGCACGCCAAACGGGCAGGCAAACACGCAGTTCGTGCAGCCAATACAGCGAGGCTTGAGTGAACTTTGGACGACCCCGTCTGGCGTTTTCTTGATGGCGTCGGCGGGACAAACGAGCGCACAAGCAGGATCATCGCAGTGCATGCAGATGATGGGAGTGGTTTGAACAGTATCGGCGCGCTGAACCTGCTCCAAGTGAATCATGGACACGCCGGGGTGCGTGTCACATTCGGCGCAAGCCTGCACACAGGCGTTGCAACCGATGCAGCGGCTGGGATCAATGTAGAACTGCCGTTCACTCACACGGTTATGTTCGCATGAACGCACGGCTCAGGCTATGACAACCGTCATAGAATGCGCATTTTGTGCGGCTACCGAACGGCGGCCATCAGGCTCTCAAGATCGCGAATCATGATGTGTTTGGCCTGAGTTTCGACCCAGCCTTGTTTTTGCCAGCGGCTGATGACGCGAATGGTGGATTCCACTGTGGTTCCCGCGAGTTCGGAGATATCTTGCCGAGTGAGCGGGACGTCAATGACAATTCCCTCCTCCCCTTCTTGCCCAAAAGAGCGCGTCAGTACCAGAAGCACCGCCGCAACCCGTTGCTCTACGGTTCCGACCGAAAGGTGGGCAATGAGATCAAAGGACTGCTTCAGCCGGTGTGCGGTCCGCCGAAAAATCTGTTCCTTGAGAATGAAGTTGCTTTCGTAGGTCGGCATGAATTCGCCCTTGCGAATCTTGAGGTACCAAGTGCCCGTAACCGCTTTGGCAGATTGGGGGCATCCGGTGCCGTCAATCACACCCAGAAGACCGAACACCTGACCGGGACCCATGATCTCGGTCGTTATCTCTTGGTGATTCGGACCGAACGAGGTCATTTTGACGAATCCCGTGCCTACGACCCCGAAAAAGTCCACCGTATTGCCTGTGATCCAGATTGTTTCGCCTTTCTCGGCGTGCGCCATGATCGAATTCGCGGCAAGTTCCTGTTGCTGCTCCTCGGTGAGACCGCCCAGCAGGGTGCTGCTTCGCAAAATCGCTCGCCGAGAAGGTACATCGTGGAGATCAGGCATATCTCATCTTGTCACAATCACGGGCAAGATGGAACGTTTTGCGTAGCAGTTGGACCCTTGCGCCTAGTGAATTTTTTAGCGAATCAAGAATCCCGAGCGATTAAGCATTTAGCTGTTTGCTTTTCTACTTAGAACCCGGTGTGCCAGTCGTGATCGCCGTATAGAGTCTGAATATATTCGATTTGGCTATTGTGGGATTGCGTATGGTTTGCCCCGGCCATGACGAACTCCGCGAGCGGCACCATTCCCAGCCCGAACGGCATGGCCACGTTCTTTGTGAGGTCGCCCTCGCTAAGAGTGCCCAGATATTCGAGATAGCTCGCGCATTCGCTTTGCAGGGCTTCAACCACGGCCTCGCGAGTCCGGAATTCGGCATCGTGCGCGAGGAACACAACGTTTGCCTCGGCACTGGTCGGAATCGGGAACGGGATTCCCTTCATTTGCGAGGCGATGTTGCGAAGCGATCCGGCGCAATGCGCCACGATCTCTCCAATTGAGCGGGCGGTCGGGCTTGGTTTCCAGAACAGGCGATCATCGGGGGTCTCGGAGACCAAATGGAGCGTGCGGTCGACCGCTTGCCGCAGCTCGTCTCTTCCGGCCTGCAAAATGCTCATCCCGCGATTTTATCCGGTTGGCGCGCAAAGCACACGCACCGACGACGGTAAGCTTTCAAATTCAAACCGCTTTCCCGTGATCAAATCTCCGTCAACAACAATGGTGAGTTTTCGCCGTGAACTGAGAACTAAACGTTGGAGTTCCACCGTATCAATTTCGGGAACTTGTGGATTGCGAGTTCTTACCATCCATAAGACGTAACGTAGGATTGCGCGTTTGGTTGAATCCTTGAGCCAGTAAACGCTTAGCTTTCCATCGCTCACACTGGCTGCTTCTGACACAGTAAACGGTCCCGCGTGCGTGCGCGTGTTTGCAATGACGAGTTGCGTTATCTTTCCGCGGTAGAGTCGTCTTCCGCCTGATTGAAGTTTGCAAGTCGCCACCGTTGGTTTGAAGAGCGACCGCAATGCTGCAGGTAGGTACAGAAATCGGCCGAGCTTGGTTTTGTCTTGCTGAGACAAGGTTTCGGCGATCGTAGTGGTCAAACCGAGAGTTGCCACTGTGCAAAAGTGACGGTCGTTTACCTTGCCGGCATCAATGGGCTGGGGCGTCGCTTCGGTAAGGAACGGGATGATCTCGTCCGGGTCGCACGGAATTCCGAGTTCGTTGGCCAGCGCGTTTCCGGTTCCAAGCGGAAGAATTCCTAGCGCGGTCTTCTTGCCGACAAAGCACCCAAAGACCTCTCCAATAGTTCCGTCCCCGCCGCCTACCCAAACTTCGTCGGCGCCAGATTCGATTGCGGCCGACACTTTGGCGATGAGGTCCTCGGCCGATTCGGCTTCGTAAAACGGAACTCCCAGGATTTCGCACTCAAATTTAATATGGGGACCCCACTCCTTCCCTCGCCGAGAATTCGGATTGATTACGACGGTGCGATTCATGCTCTATGCTCCATACGCCGCGGCCCCCAAATATGACATGCAAAGGGCCCGGCGTACAGGCAATTCCGGCATTCCCGGAGAAAAATCTGGGCGGCCTGGACAAGCTTGGCGGCGGGCGGGTCCCCCCTGCAGAAGTTCTGGCTATGCTACGATTCCCTTATGGCGCAGAAACTGCGCAGGTATCTGGTTCTTGGCGTAATCACCGTGGTTTTATCGGCCTGCGGTGGACCCGTGCTGAGCGGCAAGTACCGCGGAACGGCTCTGATCACGGATATCGAAATGGAATTTTCCGGGAACAAGGTGTACGTCACTAGCATGGGAGCCATTCGCGAGGGGACTTATACCGTGGAGGGCGACAAAGTGAAAATCCTCGTAGATGGGAAGACCACCATCCTTCGCCTAACCCCTGAAGGCGACCTAACGGGGCTCCCATTCGATGCTGTGCTCAAGAAAGTCCCGTAGCGCGGCAACGCGCTACGGGAACGCGAAGAACATCCGTGGCTTGGGTGAGAGATTCCCGTCCGATTCGGCGTAGGGGATGGAGTCCAGCACCGCGTTGCCGCGCGCGGTTTCACCCAGGGCGCGGAGTGCGTAACCCAGCCGCATCTTGGCCAGGTCATCGTTCGGGTCGCGCTTAAGCAGGGCTTCGCTTTCCAGCTTGACCTTTTCCGCGTCGCCCGATTCGCGCAACAACTCCACGTATTGCTCGGCGAACCAGAGCGTCTTCAGCGGCAGACTGGTCACGGCGTCTGGCTTGCTTGCGATGTCGTGGCAGGTTTGGCAACCTGGGCCGGGCCACTTCGGCAAGTGCTCGATCATCTTCTCCAAGTACTCGCGCTCGGTCGCCTTATCCCCTTTCAGCGCCGCAATTCGAACCCGTATCGCTTCGGCACGGCGGCTGTCTCGCAGGTTTATCTCGTCCATGTTCACGCTATCTAAGAGCTTTTCCGCCGCATCATAGTCGCCCACGGATAGTTTCCCGTAGGCCAGCAACACCGTATAGACGTGCTCCGTCGAAAAGCCGTTCTTCTCTTTGGATAGCTCCTTCAGCCACTCGGCGTCGGCAGTGCGAATGGCCGTGTCGCGCGAGAACCTAAGCCAGTCATCGCGTTGCTCAGGTTCCATGGGCGTGCGAGAAATTCCCTTGAGGATTCCCGCCGCCCGAACGGCCGCAGCCTTTGTTCCGGTGGCGTCGAGCTTGCGGACCTCGGCCAGTTTTTCCTCGACCGTGCCCACGGTGAATTGGCTGAACGCCACCACAGCCAACAAAACGCTCGCTAGGCCAAGAAATTTGATTGCCATTTCTTCTCTATTTTAGATGATCGCCATCACTATGACGCGCGTCATTGTCTGAGCAGATAAACGCCGCAATACTGGTGAGCATGAAAACTCTGAGAAGGGATTTGCAACTCCTTCCGATGCGGCCTTCGGCTCCGGCGGCGGTCTCCGGCGAGAGCCGCGCCGACACCCAGGTCTACCGTCCGTTCTTTGTTTGCGGAATCCTCACCGTGCTCACCGTCGGTTGTCTTCTCGGCTCCATTGCCCTCCTCGGCATTGCGCGGCAAGCAAGTTACACCGCCGCCGCCTGGACCCCTTACGTACTCGCCCACGCAAACTCGCAGTTGTTTGGCTGGGTCGGATTCTTCGTCATGGGATTTGCCATGCAACAACACGGAACCTCGGTAGCCAAGCGCGAACAGTTCCACCAGCTGGCATGGTGGATTCTCGGCACCATGGGAGCGGGAATTGTCCTGCGCTTCTTCGCCGAACCGCTGGCTCAAGCGGACCCAGTTCGCTGGGTTTGGCTGGGGCTAGTTTCCGGCGGATTCCAGATCGCCGCCGTCCTACTCTTCCTCTACAACCTGGGCGCAAACCGATATCGCACGGGCGAGCCGATGACTTGGCCGACCCTCTTTGTTTTCGGGTCGCTCTTTTGCCTCGTGGTCATCGCGTTTGCCGAGCCATTCGTGTTCTTGCAGAGCCACAGCCCCAGCCGTGAGGACTCGATTGGCTTTGTTGCGCGGTGGTTCACGCCGCTGCGCGAAGTTCAGTTTCTTGGCTTTGTTCCGCTCATGATCTTCGGGGTTGCGGCGTCAAAGTTCCCCGGTTGCTTAGGATTCCGAGCGGCAGATTCGCGCTGGGGAATCGCGGCCGTCAGCTTTTGGACCGCCGGGTTGGTTGCCCGGGTGTTTGGTTGGGTTAGCTTTTTCAATGCGGGAATGCTGCCAGGCACGGATACGCTGTTCCGGGCAGGCGGCTTGTGGCTGGCGGTCGGCGCAGTTTGCATGACGGTTGCTCTGGGCGTGTTCAGCCCGGTTCGTAAAGCCAACGCGAGCCAAAAGTTCATCGTCGCGGCGTTCGGTTGGTTGGTGATCGCCATGCTCCTCCTCGTGTTTGAATTTGTACACCTCCGGGCGATTTCGGCTCCGTTCTCCCATGCCTACACGGGCGCGATTCGCCACGCGATCACCGTCGGGTTCATTTCGCAAATGATCATCGGCGTGGGCTACCACTTGGTAACCCGAATGGTTATGGCCGACGAGCGGACGGTGCCCGCGTTGTGGTCGGTCTTTGTGCTGCTGAACACGGGGAATGCGCTACGCGTCGGCCTCGAAATCGCCACCGATTACACGCCGGCCGCTTTCGCCCCAATGGGCGGCGTCGGCTTTGTGGAACTCGTGGGAATCGGCATCTGGGCGGCGACGATGGGCCGCTATCTTGCGCGGAGAAGTTCCGTCTATGCCGCAAGTTGCTAAACGGATGGAAGCGCTGCTTGAGAGTGCTTCCATTTGCCATGGGGTTGGCGCCGCAAGCCGAGAAAAGCTTGCGGCGGCGAGCCACTTTGAGACGTTCACAGCGGGGCAATCCATCTGGCGGCGGAATCAAACCGCCGAATTCATCTTGCTCATCGAAAGCGGACATGTGATGCTGACGCAGGCGACCCCGACCGGCAAACCGGTGGTGGTGGAGCTACTGGGCACGGGCGACTGCATGGGATTGTTGGCCACGCTCGGCCGGGTTCCCCACCCGTTTTCGGCTCGGGCCCTCACCGATGTGAGCGCGCTTCACATCCGCAGCTCCGAATGGCGAGACGCCGCGCTTGCCGACCCGGAGCTCCTACGCCGCGCCGCCGAGGCGGTGGTGCCTCGCATGCTCGGCGGCTTCGGGTTTATGGCGACCATGGCTACGGGCCGCGTGGAAGCGCGGCTTGCCCTTGCTTTGCTTCGGTTGGATGAGCTGAATTCCCGCGAGAACGGGCCGGGGCAACCCATCGCGATCACGCGGCAGACCTTGGCCAGCATCGGCGTAACCACGGTGGAGAGTGCCATCCGGGTCACTTCGCGCTGGAACAAAGCAGGCATTCTATGGACCGGTCACCGATCCCTTAGGGTGGTAGACCGGTCCGCACTGGAGTCCCTGGCGGTTGGCCCGCACTCAGGCGATTCCCCGCCTACCTAGCCTTTCGGCCTCCCTCTTCCTCCCGGGCCACCCGGCTCATTTGGAGTCGAAATGATCTTGTCAAACGCCTCTTGTGAGATGTAAACCGGTTTGTAGGTAACGCCGGCATTTTTGAGTGCCCGCACGAACGACCGGAGATGGATTCGCGAGCCCCGCGCGAGGTTTTCGTAGACGCGGCGTATGTCCGGGCGGGTAGTCACCGAGAGCCAGTCGTCCAGATCGTTTAGATCAAGGTCTTCGATCGTCGCACCGACCCGGAGTGCTTCGACCCGCGAGACGCTCCCGGCCTTGATCAGGTCGTCATAGAACTTTTGCAAGGTCTTGTCTTTGAACACGCCCGGGCCAAGGTTGGCGGCGGGATCGGGGATGCCGTAGTTCGTGAGCAACGCAAGCACTGCGTTGGCGTGCGACAGTTCTGACTGAGCGATGTTTTGGAACGGGTTTGCACCCCACTTTTGCGCCAGCTTGGTATAAACATCGAGGGCAAGTTTTTCTTCCTCCCGCATGAACCGGAGGCCCGCAGCCTCCTTCTCGGTGAGCTGCGATTGGGGTGCGATTGCCGAGACGCCGGACATGAAGTTCGGGATCTGGACCCACTGGGTGGCGCCTGCCGAAACGGACGCGAGTACCAATGTGGACAGGGCGATGAAGCGGAATTGTTTCATTTTTTTCTCCTACAGCTATTCGGAGGCAGTTCCGCATTGAAAGGGTTTAGAATGGTCGGCAATGGTCGAGTTGTCACACGTGGTCTTTGCTTGTTTGGTCGTGTTGGTGCCGATTCTAGATCGGCCGCTCACGCGCTGGCTGAAAGAGAGTAGCGATCCGATGAAGCGCGTGAAAACCTACGCAGGGACCATTGGGTTTTGCTTGATCATGGTCACCCTCGCGCTTGTCTCGATGCCGCAGAACCTATTCCAGAGTCCGTTTGGACGCCCCAACTCGTTGCTGTAAGGGGCAGGCTGGGGCCTAGCAATTGTTCTTCTGGCAATGTCCGTATACGGTCCATACGCGCTCCGAGTCTCGGAAGAACAGCGCAAATTGGCGAGGGTCGAGTTTGATAGAGTGAGCTTCTTCCTGCCCAGCACCCAGTTAGAGAAAGGCTGGTTTGCCGCGGTGTCGGTCAATGCTGGGTTCAGTGAGGAACTCCTATATCGCAGTTTTCTCATTGTGTATCTCGAGTGGCTAAACCCGTGGGTGGCGGCCGCATTTTCGGCGTTGGTGTTCGGCCTTGCACACCTATATCAAGGCTGGAAAGGTGCGCTCGGCACGGTCATCATGGCGGCCATATTCACGGTGATCGTTGCGGGCACTGGCTCATTGGTGCTGGCGATGGTGTTACATGCGATTTGGGACTTCCGGATCTTATTCATGAGTTTGGATAAGATCGCTCAAGAACCGAGCGTTAACTGAGCCTAGTCCCGGCCGGCCCCCTAGGGCCGCGCAGTGCGTTCATTACAATAGGACAGTGAGAACCTTAACTGCCCTTGGCCTCGCAGCGGCGGGTACTTGGCTCCAGTATCTTTGCGCTAATGTTAAGGCGGCTTCATGGCAGGAGATTGTCCTAGTATTTATACCTAATTGATTGAAATCTGGAACAAATTCGTTTTTGAAACGCTACCATTCGTTATGCGACACACAGCACTCACTCTTTTGCTCGATATGTGACGCTTGACGTGGACCCTCTATGAGCATATCTAAGATCTATTTACTCAACCTGACTACATTCACAATCAGTTTTATCGCAACCTCAGCAGTCGCCCAGATTCAGCCCTTGGTCCACCCGACGAAAACGGATTACCTTTGGGGTGGGATTGACCAGGACAGTTACCTGTATTGGCCAACCACGCCCGCCAGCTTTCGACCGCTGGAATTGGTGAAGGCAGGGCGGAGGCAGGAGGCCTTTGACTTGTGCTTCGCGCGCATGAAAACGACTAAGGGTGAGGAACACTTCTTCTATGCGATCCAAGCTGCATCATTGGGATTTGGGCTAAAGAAATCACATCTCGTCTCCGAGTATCTCGCAAACAAGCTCAAGATTGACAATCGCGCCTATCTCTCAGCCGAGACTCCAAAGCGGCTCTCGAACGATGAAGTCCTCTCTTTTTTGTTTGCGCATAGCCTTGCCCAAGCGAGCCTCAGTTCTAGCCAGCGAAACCCCAGCTGGGAAGCGATCCAGCATAAGCCGAACTATATGTTCGCCCTGAGCATCACGATGGACGAGTGGAATAAGCGAAGCTACTCGCGAGCTGAGCACCTATGTGTTCGGGCAGAGCTTTTCTGGCGACTTACGAGCGGTGGCGGCAGTCCTCAGTTCGACCCGCGCCCGCTCCAAGCTGCATGGCGGCTCGCCCTTAGCAAAGCGACCAATAGCGCAGAAATCAACTTGGTGCTTTCTCGCGTTTCGCAAATGGTCTATAAGATGGAAGTTGATAGGGCAATTGCAGACTCGCTGAAATACGCCGAAAACGCCCTTCGACTTACACCCAACAATCCACGCGCAAAGTCTAGGGTCGGTGTGCTGATTAATCGAAAGGACCCTCGCCGTGCGAAACTGCTCCTAGAAGACGCGGTCAAATCAGGCGGCTTGCTTCCGTCCGAACTCGCCGAAGCCCGGGAAAAGCTGAAGTACATCTACAGCCTGCCCTGAGAAACTTGAAACCATCGGGCCGGAACCTAGTCCCAGCCGGCCCCTATGGCCGCGCAGTGCGTCCAAAGTACAATAGGGCCGTGAGAACCCTAACTGCCCTCGGCCTCGCGGCGGCCATCGCGCTCGGCGCGATTGGTTGCGCCTCGAGCCCGAATCAAGAAGCCCTCGGCTCCACTTCGGCCGTGACTACCGATTCTTCCGCCACCAATTCCACGCCGTCAGATTCTACGACGGCTAGCGAAACTGAGACCACCGCGACCGAACCCACGACAGACACCCAAATGAAGCCTCCCACTGTTCCCCTCGAAAACCAAACCGGCCCCGTCACCCTAGAGAAGGTCGGCGAAGGTGCCATCGCCGATCGAGTCCCCAAGGACGGCGACAAGGTCGCGATCCTCAAAACCAACTACGGCCGCATCGTCCTCATGTTCTTCGACGACAAAGCTCCGACCCACGCCAAGCGGTTCCGTGAAGCCGTGGAGAAAGGCATCTATGACGGCGTCAAATTCCACCGCGTCATCCCGAACTTTATGATTCAGGGCGGCGACCCCAAGAGCAAGGGCGAGGACCGATCTATGGTGGGTTCCGGCGGCTGGGGCGACCCGATGAAGGCCGAATTCAACGACGTGAAGCACGTCCCCGGCATTCTTTCGGCGGCGCGCACCAACGACCCCGATTCGGCGACCAGCCAATTCTTCTTGATGCACGGCCCGTACCCCAGCCTCGACGGAAAGTACACCGTCTATGGCAAGGTGCTGGAAGGTCTCAAAGTGATTGACACCATCGTCCATTTGCCGCGCGACAGCCGCGACAACCCGCTTCCCGAAAATCCGGCCGTGATCCTCAAGGCCGAACTCGCCACCTGGCCGGTTAAATAACCGTTGACTTGCCCATCGGACCTCGTTCTGAGTCTCCGATGGGCATGACCGCCGCCACCCGTTCGGGCTCGACGTCCAAGAGCTTCAGCCAGTCGTCCATTACGTCCGATTTCGGGAAGATCTCGTTCTCCCGGAACTCCGCGTCAATCGCTTCGGCCAGATCTTCGCGTGTCAGCCCCTCACCGGGGTCACCGCTGGCAATGGCCCGCTCAATCGCATGCTCTTTGGCCCGATCCACCACGGATTTCAGCAGGGCCCCACTCACTAAATCCCGGAAATAGAGGGTCTCGGTTTGCCCGTTCTTCAGGTGAAGGCGCAGGAACTCGGTTTCGCGGCTTTCGCGCCACAGGTGGGCCACTGCCCCTTCGACAAGGGCCTGTCGGGCACATTCTTCTTCGCCATTGAACTCGTTCAGCAATGTTTGACTTATGGGCAAGCGGTCATGGAGGTAAATCCACAGAATTTGCTGAGCCGCCGCGCGATCGGGACGCTTCACCTTGACTTTGCGGTCAATGCGCTCGGGCCGAAGCACGGCCGGGTCAATGTAATCCGGCCGATTAGAGGTGAGAATAACCACCACGTTTTCGAGACCGAGGACGCCGTCCATTTCTGCGCAGAACTGCGGCACCACCGTATTGCTAATGTTCAGGAACCGTCCCGCCGATCGAGTGCGGAGCACACTTTCGGCCTCGTCCACGAAAATCACCACCAGGTTCCCCTCTTTGGCTTTGGTGCGGGCTACCTGAAAGATCTCGCGCACCATGCGCTCGGTTTCGCCCAGCCACATGTTCAGGATTTTCGGCCCGCTGATGTTTAGGAAGCACTCTTTGACTTCCTTGCCTGTGCGCTCCGAGACTTCTTTGGCAAGGTTATATGCGGTGGCCTTTCCGATAAGGGTTTTTCCGCAACCCGGAGGGCCGTATAGCAGAATTCCCTTCACCGGTTTCTTGTCGAACTTGGCGTAGATTTCGGGGTGAAGTAGCGGTTTTTCGATCGTATCGCGGATCAGCTTGATCGCGTCGGCCTGGCCGCCGACCTCGGTCCACGGTACTTCCGGGATTTCTTCGATGAAATAGTCGCGGGTTTCTTTTGCGCCAAAGTGCTCCACGGCAAAACGGCCGCTTGGCTCGATTCGCACTTCGTCACCCGCCCGAATCGCGGTTTCCGCAAGTTGCGCTGACCGTTCTAGAATCCGGGTGGGTTCGCCCTCGTGTCCGGCACCCATTCGGAGCCGCCCGTCTGCGAGCACGTCGCCGATTTTGGCGATCACACCTCCGGTGTGAGTGGGCATGAGGCCGACGATTGCGTACGCCTCATTCAGCAGCACACGCGCGCCCGGAACCAGCAACTCCTGGTCAAACTCTTGCTTTGGGTCTAATAACACACGATATTCGGTGTCCCCCATCGCGACCAGTGCCTGCCCATTCTCTCCCAAGGCAAGGAAAACCGCGATTCGGTTTGCGGGAGCGGTGAGCTTTTCGTACGCGTCGGCGAATTCGGCGAGACTCGCTTGCTCTTGGAGCCGTTCTTTGGCAAGCGCATCAAGTTCGGATTGCGCCATTCGGGCAAGGTTCGCCACCTTCGGGTCTGCGCCCGAATTCTCTGCTACCTTGTCCAGAATCTGCCGGATGCGGGATTCCCGCGATTCGCTCATAGAGTTCAGTACGCTGATTTTGGCGGGATTTCACCCACGGAGTGGGACTAATCCACCGAATCTTTGCGATTCTTCTGCGCAAGGCAATCTTTGCTCGCGACCAAGATCAGCTCTTCCACCATCGAAGCGACGTGGACCTCGGCGCGCTGAATCGTGCGCCGCCCACCTGAGACCCCAACCGTGAATGTCACGGGCCGGTAGGGCTCATCCATAAACGCGCGGCCACTGTGCTCCTTGATGTTTCGGGCCATCAATTCGGCTTGGGCGCGGGGGGCGAGCGTGCCAATCATGAACTCATCGCCGCCGTACCGAACGAGCAAATCCGTTTCGGGATTAATCGCGGTGCGCAGAATGGCCGAGACTTTCTTCAGCACCCGGTCGCCGATTGTGTGACCGTAAGTCTTGTTGTAGATACCGAAGTTGTCGAGGTCCACGAACAGAAGCGAAATCTCGTCGCCGTTCTCCAGGTGCTCGGCGGCCCATTCGCGAATTCGGTCGCTCCATCCGAGGCCGGTGAGGGGATCCCAACTTCGCCGAAGTTCGCGCAAGAGGGTGTTTGCACTGAGGAGCCCAGCAAACCGCTCGCCGTCGAACACCGCGGCGAAGTCGAGTTCGTCTTCGACGAAGGTTCGGGCGGCGTGGAGCACGGGCATATCTACTGCGAAGGTGCGGTAATCCCGGCGGAGAACGTCGCCACAAAGGGCAGTATCTGGGTGGCAGTTAACGATGTCTTGTGTGAGAATTCCTTGCAACCGATTGCCGTCCATCACGGCGAGTGCGCGAACCTTGTAGCCATGCATGAGAATTCGCGCCGCCTGTAAAGCGTGCGTCGAATTCACCCAAATGGGTGAAAGCTGAAGTTCACCGAGACCCATCATGCCAGTTGTTGAAAACGTACCTCTGGGAATCGGAGTCGCAAGTTTCATTCCGTTCATGCTGCCGAAAACTACCTGTACTGCTTAATGACGTCATTCACGATTTCTACGGTTCGGGATTAACCGGGACCTACGCATTTTCCAGCGAGATCGCGAGGGTTCGTAAACATGCTTGTGACCAGATCGCCAGATCACTGCGAACCAGATCGTCCACGCGATTGAACTCGGCGTAGGCTTGACCCAGGCTAAGTCCGTAATACGCCGCGACTTCCCGCTCGCTGATCCCAAACGATCGCTGCATGAAATACAGCGAGAGCGAATCGGCGAGACTGGAGTTCTTGGGATAGGGCTGAGCGTGGTAGAACTCGTGCACGACCGCGTCCACGTGGTCGCGCAGGTCCCATCCGTACGCGTCCGCCATGTAGAGACGAAGGGTCCCAAACGCCTTCAGTTCGTCCGCCGCTTCTTGCCAGATTGGCTGAACCAAGTTCAGCCGCTGGAGTGCGCCCAGGAAGGAATTCCCATTGCCCTGCAGCTTTCGCGACAGAAGGGTAATGAGACGGTCGGAAAGGCGAAGCCCTTCTCGCTCGGCCATGAGCCGCAAAATCACCTGCCGTTCTTCGCTTTGGGGTTCATGAATGCGATGGGGCCGCCAACCGCGCTTGGGCAAAACCGCGGCCAAAAGCGATTCGTTTTCCCTTTGCGTGGTGCACGCGAGCACGGTCGGCTTGCGCAAGCGCGTGCGAAGCTCAAGGGTCGCGCGGAGTTCCTGCCGGAATCTTGGCTGGGTCAGCATCGCCTCCGTCTGGTCCAGCACCAGCCACGGTTCACGCGTGAGGTAGCTAGACTGAGATAAGAAGTTGACGCCGAGCTGAGGCCGAACTTCGGCGCCAATGCGGTCACTCGCGAGTTGGGCAATCACGTCCAGAAAGCGGGATTTTCCCCAGCCACTCGGGCCCGTGATCAGCAAGTCACTACTTGAACCTTCAAGTAGATGAAGCGTAGCCTCAACGACGCTCGCGTTCGACGGCAAAACCGCGAACCCTTCAAACCGGACCCCAGCCATTGCCGAGCGGGCAGATTGGATGGGGGTTCCGGCGAGGAGGTTCATGAGACTGGGATCATTATTCCCAGCAATTTGGGCGCGATCAAGATGTCGTTAGACCCGCCGGGGGTGGTCGTGAATATTCTTGAACCTAGCGGCGGATTTCGCCAGGTTCCATGGCGAGTTATCCACAATTTGGAGACTTTAGTGTTGAATTCTTTTCCAGTAAGTCTCGAAATTAAAATTGGGACTGTTGTTCGGGTCGTGACAGGTGACGCAACCCTTTGGTTCGACCTTCGGCATGCGGACTTCCATCGGGGTTTTTGCGTGGGCGAGACCCGGTCCGTGGCACGATTCGCACCCGACGTCGGCGAGGTCCGGGGTCTTATCGCGGGTACGGAAACCCTCCACCGACTCTAAGCCCACCACGTGGCAGCCTAGACAATCGGGGTCACGGGCATGGCCGTCCTTTTCGAGTGTTTTCAGAGCGTGGGCGTGGCGCGATTTTTCCCAGACGTCCAAAGCGTGCGAGTGGCAAGACCCGCACGTTTTGGTTCCGGCGAAGGGGTCTGTTTTGATGCGGGGCATCGCCTCGATGAGGCCCGCGCGGTCCACCCGAATCTGGTAGGTCAGGAAGAAGCTGGCGGCGAGCTTATCATCCGCGACTTCGGGGCCGAGCGACCGCACGGTGTAATCCGTGAGGTGCTTGCCATCCCAGGCGAACGAGACAAAGTGCTTGCCTTCAAAACCCGGGCTGAGGAGCCAGCTACCGCCCACGCGGAGTGGCTCGGTGAGGGGCTTATCGTCGCTCCGGAACACGATGACCTTGGCCGAACCCGCTTCGGCGAGTTTCACGGCTTCCTCGCGGGGACCGTCGAACAGCAGCACGTCCGGCTTTGCCGTTGCAGATGCCGAAACCCGAATCCCGTTGACGGTTTTGGTTTGGGCGTCGGCAAGAAGTCCCTTCCCCACGAACCGGGCGACGGTTTCGGCCGCTTCGGGGGCGACGGCTTTGTCTCCTCGGCTCAGAGCCAGAGCGTCTACTTCCAATTCGCCTAGCAGTTCGGCGAGGGTTTCCAGCTTGAAGGTTGCCTGGGGGCCAGTGCCCCGGCTAAGAGACCCGACGCTCAGCAGAGCGACTTTGCTGGATTCGCCGGCGGCGCGAACCAGGGTTGCCCACCGGCGAATTCCGCCCTGCATTGGCTTGGTGCACCCGCAGGGGCTTAGCTTTCCGTTCCAGTTGCCGGAAACAATGACGCGCACGGGCGGAGAAGGCGCAGGCCACAGCATCGCCACCCAGGGAATGAGCGCTAGGCCAATTACGAGCTTCATCGCACCATAGCGCTGACCTTCACGGTCAGTTCGGGTTGTGCGGGGTCGTCGGTCTTCAGCAAAATCGTTCCTTCGAACATTCCGGGCTCGCTGGGCGGCGTGAAGCTCAGCAGAAGCTGATATTCGTGCCCCGCCTGGCGCGTCACCAAAGTGGCTTTAAGTGCCGGGCTCTTGCTGGTGACCGAAAGGATCTTGAACGGCTTATCGGGCCGGACGATGAGCGTGTTCATCTCCAGCAACTTGCCCGCCTTCACGTTACCCGCGAAGATGGACGGGTTTAGGATCGCGATGCCGCGTTGAACATAGAACGACTTGTAAATTGGGGCGAGTTTGGGGTCGTCGGTTGTGACGGCGAGGGTCAGCATTTCGCGGCCCTGCATTTGGTCGGCAGAGAGCAGAGCGCGAATGCGGAAGCCCTGCTTCTGGGTGGCGGCTTCCCCGATCTCGCGGTCGGCAATGACGCCGGTCCATGGCTGGAACTCCACCATTCCCGCGCGACCGCTGATTTCCGCCGATTTGATGTTAAACGGTCGGGAGGGGTCTACCAACAAGAACAGTTCCGCCACGCCGCCGTCTTCCATTAGCTGGAATGTGTCCCCGGGGACATTGGTAATCAGCCGGTAATGGGGTCGCGCGACAAAATTCACCGGAACCACCCGGAACGGCTGCTCGGGGTCGTTGGTGTAAATATAGAGGTCTTTGTGCTGGGTCCCCGGGAACGAGGTCGTATCCACCTGAATCTTCACAAAGCCCGTAGATTGCGCTTCCACCGTGCCGTGCGGCGGAATGCGGAAGCATCCACAGTCGGGAACGATCTCGAACAGCAGGGGGCCGCTGCCAGAATTGTTAAAAGTCAGCGTGAATTCCAGTTGGTCACCTTGGAGGGCGGGCTCAAAGGTGTGGCCAGTAGGCGTGAGGGTTACGTTCGGCTGATTGGACTTTAGGCGCACCTTCGCGGTGGCGGCTTTGCGCAATGCGTCCACCACGCTCAGGTTGTAGCGTACAAATTCGACCACCAGCGGGGCGACGCGGTTTCGAAAGTTGTAAAAACCGTCCACGCGTTGGTTGGCAACGCCGATGCCTTTCCGCTCGCCGAGGCCAAAGTGGCGGCCAATCGCGAAGACCGTCTCGTTGTAAATTTCCCGCGCCGTGATGGGCGTCTTTTGCGAGGTGCGGGTGAGCGAAAGCACGACTTCGAGGCCGGGGTCGCTCGGGTCGTACGAATCAAAGAAGGTCGCCCCGGCCGGGCCAAGCGCCGGGTTGGTTGCGGGAAGCGACGGTACGAACGTGAACTTGACGTCGGGGCTGGCTTTGGTCTCGACGAACTTGAGGTCGGGAAGCTCCTCGGTCCAGTGGGTGAAGGCCTCGTCGCGGGCGAGCTTGAAATCCTTGATCTGCGCCGCATTAAGGCCCGTGGTGGACCACGAATAGGTCACGGTGCGGTCGGGGAGGGCCTTGATTTTTGGAAGAGCGGCGGCGAACTGACCGGCTTGGAGGTCTTGTTCGGCGCGCACCACGGCGCGGAGGAAAGCTTCGCTGCTGCCGGGCAACAGGTCTGGGGCGCGGTCCTGCGCAATCGCGGGCGCAATCAGCGCCGAAAGGGCAAACAACAGCCAGAGTCGAATCATACGCGCCACGTGTGGTTTTAGACGCCTTCGGGCCTGCGCGGTGTTCGCAGGCCCTAATTTCTTGGCGTTTACGGGTTTAAGCGAACCAGAGTGCGATTTCGCGGGCGGCGGCTTCGGGGTCGCTGCTGCTGTGCACCAGGTTATCGTCTACGGTGAGGGCGAGGTCGCCGCGCACGGTTCCGGGAGTGGCGTCAATCGGGTTGGTGGCACCCATCATTGCGCGGATGGCCTTCACGGCGTTCGGGCCGCTCACGGTGAGGGCAACAATCGGGCCGCTCACCAGGTAGTCGCAGACATCTTTGAAGAACGGTCGCTCTTTGTGCTCGTCGTAGTGGGCTTCGACGGTGGCGCGGTCGGCGGACATCAGTTTGAGGGCGGAGATAGAGAGTCCGCGGCGCTCAATGCGGCCAAGAATCTCGCCGATGAGGTTGCGCTGCACGCCGCCCGGCTTAATGAGAACGAGGGTTGTTTCTTGCATGGGGTTTGGTGAATGGTACCCGCCGCGCCCGTCGCGGACGGCCCAGTGCCGCGCCCTCGGTCTTTCGCGTAGGCGCGAAAGACCTCTGCCCCGTCCGCGCCGGGCTGTGGGGTTACGTTGTCCGCTTGCGCCGGAGCAGAGCGGCAAGCCCCGCGCTCAGCGCGACCACCGTGCCGGGTTCCGGCACGGGTTCCAAATAGAAGTGTTGATAACTTCCATTTGTTACCCGTCGGCCAAAGATCTTACCGTTGTCTTCTATACCAAGTAGCTCCCCAACCCCTCCGCTAAAATCTTGCTCAACAATCAAAGAGTTCACATCCACGTGGCCCAATTCCATCGTGAAAATCGTGCCCACCACATTGCCTCCAATTGCTGCCCGGGCCCCGACCCCAATTTCCGAAGTATTAATATCATTCAGTATCGAATGAAACTGAAAATTGTCGTCAGAGTAGCGGAGAGTACCGTTCTCATTCCAAAACTGAGCGCTCATGCGGCCATTAAGAAGCTTGTACCCAACTACAACTCCGCTTGATGCTATGGACTGAGAAAACGCAAGGCCATTCGTTTGCAAGCTCGTAAATGTGCCGTTATGCCAACTCCAGTTTCGGCCCGTAGCCCGGCCACCTTCCCGCGCCGAACGAAGCCCATACTGTGCGATCGGAGTAAATGCGTTTGTATCCGGATTCCAGAGGCCACTTCCGCCCGAAAAAGTAAATGCCATCAGCCCATCTTCCGTCATCGAAGAACTGGCAATTGCTTCATTTGGCGCGGAATTCATGATCCGGAATCCGCCTTCTTCAGTATAGACAAAGCCTTTTCCCGTTCCGTTAAACGCATGAATGAGCGTCCCCGCGATTTGGCCCGAGTTGTTAATGTCGGTAAAGTTTACTTGGTACCCTTCATAACCAGGAGGAGGAGATACGAATACCAAGGTCGAGTTTACATGACGGATCACGCCGGACACTCCTGTTGCATGGGGAGATCTCCCGACTACGACACCCAGCGAGTTCATCCCTCTAAACTCTGTGTCTCTCGGGGCCAGTATTTCTTCAGCTCGATATTGCGGGAGTGCTGAAGCTGTACCCATCAGACTTAGGGTAAGAACGCAATACTGTATTTTCATAATCCACCGTCATCAGGGCGAACGTTTCCAAAAAGTGCTCTCTGAGTATTTCGATGCACTTCACCACGGTCGGGACCGTGCGCAGCGAAGTCGGTGGGCGCATAGAGGTCCCCGGAAACACCACTTGGGAATTTTCGGAAGATTGGCATATAGCCCACATATGCGTAGACTGCCCAGCCCGCGTTAGGTAGCTCATTCTCAATATATCTACGAGTGTCGTACATCCATTGATAACGGTGCTTTTCACGGCTCCCTATGGAGGCGGGTGGAGTAGGCGGTCCACCGGGAAGATCAACAAATTGGTCGTCTATAGCAAACGGCAACTATATTCCACGCCGAACTCACCGATGTACATCATGAGCGCATAGCCGAGGTTTGCTTGGACGTTCGTAGACCAGGACTTGACCAAATTATTGACCTGAGAAACAGTCTGATTACCGACATTCACGGGCGGGGTAAAGCCATCTCCAAGTCCGTCGCAGTCATACGGACTCCAATTGGGGAGTTCTGGCGTATGAAAAAGTCCGAACCAATCACGGTCCTCGTAATACTCGTTGGTAAAAGTTTCGAAATGCGTGAACTTCATAGGCTCGTAAAAGTGCCACGTGTAAATGAGGTTTCTCGCATCCGGCACCTCGCTCGGTGTGAAGAAAGAAGGAGCGGTAGGCTGTTGATAGTACATCATCGGCCCAAACGGGAGCGATATGTAATTCGGAACAATAATTGTGTAATCCTCATTGATGTTTTGGATTTCTGTGATCGCAGCGCGAACGGCATTGTGGAAATTGGCGATACTGTTAGCCCGCCAAGCGGTTTTACCACCGAGCCCCAGTGGCCCTTGCAACGGCGGCAAGAACTGCGCCAAATAGTCCTCTGAGTCATTGCCCGGAGCCGAAATAATCGGTTCAAACGGCTCGTTAAATATTTCCAAGAAAACCCAGCTTTTGTTAACCGTGTCGCCTATCTCGGCGTACTTTTCCTCGAGCTCCGTCACAAAGCTTTTCCAAAAGATCGAGAGCGCGTCCGTGGGTGCTCCAGTACCTTCTAAAAATGGAAAACTATAAGTTCCAGGATAGGTGTACTCAGTGGTATCCATGAAAGGGAGCTTCCAAAACTTTCGTGTTGCCGTACTTTGGTGTTGCGCTGAGAGGACCACCGGGTGGAAATCAAGAATGACCGCAAGGCCATTATCTTGTGCGGCAGCGATGTCTTCGAGTAGCGGCCCCCAAATCGGGGCGTCACCTTTAGCCATATACCGCTGTGGTATGGGCTGGTCTTGACGCATACCGAGCGCAAGCGGGTCTATCGGAATCCTAATATGTCCGAAGCCGGCACCCGCAATCTGCTTAAAATCCTGGAAAACGCCGTCTTCCCGAAGTAGCTCTCGCATCCGGGATTCATAGTACGGGTAAAGCTCGGGACGTTCACCGCTGTTAAAATCCATATTCTTCCAGCGGGAAAACATATGGTTGGTATTGCCGTAGATGGACGGAATATTCACGCCTTTGCGGAGTGCATTTGGGAGGATTCGACCAGCGGGTTCCGGTGGGTCAGCTTGCGCTACCCCCCCCCCGGCGAGAACGACGGCCAAGCCGACGAATCGGCTGATGCCGGATAACGAAACTTTGCTTCGTTTCATGATTACGATTACTATAACAAAAACCGACAGAAAAACCAAGTCTTTTTTGCAAAACGGCAAATAATGCAAATTTCCGTCAGTTCTGCGTAAACGACCGAACGGCTTGCCGCGACGGGGGCAGAGGCCGGTTCGCGGAACCGGCCGAGGGAAAGGGGCCTTGGGCCGGCGCGGCAAGAAAGGAAACTGCACTTATTCCGGGCGGGCAAAGCCCCGCGCGGAATAATGCTCATTCACCCAAATCGCCCGGTTCGCCATTTCCAGCATGAAGTTCGGCAGCAGTTCCGGGCGGTACAGCACATTCGGAATAAACATCCGGAACGCGAGCTTCCCTTCGTGGCAGCTCCAACTTCCCAACATGTGGCATTTATGCCACTGGTCGCGCTCGTTTTGGTTCAGCAACAGCGCCTGGTGGCTCGCATCTTCCAACGAGAACTCGAACGGAACGGTCAGCGTAAAGTGCAGGCCGCTTCCGAGCGTCGGGTGCGGCTCGCTCGCATCCACCACCACGTGCACGCCGTCGCCTGCCTCCGTGGCCGTCCACGGAAAAACGGAGTTCGCACACGAGCGGTGGTCGCTCGAAAACGCAATCGCTTCCCTCTCGATCATGCGCTCCGTCTCGCGCCATTCCGGCGCGTCCAGCCACCGGCTCGGACCCTGGCCCGCCGGGCAGAAAAACCGCTCGGCCGCCGACATTTGCGGGTCGGCCACGCTCCGCAATCCGTGCTGCGGATGCCCCGAGGTTCCGGGTTGCGCGCCTAACGACCGGGACAGTTGCATGCTGAGTTGGCTCGCATCGCGGAGTTGCAAAATCGCGGCGGCAAAGCAGGTCCGCTTGAGAAACTGCATGTTCTCTTCGGTTGCATAGAGGCTGGAGTGAAGGCAGTACATATCCCGCTTGGCGTCAAACACTAACGCGTGCATGGACGTGTTGTCCATCGCCTGTTCCAGCGCGGCCTCGAAGGCATCCGCACGGCCCTTCCCCCGAATCACGTCGGTTTCGGCATGGATACGGTAAACGGTTTGCGCGTGATGATATACACCCGGCTCGCACCAAATGGACTGGGCAAAATCGGCGGGCCACCACCGGAACCCGTGCTCAATGTCGATGCGCCAGTGCTCGTCCAGGTTGAGAGTGCGGCAGAATTCAACCAGAAGTGCCTCACCGAACGTCGAACCGCTTTTCCAGCTCATCAATGAGAGAATTCGCGGTCGGTGCCCCAAATTCCTGCTGGGATTTGAAAGAAATTATTGCGCTGGGCGAGGCGACGCCAAACGGAGCGGCTGAAGCTTTCGCCCCGCCATCGCCCCCTTCGGCGCCGACCCATATAAGTCATATTCGCTCGCGTCCCGAATGCGGGCTTCCACGAAGCTGCCGATGGGGTGTTCACCTTCCACGAATACGAGGCCGTCAATCTCCGGCGCATCACGGAACGATCGCCCGCTCGACCACCCTTGTCGGTGCTCTTCGATGAGCACGGGCAACGTTTTGCCCACATACCCTTCGTTGATGCGGCGGCTGATCTTCTGCTGCGCCTGCATGAGGGTGGCGTAGCGGTTCTTCTTGATTCGGTGCGGAATTTGGCCTGGCATGGTGGCACTGGGGGTGCCAGGCTCGGGCGAAAAGAGGAAAGCGCCGACCCGGTCAAGCTGGGCTTCGTGCACAAAATCCACCAGGCTCCGGAACTCGGTGTCGGTCTCGCCGGGGAACCCAACAATGAACGTGGTACGGATCGCGGCATCGGGCATGGCGGCGCGGAGCTTCTCGAATACGCGCAGGTAGCGTTCGCCTTCCCACGGGCGATGCATCCGGCGCAACACATCGCCATGAACGTGCTGCAACGGAATGTCTATATAATTGAGAACCTTTGGCAAGGTCGCAATCGCTTCAATCACTTCGTCCGTAAGACGGTTTGGATAGAAATAGAGCAATCGAATCCACTCGATTCCGTCCACCGCGTTGAGTTCTCTTAACAGTTTAGGAAGGGTGAACGATTGGTAGAGGTCGAATCCGTACTGGGTGACATCTTGGGCGATGAGGTTGATCTCTTTTGCGCCGGTGGCGGCAAGATGCCGCGCCTCTTCTACTACGCGCTCTATGGGTTTGCTCACGTGGCGGCCGCGGAAACTTGGGATGGTGCAGAAGGTGCATTTGTGGTCGCACCCTTCGCTAATTTTGAGGTAGGCCGAGGCAGCCGGACCTGTGCGTGCACGGCCTGCGATATCGGCCCAAAGGTGTTGCGGCGGAAGGATATCTACGCGCTGGTCGGCCGAGGTTTGAGTTTCTTTAACGATTTCGGCAAACCGGCCCATTTGGCCGACCCCGACATAGGTGTCCGCGCCGGGAGCAAGACGAGCGAGTTCTTCGCCCATTCGCTGGGCGAGGCAACCCGCAACGATGACCTTTCCATGCCCCTTGCTGCGAACTGCCTTCTTGATCGCTTCGATGGACTCTTGCTTCGCCGATTCGAGAAAGCCGCAGGTGTTGATGATGGTCACATCGGCGGATGCGTCTGCGCCGACCTGATAGCCCTGCCCCGAAAGGACGCCCGCGATTTCCTCGCTGTCCACTTCGTTTTTGGCGCAGCCGAGAGTGATTATTCTGACCTTCTGGGGCTTAGACATCGTGGGTAAGTATTGGAGTTGAATCCTGCGTTCCTGGAGCGATCCACTTCCGAGGCTCCATTATGGCGGCAACCGGGGGAGGGGCATAGGCAACGCGGTACACTAGACCCTTCGGATGCGCGGCAAACTACAAGAAATACTGAACCGATTTGCCGACATCGAGCGCCAGCTCATGAACCCGGATTTGGCCTCGAACCCCGCCGAACTAGTTCGCCTTGGCAAGGCTCGCGCTGAACTCGTGGAGATCACCGAGGCTGCCCAGCGTTACATGAAGCTCTCGGACGAGTTGAACGATGCTCAGGCGATGCTGGGCGACCCCGAGATGCGGGAGATGGCGGAAGCCGAGATTCCGGCGTTGAAAACCGAGCTGGAAGCGTTGGAACGAACCATCAAGATCATGCTGGTTCCGCGCGATCCGGCGGACGACAAGCCGGTCATTATCGAAATTCGGCCTGCGGCTGGCGGTGACGAAGCCGGGCTGTTCGCCAGCGAGCTTTTCCGCATGTATGTTCGCTATGCCGAGCGGCGCAAGTGGCGAACCGAGATCATTGACGAAGACACCGATGGCTTAGGTGCGATCAAGGCGGTGACGTTTAAGATTGACGCCCCGGGCGCTTATGCTCAACTCAAATATGAGAGCGGAGTTCACCGGGTTCAGCGTGTACCCGCCACCGAGAGCGGCGGCCGTACCCATACGAGCACGGTAACCGTGGCGGTGCTTCCGGAAGTCGAAACGGTGGACATCGAAATCAAGGACGACGATCTCGAAGTCTCCACTTTCCGCAGTAGCTCGGCGGGCGGTCAGCACATGCAAAAGAACGAGACCGCGATTCGCATCATTCACAAGCCGTCCGGAATCGTCGCGACCTGCCAAGACGAGCGTTCGCAACAACAAAATCGCCTGAAGGCGCTTTCGGTCATTCGGGCGAAGTTGTTCCAAGCCGAACAAGACCGCATTGCGCAGGAGCGGGGAGACATTCGGCGCGGACAGATTGGTTCGGGCGACCGAAGCGAGAAGATCCGAACCTATAATTTCAACCAAAGCCGCATCACAGATCACCGCATCGGCAAGGACGTTTTCAACCTTTCTGCGTACCTCGATGGCGACCTGCAAGACATGATAGATTCACTTGCACAAGAGGAGCAAATTCGCAAGCTTGCCGAAGGCGCAGACGAAAGCTGAATTTGAACCTATTTGAACCCGATTTTTTCGGGTACAATTCTCCCTAATTACCCTCGCAAGACGAGCAGGGGACAAGTCCTCTGCGGTTTTTCTATTGAGTTCCCCATGAGCCATAAAAATCACCCTGAAGACGAACCCGAACTGACGCCGGAAGAAACGCCGGAAGTTGTGTTGGAAGAACCGACGGTCAGCCTGGAGGACGTCATTCGGGATGGCGCGGATAGCATCGCCTCGAAGGTCGAAGGCGACTATAACGCGGACTCAATCCAAGTGCTTAAGGGACTTGAAGCCGTTCGGCACCGCCCGGGAATGTATGTGGGTGACAACGGGAAGCGCGGTCTCCACCAGATGTTTCGGGAAGTCATTGACAACTCGGTGGACGAGGCACTTGCGGGCTATTGCGACAAGATTGACGTGGTGATGCACGCCGATGGGTCGGTGAGCGTTCAGGATAACGGGCGGGGAATCCCCACCGATATCCACCCCGAAATGGGTGTTTCGACGTTGCAGGTCGTTTTGACCGTGCTCCACGCAGGCGGAAAGTTCGGCGGTGAAGGCACCGGATATAAGGTTTCAGGTGGTCTGCACGGGGTGGGCGTCTCTTGTACGAACGCACTTTCCGAATGGTTGGAGGCCACCGTCACCCGCGACGGCAAGGTGATGTTCCAACGGTTTGAAAAGGGCGACCCGGTGGACGAAGCAAAGGAAATTGGCCAAGCCGAAGGCACCGGAACCAAAATCCACTGGAAGGGCGACGACACCGTTCTTACCGAAACCCACTACGATTCGCATCTCATCAAGAACCGTCTGAAAGAACTTGCCTATCTAAACCCGACGGTTTCCTTCAGTTTCACCAACGAGGCGAACGAAGCCGAAAACGAGGTGTATCACTTCACGCGCGGCATCGTTCAACTGGTGGAAGACATTAATTCGTCCAAGACCCCGATTCATCGAAAGGTGGCCTACTTCAAGCGCGCCAAGCAGTCCTATGAGCTCGAAATCGCGATGCAATATCACGACGGCTACACGGGTAACACCCTCGCGTTTTCGAACAATATTCACCAGCCCGATGGCGGAACCCACGTCAGCGGTTTCTCGATGGCCCTCACCCGCGTCATGAACCAATACGCGCGGAAGATGAACTTGCTGAAAGAGAAAGACAAAAATTTCTCAAGCGATGACGTGGCGGACGGCCTCACTGCGGTGATCGCTCTTAAGCTCGGCAATCCCAGTTACAACTCGCAAGACAAAGTCAAGCTGGTGAACCCCGAAGTTCAGGGCTTAACGAACTCGCTGGTTGGGGACGGACTTCTCACCTTCCTCGAAGAAAACCCACAGGAAGCAAAGAGGATTGTCGAAAAGGCGATCATCGCGCAGCGCGCCCGCGAAGCCGCCCGAAAAGCCGCCGAAACCGTCAAGCGCCAAAACGCCATGGAGTCGTTCGGCTTGCCCGGAAAGCTCGCCGACTGTATCAGCAAAGAGATCGACCGCTGCGAGATCTTTATTGTCGAAGGTGATTCGGCCGGAGGCTCGGCTAAGCAAGCTCGCGACCGCCAAACGCAGGCCGTACTTCCCCTAAAGGGGAAAATTCTCAACGTAGAGCGCGCCCGCCTCGATAAAGCGCTCGATAATGATGAAATCAAGACCCTCATTGCCGCACTTGGGGTGGGAATTGACATTGACATCAACCAAAAGGGCTTCGACCCGGACGAAGAGTTCGAAGAAGGCTCGACCTCGAACGGAAAGGGGGGGCGAACGGCTTCGTTCGATATCAGCCGCTTGCGCTACGGCAAGATCATCATCATGACCGACGCCGACGTGGACGGCGAGCACATTCGCACGCTGCTTCTCACGTTCTTCTACCGCTATATGCGGCCGCTTTTGCTGGAAGGCAAAATTTATCTTGCCCAACCGCCGCTCTATGTGGTTAAGGTCGGCGCAAACGAGCGGCATTACTGCCAAGACGCCGCCGAACGCGACGAGACGATGAAGAAGCTTAAGAACAAGAGCAACGTGTCACTTGGTCGCTTTAAAGGTCTGGGTGAAATGAACGCCGAAGAGCTCGAAGAAACCACCATGAACCCAAAGGAGCGCAGGTTGCTTCAGGTGGTGATTGACCGAGAGTTCGAAGCTGAAATCGAGCAACGATTCAGTACTTTAATGGGAGACAAGGTTGAACCGCGCCGAAACTTCATCGAAGCGCATGCCCGCGAGGCCCTCGAAGTAGACTGGCACTACTAAGTTAGCAATTATTTAATTGCTGCTTGATTGAAGATCGACAAGGGTTTGCGCGTACCGCCGAGCGAGATCATCGCAGGCATCGCGCGAATCCGCTTCGGTGTGGATGTGGAAGATGGGCTCCACGGCATCGGCAATCACGAGCGCCCAGCCATTCCCTTCCGGAATCCGGATCCCGTCTATCAGGTCACTTTCGTTTGACAGGTCGCTTTGTTCGGCGAGCTTTCGCATGACCGTTCCTTTGTGTTCCCACGGGCAACGCACAACCTCGTAACCGAGGTGAATCTCCGGCAGAGCGTCCACGACTTCGCGCAAAGTCAGGTTGGTCTTTTGGAGCATTTGCACAAGCGAGACAAGCGAGAACATGGCATCGAAGCCTGCATGGAACTCGGGGAATATGAACCCGCCGCGGTCGTCCCCGGCGAAGGTTGCCGGAAGCGACTGGCTTGTTGCGATCAGTGAGCGAGTATCGGCCTTACTTCGAACCACGTTCACGCCCCGCTCAACGAGATACTGCTCGAGCTTAGAGGATGCCGTGACCGACATTACGATCGTGGGCGACTGCTGAGTTTCCGCAATGAGGCGACAGAGTGCACCGAGAAGCGTTGTGCCTTCGATGATACGGCCTAAGTTGTCTACCAGAATCAGGCGCTCGCCTTCATTAAGGAAGAGCACGCCCATGTCGTAGTCGAGGCTTGCAACTATCTGCTTCAGCGTGCCGAGGTGCCGGGCGACATCGTCCTCGTTGCGGGGGGCAGCGCGGGCATCGTTGTAACTGTGGGAATTGATCGATTCGACGTTGTACTGCGCCAGCATCGCCGGAAAAATTGGCCCAATGGCGCTGTATCCGTAATCGCACACCAGCTTCAATCGTCGGCCTTGCGAGGACGGTTGAAGTAGCCGCAAGAAATCGCTCTGATACTCTTCGACCGCGCGGCTAGCAAAGTCAATTTGCCCCAAATCGTCCGGGTCAATTCGGTTAAAGTCTTCCCGGAAAAACGCACTTTCTATCTTGCGCTCTTGCGCGCGGGAAAGATACATTCCTTGGCTGTCCAGGAATTCAATGAGGGTTACCCGGCGGTTGCCCGGGAGCTTGCGAACATAGATCGCGCCCATGGTTCCGCTGCTCCGCACAAAGTGCCGCAACACGGGCAGGCTCGCCGAACGAAGATCAATGACCTCGCACCCCACGCTGAGCAGAGCCGCCATCACGGCTCGTTTGATCATACGACTACTTCGGCTACTATCCCGTCCGGTAACCACCTTCGAACCCGGTGGGAAGATCGAGCCGAACGCCGAACCCAGCCGTGTGGCAAAGTCAGGAGTAATTTCTATATTGCTTAAGCCGGCAACGCCGAGTTCCCGGAATAAGGAGCCGCGCCACTTGTTCCCCCAGACCAAGGACATGGTCACGGTGGAACCGCGCTCGACCACTTTATCCGGCCAGAGCTTGATTCGGGGGCGGATGGTGCAGCCGACGTCTATCAGGCATCGGTCTCCAATCACGGCATCCTCGCGAATGACCGTGTCCATCTTCACGGTCACTCGAGAGCCAATGATGGCGGAATATACGCCCACATTGGCGCCCAGATACGCACTGTCCCAAACTACGGACCGCTCGATGTTCGCGCCGCTTTCGACCAGCGCATTGTCGCCAATCACGGTGTACGGGCCGACCCGCGCTCCCGACTTAATTTTGCAATTTCGGCCGATGCACGTGGGGGGAATGATGGTGGCTCCGTTTTCAATCACGGTGTTCGCGCCCACCCAAATTCCAGGCGATATGGATTCGCCCGCAGGCTCGAGCGCCATTCGTCCGCTTAGAAGGTGCTCCTGCGCTTCGCGATATTGGGGCAGGGTTCCGATGTCGCTCCAATACTCGTCCATGATGTAGCCGAACACCGGTTTTTCTTGGCGCATGAGTTCCGGGAAGATGTCTTGGCTCCAGTCGTATGCCTTCCCTTCGCGCATCAGGTCGAACACCTCTGGCTCAAGGATATACATCCCTGTGTTCACGGTGTCCGAAAAGACCTCGCTCCAACTGGGCTTTTCGAGGAACCGCACCACCCGGCCCTCTTCGTCGGTGATCACCACGCCGAATTCGAGCGGATTTGGCACCCGGCAAAGAATCAGGGTGGCAATTGCGCCCTTCTCCTTGTGATAGGCAACCGCTTTGGTGAGGTCAACGTCGGTGAGGGCGTCGCCCGAGATAATGCAGAACGTGTCGTCCTTCAGGAACGCTTCGGCTTTCTTGACGCTTCCGGCGGTGCCGAGCGGGGTGTCTTCGATGCTGTACTGCATCGGTATCCCGAAGTCCATTCCGTCATCAAAGTAGCTGGAAATTTCGTCGGCAAGGTAGTGCAGTGTGCACACCACTTCTGTGATTCCGTTTTTTTTAAGCAGCCCAACAATGTGCTCCATGATGGGGCGGTTGCCCACCGGGGCAAGCGGCTTGGGGCGGTTAGCCGTAATCGGCCTCAGCCGAGACCCTTCGCCCCCTGCCATCACAACAGCTTTCATGTGCGTGTGCTCACTGCACACTTATTATGGGCCGAAGATTAGAGCAGCATATCGCTGAGCGAGCCTTCGAACGGTTGGAGGGCCACGATGAGAAGACTTGCGATTCGGCGACCGTCCGATTGTTCGACCGTAAACCGGTAGCCATCGGATTCGATCGTCTCGCCTTCTTTGGGCTGGCGTCCGAACAGCCCAAAAACGTAGCCGCCGATGGTCTCGAATTCTTCGCTTTCGAGGTTGCTGCCAATCTCTTGATTGAGGTCATAGAGATTCACCCGGCCATCCACCACCCAGCCTCGTGGAGTGCTCGTGATCTCGCTTTCGTCCTGGTCGTATTCGTCCACGATGTCTCCCACGAGTTCTTCGACGATGTCTTCGATGGTCACTACACCTGCGGTTGCGCCGAATTCATCTTGGACCACCACCATTTGCGTGCGATGATGCCGCATCTCGCGCAGAAGGTCGAGCAAATTCTTGCTTTCGGGCACGAAGTAGACGGGTCGCATGATGCCACGCAGACTAAAACGCTCCCCGTGGTTGTGCGATTCCAACAAATCTTTCGCGTGGACAATGCCGACAATCTGGTCGTCAGTTTCTTCGTAAAGGGGAATCCGAGAGTGGCCAGAGGCTTCAATAAGTGAAATGATTTCGTGAGCGTTTGAACCCACGGGAGCCGAATCGAGGTCCACGCGCGGAGTCATGACTTCCCGGGCGACGGTGTCTCCGAACTCAAGCACCGACGTAATGAGCTCCCGCTCGACTTCTTCGAACTCCCCGGTTTCTTCGGTGGATTCGACCAGAAGGCGAATTTCATCTTCCGCTTGGCGCGGCAGGGCAAAGCTAGCCTGCGCTCCGAACCGGTTCGAAATCAAGTTAGCCATTGCGATGAGGGCGCGATTCGGGATGCTGAACACAAATCCAAATGCACGTACAAACCAAAACGTTCGGGTGGCCACCGCCTGCGGGTGCAAAGAAGCCACGCTTCGCGGCACCAATTCTCCGATGATCATGTTCACTAGGAACACGGGAATCATGATCACGAGCGTCGCGTAGACCACGAGCGACCAGTTGGGCTCTTGACCGCGCGAATTTGCCCATTGGTGGGCAAGCCACGGTGCGGGCACCAAGCAGAGCAACACCATGAGGGCGCGCATGATCTGGCTTCCGAGCGCACACGCCGCGATGTACTCCAATCGCCGGTCCATGAGTTCACGGAGGTTTTTGCCTGCCTTGGGTTCTTTCTCTGCCGCCTTCACGTGCGAGCTTCGCAAGAGTTCGATGGCGGTATCTCCGGCCACGAATAGCGAATTGAGGATGATCGCCACGCCAATCCAGAGCGCGGTTTGACCCGCGTAGGAGGGGGTATCGAGGGCCACTTCTTCGGGCATAAGCCGCGAATCGGCCAAGACCTTAGCGGGCACCAAAATGGCGGCCGAAAGCAAGCCAAGTTGGAGGGGGTTCGGGAGTCGCCTTACCGGCGTACGTTCAGGAGGTTCTGTGTTCATGGTGAGGGTTATTTGGGGGTGAGGCCGAACATGACCAGTGCGGTCACGATTCCGGCAACGCCTCCAAGGACGAGTTCATAAATTGTGTGAATGCGGGCTTCCCAGCGACTTTGGGCCACGATGAGGGCGAGCATGATTCCAAGTGCCCAAATGAGCGGCTTGTCCGAAAGCCAGACGATGGACCCGGCAATGAAAAACGCATAGGCCGCGTGTCCACTCACGAGTCCGCCGCGAAGAACGGTTCCCCGCCGCCCCAAGCCTTTGCCGATAACCACGATCAAAAACAAGATAAGGGCTCCCAGAGCAAGCCGAACTGGCGCGGGAACCCCGGGGTTTTCGCTTACCAGCGAGATACGGATGCGGTCCCACGCGTCGTCACCCACTGCGATGAGCACACCCACAGTGACCGCCATGATTGTGGTGATCAGCACCGCGCCTGCCGCGATGTCTTTGGCGAACTTCGCGTTCGGGTGATAGTGAGGTGAGGCTAGGTCCACGGTGGCCTCAATGGCACTGTTAAACATTTCTGCCACAAGCACGAAGTTGATCATGAACAGCAGGATGAGAACTTCGCGAACGCGAAGGTTTAGCACCATCGCGCCAATGACGATGATGAGGGTCACATAGAAGTGAACCCGCATGTGTCGCTGAGTGCGGAACGTGTGCGCGACGCCCAAAATGGCAACGCGAAACGGATCCAGAAAGCTGGCGGCCTTACGCAGGGTCCGTCTCCTCGTAACTCATCGAACCCCAGTCAGACGGGAGTTCGATGCCATTCTTTGCGGCCACTTCGCCCATGCGGTGTACCATGTCCTGTCTATCAGTATCGGTTTGATCGTCAAAACCTAACAGGTGTAGCCCTCCGTGCAGTCCCAGAATTGCGATTTCCGTGCTCGTTGCATGCCCAAAGTGGGCCGCCTGTCGACTTGCCGTATCCACTGAGATGACGATGTCACCCAGCACTTTGGGAAGCTCCGGCGGACCTTCAAAGCTAAGGACGTCGGTAGCGCGGTCTATGCCGCGAAACTCACGATTAAGCGTTCGAATCTCAGCGTCGTCGGTGAGCAAGACACTGACCTCTCCGGACTGACCCGGGCGATATTCACGGAAAAGCTGCTCAAGCATGGCGCGGAGTTTCGGGGTCGTCACCCGCTTTGGGTAATTGCTGGAGATCAAAATCCGTGTTTCGCACATGGTCTTCCTCAAGAAGCACTGCATCAGGATACGAGATTCGTTCGTGCCGCAATGCACCCAGGGTTCGCAAAAATGATTCTTTTATCCGAGACAGGTCGCGGAACGTGAGGTCACATTCCGAAAGCTGACCGTCGGCATACTTCTCTTCAACGAGGCGGTTAATGAGAATTTCGAGCTCTTCGGTTTGCCCGCGCGAAACCAGGCGGCTGGATGCCTCGATGGTGTCGGCGAGCATGAGAATGCCGGATTCCTTTCGGCGCGGCTTCGGCCCGGGATACCGGAACTGACGCTCGAGTTCGCCCGGGCTGACCTCGGTGTGAATCTGGAGCGCGCGATTGAAGAAGTAGCTGACGAGGCAGGTTCCGTGGTGCTCGGCGATGCCGTCCCGAATCACTTTCGGCAGACGACTGGTGTGGGCGAGTTCTAAGCCGTCTTGGACATGGCCAAACAGCACGGCCGCACTGACCCGCGGCGGGAGGTCATCGTGTGGGTTCTTGTCAATTTGGTTTTCGATAAAGTGACTGGGGCGAGAAAGCTTCCCAATGTCGTGGAAGTACGCCATCGCCCGCGCCAGAACTGGGTTCGCGCCGATTTCTCGGGCCGCGTTTTCGGCAAGGTTCCCCACGATGACACTGTGAGCATAGGTTCCCGGTGCGCGAAGCACGAGTTCGCGCAGGAGCGGATGTTCGGGCGAGCAAAGTTCCAGGAGCGACCAGTCGGACGTGATGCCGAAGATGCGCTCGAAAATCGCGATGGACATCCAGAAGAACGAGCATGCGAGCACGGCGCCGAGCGCGGCCCATCCAATGCTGGAAAGCACCGGTTGCCAGGTCGTCGAGACCATTGCGACCGCACAGCCCGCGATGAGGCTCTGGGCTGCGGCCACGATGCTGGTGGCCCGAAGCAGATCGTTGCGCTGCTTTATCGGGTTGACGGCGTGGGCTCCCACGGCCGCACCGATCCAGCTCACGACGAGCATATCGAGCCCCGCCGCGCCATTAATCCCCAACATGAGGCAAGCAAGAGTGAGGGCAAACAACGCAACCGCCGGACCGAGCAGTGCCGAGCTGAGCATCGCTTGGGCCAGCAGCGGAACCGTGAGTAACAGCCCGCTTCCCACGAGTGCGCGCTCATCCAGCGCGACGTTGAGAACTTGAACGCCGAGGACGCCCATGAGGCTGACGAGCATAAGCATCCGGCCCGCAATTTGGGTCGGAATTCCGCCGAGCGGCACCGACCGCAAGTGGAACCGGGTGAGATAAATGGCCGCGCACACGAGCACATAGATGCCCGCTGCTTCCGTTAAGCGCGGTAGACTTGTGCGGTGCAGAAAAAGGGTGGCCGTAAATGCCAGCGCGCCCGCCAGCGCAAAAAGCACCTCGCCCAGAGATTTTGCGAGGGGTGGGGGCAACCGTAAAAAACCCGAATCGGGTTTAGGAAGTCGTTTCATAGGATTCCGGATCCGACCCCGTAATTATCGGGAGAAGGATGCCGGGACTTGTGCGAAGAGCGAAAAAACTAGTCGCGTCGAACTCGGCCGCTGCGGCGTCGCGCTCGGCGTCGTTTCTCGCTCGGCTTTTCGTAGTGGCCGTGCTCTTTCAACTCACGCAGAATGCCGCTGAGTTGCACTTTTTGGTTAAAACGCTTCAGTGCTGCGTCGATGGTCTCACCAGATTGGATAATAACTTGAATCAAAAGCTTGTGATTGCCTCCGGAGGGCAGACTATACCCGAAAGTCGAGGGCAGATTCCACTCCCCTGCTTAGCGAGGAGGGGAAATCTGCCGGAAAATGGGCGAACTTGAATAACGCGGAATGCGGGCGATGAGATACGGATGACTGTACGCAGAGCCCCGAGACGGGATGCCGAGTGAGTCTCTCTCGTAATATTCCACGGTCACCCGGTTGAGGTCATCCACGTAGACCGAGGAAATTCCAACGCTGGAACTCCGCTTGGTCATCCCAAGATGAATCACGAAGACCACTTCGTTTGACCAGTCCACGCTTCGGGCAACGTCTTCACCTTCGCGAGTGCCAAACGCCGCGCTCCAGTAACGCAGGAACTCATACGAATCGGAGATTCCCGTGATCAATCGAGTGGTGATCAGGCTCGTATCGCCCGACTTAACCAGCGACCACCGCACGGGATATCGTCCTTCATAACGGTCGTCGTAGCCGTAGCCGGGAAGACGCCCGATCACGATTCCGGTCGGACGAGGCTGAACTTCGGTAAACACGTAATCCACCGGAAGTCGCTTGATTCGAACGGCGGCGTACGGGATGGTTTGCGGCTTACGGTTTTTATCGGTTTCACGTCCGTGCCGCGGTGGCAGGCTCACGGAATACTGCACTTCGGCCTTCGCCGCGTTCAGAATCTTCACATCTTCGATCGCCATCTTGGTGCCAGCGGCTTGCAGTCCGCCGACGACAATCACGACTTGCTCGGTGTTCCAATCAAGCCGGGGCGCGGTGCGCGGGTCTTGTCCGGTGAGTTCAAACCAAAATCGGGTCCAGCCCGCTTCGGTGCTGAAAACGCGAGTCTGAAACCGCTCAATTCGGCCGTTGTCACCTTCGCGTAGACGGTACCACTGGGCACCGCCATACATATCGTTCCGCCCGCCGACAATTTGGGCCGAGACCCCCATCATCATCGCGGCGCACGTAAGAATGCAAAGTAACTTTTGCCACATATCCAAACAATCGGACGCTTTCCGGCGACGAAGGTTACAAAAAAGCCCCCGCAATGATTCGCGAGGGCTCATTGTTTTACTGGCCGCGGTCGGTTGGCGGGGGAGTGGTCCCCGCTCCACCATTCAGCGGAGCGCTGTCGGGAGGCGGTTCATTTTTGTACTGAATCACGCCTTCCCCAGTAGCGGCTCCGCCGCCACCTTGCATAAACACCACGCCGGCAATGGCGAGGGCCACGACAGCCGCCGCAATGACGGCAATACGCTTCTTTTTTTCGTCCATCAGTTGCAGAGGGTGTCGAGGGCAGCCATGTCGCCCGGCAGCGGAAGGTGAATGTTCCAGTGGACCCCGGCCGGGTTGTGGTTGGTGCAGTTCAGCACACCGTTCACCCGGTTGGATTGTCCCTGCGCACGAAGCATGACGGCGCGGCGATTTTGCACCGGCGAAAGCACGGCCTTCGGGTTACCGAGCGTAGTCGCGAGGCCCGCATCCGGTCGGGCGGCGTAGAACTTCGCGTGGCCGTCGGCAAACGCGAGGATCGTTCCGTCGCCGTTGCGGTTGGTGAGACCGTCCGTCGTGTTGATCGGTGCTTGGGGCGAAGCGAGATAACCTTGGAATCCGGGCGTGCAACCCGTGTTGGTGGTTGCAACCGTCACGTACTTCGCCGGTTCTTGAATGGCCGAACCGCCCGTGTATTGCGAAACGCATGCGGCGTTGTTGGCAACGGTCAGGGCTTCATCTCCCCAAATCGTTGCACTGCAACCGATTTGGCTTCCGTCGTCACATGCGAAGTACGCGAGGAACGTTCGGTTGATGCCGATGGGCATCGCGCGGCGATCCGTGTTCGTATCGTTGCAGGGCGGCGGGTTGGCCGGGAGGTTTACATCCGGAACCGTGACGTTGGCTTGGAACCGGAATCCGGGAGCCTTCGTCGTGGCCATTTGGTCGTTGTAAATGTCAATGTTCTTGACATACGGCAAGGTTTGCCGGGACCAGAGCGAGTTGTTCGCCGTGGCTTCGCCCGTGCATCCGCCCATAACCGCCGCCGGATACATGTCGTCTTGGTCGGAGATATACATCATGAAGCTGAGGCCGTGCTGCTTCATGTTGCTCATGGTCACCGACTTCTTGGCCGCGTTGCGAGCTTGCGCCAATACTGGGAACAAGATCGCCGCGAGAATCGCGATAATCGCAATGACCACCAGCAATTCGATCAGCGTAAAGCCCTCAAAGCGAGAGCGGATATTAGTGCGTTTCATACGTGTTGTCCTGGACCTTTGAGACCCGAGGGGTTCCCACCCAATTCAATGTACACCGAATTATTCCTGGGAGTGGAGATTTTAGCCCTTTTTTTGGAGTTTATGACAAGTTTTCTGGATTCAAACCGGCCAAGGCTTCCGTAACGAAAAGCCCGTCCTTGCGAATAAGGACGTCGTCGAAATAGATTTCGCCGCCGCCGTATTCGGGCCGTTGGATGAGAACCGTATCCCAGTGGATCGCACTCGTGTTGCCGTTTCCGCCCGGAGGTGGGTACGCGTTTCCCGGCGTTAAGTGGATGGAACCGGCGATTTTCTCGTCGAAAAGCGTGTCCTTCATGGGGTGCAAAACGTGCGGGTTGAACCCAATCGCAAATTCTCCGAAGTAGCGCGCACCTTCGTCGGTATCCAGAATCTGGTTCAGTTTCTCGGTTTGTTCGCCCGCCGTGGCTTCAACAATCTTCCCGTCCTTGCACACATATCGAATGTTGGAGAATTCCGTGCTTTGGTACAGCGATACCGTGTTATAGGCAATCGTTCCGTTCACGGAATCCTTTACCGGGCAGCTAAAGCATTCTCCGTCGGGAATGTTTGCTTCGCCCGTGCACGGCACCGCACCGATGTCTTTGATGCTGAAGCTGAGGTCAGTTCCGGGACCGACGAGACGCACGCGGTCGGTCTTGTTCATAAGTTCGGCCAGCGGTTTGCAAGCTTCGGCCATTTTTCGGTAATCCACCGTACAGACATCGAAGAAGAAGTTCTCGAAGTCTTCGGTGCTGAGGTTGGCTTGCTGGGCCATGCCTTCGGACGGCCACCGCGTTACCACCCACCGCGTGTTGGGCACCCGGCATTGGAACACGACGGGTTGAACATATTCCCGGCTCCACATTTGCGTTGTCTCGTCCGGGATTCCGCGCATTTCGGCGTAGTTGTTGCCACCGCGCAAGGCGATGTAAGTGGTTACGTTCTCCATTTCATGCCGTTCGATTTCGGCGATGGTGCGGGCGTTGGTCTCGGTCATGCCAAGCATCATTTGCCGCCGAATTCTCCCGCTTTCGAGCCGGGTGACGACGCGGGCACCCTTGGACTGCGCGGCCCGGACGAATTCGGCCACCGCCCCGTCCGGTATATCGAAGGCGTGAATCAGCACCGTATCGGCGGAAGTTAAGTTCAGTGAGTGGTCGCACATCAGTTCCGCGAGCGCGGTGATTCGGGGGTCAAGCATGCCGTGAATTTACCCGCCGCGTAAAGCACGAAGCCCGCTCCCACATGGGAACGGGCTTCGTCGTTGGTCGTTAACCGACCGAGAGGGTCTTAGTGACCGCCTTCGGTCTTGGCTTCGCCTTCGGTATGGCCGTGGCCATCGTCGGTCTTATGCTCGCCGTCGGTTGCCGGGGTGTTGGCAGCGGCGTCGGTGTTCGCAGCACCGTCGGTGGCGGTTCCAGCGTCGGTGTTAGCGGCGCCATCGGTCGTGCCTGCATCGGTGTTAGCCGGTGCTTCGGTCGAGCTGTTGGTAGCTGCATCCGAACCACCTTCGGCCGGGGTTGCAGTTTCGCCTGCCGGCTTTTCGCCGGTGGTTGCGTTCTCGGTGCCGGCATCAGCCGGGGGGGTGCAGCCGGTCATAAATGCGCCGAAAATCGTCGCAAGCACGGCCAAGATCATCCATTTTTTCATGTGTTTTATTGTTTCCTCCATGTCGGTGGCAATCACGCAATTGCCATGATCGCGCCAAGAAGTGGCGAAATCGCCGACATAGTACCAGAACAATTGTCGGGCCCGAAAGGGTTCGCTTGGTAGAGCTTTTTTGAAAAAAAGTGCCAAAAAACGCCTTTTTAGACCGAATTTGATAAAATTTCCCGGCATCTTTGGACATCCAATGCCATGTGATCGGTCAGTTCGGTGAGACTTTGGAAGGCTAATTCCGGACGAATCCACTCGTGAAATTCAAGCTGAACAGGCGCACCGTAGAGGCTGTCCCCAGGGTATTCGAGCAGAAAAGCCTCGATCGTCCGGTCGGTTCCGGCGACGGTGGGGCGCATTCCCACGCTGATTGCTGCGCCAAAAGACCCGGTCGGGGTGTGGGCTCGGCCCGCATAGACGCCATCGGCAGGAACCACGGTTTGGCTAGACCGAGCGAGATTTATCGTCGGGAAGCCAAGCGTTCGGCCCAGCTTTTGCCCCGGCACCACGACCCCGGCCAAAGCAAAAGGGCGACCGAGCAGCTCGGGGACCCGCCCCACTTCCCCGTCCATAATTCGGCGGCGAATCTCGGTGCTGCTAATGCGTACTTCGCCGATCATCACGGGTTCGAGAACGTGGGTCTCGATGCGGCTTTCGAGCCATTCCGGCGTACCTTCTCGCCCGCGCCCAAAGGCAAAGTCATGCCCGACCACGATTCGGCTGGCCATGAGCCCGCGTTTCAGCAAGTCTTCCAGAAACGACTCAGCGGACCGCTGGGCGAACTCCTTCGTGAACGGCTGAATGAGGCAAACACTTGCCCCGGCCTGACGCAAAGCAATCACGTTTTGCTCAAGTGTGCCGAGCGCGGGCGGGCAGTTCTCGGGGTCCAGAAGGGCGCGGGGGTGGCGGTCAAACGTGACGATCACGCACGGCTCTTCGTGGGTTTTTGCGAGTTCGGCGGCCCGTGAAACCAATGCCCGGTGCCCGAGATGAACTCCATCGAAGGTGCCCACCACCACAGTGGCGTTCGTCCATTGGGCATGCAAATTATCCTGGCCGAAATGGACAAGCACGCCCAAAATTATAGTCGCTTGCGGCGGGGCATCACTCGGCTGAGGAGTAGCGCTCCAACAAGTGTTTGCGGGAGGGCAAAGCCGGGGTTGAGCCAAACCCGTTCGGTGCGCAGATGGAAATCGAGCGTAACGGTGGGCCAAAAAACGTATTCACTGAGCCACGCGAACCCGATTGCCGCCCCAAAGAACAGAACTACTTGCCGAACCACTGGTTGTAAAACGGCTCGCTCCTTCTTAAATAGTTCCGGCACGAACGGCGCCGTAACGACCATCAACATGAGTGCCGCCACGGCGGGAGCGAGCGCATAAAGGAACGGGACGAGGTCGTTCCGGCCCGCCATCCGCTCGTGTATCCAGATCGCAACCGCCGCAACGCAGACCAGAGTAAGTCCGGCGAGGTTTGCCGTCGCCGCCGAATGCGCCAGAAGCGTCAGTTTTCTTCGGCTACGGTGCCAGGCCATGTCCGCTCATTGTTCCTAAAGCGGGTGCGTTCGCGCAGGGCGAAGGCCACGGCATAGGGGGATGCCGGGTGTGCGATGGGAAGATAGAGAGTGTGAGACGCGGGTTGAGCAGGCATGGTGGACACGACCTCGTCTGCCGAAATGACCTGCTTCGCGAGCGGTCGGGGGGATACGGCGATGAGTTTGGGGACCCGGGCTCTACCGGCAAACAGGTCGCCGGTGGGAATCGGAATCGCGTAGGTTGCAGCGAGCGCGGGTTCGCTAAACATTGTGCAGGCGCACAGGTCCACCAGGCGCATCCCGAGCCGGGCATAGAATCGGTGGGTCCGCAACCCTTCGCGCAGAAAAACTTGGATGTTCAGGGTCGTGACACCAAGTCCGAGGGCGTGGTCAAAGAAGGCCCGCATCAGTTTCGGTCCGATTTCGGGGTCGCCTTGAGCCGATTCCCTCACGTTGAAATGAAACTCGGCCGCGTTCTGATGTCGGCGCGGAATTTCCCGCCAAGCCCGAAGCCAAAGATAGCGGACAAACTGCTTGCTGGGGGGATGGTGCCGATATTTTCCGGTTAAGAAGTTACGCAGGATCGCGAATGCGGGCCCAATCGCCGCAAGCGCAAATCGCCCAGCCGGGGCGCGCACCTTGCCCACCAAATAGCCGACGACTTCCCCACCTATTTCGGCCACAAAGCAGCTTTCCGGGTCGGACCTCAGATAGGGCCGAAGCCAAAGTCGGGCAAACGCGGGGCCATCACAGAAGTATTGTTCGAGTTGGCCCCCTAGCCCGCTTTCGACGCAAATCTGGGCAACGGCATCCCAATCCTCCGCCCGATATCGGCGGACAACTACCCCGGACATACGCGGTCATAGGCGGAAACGAGTTGATTCACCGCCACCTCCCAGTCGCAGGTTTCGGCGTACGCTCGCGCCTGGATCGACATCGCGTGTCGGCGGTGCTCATCGCACAGAAGCGTCTGCAAAGCGCCTTTCATTTCGGGCACGTCTTTGCCGACGAAGGCATTCACGCCATCCGTTACAAAGTCGCGCGGGCCGGTGGCATCCGCCACAATCGGGACGACACCCGAACTCATGGCTTCCAGCACCACGTTCCCAAATGTATCCGACCGCGAGGGAAAGAGCAGAACGTCTGCGTTCGCATATCGCCGGGCGAGTTCTTCGCCGCGGCAATAACCCGTGAAAGTCGCTTCTGGAAGCGCGCTTTCCAGCCAACCTCGCTCAGGACCGTCGCCTACAATCACCACTTTTGCCGTTACGCCGGCCAGAAGCTCGGGCAGCTGTTCCACCGATTTTTCCTTTGAAAGCCGCCCCACATAGAGGACAGTGGGCGGTTCCGAAGTTTCGGTTCGGTGCGCGGGCGAAAATGCCTCGCTGTCTATTCCCCGGGTGAAGATGTCGGTCGGGATGTGGATCCCGTGCGCGGTCAGGTCGCGTGCTACTTGCGGGGTGGGCACCAGCAACAACCGGCACGGACGGTAGAACCATCCGAGGTACTTCCAAGTGTAGTGGACCAACAGCCGCCGGGCGATCGGGCTTCGGTAAACAATGTAGTGGGCGATGTGGGTGTGGTAACTCCCGATCAGCGGAATCCCTGCTCGGCGAGCCAGCAACCGCCCCATCCAGCCCATTGAACTCGGCGAGGCGATATGTACCCCGCGATAAGGCGTCTTGCGATGTTGTTCCCAAAATGACTTCGCCACTTTGCGGTTTGGCCAGAGTTCCCAGCGGAGATGTTCGTAGTAGGGGAGGCTGACCCCGTGGGCGAACTCACGCACCTGAACCACGTCGATTGGATTGGGTAAGGAGTTGCTTCCGTAGGTGTATACGTGCAGCGGAATCCCGCGCCGGGTGAACTCCGCCACGATGCGCCGGAACGTGTTCGAGACCCCGTTGATTTCGTGATAGGTATCGGTAAACAGGGCGATGGGGGCGGGAGGCGACGGCATGGCGCGAACCATCGGTTTTAACGTCGAAACTGAACCGGAAGTTGCATTCCGTCGTAGCCGAGGCGAATGTGCGGGGGCAGTTCGGTATGCTCGGTTACGTCGTGGTCGTAATCATGGCTGAGGTGCGTAAACACGGTGAGACGGGCGCCTAGACTTTCCGCGACCTCGATGGCTTGGGTGAAATGGTAGTGGTTCGGGTGAGGGCGACGGCGCACGGCATCCAGCACAAGGATGTCCAAGTTCTGCAGTCGCGCGTGAGCGGCATCGGGAATGTGGTTCACGTCCGTCACGTAGGCGAAGTCCGCCACTCGGATGGCAACGACAGGCGTCGGCCCATGTTGGACGATCATCGTCTCGATCTCTAGCCCAGCGCGGCGGATTACAGGCGGAACGTCGAGTAAGTCGAACTGGGGAACGTGTACTCCGGGCTGTGCCCCGCCGAACGCATACGCGAACACACGTTTGAGCACCACTTGGTCGTTCGGCTGGGCGTAAATCGGCATGTTCCGGCCCGATTTGAGTTCAAAGCACCGCAGATCATCCATGCCCATGATGTGGTCTGCATGAGTGTGGGTGATGAGCACCCCGTCGAGGTCCTTGACGTTTTCTTTTAGGAGTTGCAGCCGCATTTCGGGCGCACAATCCACCAGAAAATCGCCTTCCGGCCCGCGCAGAAGCAGACTCGGGCGCGTACGCCAATTCTTCGGGTTGGCGAGAAACTCGGGCGGGTATTCGTAGCCCAAGGACGGGCAACCGTTGCTGGTTCCGGAACCAAGAAGAACGGCCGTCGCCGTCATGCGCCAGCGCGTTGTTTGATCATGAGGGCAACTAGCGCGCCCGGCACTTCGGAATAGCTCGAAATCCGTTCGATGCAGCGAGCGTAGTTACGTTCGCCCAGGTCGTCGCGAAGCGGCATTTTTTGGAGAGCATCCACCATGAGGTCAACGGCTTCTTCTAAGAAGACGGCACGGTTTTGCGGCAACGACTTGTTCTGCACGCCCGCAAACTTTCGGCTTACCTGGTCGTAGATTGTGTCCCAGCTGGAACGCGCCGCCACTTCGGCCCGTTGACGGTTCAGGGCTTGTTCTTGCAGGCGTTGGGCTTCGGCGTCTCGCCGTTTAATGTTCTGATAATCTTCAAGCGCGGTTCCGTCAATCACCCGAAGCTGAATGGTTTGCCCGATCTTTTGCGAAACCATGCGTTCGATGAGCGCCTTGGTTTGCTGCAGTCGAAGGTGTCCGGCCAGATCACTCAGGTCGTGGGGCATCCCCAGCACAAACGTGCCGTCTTCCAGCGTGACGGCCTTGGCTTGGTTCAGGGCTTGCCACACGCCGACACCCGTGACGCCGTTCTTGACGTCGGGAAGGATCTCGCTCCAAATCGTGGTGATGTCGGACATCGAAGTGGATTATAGCTAGTTCCCGGCTTCAAGCGGGGGACTCAGTACAGTACGGCGGCAAGGAGATAGTTGAACGCGTAGATCAGCACCATGGAGATCACGACCGCGTTGGTGGTGGCCTGTCCAACGCCCACTGCCCCGTTCTTGGTGCGAAGTCCTTGCTGGCAAGCCACGAGCCCGACCACGAATCCGAACACAAGGGCCTTGATCAGCCCACCCACGATGTCCCAGGGCTCTACAAACTGCCGGAACGACGACATGAATGCGGCCTCGGGAACGCCGCCGAACTTTGCCACGACAACCCCGCCAATTACCCCGGCGTAGCCACCCACGAGCGCAAGAATCGGGAGGCAAATCACGTTGGCGACAATGCGCGGAATTACCAAAAACTGCGTCGGGTGAACGTTCAGCGCGCGCAAGGCATCCACCTGCTCGCTGACGACCATAGACCCGATCTGTGCCGCCATCGCCGAACCGCAGCGTGCCGCCACCATGATTCCCGCAAGCACGGGAGCGATCTCGCGCGTCACGGCAAGTCCAACCGTGCCTCCGGCCAGACTTGTTGCCCCGTATCGAACCAAGATTTCTGTACTATAGAGGGCGAGCACCGACCCAGAGAAAAACGTGGTGAGCACCACAATGGGGATGGAAGCGATGCCCACAAACGCCATCTGTTGGAGCATTTCACCGAGCTCAAACGGGCGCCGAAATGCCCGCCGGGCGGCATCGGCCGTAAGAATCGCGCATTCGCCCGTGAATGTTAACAGGTTCATAAGCGGATTCATGGCTGTGGCTAGGATACCGATTCGGGGGACTATACTTCGACTATGTTACGTGTGATTCGTGCGGCAACCGTTGGCTTTGGACTTGCCACTGTGGCGATTGCGGGAGCGTTTGATCTGACCGTGGTGCACGTGAACGACACGCACTCCCACTTGGAGCCCACGATGATCAAGGGCAAACCGTTCGGCGGGTTTGCCCGGCTGTCAACCCTGTTTAAGGACCTCCGGGCCAAGGAGAAAAATCCCATTTTTCTGCACGGCGGCGACATATTCCAGGGCACGATTTACTACAACGTCTATAAGGGATTGGCCGATGGGCACCTGATGAACCTCATCGGCTTTGACGCTGTGGCCCTCGGAAACCACGAATTTGACGACGGACCGGAAGGGCTGATTCCATTTTTGAGGCAAACCGACTTTGCTAAGCTCTGCGCAAACGCGGACTTCTCGGCGTATCCCGAAATCGATCAACGGGTGACTCCAACTAAGATCCTCAATATCAAGGGCACAAAAGTGGGCCTGATTGGGTTGATCACGCCCGACCTTCCGTTTATCAGCAACATGGGCAAGATTCAGCTGGTGGATTTAGACGCCAGCGTCACCCGGGCAATTTCGCACCTGGAAAGCCAAGGAGTGAAGATTCACATTGCGGTATCGCACTGCGGCTATGCCGAAGAGATCGGCATCGCCAAGCGTCACCCGAAGCTCGATGTGATTGTGGGAGGGCACTCCCACTCCTTGCTTGGAGATACGGGCAACCCGGATTTACCGAAAGGACTCGGCGAATACCCGACGAAGGTCGGCCCCGTGTTGGTGGTGCAGGCGTGGGAATGGGCCAAGGTGGCCGGACGCATGCGACTGACCTTCGACCGCAACGGAGTGGTTACGAAGGTTAAAGGTGATGTGATTCCGCTAGACGAGACCATTGCCGAAGACCCCAAGATTCTCAGTGCGTTGCAGGCGTTTGAGAAGCCGATTATCGCGCTGAAACAATCGGTGGTGGGCAATGCCCCCACCGAGATCACGCGTCGAAGCGGCGTGATGGGCAATTTGATTGCCGACGCCATGCTCACCGCAACCAAGTCGCAAGGCGCACAGATCGCGCTCATGAACTCAGGCGGGATGCGCGGCGATTTGGATGCCGGGCCGATCACGTATTCCGAGGCCATTTCGGTCCAGCCGTTCGGCAACACGCTGGTGCTGCTGGACCTTTCTGGCGCCGAGCTGATTGCGACGTTGGAAGCGGGGGTCCGAGACGCCGGGCCGTTGCAGGTTTCTAAGGGCTTTCGTTATGTGATCAATGGCCAAACGGTGACGGCCACGTTCGAGGGGACTCCGATCGATCCGTCTGCGACCTACCGGGTGGTGACGAACAACTTTATGGCTCGCGGCGGGGACAAGCTCACCGCGCTGGCTGAAGCCAAAGGTCGCCGCGTGGACACAGGCATCGTCGATTTGGACGCGCTGATTGCGTATCTGCGAGCTTCTGAAACTGTCGAACTCGACACGGTTCCACGCATTGTTCAAACTCGAAATTAAAATTTCATCCAAAAAGTGAACATCAGGGAACTTTGGGCGTAATTGCTCTCGAATGCCCGGTCAGACGGGGAAATTAAAGAAGGAACCTACTCATGAACACGTTTAAATTTGTTTCGCTCGCAATGATTGCCGTGGCTGCTACGGCGATCGCCCAAACTCCGCCGCTCGCGGCGGCCCATGGTCGCGGTGTAGTCCAAAATCAAGGCGGCGGAAAAGCTGAGTTCGGCTTTGAAGTTGCCAAGCGAATGGTGGATGGCACGGTGCGAGTTCGAGGCAACCTGAACTTCGCCACCATGCCGGGTGAAGGCGGCGACGGCGGACGAACCCGACCGGTGGTCCGAATTAGCACCGACCGACTTGAGCGGCTTGTAATCGCCGAAGACAACCCGAAAGCGGGTTCGTTTGGCGGACCGGCCGTGCTCGCCCGAATTGGCGCAAACGGAAACGTTGAGCGAATCCAGGGCGTGGTAAGCGTCAATGTCGCCGACAACCGGAATCCGGATTCGGACCCGACCGTGCGCAAGGACGGTTTCCGAATTCAATTCAATGTTCGCGGCGAGGGTGGAACCCCACGCACGATCTTTACGTTTGCAGGTGCAGTTGTACGCGGCGACCTCGTTGTCCGCTCGACCTCGAACTAAGCGTTTAACCACCTAACCTTCGCCCGCAACGGGCATGCCGCAGGATTCCCGAACGTGGTTTCCTGCGGCAATTTTGTTTTTGGCGCGCGGTTAAGGACCCGGTTTCTCGTCGCTTTTGGGCACAACAACCGGACCTGGTTCGGCGAGAGTCGCGTCTGCGCCTTCTTTGGGCGCCTCAATTCGGCCCGCTTCGGGTTTAATGATGTGGAGATAGCCCTGCGCAGTCGTCTCTTTGGTGATCAGCGAACGGATATGAAGCTCAATCGGTTTGCCGTTATAGTTTGCCAACGTTTTTTGAATTTGCGCGGTCTGACTCGGCGATATGGATACGGGTGTGTGGACAACCGCAACCACCACTAACCGTTCCTCTTGATCTACGTAGCGGGTATCCGCGAGGAAGGCCCCTGGGATCTCCTTCAGTTCCCGATTGAGTCGTCGCTTCACTTCGCGCTGATATTGTTGGGTGCCCACCGTATCCGCTAATTGCTTATAAAGAAACCCGGAGAGAGAAAGGAGCACGACCGCATCAATAATGATCCGACGGGCATAATTTGGATCATTCTCAGGATTGCGAATGATCTTATGAAAGCCTAACGAATAAAGCACCACGGAAGCAGCACACTGTATCGCCACAAGGTTGGTGGCAAACAGCACAAACGCCCCTCCCGCTTGGGGATAAAGCCCTCGGAACAGACAGATACCGCAACTGGCAAGGGGCGGCACCAATGCGGTGGAAATCGCCACGCCGACAAGGCCCACGTTCACCCGAGGGGAGGCGGTCGCATAGGCTCCGGCCGCACCGCCAAAGAGCGCAACCGCCAGGTCCAGAAGGTTCGGTGTCGTGCGAGCCAAGATTTCGCTGGTAATCAGCACGTCGCTGTGTAGTCGGCCGATTGAGCCTCCGATGACGACCACCATCGCCGCGCCCACGGCTTCGGCAAACGCCGCCTTTCGCATGAGCTCGGTGTCGCCGTCTACGAGGGATAATGCCAAGCCCATGATCGGGCCCAGAAGCATGGCAATAATCATCGCGCCAATGACCACGGCGGTGCTGTTGGCCAGAAGACCGTAGCTTGCCACGGCCGTTGAAAGCCCGTTCATTATGAGATAAGGAACGGACAAGCCCGATCCCGAAACAATGGACCGGCGGACCTTGGCCCGGATGCGATCTGCGCCGTTGCGAGCCGGCTTTTCATTGGGGTCCGGGGTTTCCATAGGGTATAATGGATTATAGTCGAATCTGGTGCAGGCACCAGAGCGGGGGAACCAAGTTCATAGGGGGTGAATCCTCAATAAGAGGAAGGGTATTTTTCGGCCCTAACCCGTCAGCTAACCTCGTAGACGTCATCGAAAAGAGAATGAGAGTTGTTCTTATTCTCCCTGACTTGTCGCATAAGGAGGTGTAATTTATGCGAACATCTAGCAAAGCCGAGCTGGCTTTCAAAAAACAACTTGTCCGAAATACGAAGAAACTCGTGGCGGACCCGTCGGTGGGGCTAAGAGACAAGCTCGCCTTGATCCAGCAGGCCGTAACGGAAAACTCGGCCAAGCTCTCGACCCTGCGGAAAGCCCGCTTGGTGACCACGGACCCTGCCAAGGTTGATCATTTGGATCGGTTGATCACTTTGAGGCAACGGGCAACTCGGTATCTTGTCGCCGCGTCAAAGCTGCTGGTTCGCCGAGATGATGCGTTGCGGCCGGCACAAGTCAATGCCCCGCTCAGTTCGGTGGCGGCGAGTTCCCCACCTGGTCCACCTCTCAGCTAGTTCTAGGGCCGCTCTGCATGCTTTTCCCTGCAGGGCGGTTTTTTTAGACTTAGTGGAGCGGGTGACGGGAATCGAACCCGTATAGCCAGCTTGGGAAGCTGGAGCTTTACCACTAAGCTACACCCGCATCCGCGCGGCGCAAACTCAAATTCTGGAGCGGGTGGCGGGAATCGAACCCGCATGGCCAGCTTGGAAGGCTGGAGCTTTACCACTAAGCTACACCCGCGTGATAAGCCGCCAGTATACCGCGACTACGATTACGGAGCGACAGGCGGGGGAAGTTGACGCAAGGCCGCACCATGCACGCTCAGCACCCGTTTCGCCACTTCTTCTACGCTCGGATGGCCGTGCCCGTCCGACTTTTGCGTCTCCGCGCGGAGTCGACCCGCCACGTCGGTCGCGCCGACGAGGCCCGAAAACCACTCGGACAGGTTTGCGGGCGATTCCTTGAGTTCCACCCCATTCACGCCCAGAAAGGTGAGCAGCCCCACGGCGGCGGTTGCCTCGTTGCCAGCGGCAAACGGCATGTTCTTGGCAAAGCCGGTCGCGTACCGGGCCGCTCGGTCATAGAGGTCCGTCACCGTCCCGTAGGCGTACTGAAAATTATTCGCTTCTTCTAGCTTCGCGTAGTCCCATTTGGGGGCAGATTTCGTCACCTGTAGGTTGATCCAGAGGTGGTCTTGCACCGTCAAATACTCGCTTGCACTCGCCATGAAGCCGCTAGTTTACTTGAGATTCCAGGTTCCCTGGCCCCGCCCGCGAACTAAATTGGGCCTGACCACGTACAATGAACTGGTTTGAGCGAAAAGACTTCTTCCCCCGCCATTCTCAGTGATATTCAAAACAGTGCCGACTCGCGCCGGATTCCGATTGACCGGGTCGGCGTGCGCGGAATCACTTACCCCATCGTGGTGCTCGACCAAGCCAAAGAGCTGCAGCACACCATCGGGACCTTTACGCTCACGGTGGACTTGCCCCACCACTTTAAGGGAACGCACATGTCCCGGTTTTTGGAAGGGCTGAACGCCCACGAAGGTGAGATCAGTGTGCGCAGCATTCCCGTGCTTCTCGCCGACCTCCGAGAACGCCTCCACAGTCATCGTAGCCACCTTACGGTGGATTTCCTCTACTTCCGCTCGAAAGCCGCCCCGGTGACGCAACGAGAGGGCTTGATGTCGTACGATTGCCGGTTCGAGGCGATGGGTGGCGAAGAAACCGACTTCGTGCTGCAGGTCATCGTTCCCGTGACGACCCTTTGCCCGTGCAGCAAAGAAATAAGCGCGTACGGTGCGCACAACCAGCGCGGCTACGTGACCGTTCGGGCGCGAATGAACGACCATGTGTGGATCGAAGAACTGATTGACTGGGTGGAAGGTGCGGCCTCGGCCCCGCTTTACCCGGTGCTCAAACGGCCCGACGAGAAGTTCGTGACCGAGCAGGCGTATGACAACCCCCGGTTTGTTGAAGACATGGTGCGGGAGATCGCGATTCGGCTTGACGCGGTGGAGCGCATTGACTGGTACTCGGTGGAAGTCGAGAACCATGAGTCCATTCACGCGCATAATGCGTACGCGTTCATAGAGCGTCAGCGAACGCAAGCCTAATCGGTCAAGAGGCCAAAGATTCGGCTCTCGATTCCGTCTGGTAGGGGATCTGTATCTCGGCACCGCTCCTTCACCAGCGTCAGAACCGATTCCTCCCACCGAAAGAGGTCGGCACACTCTGGGCATTCGTCAATGTGGGCCTGAACAAGCGCAATTTCTTCTTCGGTAAGGCGCCGATCGAGAAAATCAGAAAGCGCGGCGGCGAGTTGAGCGCAGTTCATCACGAGAGGGACGCTCCGTTTGGCCTAAGCAGACCGCGTTGAAGGGCGATGTCCCACAGGGCTTGTTGCAGCAATTTTCGGCCCCGGTGGAGGCGAGAGCGCACGGTTCCTATTGGAACATCGAGCGCCTCTGAAATTTCTTCGTAACTCATCTCGGCAATAAAATAAAGCAGGCTAGCCTCTCGAAACTCATCGGGAAGATTCGAGATCGCTTCGCGAATTTGGTCGTTTTCAATCTGGTCCAGCACCACGCGGGCGGGGCTGGTTTCGTGGCCTGTGATTCCGGCCTTTCGAACTTGTTCAAAGAGAAACGCATCCGGCGAGTCGTCCAGCGATCGAGTGTCAACCGTTTTCTTCCCGACTCGGCGATAGTGTTCATGCGTCAGCACCTTAAAGAACCAAGCCTTGAAGTTGGTTCCAGAATTAAACGTGTGTCGCCCTTTCCAGGCAGATATCGTGGCTTCTTGAAGCAGATCCTCGGCGTCCGCAACGACTCCACGGGTAAGCCGTCGAGCGTATGCGAACACCACGGGCAATATGGGCCGCAAAAGTCCCTCGAAAACCTCCTTTGTCATCGGCTCCATGCATCTATTCTATTACAATTGGGGTGATGGCCTTCGACCCGCTCGAAACCGATGAAGTCAATCCGAACCCGCAAGTCCGGGTGCGCGACTTCGATGCCCACATGCTAGGAGGGTGCTCGGCGTTTGTTTGGTCGTCGTTTCTGACCTACTTTTTGGGGGTCTGGCCGTTTTTCGCATTTCAGAAGATCCTTACGTTCGGCCAGTTGGGGCTCACGGTTGGACTCGGCTTGTTCTGCACCGGCGTTTTCTGTGCGTATGTTTCGCGCAAGTTCGGAACCGCGGGCTGGTTCGGGTCGCTCGGGGGCACCATGGCGATTGCGATGTTCACCTATCTGAGGCTGGACACGATCAAGTTCCTCACGTTCGAGCCCGGAACCAAGCCGCCCGAGTTCAGCAGTTGGCTGACGATCCTGATCTCGCTCGGATGGATCACGTTCATTGCCTTGGTCGGTTGGCGGATGCAAATGAAGTCAAAAGACGCCTTGTGAACCGGTCACAAAATGCCGATATGAAGTGAAGGCACGGCTAATCACAGGGCCGAATCGCGGAGAACTTCACTTTTGGCACACGGACCATACATTGATCAATATCGAAAGGCGGCGGTGCAAACGGCATCGCCGTTGCAACTTATTGTGATGCTCTATGACGGCGCGGTTCGGTTTATGAACCAGGCCGTCGAAGCGATGGGCAACCGTGACCTTCCGAACCAAAATCTCTACCTCCAGAAGACTCAGGCGATCCTGAGTGAGTTAATGTCGAGTCTTGATCTGGAACGCGGCGGCGAGATCGCCACCAATTTGTTCTCGCTGTACAGCTTTTGCTACGACGAGCTCGTGATCGCGAACCTGAAAGACAGTCCGCAACACGTGCAGAACGCCATCAAAGTCATCGCCGACCTTCGTGAGAGTTGGGCCGAGCTCGAACGGAACCAACGGACCGCGCCCACCGAGCATGGAGTTCAAATTGCAAGCTGAACCGACGCAAGAAGTCTGCCTAAAGCAGTTTTTAATGCTTAGCCGCGTGATTCGCGAGATGCTGGAAAGCAACGGCGAAGGCGATATTGAGGCCCTCATTCGCGAACGCCAGGTGTGGTTGGACCAGATTCAGCCGCCGCCCGTGGACGAACGCTGCCTTGCCCTCATTCAAGAGATCGTGGATGTCGAAGCCGAAATCCAGGTGATGTTAATTGCGCTTCGCAACGACACCCAAAAACTGCTTGCCGCCCGGTTCCAAAGTAGGCAGCAACTGGGTGGTTATGCGCAAAACTCCGCTCAGGAGCTTGATACCCACCGCGAAGTTGCCTAACTCACCCGGGCCGGTATACTCGGACTCCTTGTGTTAAACCTAGAGCAACAAGAATCTTTGTCGCGGGCGCGAAGCCGCCTCGACGCGATTAGGGGGCATCTTTGACGTCCCTATCCTTAAGAAACAGATCGCGGAATTAGAGCAGCATTCCGCCCAACCCGATTTTTGGAACGATTCCGCCAACGCCAACAAGGTGTTGCAGCGGCTGGCCCGCATGCGCGACGCCCTGGAGCCCTTTCTGCGCTTGGATACCCGTGAGAAGGATATTCAGGAGTTCTACGCAATCTTGGCTTTGGAACCTGACGACGAGCTAGAGGCCGACGCCGACGCCCAAGCCATTCAGTTCCTTGCCGATCTCGATGCGTATGAGTTGCTCACGCTCCTTTCTGGCGAGCATGACAACCGCAACGCTCTGATGGAAATCAGTGCCGGGGCGGGCGGAAGTGAGGCCTGTGACTGGGCGTCCATTCTGTTCCGAATGTACAGTCGGTGGGCCGAAAACAAAGGCCTCAAACTCGAAGTGCTGAGTGAGACGGCTGGCGATGTGGTGGGATACCGCAACATCCAATTCCAATTGACCGGGCCCTATGCGTATGGCTTTGCGAAGGCCGAAGCGGGCGTTCACCGCTTGGTTCGGATTTCGCCGTTCGACGCGGCGGGTCGGCGGCATACGTCGTTTGCCAAAGTCGAGGTTCTGCCCGAGGTGGACGCGACCGAAGTCAACATTAATCCGGCGGAATTAAAGGTCGAGACCCTTCGCGCTGGCGGTGCGGGCGGGCAACACGTCAACAAAACCGAATCTGCCATCCGAATCACCCACGTTCCCACCGGCATTGTGGTCCAGTGCCAAAACGAACGCTCTCAGCACAAGAACCGAGCCGCCGCCATGACGGTACTGGCCGCGCGTCTCGCCGAGGTCTCGCGTCTCGATGACGAGGCCCGCCTGAACGCCCTGAAAGGGGCAACGGGGCCAGCCGAGTGGGGTCGCCAGATTCGGAGTTACGTGATGCAACCGTACACCATGGTGAAAGACTTGCGGACTCGCCATGAGACCGGCAATGTGCAGAGCGTGTTGGACGGCGAGATTGACGGTTTCATCGAGGCGTACCTCAAGAAGCCACCCGGCGAAGATGGTTATCTCGACGAAGACTAGGGTGTTTTCCCGCTAACCCTACCGGAGTTTTTGGCTTGGGCCGCAAACCCCCGCATTTCGGTCATGTTCAAATGGCACGAAATCGGCCGATAGCTAGGTCGAGGGATATGAGAAGCGGCAATTTTTTCGACACAAGCACCCGGCAAACGCAGACTTTACGGATAGATCCCCGGGTGGTGTTGGCCGGCCAATTGCTCGAGATGACGTCGGCCGAATTGCGCACCGCGATCGAGACGGAACTCGTCGAGAACCCCGCGTTGGAATATTTGGAGCCGACGCCGGAAATTACGGACGAGGACATTTACGCCGCGCTCGCCCCGAACGAACTTCAGCCCGGTTCCGAAGATCGGGAGTTCACGCGATCAAAACCCAACGACACGGCCGAGACCGACTGGACCGACCTCGCAGGGTGCCACAACTCGCTGGAAGACCATCTGGCGGCCCAACTGGTAACCACGCAACGCAAAGACCTGTACCCGGCATTTGAAGTGCTTATCGCCTCGCTTGATGTGCGAGGCTATTTGGAACAGTCCTTAGAAGAACTCGCGCTGGACCACCAGCTCGATTACGACCTACTGGAGGAGGCACTGGCTCTGCTCCAGGCTTGTGAACCCGCCGGAGTGGGTGCGCGATCTCTTCAGGAGTGCATCGCCTTACAGCTTCGCGGGGACAGCACGACTGAGGTTCGGCTTGCCCACGAAATTGTGGTGCACGCGTTTGATGACCTTGTGGACCGGAATGTGCGCGCTCTATCTCGGCGGTTCCGCGCATTGCCGGAGCTGGTGGAATCGGCGCTCTCCGAAGTGCAACGGTGCACCCCGTTCCCGGCGGACCGGTTTGCCCACACGGGCCAAGGCGGAACCCGAAGCCGCAGCGTTGCGGCGGCAATCGACTTAATTCTCGAACGCACGGAATCTGGGTGGAATGTGCGCCTGTTTGGGCCAGACCCGAACGACCTCACCCTGAACCGTGTCTATGGCGAGCGACTGCGACAGCTCGCCGACGTGCGCGGAGGCGACGAAAAGCGCCATCTCACCACGTATCTGGCCCGGGCGCAGCAGTTCATTGATGCGCTCGGGCAGCGGAGGGCAACGCTCACGAGAATAGGTTATTATTTAATTGCTAATCAACCAGGATTTGTATCTACGGGAGATGTAAAGTTCTTGAAATCGCTGACCCGACGCAAACTTGCCGAAGACCTTGGCTTGCACGAAAGCACGATTAGCCGGGCAACGGCAGGAAAGCACGTTCAGTTGGCGAACGGCGAAGTGATCTCGTTCGAGATCTTCTTCAAGCCCGCGTTGCGAATCCAGCAGATGATCGGCGAAATTCTGGCCACCGAACAAATTGGCAGCCCGCTTTCCGATGAGCGAATCACGCAGTTGCTCGCCGAACGCGGGGTCATTGTGGCTCGCCGCACGGTCAACAAGTACCGTGATCGCGGAAAGATGCTATCTTCCCGCCAGCGTCGAACGGCCTAAACCACCCGCAACCGGGCCCGAATCTCGGCCAGTGGCATTTGGGAGTCTATCGCTTCGCGAACCCACGTGCCGCCAGTCAGAATGTCAATAGGCAATTTAATATATTCATATTCGTAAGGCGGGTCTTGCCACTGCATCGCTTCGCCATACATCCGGCGGATGGTGTGCAAAATGGCAATCGCCGAGAAAACGGACTCGTATTCCCGGCGGTGCGTGATGTGGAGGAATCCTCCCTCGCACATCTCGCCCACGTGTTTCTGGAAGGTCGGCTGGAAACTTACGGCCCGGAATATCACGCCGGGCAAATCAAGCGCGTTCAGCGCTCGGCAAAGCTCGCGGCCATGAATGAAGGGTGCACCCCACATCTCGAACGGCTTCGTCGTGCCGCGCCCTTCGCTGAGTTTTGTCCCCTCAAAGAGGCACATCCCCGGGTAAACCACCGCGGTGTGCGGGGAGGGCATGTTCGGCGACGGGAGTGCCCATAGCAGGCCAGTTGCTTCGAAGTACATGCTTCGGTCCCACCCCATCATCTCTACCACGGTCAGGTCCACGCCGGGAATCCACAGCCGAGCGAGATCTCGCGCGATTTCACCGATGGTCTTTCCGTGCCGCACGGGCATGGAATAGAGCCCGACGAACGACTTGAACTCCATGTCGTGTCCCGGACCCTCTACTTGGTTGCCACAAATGGGGTTGGGGCGGTCGAGCACCACGACAGGGATTCCGAGTTCTGCGCACCTTTCCATGCAGTGCGCCATGGTCCAAATAAAGGTGTAGTAACGTGCGCCCACGTCTTGAAGATCAATTACCAGCAGGTCAACGCCTTCCAACAGTTCCGCAGGCGGCTTCCGGTGTTCGCCGTAAAGTGAGTAAACGGGCACGCTGAGTTCGGGGTCTACGTGGCCTTCCCACTCGATCATGTTGTCTTGGGTGTGGCCCCAGAGTCCGTGCTGCGGCCCGAAAATCGCCCGCATGGTTAAGGTGCCCGCCTGGTGGAGCGGGTGCAAAAGCTCGAGGATGTGGCGGCCTTCGCCATCGATGCTCGCCTGGTGGCATACCACGCCGATGTTCTTGCCGTGCCAGGGCCCGAAGTTGTGATAGTGCATCAGGTCGAGCCCGGTCTGAACCTTCATCATGTTTCCAAGTGTATAACACTTAGTACGTGTCCGCCCCACCCCGCATTCTCATCATCAAACTCAGCGCAATCGGGGATTGCCTGCACGCGAGTCCGGTGGCGGAATCTCTGCGGCGCGCCTTCCCAGATGCCCACTTGGGGTGGGTGGTGCATCCGCATTGCGCCCCTGTGGTAACCGGAAACCCGTTCGTGAACCGCGTTCACCAATGGCCGCGCAAAGGGATGTTCAAAGCCTACGGCCCGATGAGCCGCGAACTGCGGGCGGAAAAGTACGACACTGCGATTGACCTGCAAGGGCTGCTCAAAAGTGGGCTCGTAAGCCTTGCGAGCGGGGCCAAAACCCGCATCGGTCCGAGCGAGGCCCGGGAGATGGCCACCGTGTTTTACACCCAGAAAGTCGCTCGGCAGATCAAGACCATGCACGTGATTCCGGGTTACCTGGAGTTGGCAAAAGCGGCGGGCGGAGTGGTTTCGCCGGAGCCGCCCATGTTCATGCCTACGAGTGAGGCAGACAACGCTCACGCTAAGTCACTTCTAAACGAAATAGATCCGACCGGAGCGCATCGCTGGGTGGTGCTGAATCCCTCGGCAGGAAAGCCCAACAAGATGTGGCCCGCCGAGCGGTTCGGGGAACTCGCCAACCGTCTTCAAGCCGCCACCGGTGTGCGATGCTTCATCACGGGGGTACCCGCAGACATGCCCCTGGCCGAACGCATACTGAGTTCGGTCAAGGGCGACTACGTGGTGAATCTCACCGGACGTACGAACCTTAACCAGTTGGCCTCCCTATTGCGGCTCGCCACAATGTTTGTGGGGGGCGACACCGGGCCCATGCACATTGCCCAGTCGGTCGGAACCCCGACCCTCGCCCTTTTTGGCCCTACAAACCCGGCAATCCTGGGTCCACGCGACGCGATGCATGCCACCGCGAGTATCTTTGAGTCATGCCGCGACGAGAACATGTGCATCGAGGACCTCTCGCTGGACGTGGTCACCGAAAAAGCCCTCGAACTGCTTTCACGCTCATCGAGCTCCTCGTCGTAATCGCGATTATTGCGATTCTCGCCGCGATCTTGTTCCCCGTGCTCACTCAGGCGCGGAATGCCGCCCAGAAAACGACCTGCCTCAGCAACATGCGGCAAATGGGCATGGCATTCATGATGTATATGGACGACCAAGACGGCCTGATGCCCGACCGGCGAGACCTCAAGTCCGCGATGCCGTCGGGATATCGCCCGTGGACCTCCTGGCCGCCCAGCGACCCTCGCGCGGGTTGGTTTGTCGAGATTGCTCGGCCCTACACGAAGTGGACAGAGTGGAGTTGCCCTTCGGCCAAAGGCGTATTTGCTGGGCGGCCCCAGGTTCGGCAGCAAACGCTCTCGTTTGCGGGAGAGAGTTGGGTATGGATGTGGCGGTTCGACCGTAATGACCCGTCTGTGATTGAGCTCGACAACTTCTGGGGCAAATCCGTTGAGGGCGCGATCGCCGATCTGCAGGCGGCCAACAACCCGGCCATCGGTCAGCCAGAGGGTCCGAGCCAAGTCGAACTCGCGGTGGACCCGTTCTTTCCGTCCACGATTCCGAGCGTCGATGCCGCGCTAAAAGGCCGCACGAGCCACTTCGCCGGGCGGAATCGCTTGCACCTGGATGGAAGCGTGCGGTTCATCAACGACGCGCGTACGCGCCGGTAGCACCCACAAATGAATCGGGGCCGAGCACCCTCGCAGTGCTCAACCCCGAAATTTTCTGGAACGAGTTAAGGCTTAAAGAAGAAATCCAGGTCCGCCCGGGCCACCTTGGCCACCCGGTCGTCCGCCGCCGAAGCCGCCACCGCCGAAGCCGCCGCGCCCTTGGTTCGGGTCTGCTTCAAACTTCTCGCCCGCCATGGCCTTGAACTTCTCGGTTTGATCGGCCGTGAGGATGGCGCCAAGTTCCTTGTCGAAGTCCTCGCGCATTTTGGTTTGCTCGGCTTGCATTTGCTCGCGGGTCATTTGCTGCTCGCGCATGGCTTGCATCATTTCGCGTTGCTTGGTTTGCTGAGCCGTTTGAGCGTTTTGCAGCTTCTTGACTTGCGTCTCGCTGAGGCCGAGGGCGCGTTGAATCTTAAGATCCAACAGGGCGCGATTGCCTTCGACTTGAATTTGAATTTCGGTCAGTCGCTTCTTTTGCACTTCGGTGAGGATCTTCTCGCTATCCTCGGCATGCTTCTTCTGCATGGTTTCCATCATCGTGCGAAGCGCGGCCGGGTCGCCGCCGCCATTTTGCATGGCGTTGCGAAGGTCGGTGCCCATCTTCTCATCGAGCGCGCGCAGAGCCGACTTTTGCTCGTCGGTGAGCTTGAGGTCCTTTTGCACGTCGGCGCGTCGGAGAAGCATTTGGGTGCCACCTTGTTGCATGCCCATCATTCGGCCGCCGCCCATGCCTTGACCTTGGCGCCCGCCGCCCTGACCTTGTCCACGGCCTTGACCTTGCCCGCCGCCTTGGGCAAATACCGAAACTGCCATGACTGTGGCCACCGCAAGTGCCATGAATTTCATCATTTGAATTTTCATTTTCTTAATCCGATTTAGGGGTCACACGCGGTCACCCATAAATGCTCCTAACGATCAAACTACCGGGAAGTTCAACCGAAAGAGTTCCCTTTCGCGAAAAATTTTGATAATCTCGGGGAATTGGTCAATTTCTGAGCAAAAACTCAGACTGTTCGAGGTGTCTCTGACCGTGGGCAACGATGATCGCAAAGGCATCCGCGACGGAGTATTTCACGATGCTCGACATCGGACTCTTGATTTTGGTACCGCAGATATCTTTGTAAGCCGCATCTTGGAGTAACTGCCGAAATTCGCGAAGTCGCGCCGAATACTCGCGCGCAACCTCGGCCGTGAACGGCCCCGGACCCGGTCCAAACCCCTTCGGAACAGGCACGTTTCCGCCTGGGCCTGCTCCCCGAATGATCATTTTTCCGAGGAGCGTGTGATCCACCGTATTGTCATTCGTGTTAGGCGCATTCGCCAAGGCTTCTTTGAGCTTCACCATCATTCCTCGGTCCGCGATGTTAAGGTGATCGAACTGCTGTCCGAGGCTCCATGGGTGCGACGACACTTTACGGGCAAACTGAGCGGGTTCCAGACGCTCGATCGGCTCGGTGCGGCCAATCAAGTCTTCAAGCCCGCGCCGAATCTCCTCGTCGAACTCGGCCCGAATCATCCTTCCCCCGTTTTCTTGCGCACTTCAGGGCCCTCGGGGGTGTCGCGAAGTTCGTATCCGAGAGCTTCTATTTCGGCCCGAAGCGCGTCGGCTTTGGCGAAATCACGGGCGGCTTTGGCGGCCTGGCGGGCTTCCACAAGCTCGGTTACGGCTCCGTCATTGTTCGCTGTTGCGGTTGCGTCCTCTTCGGGCGGCGCAATTCCAAGGAGGGCGTCTATCCGGTCAAGGAACCCGAGTGCGGCTCGCGCCGAGTCTCCGCCGAGGCGTTCGCCCGCGCGGAAGATTTCGCTGACCCCTTCCAGCGCTTTGGCGAGTGCCACCGACGTGTTGAGGTCGTCGCACATCGCGTCGAGTGCTTCGCCATAGAGCGTGTCAAAGGACGCGGCAAGTTCTGGAGCAGTGTCGGGCCGACCCATGCTCTTGGACGCAAACCGACGGCTTTCGCGGATGCGGGCCACGTTCTTTTCGGCGTCCGATAGCGTTTGGAGCGTGAAGTTGAGCGGCTTCAAATACTGCACCGCCATGAGGGCATAGCGCAAAGCCACGGGGTCGCGGCCCTGGTCGTCCACCAAGTCGCGAACGGTGTAGTAGTTCCCTTTGGACTTCGACATCTTCGCGCCGTCAATCTGCAGAAACTTTACGTGCATCCAGTGGTTGCAAAACGGCTTACCCGTCACGCTTTCGCTTTGGGCAATCTCACATTCGTGGTGCGGAAATTTTAAGTCCTCTCCGCCGCCGTGCAGGTCAATCGTGTCCCCGAGATAGCGTTGCGCCATCGCCGAGCACTCAATGTGCCAGCCCGGGAAACCCCAGCCCCACGGGCTAAACCACTGCATCAGGTGCTTCTCGTCTTTCTTCCAAAGCGCGAAATCGGCGGGGTGACGCTTATTGTCATCCTGCACCACATCGCGAACCGCCACTTGCAAAGATTCGCGGTCGGTGTTGCCGCTGAGCTTGCCGTAATCCGGGCGCTTGCTGACATCGAAGTAAACGCCGGTTGGAGTCTCGTAGGCGTGACCGATTTGAATTAGGTGTTCTACCGCCACGATTTGCTCGCGCATGTGTTCGGTGGCGCGAGGACGCACGTAGGGTTCGCGCAAGCGGAGCTTCTGCCAGTCGTCAATGAACGCCTCGCCGTAGGTTCGGGCCAGTTCATACACGTTCGGGAACTGTTCGCCTTCTTTGCTGTGCAGGGCCTTCTCCATCTTGTCTTCGCCGGAGGCGTCCGCGACATCGTCATCGGTGAGGTGACCGACATCGGTGATGTTGCTCACATAGGTTACGCGCCAGCCCAATGCTTCGGCGGTGCGCACCACAAGGTCGGCGGAGACAAACGTGCGGAAGTTTCCGATGTGGGCGTAGCTATAAACCGTCGGGCCGCAGCAGTAGAACTTGAGGTGGCCGGGTTCGCCCAGTTGAAGCGGCCGTACCGTTCGGGACTGGGTGTCGAAAAGGTTGAAGGCTCGTTCGCTCACGTGGGCTATAGGATACCGCCCCACCATTCGGCCCCAGGACGAAAAGAACTCCCTTCCGGAATACCGGAATTGCGTCGGTTCTGTTGGTTTAGCAAGCAACCATCTGTATAATGAAGGGACCTGCCATGAAACAACCGCTCATTCTTTTGGCGCTGGCCGCGCTTGCCGGTCCGACCTATGCATTCACCTTTGAATCACAGGAGCCATTGTCGACCAGTCGAGTGATCGTGCGTTTTGTGGAAGATACGCCTTCGCCGATGTTCATGGCAGCAGAAGGCGCGGTGCCCGTGCGGATGCTTGGCGAATCGCCCAAGTGGTGGCTGTTCGAGACGGGTTCGGTGGCGGACGCACAGCGGTTGACCGCAGAGCTGCAGAATTCGCCCCGCGTGGCCTTTGCCGCCGTGGATACCTACGTTTATAACCAGCGTGATGCGTTCGTGCCCAACGATCCTTACTACCTTCCCGTGAGCGGCAGCAGTGGTCAGTGGCACTTGTTCAACACTATGGTGGCGGGCCGAGATATCAATGTTGTGGGCGCTTGGAACCGGGATATCACGGGTGCCGGGGTGTTCGCCGGGGCCGTGGATGATGGGGCAGAACACACGCATCCGGACCTCAACCCAAACTTTTCGCTCACCAACAGCTTTGATTTCGGCGGAAATGACGCTGACCCGATGCCGGGCACTTCGGACTTCCACGGCACTGCGGTGTTAGGACTCATCGGGGCGCGAGGCGGGAACGGTGTGGGCGTGACGGGCGTGGCCCCGTTCGCGAACACGTTCATGCTCCGCATAGACTTCGGTGTTTCCACGGCATCCGATTTCATTGACGCATGCGCCTACCGATCAACCATTTCGAACCCGCTACTGAAGGTCAAAAATCACAGCTACGGCCCGACTTCCACGTTCACGACAGACTCGGGCGAACGCGCGGCGATGGAAGATAGTGCTGCCGCCGGAACGATTCACACCCGAAGCGCGGGCAACGCCCGAAACAGCTCTTCGGAAGATTCAAACCGGCATGAAGTACGGAATTCGCCATGGACGATTGCCGTGACCGCGCTCGGTTCCAACGGCCGGTTTGCGAGTTACTCCAGTTACGGCGCGCATGCCGTTTGCACAACGCCGTCCTCCTCCACCGGTTTCCTTGGTTTGCTGACCACCGACCGAGCCGGAAGCAACGGCTATAACGGAAGCAATACGTTCCCGGATGAGAACTACACGACCGGCTTCGGGGGAACCAGCGGCGCGGCACCGATTGCGGCGGGCGTGTTTACGCTGATGAAGCAGGTTAACCCGCAAGCCGACGTTCGGTTTGCGCGGCACTTAGTGGCCCGCACGGCGAAGGTGGTGGATGCCACTGACGCAAGCCAAACCAGCGATGGGGGCTGGAAAACCAACGCGGCCGGCTACAAGTTCAACCCGAATTACGGTTTTGGCTTGCTGGATGCCGATGCGCTGACGCAGGCGGCTGCGGCGTGGAAGCGTGTCACGCCATCCGCGTCAGAATCGGCGGGCACCATCAATGTGGCGGCCGCGATTCCGGACGGGATTCCGGCAGGCATCACTCGAACGTGGACGGTAGCCAATCCGGGCCTTGTCGAAGCGGTCATGATTCGCCTGAACGTTACCCACACTTACCGAGGTGACATTCAGGCCTACATCACGTCACCCAGCGGAACCCGGCACCGAATCATCAATTCGGCTCCATCGGACAGCGCGAACAACTTCAACATGCGGTTCAGCGCAAACGGGTTCTGGGGCGAACAAGCGCAAGGCACCTGGAGCATTCAGCTCGTAGACACCGATCTCGCCGAGCTTGGTTCATGGAACAGCTTTGCGCCGACTGTCTACACCGGCACCCTGCAAAGAGACCTGGTTGGGCACGTAGACTTGCTTGATTTTTCCGGCACGGTTGCGGGTCGAACGGTTACGGTTGAGCTCGTTCCGACGGGCGGTGGTTCCAGCCTGGTGTTCACGCCGACCTTGGACGCGAGCGGAAACTTCACGATTCCCGTCTCCATTTCGGGCAACTATGATGTGTTTGTTAAGGCCAGTCACTGGCTTCGCAAGCAAGTCAATCTCGACTTCGATTCTGCCAACGTGAACCTAGACGTGGATCTGATCAATGGCGACGCCGATGGGGATAACGAAGTCGGTTCTGGAGACCTTAGTCTGCTGAGCGGCGCGTTCTTGACAGCGAGCGGTGACCCGGGATACCTCGATGCGGCCGATTTGGACGGCGACGGGGAAATCGGGTCAAGCGACCTGAGCATCCTCAGCGCAAACTTCCTGATCGCAGGCGATTAGTTCCTTCGCGAACCTGAAATCGGGGGCGGGTACACTGCCCCCTTGACCATGTCGCGAATGAAGATTTACACCTCCGAAAGCGTTTCCGAGGGGCATCCAGATAAGCTCGCGGATCAGATTTCGGATGCGTTGCTTGACGAATTCTTGTCCGAAGACCGCAAGTACAACCGGGAACACAAGGATTCGGCCCGCGTAGCCATCGAAACTCTCTTAACTCGCGGCTTGTGCATCGTGGCGGGTGAAGTTCGCATTGTCGAAGGCTATGTAGACATTCCCACCATCGTTCGCCGAACGATTGCCAACGTCGGCTACACCGACACCGAACTCGGATTCGACGGAAACACCTGCGGTGTGATGGTGGCCATTCAAGAGCAGTCTAAGCACATCGCGCAAGGCGTGGATACGGGCGGCGCAGGCGACCAAGGCATGATGTTTGGCATGGCGACCAACGAAACGCCAGAACTGATGCCGCTACCTATCGCGATCAGCCACGCGCTGATGCGCCAAGCCGCGGACGTGCGCAAGAAGCACCCGTCCCTTGGTTTGCGTCCGGACGCGAAGTCACAGGTCTCCGTGGTCTACGAAAACGACCAACCGAAGAAGATTGAAACGATCGTTGTCAGCCACCAACACTCGCCGAGTATGAGCCAGGAGGCCGTTCGCGAACTGGTAACGGAACGGATAATTCGGCCCGTGCTCGCGACCTACAGCGAATATGTGGACGCTGACCCGGTGATGCACATCAACCCCACCGGAACGTTCGAAATTGGCGGCCCGCAAGGCGATACGGGCGTGACGGGCCGCAAGATCATCGTGGACACCTACGGCGGTCTATGCCCGCATGGTGGCGGCGCGTTCAGCGGCAAGGACCCGACCAAGGTAGACCGTTCAGCGGCCTACATGGCTCGCCACGTTGCCAAGTGCATTGTCGCGGCGGGTCTGGCCGACCGTTGCGTGGTGGCGTTGGCCTATGCGATTGGCGTCGAGCAACCGGTGTCGCTCAACATCGAGACATTCGGCACCGAGAAAGTCGGCATTGAAGAAATTGAGAAGCGCGTACGCGCCACGTTCGATATGTCGCCGCGCGGCATCATCAAGCACCTTGATTTGCTTAACGTGACCTACCTTCCGACCGCGAGCAACGGCCACTTCGGCAACCCCGCCTTCCCGTGGGAGCGAGTTGCCGAAGCCGAGGATTTGCGCGGCTAATCATAGACAAACAAAAGCCCCCGAGCATTGCGCTCGGGGGCTTTTTTGTTGGGTTGGTGGACCTTAGGCGCTTCGGCGACGGCGGATGAGTGCTGCCGCACCCAGGGCCAGGGCCGTCATCGTAGCCGGTTCCGGAACCGTCGGAACGGCGGTGCCTTGCCAATCCACGCGGATTCCGCCGCGATTGATTAGGTTGGTCGGGTTGCTCGAATCCGTTTCGACGAGGAAGAAATACTCCGTTCCGAACCAGTTCGGATTCCCGTCAACGGTAGCGAGACCGCCAATCATGACGTAGTCCCGTTCGCCATATCCGAAGTCTACGTTACGGAAGTTGTTCTCATCCACTTCTCGGTAGAAGAACGGAGCCGACTCGTTGTTGAAACCCGAAGTGTAGAAGTTAGGGTTACCCACCGAAGCATCGTGACGGCTATCATTGAGGACAATCCAGCGGAAATTGCTCGCGTCCGGACCGTCAAACCCAAGCGTTCCCAAGAACCCCATGAAGTGAAGTTGCCCCGCAACATAAGGCGGGGCCCATCCCGTAAGTCTATCCACAAACATCTCACCATCGGCTTCCGATCCAAGCGTAATTGTGTGGGTCGCACTGATCGCAGTCTCGAGGTAGCTATGCTCGACATCCGTGGTTTTGACCGGGGTCTGCAACGTCATGACGTTGCCAGCCGAATCCGAGTAGTTTGGTTGGAATCCCGATCCAATCGAAAGCGTAAAAGCCATGGATGAGGACATAAGCCCCATCACGGCACTTGCAAAAATAATTTTAGACTTCATAGCACTCCTCTGAAAGCAGGCACGGCGAAGCGCAGTGCCTATACTTATATTGTAATCATTTTTGACAAAGATGTCAAACAAAAATTGCAAATACTCCACCATCTTAACATGGCAACGCAAATCAAGCGCTAAAAGCACAGGTAGAGCCAGAAATGCGATTTCCCGGGTATCCTATCTCGTCCGAGCAACGTTTGGGGAGATGCCCGAGTGGCCAATGGGAACAGACTGTAAATCTGTCGGCGAGAGCCTACGCAGGTTCGAATCCTGCTCTCCCCACCATTTTTTCTTCGCTCGATACATTCCGTTTGGACCCTGACCCATGCCACGATTTCGCGTCTGCCGAAGCTTCACGGTGGAATCGGGGCACATGCTCAGTAAGCACCCAGAAGACTGCCGGTTTCCGCACGGGCACACCCGCCGCGTCGAGGTCATCGTGAGTGCCGAAGCACTTGACGCCCGCGACATGGTGGTGGACTTCAAGGCGCTAAAGCTTGCGGTCCAGCAGTGCATAGACCAGTTCGACCACCGCATGGCGATCAACTCAAACGATCCGCTTCGCGCAGACATTGAGCGAATCCACCCCGGAAGCACGGTTGTGTTCGACAATCAAGACCCTACCACCGAGGTCATGGCGGCCGCTATCTACGAATCGGTGCGGTCTATTCTTGCCGCCGGGTTCTTGGCAGAACCGCATTATCTCATTCCCGCCGAGACGCTCACGCTTGAGCGCATCCGGGTTTGGGAAACGCCGACCAGCTGGGCCGAATTCGGCGACTAGTCGGCCGTTGTCGGTTCTTCCGGCTTCTTGCGATCTTCTAGATTCTTGGCAATTGCCACGGCAGTTTCCTTCGCCAGCTTCTCGTCGCCCGCAAGGTTTCCGCGGAGCAGGATTGCATGCGGCACCGGACGCGAAGGGCGATCTGCCGTGCTGTGACCACTCGCCAATATGTACTTGTCATACACCAGCGAAGTCGAGAACCCCGAGTCGAGGAGCACGGCATACTTCACCCCCGCCGCGACCAGTGCCTCGGCGAGTTTTGCGGACGTCACGGATTGCCGAGCCGCCCCGATCAAGAACTGGCCGTCGGCCATTTGGCCCACAAACGCCCGGCGACGGGGGTCTTGAATGTCGCTGCTCCCAAAGATGTTCTGCTCTTCTTTACTGAGCGCAAGGCCCGAGTGCACCAGCCAGGCCCCACCAAGCATCACGTTATCCACGTCGGGCATCAGTTGCCGAAAGGCGTCGTCCGTCTTCATCGTTTCGGGCTGGAAAGGAACAATGGCCAAGCCCGATTTGCCCCACATGAGCACGGGCCGATTGCGAAGCTTGGGCCAACGCGTCGGGTCTTCGTCGCCGATCACTTCGCCCATGTCGGGGGTTTTGCACGGCCCCACGAGGCGGTTGTCCGTGCTCTTGATTGCCGCCATGGCGAAAAAGGTGCCGTTGATTCCGGCTTGGGCATCGGTGCGAAGCATGAAGTCTGCCACGCCTTCGCGCGATTCGCTTGTGGCAGTGAACGGTTCCCCGCCCGTAATGAGGGCAAGCCGAACGCCTTCGATTCGGTCCACGGTGAGGGTGATTGGCGCTTCGGTGAGCTTTTCGTACACTAAGCCTCGGACACCCCCGTTTATCGCCCGCTCGCGATCTTCCCAAGCCTTCTTATAGCGCGTGTGAACGTACCGATTGACCGCCATGAGGTTCGGCGATTCCTCCGCGAGGCCGTTCTCGACGGTCACCGCCATCTTAAAGCCCGCCGCTTTGGTTAGCGATTGGGCAAGGGCGTTGTTCAGCCCGCTTGGGTACGCAAAGAACTCGATCGGTACTTGGAGATTCTCTTCGAGATCGCGCTTGCTCTGCTCAATTTCAAACCTCATTTCGCTTTCCGTGAGCTCGGTGAAGTTTTCCGGGTGGTTGACGGTGTGCGCCCCGACCGTAAATTTGGGATCCTTCAGTAGCTCCCGAAGGGTGTCGTAGGTCATTTTTGGGTACGCGCCCTGAGTTTTGCCCACAAACCCGGTGTGAACAAACATGTGCGCCGGATAATTGAATTCTTGCAGCAGGGGCCACGCGTTGTCGTAGAAGCCCTGGTAGTTGTCATCAAAGGTGAGCACGATCGCCGATTCGGGGATGCTGGCCCCGCTGCTCAGGTGCTCGTATAGGTCCTTGATTGAGATGGGCGTGATACCCTCTGACCGCATCCACTCAAATTGTTCGCGAAGTTCTTCCACCGAGCAGTCGAACCATTGAGATTCTCGGGTGCGCTCGGGCACGACGTCGTGATACATGATCACGGGAACGCGCTGGCCCTGCGCCTTGATGTTGATTTCTTCGTAAGGGGGCGGCGCCTCGGGAGTGCCCGATTCGGAGAGCAGCCCTTCCGTCTTCGCTTTGTTCTTAAAAACGAGCGGTTCTTCTCTGGGAATGAGGTTGCAGCCGCCCAGCACAAGGGTGGCCGCCAGCAACGCGGACGAGACCCATCGTTTCATAAGCGTGGACATGGGGGGTTGGCTACAATGAGACACTGGTGATAATAACGTTTCTCGCCGCGCTCGTGACTCCCGCAACGAGCACATTTATTGTTAAGCCCTATTTGCAGTTAGGCACAAACCCGGGTCCGGGCCGAATCACCGCCGTTTGGCACGTGCCGAAAGGGGCGTCTTCGGAACCCGTGACGATTGGCGGTCAAACGTGGAAGGCACCGATTTCCCGACGGGTGATCTCCGGCACCGGGTTGCCGCCGTACGAAATTCGGGCGGTGGAATTCACGGACTTGCTTCCCGGACGGACGTATCGGTATTCCATTGGGGGCGAATCGCACACATTCGTGGCTCCGCGCGGGCCGAAGGAGGATTTTCGGTTTGTCGTGCTCGGTGACCCCGGCGAGAATTCGGCCGGGCAGCGGGCGATCGCCTACCAACTTGGATTACGGAAGCCCGATTTCGTGCTGGTTGTGGGCGACATTGTCTATCCGCACGGGCGGGCTTCCGAATATCGCGAACGATGGTTCCCGATCATGAATTCGCCTGCGCCGAGCCCGAAGACGGGAACCAAGATTCTCAGCGAAGTGCTGACCGTGGGCGTGGCCGGAAACCACGACACCGCCTACCGGAACCTGAACCGATATCCGGATGGATTGGCGTTTTACACCCATTGGTGGCAGCCCGCAACCGGTCCGAAGGTCGCGGCGCGTATCACGGGGAACGCCGGACCTCTCCGCGACGCGCTGGGCCGCGAATTCGACCACCAGGGCAACTTCTCGTTCTGGTACGGCCGGGCGAACTTCATCGTGCTAGACAGTAACACGTATGTGAACTGGAAGGCCGAAGCAAACCGGTCTTGGCTGCGCAAAGAGCTTGCGGCGGCGAAGCAGCGAGGCGGCCCGATCTTGGTGAGCTTCCACCATGCACCCTATCATTCGTCGAAGAAGAAGGAAGACGAGCGCTACATGACCTCAATCACCGACCTTCTGACCGAATTCAAGGTGCCGCTTGTGTTTTCTGGGCATGTGCACAACTATCAGCGTTCCAAGCCCGTGGCAATGGTCGGCGGCAAGGAAGCCATTGACAATCGTTTCAATGGCACCACGGTGAAGACCTCAAACGGAACCGTTTTCGTTGTCACGGGGGGCGGAGGCGCGCCTTTGTATGATCAGAAGCTCGCCCAAAGCCCAGGTAGTTGGAAGCCATTTACGCAGGTATATAAAAAGGGCTATTCATTTACCGAAGTGACCGTCCGCGAGAACGAGATTCTTGTTCAACAAATGGGAACAAAAGGGGAAATCATTGACCGGTTTTCTGTGGGGGTCCCTGGGCCTTAGGGATCAAAATCTGATGATCATGAGTCTTTTCTGACGCAACCTTTGCAAAAAAGATGGCATTTACCCCTGACTTTTCTTTTCCTGTTGACAGCAGGGGGGGAGGGGGGTACAATTCGACTTCGCGCCAGGGGGGGGTCTCGCATATTGGACATATGTGCCAAACCGAGGAACTCAGCAACGCATCATGTAGAGATCATGGATTAGTGAATGAATAACTTTATGGGACTGGTTTCTGTCGCGGGTAACGCCGCGGGGCTGGTTAGACGAGAATGCGAAATGCTCATCGTTTGGACCCTGGGTTTTAATTCAACAGTCTTTTCTCTCTCTCGTCGGGTCGGGTTTCTCGCGCAGTGCTCCGGCAATGCGTACCGGCAATCCAGTTCTTCCTTCACGGAGAAACTTACTTGGCACTGATGATCCTCCAATTACTCATGGTGGCGGCCGTGTGCGCCGCTTTCGTCCCTCTTGCGTCGCGCGAAAACGTGTCGCTCCTGTCCCAACTGAAGAAGCGCTTCGTTAAGAAAGATTCTGCAGTACTCGCTCCACCGAACGTAATTCACGAATCGGGCTGGACGATGATTCAATGTGATGACCCGGCCGCGTTCCGAGATTGGCTCGGCCGCGATGTCGAAGGCATCCCGTTCAAGCCGGGCGAGAGTCCGTCGCTGGGCTCCCATGTGTTGATTGAACTCTTCGAGTGCAATCAAGACTCGCTCAAGGCCGAAGTCTCGGTGGGACGCGCGATGCGCGACGCTGCGATTGACTCCAAAGCCACCGTCGTCGCAGAATCCTTCCACGATTTCAAGCCGTTTGGGGTTAGCGGCGCGGTGATCATCCAAGAATCGCACTATACGATTCACACGTGGCCCGAGCACGGGTATGCGGCGGTGGACTTGTTCTACTGTGGCGGCACCATTCACGTGCAAAAGGCAGTCGACGTGCTGATTGAGCGGTTCCAACCGGGCCGCATGAAGTTCCTCGTGGTTCGCCGCGGCGTTCAAGAAGAAGTCGAAGGCTAGCCCTTCAGTCTTTGCGTCTCAAAAAGGCCGGAGCCCTGCGCTCCGGCCTTTTTATTTGCGCGTGTATGATGAGGCGGTGAATTCGCGTTTCCTTCGCCTCGCCGGATTTGTTGTTCTCACGGGTTACTCGTCCGTTGTTTTTGCCCAGACGCCCTTCGCGCCGACCGATAGCGAACTGCGCGCCGCATACACCCGGGCCGACAACCTTCGCCGCGAAATCAACGAGCGGGTGCTGAATCTCACGCTCACGGCGAATTGGCTCGCCGATGGCTCGGCATTTTGGTCTCGTCGGCAGACTTCAAGGACCGAATCCGAATTCATCCGCGTGGAAACCCGCTCGGGAAAAATCTCTCCGGCGTTTGACCACGAAAAACTAGCCACCGCTCTCGCCGCCGCAAGTTCGATGAGCGTGAACGCGAAGAACCTGCCATTTCGGCAGATTACTCTGACCGCGAACTCCGTTCAGTTCGATTGGAACCAGAAGCGCTGGACATTCGATCTGAAGACAGCTGCGCTCACTTCGGCGGCCGCTCCGGTTAACCGAACACCTCCGCCCCAGCCGTGGCGACAAAGCGAGTATCCGCCCCAAACCGGAACTCGGCGTTCCCCGAACGGCGAGCGCACGGCCAGCATCCAAGCGAACCAGATGGTTCTGCATGCCGAAAACGGAGACGTGCGGCCCATCGGCCCGGCAGGAACCCATGAACGCTACTTGTGGCAGTTCCAGTGGGCACCCGATTCCAAGCGTATCGTGGTCACCTACGTGCACCGTGGCGAACGCAAGCCGGTGTTTCTCTTTGAGTCGTCTCCGCGAAACCAACACCGCGCCATCATGACCCAGCGGCCCTACGACCAGCCCGGAGACAAAATTGACGTATTCGAGTTCGCAATTTTGGACACTGACACGGGAACGGTTACGCCCGTGGCCGACGGCCTGGTGGAAAATGGGTGGCCCGCCGGAATCCGGTGGAGTAAAGAAGACAAAACTCGGTTCACTTTTGAGAAGTTCGACCGGGGGTTCGGAAGATGGCGTGCGCTGAGTACGGACTTAATCACCGGGCAGACGCGCACCCTGGTGGACGAAGACCCGGACACCTTCGTGGATTCCACCGCGCACTACTTCCGACACCTCGAACAAACGGAGGAGATCTTGTTCCGATCGGAGCGAACGGGGTGGGGGCATTTGTATCTTGCGGACGCGACCGGAACGCTTAAGCACACCTTGACTGCGGGTGAATGGGTGGTGCGCGAAGTACTCCACGTAGATGAAGCTCGCCGCGAAGTGGTGTTTTCGGCCAGCGGCAAGACTCTTGGAGAAGATCCGTATAACATTCACGTGTACCGGGTGGGTTTCGACGGCAAGAACCTGCGTGAACTCACGCACGGCGCGGGAGACCACTCTGTGCAGCTATCGCCTGGGGCTGAATTCTTGGTGGATACGGTTTCAACTCCAACGACCGCACCCAAGTTCACCCTTCGAAACGCCAGAACGGGCAAACAGATTGCCGACCTGGGCGGGGCCGATGTTTCGGGCCTGGCCGAGATCGGTTGGAAACCGCCACAACTCTTCAAGGCAAAGGGACGAGACGGCGTGACCGACATCTGGGGGCTGGCGTTCCGCCCGCTGAACATGCGTCCCGGAGTGACGTATCCGATCATCGAAGATATATACGCGGGCCCGCAAAACAGCTTTGTGCCGCGCAGCTTTTTGGACGCGCAATATGACCAGGCCCTCGCCGAGCTCGGCTTCATCGTGGTGAAGATTGATGGGATGGGCACACGGAACCGCGGCAAGAAGTTCCATGACGTTTGCTACAAGAACCTCGCCGACGCGGGCCTTCCTGACCGCAAATTGTGGATTTCGGCGTTTGCCGCGCAGGAACCCGCCGCGAACCTTGGCCGGGTAGGAATTTTTGGCACGTCAGCGGGTGGTCAGAGTTCAACTGGGGCAGTTCTCTTCCACCCCGAGTTCTATCACGTCGCGGTTTCTTCATGCGGTTGCCACGATAACCGCATCGACAAGATTTGGTGGAACGAGCAGTGGATGGGCTATCCGGTCGGCCCGCACTATGCCGAGCAGTCGAACATCATGAACGCGGCAAAGCTGAAAGGCAAGCTGATGTTGCTTGTGGGCGAGCTAGACGACAATGTTCCGCCCGAGAGCACGTTCCGGTTAATGGACGCGCTCATTCGGGCCGGGAAAGAAGCCGAGTTGGTGGTTTTGCCCGGCCAAACCCACACGAGCGGCGGCACCTATGGCGAGCGCAAACGGCGCGACTTCTTTGTGCGCCACTTGCACCGAGTCAACCCGCCGGATTGGAACTAGACCGCATCTCGCGTTGAGACCCCATTAAGGGTGCGCAGAATTCCCAGCGGGTTCGCGTTCTGCAGCTCGGGCGGGAGGAATGCGTCGGGCGCATCTTGCCAACAGAGGGGCCGGGCAAACCGGAGAATGGCCGAGGTTCCGACGCTGGAGAACCGAACGTCGGTGGTGGCGGGGTACGGGCCGCCGTGGTGGGTGGACGGGCAGACTTCCAGCCCGGTCGGAAAGCCACCGAACAACAGCCGCCCCACCTTTTCCGTCAGGGTGTCGATGAGCGGTCTGTGGTCCTGCGCAGAGCCGTGGACGGTGGCCGTGAGTTGCCCGGATAGCGAGCGCGCCACCCCGAGCATTTCTTCCGCAGAGTCACATTTGATTGCCAGCCCGCACGGACCGAACACTTCTTCGGCAAGTTCCGCGTGGGCGAGGAAGTCACGGGTAGAAACGCTGAAAAACGCAGGCTGACCGGCTTGGGAATCGGCGTTTGGGGTTCGGCGGTTCACGCCCGGAATGGCGGCGAGGCGATCTACGCCGCACCGATAGGCTTCCCCGATTTGTGGCGTCAACATGGGTCCGGCCGGGGCGTCCGCGAGTTTTTCCGACACCGCATGGATGAACTCCTCGAACTCGTGACCGATGCCGATCACGAGCGCGGGGTTCGTGCAAAATTGCCCGACCCCGAGCGTGAGCGAGCCCGCATACGCCGCCGTCAAACCGGGGTTGCCGTAGGCGCCTGGCAGGAGGAATACCGGGTTCACGCTGCCCATCTCGGCAAACATCGGTATCGGTTGGGGCCGTTGTGCACAGGCGTCGAACAAGGCGCGTCCCGCCCTCAGCGAACCCGTGAATGCCACCGCCTGAATCTGCGGACACCGTACCAGTGCGAGCCCTTCCTCAACCCCACCTTCGACCAAACCAAAAACTCCAGTCGGGAGCACGCGCTCCATCACCCCGGCAATGAGCCGCGTGGTTTCCGGATGGGCGGGGTGGCCCTTCACGATCACGGGGCAGCCCGCCGCGAGCGCACTGGCGGTGTCTCCGCCCGGGGCCGAGAAAGCGAGCGGGAAATTGGACGCGCCGAACACGGCGACCGGCCCAAGCCCGATCAGCATACGCCGGAGGTCGGGCTTGGGCAAAGGCTGACGCTCGGGGACTGCGGTGTCAATTCGAGCGTCCACCCAACTGCCTTCTTCGATCAATGCCGCGAACATGCGGAGCTGACCGCAGGTTCGCGCGCGCTCGGATTCTAACCGGGCTTGCGGAAGGTTCGTTTCGCGCATCGCGGTTTCGATCAAGATCGGACCGAGAGCTTCGATTACGGTAGCGATGGCGCGCAGAAGTTCGGCGCGGGCAGCACCAGAGAGCGCGCGAAACGACGGGGCGGCTTCGGCGGCGCGTTGAACGAGAGATTCGAGATTAGGCAAAGCGGTTCGGGTCTAAGAGGGGGTCGGGGCACGTTTGTGCGGGGTCTTCAACGAGGTCGGCTACGAGTTTTCCCGTGATTGGGCCAAGGCTGAAGCCCATCATGGCATGACCGGTCGCCAGAATCACGTTCGAAAGGCCCGCGAGGCGACCAATCGCAGGAATTCCGTCGGGCAGACACGGGCGATATCCGTGCCAAGCCGGTTGAGTCTGCAATTCTGGTACATTGAGTCGTGGGCAGAACTGCGCGACGCTATTGCGCATGTTCGCGAGCCGCAAGGGCGAATTCGTGGGACGGTTGGAAGAGCAAAGCTGCATTGTTCCGACAAGCCGCAATCCATCCGACATCGGAGTGATGGCGACGCGCGGCTCGATGAGGATGGCCGGGTGCTGGGGCCGGGGTGCAGTGGGAAGGGTAAGACCGAACCCGGTTCCGGCGAGGAGCGGAAGGCGGATTCCTAGCTTTCGCAGGAGCGCGGGGCTCCCGACCCCGGCCGCGATCACCCATTGATCCGCTTCGTACCCACCGGCGGCTCGCACGCATTGACCTTCGCGATGGAACTCGTGGACGGTCTCCCCTTCCGCAAATACGGTGCCCTTTGCTACCAAGTCTTGGCGAAGCGCCCGCATGAAGAGGGGGGGCGTGAGGTGGGCATCATCGGCAAAATACACCGCCCCTGCGGCCCGGTACGGAAAATCAGGCTCGAATTCGCCGAGTTGTTTACCGTCGAGCACCCGAGTTTCTAGACCGAGCGCATTGGCATGATCGGCCAGTTGCGCTTCTGCCTTGAAGCTAGATTCGGTGCCGCAGACCATGAGTTCGCCGCGCCGGGCGTACCCCGCCTCGGTTGCGAACGCCTGATACGTTGTTTCGAACAGTTCCCGGCTTTGGAGATTTAGATTCCGCAGCAACTGAGCCGTTTTTTCGACCCGAAATGGCGTGGCGGCCCGTAAAAAGCCTGCGAGGAATCCAACAATCTCGGGCCGGAACATTCCCGAGATACCGAACGGGCTTCCCGGACGCACCATGAGTCGCAGGCCGGTTCGCACCATTCCGGGCGTGGCAAGCGGCTCGAAGTGGCTCGGCACTACGAGGCCACCGTTCCCCATAGAGCAGCCGTCGCCCGGCTCTCGGTCGCGCTCAATGACGAGAACTTCGTATCCGCGTCGTTGCAATTCGAAGGCGGTACACAGTCCGATAATGCCGGCCCCGATGATGCCGACTTTCACACGAGTCCCCAGCGCAAAGGGTCTTGGTCATCGAAAATCAACGTGGATTCGGCGATCACGTGAGCGCGACCGGTGAGGGTGGGGATTACGCCGCCTTCGACGGGTTCAACCGAGCCAACGAACACGCTCCCGGTCACACTTGCCTGCCGGAATTCCTGCCCGGGCGCGAGCTTGCCGTCGGCATACAGGCCGGCGAGTTTGGCCGAGGTTCCGGTGCCGCACGGTGAGCGGTCATAGGCTCCGCCGGGACACTGTACAAAGTTGGTTGCTCCATCCTCACTGAACAGCTCGACGTGGTCAATTTCTGCGCCGCCGTCGCCCGTGATTCCGTGACGCGTCAGTTCGGCGCGTATGGACCAGCAAATGCGGGTCAGCTCTTCGGCGTGAGCGAGCGTGATCTCAAAATGAGGCTTCTTGACTAAGAAGAACCAGTTGCCGCCGTAGCTGATATCGCCGACGACTTCACCGACGCCCGGCACCGTGAGTTCAACGTTCGTTTGGAACCGGTAGCTTAGAACGTTCGTAAACGTGACCGAATGATCTGCGTTGAGGGTCGCGGTTACGGTACCGACTGGGGTATCCAGCCGTACCGGTCCAGGCGAAATCTGGCCCAGATGCCGAAGGGTTTCGACCACGCCGATGGTTCCATGCCCGCACATCCCCAATGCGCCCACGTTGTTGAAGAAGATAACGCCCGCGTGCAAACCCGGTTCGACGGGCGCGGTAAGCAACGCACCGACCCACACCTCGGATCCACGCGGTTCATTCACGAGGCCCGCGCGAAGGTGGTCGAATCGTGCCCGGAAGTCGTCGCGTCGGGCGGCCATGGTCTCGCCGTGTAGCTGAACGACTCCTGGGAGCACCACTCGGGTGGGTTCCCCACCCGTATGGCTGTCTATGACCGAGATTCTCATGCGGGCAATGGCGGGCGGTTGGCAATGCAATCACGCACCAGTGCGCGAACTTCTTCGCGGGCTGTTCCGGTAAGCGGAAGCCGCGGTGACCGCACCCATTCGTTCCCGAGCCCAACTTCCGCAATCACCAGCTTTATGTTCTGAACAAATTTGGTACCGACATCGAGGTGCAATAGGGGCGTGTACCAGCGGTAGAGTGTGCGGGCTTCTTCCCACCGGCCGGCCATCATAAGGTCCCAAAGCACCTGGTTTTCCGTTGGGAACGCGAGGCCAATGCCCGCGATCCAACCCACCGCGCCGAGGGCGGCGCACTCGAACGCGAGATCATCTACCCCCGCCATGAGCGCATAGCGGTCGCCGACCGTGTTGAACAAATCGGTAAATCGCCGCACGTCGCCGCTCGATTCTTTGATCGCAAGAATGTTTGACTCGTCGCTCAGCTCTTTGAACATCTCCGGTGTGATGTCGGCGTGGTAGCTGATCGGGTTGTTGTACGCAATGATCGGGAGGGCGGTGCTGCGGGCCACGGTTCGGTAGTGGTGCAGGGTCTCGGCGCGATCGGGACGAAACGCCATGCACGGCATAACCATCGCGCCTTGGGCTCCAAGGGTTTCCAGGGTACGAACCCAGTCCACCGCCGCTTCGGTATTGAACTCGGCGACTCCGCTGAGCACCGGAATCCGACCGGTTGAGACCTGCAGGGCCATCCGAATAACTGCGCACTTTTCGTCGAACGTCAGAGACGTGTTCTCGCCGAGCGAGCCCAGCATCACCAGTCCTTTGATGCCGGAGCCAATGAGCACTTCTAGGTGCGCGGCAGTTTTCTCGAGGTCGAGTGAGAGGTCGGCGCGGAATTGCGTGGTGGCGGCCGGATAGACGCCGCGAAAGTCACAGGTCATAGAGGTGGACCTGAGATTACCTTCGCGCCGACCAGGCGGTCAGCGCGAAGGCGTGGCGGGTTAGAGCGAACCCATTTTTCCGGCTCGGAAATCGGCAAAGGCTTGCTGAATTTCCTGTTCCGTATTCATCACAAACGGACCGTAGCCGATGATCGGCTCGTTCAGAGGCTGGCCGGACAACACCACGAATTTTGCGTCGCTGGAAGCCGTTAGGGTGACCTGATTCGCCTCGGAGTCCACCTGAATGAGGTCACCAACCATAACCTGTTCGCCCTCGAAGTCAAGTTCGCCGCGCAACACAAGAACGACCGTGCTGTAGCCCGGCGTGATGCTGAGCGTAACTTCCCCGCCTGCGTTCAGACTGCCATCCCAGATGTGAACCGGCGTGAACGTTCGTGCGGGGCCGTTTTGCCCGTTGTAGCTTCCGGCAATGACCCGCATGGAGCCTGCGCCTCCCGCGATTTCAACCGTCGGGATCGAGTCTTTTAGTAAGGTTTGATAGCCCGGTTCGGCGTTCTTGTTTTTAGCCGGGAGGTTCACCCACAGCTGAATCATCTCGAACGTTCCGCCCTTGGCGGCGAATTCGGGCGAGTGGAATTCATCGTGGAGCAAACCGCTCGCGGCCGTCATCCACTGCACGTCGCCGGGGCCGATCTTCCCGCCGCCGCCGAACGAGTCACGATGCTCGATTTCGCCTTGGTAGCAGATCGTGACCGTCTCGAAGCCTCGGTGTGGGTGCGCGCCAACGCCGCGCCGCTGCGTGGTTGGCGTGAACTCATAGGGAGCGGCGTAATCCATCAGCAAGAACGGACTAAGTTCCTGGCCGAGACCGTTGTAGCTGAAGACCGACCGTACCGGAAAGCCGTCGCCGACCCAGTGCATTTCTCCACCGCGATGAATTCGATGAGCCATTGGTTGTGTGTTCATACCCTCTCTAACAAGTATTTGACGGCGCAAATTCCCGAGTCCTTGGGACTGAAAGCAAGAGCCCCCGGGAGATTCTCCCGGGGGCTCTGCGTTGCTTCCTAACCGTTGGAACTAGTCGCCCGTGAGCAAGAAGTTCGAAGAGAGGATGCTGAGGTCACTGGAACCGACTTCGCCGTCGCCGTCGAGGTCTGCTTCCACGTTGTAACCCGGGTCACCCACGGCCGTCAGGAACGCGGCCGACACGAGGCTAAGGTCGCCGCCGCCGACTTCGTTATCTCCGTCGCTATCACCGTTGATCAACGAGTGGTTGATCGCAGTGTTGCCAGAGATTGTGAAGGTCACGACGGTGTCGCGAGCAAGCCAGTGCGAGGCTTTGATCTTGACTGTGTGCGAACCCGTGGACGCAACCGAGTTGGTGCGCGCCCAGCGGCTGGATGCATCCAGCGTGGTGTTGAACTGCTCGACCAACGTTCCGCCCGAGTTGAACACTTGGACGAAGATTTGACGTCCGGCAACCGGACCCGTCCAATCTTGCAGGATCACGAGACCACCAATGATCTTACCGTTTTGGGTGAAGAGGCCATTGTTGGTAGCTGGCAGGTAGTCCGCATTGCCCGCGAAGCTCACTCCGAGAACCTTGTTGCCAAGGGTTGCTACCGGAATGGTGTAGCTTCGTGATGCGATACCACTTGCGTTCGTAACCGCCGAACCCACGCCTACGCCTGCAATCGTGTAGTTCATTGTCGCGCCGGAGACCGGTGCCGCGTCAATACTACGCGTAAGTTGCGAGAGCAGGTTGATGGTTTGACCCGCCGTTCCCGAAGCATTGGACACGCCAAGGGAAACGGCCCAGCGGGAAACCGCAAGGGTTCCCGAGCCAGTCGAGTTATTGAGGAAGTCAACCGCACTGAACGACGCTCCGATCGTGTGGTTGCCCACAGAGAGACCAGCAGCGATAATGTAGTTCAGCGAAGCAACGCCCGCACCATTGGTCACAGCCGATCCGACGGCGGTTCCATCAATGGTGAAGTTCACGGTTCGGCCAACAACGAGCGCATTATCATGAGCCCGTCGCAGGGTTGCCGTGAGCGTGATGTTCTGACCGCGCTCGCCCGACTTGTCGTCAACCGTCAGCGTGGTGTTTGCCGTTCGGGTGAACGTCGCGTTGTTCGTGGAAGTGGCATTGAATACCGTTCCAGGATAGGTTGCGGAGAGCACAAAGTTACCGAGAACTCCGGCTGGCACGAGGTAATTGAAAGTGGCAACGCCGCTTCCGTTCGTGTTGGCGGAACCCACAGCCACGCCACCAACGGTGAAGTTAATGGTTTGGCCAACGAGGTTGACGCTATCATGCGTTCGTCGGAGGGTCGCGCTGAGCGGCGCGTTTTGTCCGATAATGCCCGTGACGTTACCAATCGTGATGTTGGTTTGAGCCAAGTTAATGGTTAACGTGCCCGTATCCGACACCGCGTTATAGAACGCATCGCCCGCAAACTCGCCGGTCAGCGTGTAAGCGTTCGGGACGTTAAGGTACGTGAAGTCAAGGAACGCGTCGCCGCCCGAGTCGGTTACAACGCTTCCCATTGTGACGGCCGCGACCTTGAAGGTGACAGTTCGACCGGAAATTCCGACGAAGTCCGAACTTCGGCGCAACAAGATATGGTGATTTACCGATTGACCGTATTGCGCGGTTCGGCTGAACATAAAGATCTGCGGCGTATGCTTAGTGATGGTCAGGGTTGACTCATCCGTATCGGCAAGGCCGACCGTATCTTCGCTTACGCGTGCTTCGATCGTTCGAGTCGTCGGAGCGGAAAGCGACGGAGTGTAATCCACTTCGGCTACACCCGATGCATTCGCGGTGGACGAACCCACGAACCCGCCGTTCACATAGAACGAAACGAGTTTGCCGCTTGCCGGGGAACCGCTGAGGGTCACCGTTGCCGTGAGCGCCACAGTTTCCGTGGTACCAACGCTTTCATTGCTTGCGACCACGCTGTAGAACGGCTTGTAGCTGACGCGGGACAGACCCGTGATCCAGTTATTGGTGCCGTTCACGGCTTCGCCGTAAACCCAGAAGCTATTTTCGTCCCAAGCGTCTACCGATGCACCCGAGTAGTCACCCCATCGGTTTCGACCGCTGAAGAGAACTTGGTACGTACCGGAGCCTGGTCGGTTACTCCAGCTACCGCTCCATGCGGCATCGGCACTTTCGCGGCCACCATAATAGGCACCCGCCGAAAGCGTGGAACTCGACAACGTGTATGAGACGACGGCACGGGCACTTGAGTCCACCGCGACGGCCGGATAGCCATAGTCGAAACTTGCGTTCGACCAGACGTCATTCCAGACAATCGGGAAACCGCCCGAGTTATTGATCTTGTACGTTCGGTGGCCCGCACGCGTTCCGGCACCAATCGAGTGAGTGGTGTAGAAGTGGTTGCTGTAATAGACACCGTTCATCAGGCGGGGCGAGACGTTTTCAAGGTCCGCAACGCCGTTTTGTTCAAGGCCGGGGGCACCCACGTAGTTGCCGACCGTGATCGGATCGTAGCCTTCCCAAGTCGGGAACGCGTCCGTGTCTCGAATTCGGAGGCGAAGGAGCCAAAGCTTATCCGTAGCAAAGGTCTTTGCCGCCATGTAGTAGGCCATGGCTTGTGTGTTATCTACGGTCGAAAGACGTTGAGTGAAGTGGACGAGCGGAACGGAATTAACCGTGCTGGTTCCATCCGTGAAGAGATCCGTATAGAACCACCAGAACGCACCACCGCCATTGACCATGGTGTTCTTGCTGAACGTGAAGTAGCGGTCCCAAGAGCCAGTTGCGCCCGATCCGCTATAAGGGAAATAGCGACCGGTAGCGGTGATGGCGTCGCGTTGGACACCGATGTGCGGATAGTCCATCCAGTGCTTGTTGCCAGCGGCACCGGCAGGATCATCTTCGGTCGGGAAATAGTAAGTCCAAAAACCGTCGTTCGGGTTCGAGGACCGGGAGACCATGACGATGAGCCAGTTTTCCCAGGCATCCGAGTAGGCGCCGTCGCTCACGTTCATGTCCCAGCACATGATGAACCGGTTGCTTTCCGTATCCCAGATGACGCGCGGGTCGAAGATGAACCGGGTGTCGTTGAGGTATGTATTGATGTCGAACTGGCTTACCAGCGTGCCAAATCGGTCGTAAATCGCAAAGTCGTCGTTGGTAGCAACGATGACGTGGCTGGAGCCACCTGCGCACACGGGGTCTGGCGGGGTAAGGCCGTTCGGACCGATGCTGTCGATTTGAACCGGGCGGTTCAGCGGAGCGGCGGTAATGCCGAGGGCCGCCATCACTTCCGGAGAATCGGCATAAACCGGCGGTTCCGGTTCAACATAGCCGTCCGGGAGGATTAGGTCAGAATTATCCTTTCGGTTTTCTGGAACGAGGAACCGGGGATCCTCATTATCCAAAGGAACGACTTTCGCAGGGTCAATGAACTTGGGGTACACGACGCCACCGAAAGTCGGCTTCGGAATTTCCTGCTGAGCCCAAGCGGCCCCGACGTTTATCGCCGAGACCACGCCTAGAGCCGCGATCAATGTTAAATTACGAAATTTCATAGCCAACTCCTTGCCGGAAACCGTCAAATTGAAACAGATTCCGACAATTACCCTTAGTTATAAAGGAAACGTAAGGGAAAAGTCAAGCAAGTTTTTGATTTCGCTCAAAATGATTACAATTTGAGTGGTCTACTAGGCCGCCCTGCCCAGAATGAGCCGGGCAAGGCGGTCTGTCCGGACGATCTAGTCGCCGGAGAGCAGGAAGTTCGCCGAGAGGATGCTGAGGTCACTGGAACCGACTTCACCGTCGCCGTCGAGGTCGGCATCCGGGTTATAACCGGGATCACCTACTGCGGTCAGGAAGGCCGCCGAAACGATGCTCAGGTCGCCGCCGCCAATTTCGTTGTCTCCGTCGCTGTCCCCATTGATGAGCGAGTGAGTAAGCGAGTTATTTCCTAAAGTCGAGAAACTCGCAACCCTATCGCGAGCAAGCCAGTGAGACGCTTTGAGTTTGACCGTGTGTGTTCCAGTAGACGCGATGAGGTCTGTTCGCTCCCATTGCCCGGAGGCGTCTAAGGTGGCGCTAAATGACTCAACAAATCCACCCGTCGAGTTAAACACTTGGCCTGTGACTTGGCGTCCCGCTACCGGGCCTACCCAGTCCTGAAGATTCACTTGGCCCCCAATGGTTTTGCCGGTTTGGGTGAACATACCGTTGGCGCCAGCCGGCAAGTAGTTCGCGTTGCCCGCATAGTTCACCCCAAGGACCTTGTTTCCGAGGGACGCGATGAGAACCGTGTGGCTTCGCGAGGCGATGCCGCTTGCGTTCGTAACCGCCGAACCAATTCCGACTCCCGCAAGTGAATAGTTTAGTGTTGCACCGGCAACCGGGCTACCATCTAAGTTCCGGGTGAGTTGCGAAAGGAAATTGAGGGTTTGGCCGGCTGTACCCGTGGCGTTTGTCACCCCGAGCGAGACTGCCCAACGATTCACAGTGAGATCAGCGGTTCCGGATGAGTTGTTAAGGAACGCCGCGGAATTGCTAAAGGTGGCGCCGATGGTGGTGGTGCCGGGTTCAAGTGCGGGCGGAATCACGAAAGGTAGGGAGGCGTTACCGGAGGCGTTCGTAATCGCGCTACCGACGGGCGTGCCATCCACAAAAAAGTTCACCGACTGCCCGGCAATGACCGCATTGTCGTGCGTTTGCCGAAGGTTTGCTGTGAGCGTGATGGATTGGCCGCGCTCGCCGGATTTCGGCTGCACCGTGAGGATGGTGTTTGCCGTTCGCGTGAACGTAGCCGATCTCGTGGAAGCCAAGTAGTTCGCTGAACCCGCATAGTTGGCGACCAGGGCCGAGTTACCGAGCGGTCCGATTGGTACGGTGTAACTGAAAGTGGCCACACCGGAAGCGTTGGTAACTGCCGATCCGACCGTCACTGACGCAATGCTAAAGCTGACCGTTTCACCCAAGATCAGCCCGTTATCGTGCGTTCGACGAAGCGTCGCACTCAGAGGAGCGGCTTCCCCAATCGCACCGTTCCCGTTCGGAGCCGTTAGGTTGGTTGCGGCTTTTGTGATCGTGAGGGTTCCGGTGTCACTGGTTGCGTTAAAGTCGGCGTCGCCCGCGAACTCACCCGTGAATGTGTACGTGTTGGGAATGAGGAAGTACGCGAAATTCAGGGTCGCATCTCCGTTCACGTCCGTGACGGCATCGCCCGTGGTGACACCGTTAACCTTGAAGGTAACGGTACGACCAACAATCGGATCCTGGTTCGTCGGGCGGCGAAGACTGATTCGGTGGCTGACGTTTTCTCCGTGTTGGGCGGTCCGGTCGAAAATCATCAGTTCCGGCGTTTGCTTGAGGATTGTAAGGTTCCCCGTATCTGAATCCGCAAGCCCAATCGTATCTTCTGCCGCGCGAAGCTCGACCTGCCGCGTTCCTGCAGGCCAATGCGGCGCGGTGAATTCAATGGATGCCTCACCAGAAGCGTCTGTGACGGCAGACCCCACAAGGTTCCCATCTACGTAGAATGACAATAACTTACCGGCGTATAAATCATGATCGTATTTGACTGCGCCCCAGAGCGTGACCGTGCCACCCGGTTCGACAGAAAAGTTGCCGATCCCCACATCATAGAAATCCTTAAAGCTAATTCGGGCGAGGCCAGTCTTCCAGTTGTTAGTGCCGTTGGTGGCTTGTCCGAACGCATAAAAGCTATTCTCATCCCACACGTCAAGCGACATCCCAGAAGTCTCTCCCCACCGGTTTTGGCCATTGATCAAAACTTCATACATTCCGTTGCCGATGGTGTTAAAGGTGAATGGCCACCATGCCACGTCACTTTCAAGGCGGACAGAAACGACGGCCGAGGGCACAAAGCCAGAGGTGCCAAAATTGGATGTGTACGTTCGGGCAAGAGCGGCCCTTCCGAATGAATCTACCGCAACAGCCGGGTTACCGAAATACACGTTCGAACCCGCGACCGCCTCATCCCAAATAACCGGATATCCGGCTGAATTCCCGATTTTATAGGTTCTGACACCGGAGTACGTGTTTACTTCCACGGCGTGCGTTGTGAAGAAGTTGTGGTCAGAATAGACTCCATTCATGAGGCGTGGCGACGGGTTATCAAGGTCAGCAGCCCCGCCGATCTGGCTCATTCCCGGTGCTTCCGAATAGGTTCCTACGGTGATTGGATCATAACTTTCTACGGTCGGAAAGCCGTCCGAAGCGCGAACACGCATGCGTAGCAACCAAAGCTTGTCGGAAGAAACCGGCTTTGCCGCCATGAAATAGGCCATGGCTTGGGTGAAATCGACCGTCGAGAGCCGCTGGGTAAGGTGAAGTAGAGGAACCGAGTCCACCGTGCTGGTGCCATCCGTAAACAGATCGGTAAAGAAGTAAGCACTCGTGGGCTGGCCGGCCAGCATCGGCCCCTTGTGAAAAGTGTAGTAGCGGTCCCAAGTCCCTGCCCCAACAATTCCCGTCCAAGAGACATATCGCCCACTGGCCGTAATCGCATCTCGCTGTACACCAATTTTAGGGGTGGCCATTCGGTGCCTATTACCTAGCACGCCAATGGGGTCATCTTCGACATTGAACTCGTAGAGCCACCATCCATCATTTGGATTCGACGATTTAGAGACCATTACAACGAGGTGGTTGGTCCAACTTTCCGAATAAGCACCGGCCGCATTGGTGACATTCCAACTCATCATAAACCGATCCGAGTTCACGTCCCAGATCAGATGAGGGTTGAAAAATTCTCGGTTGTCGTTTAGAAATGCGTTGATATCGTATTGATGCTGGAGATTGCCAACCCGGTCGTAAATGGCGAAATCATCATTGGTGGCGACGACCAGGTGGTTTGTTCCACCCGCGCAAGTGGGGTCAGGCGGAGAAAATCCATTCGGACCAATGCTGTCTACTTTGAACGCGAAATGGGTGGTCTGGCCTTGAATTCCTTCATCCGGTGATTGAGGAAGTATCGAGTCAAGTGTAGTTTCAGACCAGGAGTGGCCTTCCGCTAAAACAATATCTGCGCGGTGTATGCGGTTATCGGGGATTAGGAATCGCGGAGTGTCTCCGTCGTACTTTCCTGCTTTGCTGGGGTCAACTGAGCGGGCTTTCACCGTTCCGGCGAACGTGGCATTGGGCCATTTTTGTTCTGCCCACGCTACTCCGACAGTTGCAGCCGAGATCACTCCAAAAGCTGCGAGCAATGATAAATTACGCGATTTCATAGCCAGTTGCTTGCCGGAGTTTATTTATAAATGAGTTGAGTGGCAAAAGTCAAGCAAGTTTCTGATTTCGAAAAAAATCAACGCAATTTAATCAGCGAGATCGCCAGGTTCATGAACTAGTCGCCGGAGAGCAGGAAGTTCGCCGAGAGGATGCTGAGGTCACTGGAACCGACTTCACCGTCGCCGTCGAGGTCGGCATCCGGGTTATAACCGGGATCACCTACTGCGGAAAGGAAGGCCGCCGAAACGATGCTCAGGTCGCCGCCGCCGACTTGATTGTCACCGTCGCTATCGCCGTTGCGGAGCGAGTGGCTCATTGAGCTGTTTCCGGCGTTGGCGAAGGTGACCACCTGGTCTCGGGCCAACCAATGGGAAGCCTTCAGTTTCACCGTGTGGGGACCGGTAGTTGCCATCGAATTTGCATGCGTCCAACGGCGATTTGCATCCAACGGGGCAACGAATTGCTCTACCAAATTGCTCGATGAATCAAAAATCTGGACAAACACCGTCGTTCCATCGACCGGCCCGACCCAATCTTGAAGATCGACCTGGCCACCAAGCGTTTTGCCGACCTGGGTAAGAGTGCCCGAGTCCGAAGATGGTCGGTTAACGGTCGAACCGGCGTATGAAACCTCAAGTGTGCGTGGTCCAAGTGCTCCCACCGGCATCGTGAATTGCCGAACCGCAACGCCGGCGACATTCGTTGTGGTCGTACCAATCGTGACTCCGGCTACTGAATACACGATGGGGGCGCCGGCAACATATTCACTGTCAATCGTTCGCAAAAGCTGCGCAAACAAGTTGACTGTCTGACCAGCCGTTCCAGTCGCATTGCTGAGGTTAAGGGTCGTGGCATACCGGTCCACCGAAAACGTCGCCGATCCGGTTGAACCGTTATAGTTACCAACGGTCCGAAAGTCGGCAGTTAAGGGGTGAGTCCCAGGAGCCAACGCAATTGGGATGGTGTAGGGGGACGTCGCCACGCCGACACTGTTGGTCGTGCCGCTGGCAACGGTGACTTCATTAATGCGGAACGAAACAAATCGGCTTGAGACGGGTGCTCCATTATGTAGAAGCGTGAGCGTTGCGCTGAGATGCACCGTTTGGCCATGCGCCCCGCCACGGTTTTGCACCGTCAACGCAGTGTTCGCTCGCCGGCTAAATGTTGCCGACCTGGAGGACGCTGCATAAATTTCCGAACCCGCATAACTCGCGACCAATGTAGTGTGTGTGAGCGGGCCGCTGGCTACGGTGTAAGAATATGTAGCGACGCCAGAAGCATCCGTTACCGCCGAGCCGACCGTCACGGATGCGACCCTAAAGCTCACCGACTCGCCAGGGAGGAGTGCACCGTCTTGCGTTCGCAGAAGCGTCGCAGACAACGCAGCAACTTCTCCGATCACGCCGGTTACATTCGGGACCGTCAAACTCGTCGCCTCCAAGCCCAGCACATTTGCCGAAGCAAGAGAAAAAGCTATTACCGCAACACAAAGGAGACTACGGCGCATCATCAACCACCCGTTTACTGACCACTTTATACAACTCCACACGTCGGTGAAACCGTATATGTTTCAGTTATAACAAGGATTCTGGGTCAAAGTCAAGGAAATTACAACGGCCTGCGTTTTTTCGCGGTCAACCGAGCCCAAGGCTTGGCCAAAGTTTGTCAATTTTCTGGACAACGTCGTCCGACATGTGGATAAGCTTGGGGTAATCACGGTTGAAGCCGTTTTCCCCCGGCCATTTGTGGGTGCAGTCGAAGCCGATTTTGCCGCCAAAGCCTTCGGCGATGCTCGCGTGATCGAGTTGGTCAATCGGTCCGCGCGTGATGAGCGTATCGCGCATGGGGTCGCAGTTCGCGCCCAGCCGGAAGAGCACCTCGCTGATATTCTGCACATCGCAGTCTTCATCGAAGATGAACACCATTTTGGTGAACGATAGCTGCCCCAGCCCCCACACTGCGTTCATGATTTTATAAGCGTGGCCCGGATACTTTTTCTTTATAGAGATAAACGCCACGTTGTGGAAGCACGCGTCCACGGGAAGATTCATGTCCACAATTTCGGGCACGGTGAGCTGGATCATGGGCATGAACACCCGTTCCACGGCTTTGCCCATCCAGCCGTCTTCCATCGGGGGCACGCCCACGATGGTCGCGGGCCACACCGGCTTCTTCCGCATGGTCACACACGTGCAATGGAACACCGGGAAGTCGTAAGCCAGTGAGTAATAACCGGTATGGTCGCCGAACGGTCCTTCGAGGCGGCGCTCGCTGGGGTCTACGTAGCCTTCGATGACGATTTCGGCGTCGGCCGGAACCTGGATGTCTACCGTTTTGCCCTTTACCGTGCGGATGTTCTCTCGGCGTAGGAATCCGGCAAACAGAAGCTCATCAATTCCCGGCGGAAGCGGGCTTATCGCAGAAAACGTGATCGCGGGGTCGCCACCGAGCACGATGGCAACCTCAATCTTCTGGTTCTTCTCGCCCGCGGCTTCCATGTGCCGCATTCCGGTTTTGTGCATTTGCCAGTGCATGCCGCACGTGGTCTTATCGTACAGTTGGATGCGATACATGCCCACGTTGCGCTTGCCCGTGTTCGGGTCATAAGTAAACACGAGCGGCAAGGTCATGTATGCCCCGCCGTCTTCGGGCCAGCACGTGAGAATTGGAAACTGGGTTAAGTCAATGTCGTCTCCCATTAGCACGACTTCTTGGGCATCACCGGAGCTAACTTCCTTGGGCGGCGCGCCTTTGACTTCGGAAGCCATGCGAAGTCCCATCTTGGCTTTATCAAGCAAGCCGCTGGGAACTTCGGGCTTCAAGAGGGCGCGAAGGCGATCCGCGTGTTCCTCGAAGTCGTCGCAACTGAGGGCGAGCGACATACGGCGGCGCGATCCCATGGTGTTGATCGCCACGGGATAGTCGAACGTGTGCGACCCAGACGGCGCGGCGGCGGGATGAATGCTCGGCTCGCCGAGGATGGCGCTCCGGGGATTATCGGTTCCGAGCCGCGGCTTCGGCCCGACGACGTTGTTGAACAGGAGCGCGGGGCCACCGGATTTCATCACCCGATCGGCAATCTCCGTGATTTCGAGATACGGGCTTACGAGGGCGGAAATTTCTTTCAGCTCCCCTTTCTCTTTGAGGACCTCGAGAAAGTGCTGAAAGTTTCGGTACGCCATCCACCTATTTTGAACGAATGCGGGCTCAAAATGGCGGCGCGGGTCGCGGGTAATTGCTTGCTGGCAAGGCTAACATCGGCAACGTTTGTAGCTAGTTTTTCCACCGCTGGTGAACCTTTCAGAAAACGCCAGAAAGCATGCGGGGAAAACCCGAATTACCAGGGTCGCGGCGATTTTGGGATGGAAAGCACCCCCCGGTTATGGCAAACAATTCGACTTTTAAGCAGCTGGCGGCACTCGTGGGAGCGGTTGTCCTCGGTGCTCAGGCATCGGCCGGCGCAATGGTGGTGGGCGACTATCTCGGCAATCGCTGTGTGCGGGTAGATGACCGAACCGGTGCCGTGCTCGGCGTGGCCGCTCAAGGTGGTGGACTAAGTCGTCCGCTCGGGTTCGCCTACGGTCCGGACGGTTACCTTTACGTCTCGAGCTACGCGACGAACTCCATCAAGCGGTTTGATAGTTCGGGCACCTTTGTAGACGACTATGCCCTGACCCAAAAACCCCACGGCCTGACCTTTTATGACGGCGACCTGATTGTGAGCAACCACAACACGGGCCGCGTATCTCGGATCGGCCTGATCGCGTGGCAGTCGGCCGTGAACCCGGCCCGCATGTATCACTCGGTCGTCGTGAAAGAGCAGCGCGTCTTTGTTTCGTTCGCTAGCAACTCGGGTGGCGGTATCGAAGAATTTGACCCCGCCACAGGCCAGTCACTGGGCGATTTCGTGCTCCCGATTCCGGGAATGCGCGACGTTCAGGGCTTCGGCTGGTCGGCAGAGAATAAGCTGTACGTTGCGTCTTCCAACCAGCGCCAGTTGCTGGTGTTTAACGGCGTGACCGGGCAATCGCTTGGAACCATGCCAATTGCGGGCACCGATCCGCTGGGCGTCCGCTTTGGAAGCTCGGGAGAATTGGTCACGTCTACTTGGGGTGACCGCACCGTGAAGAAGTACTCGCCGTCGTTCCAGCGCATCATGGGCACGCTTGTGCAAACGTCGGCGGGGCTTATCCAGCCGTGGTATTTGGAGCGTACGAACCCGACGATTGAATGCCGGGCCGTGTTCTCGGGCTGGGCAAATGCCGCGCCTCCCGCGACCGAAGTGACGATTGTTTTTAGCAATGCGGGCCAAGGCAACCAAATTGAAACGCGTACGGTTCCGATTTCGGTCGGCAACGGCAGCTACTTCCGGTTCGATGTTCCGTCTCCGCAGTACTTGGAGCGTTACGACGTTCTCGTTAAGGTGGGGACCTACCTCTCTTCGATGCGGTCGGTGGACACCCGAGATATGAGCCGTTCGTTTGCGACGTTCACGTTTACGAACGGGGATTGCGACGGTTCAAACGTGGTGGACGCCCTGGACTACATGATCTTGATCAACGCAATGGGCAGTGTGCCCGGCGACGCAAACTGGGATTCCCGCGCGGACCTGGACGGGGACGGAGTGATCAGTTCCTCGGACGCGGCCCTCTTTCATATGACTTTCGCTCGCAAGGGCGAATCCTAAAAGCCAAACCCTAACAAGCGCCCAGATCTCCACGCACGCCCTCTCCCTCGGGTGTGCGCTGGGTTGCTTGGGGGCGGCTTTAGTTGTATGGTTCCCGGCGCGGCCGGCCCATTGCCTCGCCCTCGGTCTTTCGCAACGCGAAAGACCTCTGCCCCGTCCGCGCCGGGCTGTGGATTAGGTTGTCCGCTTGCGCCGGAGCAGGGCGGCGAGCCCCGCGCCGAGCGCGATCAACGTGCCGGGTTCCGGCACGGGTTCAAGGAAAACGTAGGTCAAAGGAACGCCGACCTGTCCACCGCTCTGATATAGGAGGACCGCTTGGTTGTCCAGTACTTCTATAGGTAGTCCGAAAAGTTCGCCGCTAAAGTTTCGTTCGATAGTGCGACTCTCCATCAGGATTTGAGTACCACCTATTTCATATAGAAATGGGCTGACTCCATTCGCCGTCTGAATAGCCCCTGCGATAAGACCATCACCCGAGATTCCCGTATACGCAAACCCCGGGTTGATTCGTTCCTCGATGATCCGCCCGTTTCGGTCCCATATGTACGAGGCTGAAGTCGGCACTCCGCCCACCGAAACGCTAGCTCTGCTCACCACCGTGCCGTCATTGCTTACACGGGCGTTTCCGCCGTTCATGCTAAACGAACTGAAGTACGTAGGAGAAGACCGCAACTGGAAACCAGTTCCATCTGGGTGGAACACCGCTCCAAAGCGAGACCAGGAACTATCACCTACTGCGTAACCTCCCTCGGACAAGTCCCTGATTACGGTGTGTCCTCCCGCTATATCCGGCAAATAAGTGACCTCATTTGTCTGCGCGTTCCAAAGTCCCCTGGCATTGCCCGCACCCAAAAATCCCGGAGTGACCCATGAGACGACATTGTTGTTTGTAATGTCGGTCGGCCCTTGGTTTGAGTCAATTGGGCCAGGTTGTTCCGGCATTTGGATGTAACCTGTGGTTTCGGACCACGTGTATACGCGAGAAGCATCGCCCACCAAACGAACGGTTACGGCGATCGTGCCGCTATCATTGATCGCGACACCCGTTGCTGTGCCGCCACCTGGAAATAGCGGCAACATCGTTGTGGTTCCATCGAGCCGACGGACAAACGATCGTCGCATACCATCGAGCTCCTGCTCAAATACAATTTCTCCGTGTCCGTTCGCATCGTAAACGGTCGTTGCCCACGGGAGAGTAAATTGCGTGGCACGGTAAAGCGGCATTTCCGCCTTCGCCGCAATCGGTATTGCCATCATAACGACAAGTAGAGGATAGTGTTTCATCGTCAGTCCGCTTGCGTCGGTCGTGTGACGCCAAAGAGAGCCTGCTTTATGTTGGGCTTCAAAATGCGCCGGTATCCACGCAAATTATAGTTGTTCGGACGATACGCATCGTGGAGACCACTAAGCGACACAGATCTTCGGTTTATGATCACCCTTACTATAACAAAAATCGCCAGAAAAACCAAGTCTTTTTTGCAAAACGGCAGATAATGCAAATTTCCGTCAGTTCTGCGCAATGAACCCGCCACCCCGCGCGGACGGGGCAGAAGCCGGTTCTGCATGGAACCAGCCGAGGAAAAAGGGCGAGGCACTGGGCCGGCCGCGCTCGCCCCTACGCCGAACACTGGGCGCAAACGCCCGAGATCTCGATGCGGATTTCCTTGGCCCGGAATCCCGACGATTCCAGCGCGCTTTGCGCGGAACCCTTCGTCTCGGCCGTCACGGGAACTTCAGTTACCGTCCCGCACTTCTCGCACACGGCATGCTCGATCGCGTCCGATTCGTGTTCGACTTGGCAGGCGAGATAGCCATCCACCAAACTGATGTGGTGCACGAGGTGCGCCTTTTGCAGAATGGCAAGCGTCCGATACACGCTCACGAGGTCGGGGCCGCCTGCCCCCTTAAAGAGGTCGTTCACGCTCAGCGCTACATGCGATGCGGCCAGGGTGCGGATGATGGCGAGCCGCGGCCCCGTGATGCGCAAACCCTCCGAACGCAGGGCTTCGGTCGCGCGTTTCTCGAACGGGGAGGGTTCTACTGGCGGCATAACGTGAACTTCACCAAGGCAATTTTGGCCCGTTTTGGCCTCAAAACCGGCCATTTTTCCGACATTTTGCAAAAAATGGGGCAAATTCGGCCCGTTTCACGTCATTTCCGTTGATCAACCAGCAAAAAGCTCTGGTAACATCGAACCTAGTTGAACCTGAGTCGCCACTTCGGTGTGTTCTTCAAGGATCAATGCAGTTAGGAGGAAAACATGAAGTTCTATAACTTGAAAACTCGGTCCCATGTCGAAGTGCCCGACAAGGATGTTAAGAAGAAGAGAATGGTCCGCAAGACCAAGGCCGGCGAGCAAACCCGCTATGCCTTCACGGCGACCTACGAAGGTGTGCCCCTCTTCAAGTTCGTCAACGAAGCCACGTTCAAGGGCTTCGACGGCGACGAAGTAAAGTAACCACTCAGTTTAACCACTGAGTTTCAACGGCAAGCGGCCCAGTCAGTAAGTTGACGGGGTCGCTTTCCTTTTTTAGCCGCGCCGCTGAACTTCGAACTCTGCCGCGCGTCCATTCCCTACAAGCATCATGGCTCCACTCACCGAAACCGAGAAAGTCCGTCACCTCCTCCGCCGGTTTGGCCTCGGCGCAAGCGAAGCCGAAGTGGATTACTACGGCGAAGGCGGCCATGCTAAAGCCATAGACCGCCTGCTCGACTTCAGCCGGGGTTCTGGGTTTGACTACACGGCCGAGCAATTCTCGGATAACAACGTCAACATCCGCGTGGCGCAAATCCACTGGATGGCCCGCCTGCTGATCACCGAGACTCCGGTGCAAGAAAAACTCACGCTTTTCCTGCACGACCACTTTGCCGTGAGCGCGCAAAAAGTGACCGCCATGCCCGTGATGATTCAGCACGTGGGCAAACTTCGCGACGGCTGCCAAGGGAGCTTCCACGACCTGCTGGTGGAAATGAGCACGGACCCCGCCATGATCTACTGGCTGGACAACCAGCTGAACGAGAAGGGCAAGCCGAACGAGAACTACGCCCGCGAGATCATGGAACTCTTCACGCTGGGTGTAGGCCACTACAGCGAAAAGGACGTGCAAGAAGTCGCGCGGGCCTTCACGGGCTATGGATATGCGGTCGGTCGCCGACGCCAAACCACCCAACAGCCCCGTCGGGGAATGCGGTTCTTTGTCGACCCCGCCTACCACGACGACACTCCGAAGACCATCCTGGGCAAGACCGGGCCATTTAACGGACACGATGTCTGCAAACTCCTCGCCGACCACCCGCGCACCGCGCTGTATCTCACCACCAAGATGTGGGAATTCTTCGCCTACGAAAACCCCGAACCCGCCTTGGTGGACCGGCTGGCGAAAAAGTTCCAGGCAAGCGGATTGAACCTGGGTGTTCTAGCTCGCGCCATCATGGAATCACCGGAATTCTACAGCGAGAAGGCGGTTCGCAAGCTCTATAAGAACCCGATTGACTTTGTGGTCGCCTCGATGCGCGGGCTCGGCCTTGGCCAAAACCTCAAAGCTGGATTGGCCCGAGATGCCACTAATCGCACCATCCTTGCGCCGGCGGCCTTGGCCGTGAATTCGGCCGCCGCTATGGGCCTCGCACTGTACCTTCCGCCGGATGTGGCGGGCTGGAATTGGGGCAAAGATTGGATCAGTTCCGGGACGATGGTGGAGCGGATCAAGTGGGCCGACCGCCTATTCGCCGGCCCCGTCGGGCGCGGAACGTCAGCGATTGTGGCCAGTACCCTACCGGTCGGGGCCAAACCCGAGGCCATCGCCGATTCCTTGGTTTCCTTGTTCGATGCGGGCCACCTGCCCGAATCAAAGCTTAATCAACTACGCACGGCGGCCGTTACGGTGGCGAAGGGACGCCCCGTGCAAGCCGCCGCGTTCGAGACCTGTTCGCAGGTCGCGCGGCTGTTGTTCGGAACGCCCGAGTTCCAGTTCAGTTAGTGAATCATTGGCACGGCGCCAAGGCGGCGTTCCACGGGCCGTGCTTCGCCCGATGCGAGACTCGGAAGCGTTTGGGTTTCGCGGTTGATTTGGAGTTCGAGGCAGGTGCGCACGATGTCCAGTTCTCGTTCGATGGCGGCGCGGTGTTGCGGCGCGCGGCACAGCGAATGGGCGCGGCGGAGGGAATGCATGGCTTCGAACAAGCGGCCCATCGATTGCAAGGCGGAGGCACGTAGCGTTTCATAGCCGGCTTCATTGGGATTAATTCGGATGAGCCGCCGGATGGTAAGCAAGGCGCGTTCGTAGTTGCCAAGGTTTAATTGCGCTTGGCATAGGGCTTCGAGGGCTCCAAGATGCTCGGGATGGTCGCGAAGCATCTTCTGGGCTTCGCGCAGGGCACTCGGCCAATTGCGGTTTCGCACGTGGTCGGCTCCCTTCCAGAAAACTTCGGGAGCGGTAGCGAAGGCGGTGTGTGAGCGCGTGTCCATTTCGTTTTTGATCATTGTTGTGCGCTCCTGGGGTCGGCCACGAATGGCGTTCTCATGAGATTTTGAACTAGCCTAGCGCGGAGCGGGTTGGATTGAGATAGGCAGTTATGCGGGAGTCGCATAAGAACTAGTAATTTCCTCATCAGAATTCAGGCGGGGATTGGCATTCACAGAGCAGACATCGAAGCCGAACGCAATTGGGTTCCCTTCTTCTTCGCACTGCATGGTAACCGTGGCGAGCACCAGGGACGCCCATCGCCGGGCTTGCGGCTCGTTGAGGGTCGGGTGCCAGACAATCAGCTTCGGGTTCGCGTAGGTCAGGGTGGCTTCTGTCGGAAGATTTTCGGCAAACAACTTCTTGACTTGTTTGAGGCGCGCGGCGGGGATCCGCTGCAAGGATTCAAAGATGACTTCGACCCCGGTGCGAATGGGATCAGGCGTCGTCTCGGCTTCGCCCGTAAACCAACCTGTCGGGAAGTCCACCAGGCCGCCTCGGCGTTGGGTCGCGAGCACCAAGTTCTGTCCGCCCGGGAGCGGAACTCGGACCAGACTTCCGATCCGGGTCGCGATGGCGGCCGAACGGTGTGTTTGATGAGTGTCCCAAATCGAAACCACTTCTGAGTTGGCGCGAAGCCCAAATTCCTCAATGTGACTGAGTTCGCGGTGAGCGAGCACGACCCCGTCCTCCGTCGTCACGGCAATTCGGTCGAAGGACTTCAAGGAGGCAAGGCTTTGGACCAAGTGCTCGGGAACAAGGGTCTCGGTGGTGAGGGACGGAATGAGGGCACACGCAAGTCGGTCTTTCGCGCGGTCGGGCAGGGTCACGAGCCAGTCGGTGAGCAGGCTGGACGCAAGTTCCACTTCGCGCTTAGCGTCGCGGAGAGCTTCGCCGTGAGGCGAGCCGAGCCACACCAAGCCGACGAGTTCGCCGTGGCGCTTGAGGAGCACGACTTCAGCGCGGGTGTCATCTTCTTCGTCGCGGAGCCATTCGGCGGCGACGGCGCGGAGGTGGGTGTCGCTCCGGATGGTATCGAGCGGCACGAGGTCGGTTTGTACCCGGTAGGGGACGTCTCCCGAGTGGCCCCGAACCGCGAGTTCCAGCCGCCCCGGAAGTAGGCCGTAGACGGCGATTCCGGTGAGCTTGAGCTGGGCGCGAAGTCGGCCGAGGATGTGGCCGGGGTCTCCTTCACCCGCGATGATGGCGGTCGCGAGTTCGGCCTGGAGCTTTTGGAGCTTCAGTTGCGATTCGACGTGAAGGGTATGCGAGCGTAAGTTCCGGAAATTTTCTTTGAGCTCTTGATTTGCCACGACTGGGGCAGCGGTGGGCAACAACACCGGCGCAGGAATCTGGACCGCCGCATACGTGGGCGGAACCCACTCTTCGTCTGTGTCTTCTACGGTGGAAGTAGGGGATTCGGCGGGTGCTCGTCGGGTAATCCAAGCGAGGGCAAGAGTCGCGCCGACTAAGCCGATGGCAGTGGCGGCATTGAAGTTATCTGCGGGGCGCACGAGGAAAGCGATGGCCCCCGAACCCGCTAGGAACAGCCCCGCAAGCGCGTTCGGAATCACGGCAGTTCGGGCCGAAGCGATCAGTGCGGGCAAAGCGGCAAAGGCGGCGGCATGCGGAAGCAGTCCCGCGGCGGCCAAAAAGTAGGCGACCGCCAGGCTTTCGAGGCTGAGTTCGATCGTGCTGAAGGCGGCGGTGCGAAGACCGCGACGTTCGAGCAACGCCCCAAAGCCCGAGAATGCGGCGACCGCAATTGCGACCTGTCCGACGCCCGTTGCGCCAGGCAATCCGAAGATGACCCACGCTCCGTATACGGCGACCAGCACCACCACTTTGAAAATGAGACCAAACATACCGTTCTACTTGAGGTTTTCGGCATGAAAAACCTCGGGCTTTAGGCGATGTTTGGGAATGCCCGTATTCTTGCTTGGGGGCGTGGGGGCCGGAATGTGGAAAAAATTTGCCCCCGGGCGAGCGGGGGCAAGCATAGGAATGGAATGGTTGGAAAAAGTTAGTCGCCGGACGTGAGGAAGTTATTCGAGACGATGCTGAGGTCGCTCGATCCAATTTCCCCGTCGCCGTCGAGGTCCGCGGCTTCGGTGTAGCCTGGGTCACCGACGCTTTGCAGGAAGCCTGCCGAAAGCTCGCTCAGGTCTCCGCCGCCCACTTCGTTGTCACCATCTACGTCGCCGTTGATCAGCTGGGCGTTGACTCCGCTTGCGCCGCTCGCGGTAACCACCACGCCGCCGACCATCTTGCGAAGCCAGTGGCTACCCTTGATGAACACGTCGTAGGTTCCCGGGGCGACCGAGCCGAGCGAGACGCTGTAGTTGCCCATGGTGCCAAGAGTCGCGGTTCCGGTGAACGCGGTGCCGCCTTCGTTTACAAGTTCAATGGAAACGACCTGTCCTTCGCTTGCAACGTTCCAGTCTTCAAGCACGACCGTTCCGGAAAGGTTGGAGCCGCCGCCGACCTGCGTGCCAAACACCTGGACCATATCCCAGCGCAAGCGCCCTGTGATGGCATAGCCGTTTCCGGCAAGGTTGGAACCTTCGTAGGCCGAGGTTCCCGGCGCGAAAATCGTGACCATCCGGAAGGCAAAGCTCGGGTTGTTGGAAACGCCCGGAATTCCGGTGAGGTTGAACGTGATGTTGTTGAACCAGGTGTCGTGAATCGGGCTATCGAAAATGCCATCGTTCGCTAACCCGGCCGTGGTGAAGTTCGTGCCGTCCACGGAATATTGGAACTGCTTGTACCGGCTCGAGGTGCCGCTACTGCGCAAGTCCATCTCAACGATGATGTCTTGGAAACCAAGCGTTGAAGTGGTCCAGCGGACGCCCGCCGTTCCCGAGCCCGTTCCTTGCGCCGGGAAGGTCCAGGTGCCAAAGGCGAAGTTGTCCGTCGCCGGATCGGTCGAGCCGCCGCTTGAGGCACCGGATCGCGATTCGGATAGGCAGTTGAACTCGGCGGTCACGCCAATGCCAATGGAAGCCAGGTATTGGGCGGGGTCGAGGGGCACACCATCAAAGCCGTTGGCGTTGAAGTCCCATTCGGTAATCAGGTCGGCGCTGGCGAACGTTGTTCCGGCCAGCAGGGCAAGGGCAAGGATTTTTTTCATGGTTGTTTCTCTTCTCTCTCTCGTGGGGTTCAGTTGCAATCCGAAGTGGGCAGGACGGGCGGATAGAACGACTCGCCCCACATGAAGCTGTCGGGGTCGGGGTTCAGCGTTCGGCCGAGCGGCAAGAACTTCGCGTGCCCGTCGACAAAGCCGTAATTTGTGCCTCTTCCATACAGGTCATAAGTGACGCGGTTGATGAGGATGGTGCTGTCGCTGGTTTGAAGGGGCAGGAGGCGACGTGCCTCGGCCTCGGTGGCAAATCGGTAGCCGCCGGGCTGGTTTAGCTGTCGGGTCGCACACGGCTGGCCCGGAACAAAGCCGGACGTTCCCTTATGGACTCCGACGACGGCTCCGCGCGGCACCTTGGCCCGTCGGGTGGCCGTCACGATGAGGTTTGATGGGTTACCGAACACGGAGGCGTTCACCGCGCCGAAGTCGTGGGCGGGCATCACCGCATAGTTGGTGATGTAGCTCATCTTTGGCACGCTGGAAACCAGCCGGGTATCGGCGGGGGTCGGGTCGCCGGGGGCAACGAAAATGTCTTTGTTCTTAACGTACGGCTGAATCCAGAGCGACCAGTGGTACTTGCAAGAACTACCCGGAATTCCTGCGAGGGTGTATTCGTTCGGCGCGGACAAACAGATGCTGGTGCGCGACATCGTGTCGTCGAAATCCGACAGGTACATCTGGATTGCGAGCGACTGCTGCTTGGTGTTGCTGAGGCAGACGGTCTTTTTTGCCGCTTGCCGGGCTTGGGCCAAAACCGGGAACAAAATCGCGGCGAGAATCGCGATGATGGCGATGACCACCAGAAGTTCGATGAGCGTAAACGCCCGTCGGGCGGCGGGGCGTCCGAATGAAATCTCCACGATTCGATAGTGAATCGCGTGTGTTAAGGCCCGGTAATGACAGGGTTAACTTCTGGTTAACCCTCGTTAACTTCGGCGATCGCGTAGGCGATGGCGAACTCGTGCTCGTGCGAAATGCTCAGGTGGATTTTGCAGCCGCTGACGGTGGCGAGCGGCGCCCCACTGGCCGCATTGAGGATCTTAATATCTTGCCAAGTGAGCCTCGGGCGACCGAGGGCCTTGTAAATCGCCTCTTTAGCGGCCCAACGCCCGGCAAGGAACTGCGCCGACATTTCCTCGCGCATTTCGTCGGGCCTCAGAATGCGCTCGGCGAACTTCGGATTTTGCATCGCCTCCGCAACCCGCGTCACCGAAACCAAATCTACGCCTATTCCCGAAATCATGATTTTGTGTTTGCCGCCTGAAGCATCTCCGCGAGGTCCACGAGCTTAATTTCTTCGTCCGTCACCTGCTTGATGCTTGCATCTAACATGATACGGCAGAACGGGCACCCGAGGGCCACGGTTTTCGCACCCGTGGCCAGCAATTGTTCGGCGCGGGCGTTTCCGGGGCGCTCATCAATGGGTTCTTCCATCCACATGCGGCCGCCGCCTGCCCCGCAGCACCGCGTTTTGTGGCGGTTATACATGGGCTCCAGCAAATCGCCTTTGCGGAACAGACTTCGCGGAGCCTGGCTCTGGTTGTTCACGCGGCCGAGGTAGCACGGGTCGTGGAAGGTGATTCCCTGTCCCGTGGCGTCTATTCCGCTGAGCTTGCCCGCGTCAATCAGGTCCGCAAGGAACTCGGTGTGGTGTTGCACCTCGTATTCCCCGCCGAACTGACCGTATTCGTTGGCCAGCGTATTGAAGCAGTGCGGGCACGGCGTGATGATCTTCTTGAATCGGTACTTGCCGAAGGTGCCCACGTTTTTGCCCGTCATTTCTTGGAACAAAAATTCGTCGCCCACGCGCCGGGCGGGGTCGCCCGTACAGGCTTCTTCTTTGCCCAAACAGGCATAGTTGACGCCCGCCGTGTTGAGCAATTGAGCCGTGGCCCGCGTGGTTTTGATCGCGCCCGGGTCGGTTGCGCCCGCGCACCCTACCCAGAACAACACGTCGAACTCTTGCTTGTCTCGCGCCAGCGGAACGTCAAGGTCTTTCATCCAGTCCTCGCGGGTGTTGGCGGCCGCGCCCCAGGCATTGGACGTGCTTCCGGTTTGGCGAAGCATGACGGCGGGGCCGCCGCTCAATTGCCCTTCGGCCACGAGGTTGCGGCGGACGTCCACAATGAGGTCTACGTGGCGGATGAGCACCGGGCAGGCTTCGACGCAGGCGTTGCAGGTGGTGCATTGCCACAGCGCTTCTTCGGTGAGGGTGGGCGCAAGCGGCGCGCCCGTCACGAGGGCCCCGTGAACTTGACGCACGATGGTCTGGGGGTTGAGAACTTTGCCGACGTTCCAGGCCGGGCAGACCTCGGTGCACCGTCCGCAACCCATGCATGCGTCCACCGAAAGCAGGTGCCAGCGAGAGAATTCGTTTGCTTCGGCCACGCCGATTTTGCCCGTCTCCTCGACTTCCTCCATCGTGATGGGCTGGAGCTGCCCCATGGGGAACTCGGGCTTTCCGGCGGCGCTGAGCACGGCGAGCACGATGTGGCGCAGGCGCATGTGCGGGATCAGCGTCCAGAAAGTGAAAAAGAGGATGACGTGGCTCCACCAGATCGCGCCGTAGGCTTGCGGGCTGAGCGGTTGCGGGAGAAGCTTACTCAGGGCAAAACCAATGGGGGCGCTGGAATCCCACGGCTGCGGGTCGAGCGCCATACGGGCGGCTTCGAGCACGTAGCCGCCGACGCCGAGGAGGAAGAGGAGTACGAGGGTCCAGCTGTCGCGCCAATCGTGCGCCATTTGCCGCAGGCGGAACCCCCACCGCCGGAACATCGCCCAGCCGACCCCGAACACGAAGAGGAGTCCGAGGAGGTCGAACGTGGTTTCGTAGGCAAGGTAGTAGCCGCCGCGGTGGAAGTTAGGGAGTCCGACCAACGGGGCGTAGCTTGCGATGGCGAGAAGCGTGGTGGCCAGAAGCAGGCTGAGGAAGCCGTAGAAAATGAGCAGGTGCATGGGTGCGCCGCTGGTTTTGCGGCTGCTTCGCACCTTTTTTTGCAGGAGGATGTATTGGACGACGTTGCGGAGGGGCTGCGGCTTCCAGCCGATGGGTTTGCCCTTCATCCACTGGCGCACGCGCGCGAAGACGGCGTAGACGAGGTAGGCGGTGGTGGCAACGGCCAGGAAGTAGAAGAGCCCCTTTTGGAAAGGGCTCAGCGTCAGGAATTCGTGCCTGGTCGGTTCCACGGTGAAACGATACCGCGAAGGGCGGGGGTCGTTGTGCTTGGATGAAGTAAGCTGAACCGTGAAAAAGACAACGAAAGAAGAAATTCGGGCCGCCGTCGCGAAGCTGAAAGAGAATCCGACGCCGACCTACCAACCTTCCGAGCCCAACGTCGGCAAGTTGTCCTCGAAGAAGTCATCGCAGCGCATCCGCAAGCAGGGCGTTTAACGTTCGTTCCCGGCGCGGCCGGCCCATAGGCCAATCCCTCGGTCTTTCGCGCCGCGAAAGACCTCTGCCCCGTCCGCGCCTGGGAATGTTAGATGAGGGTCAAATCCAAGTAGATGGAGGTAGCAGGATTGGCGCGGACTACCTGTTGGGTACGCATGGCATCACGAACTTCGGCGACGGGTCATGGCAAGGGCACCGATGCCAACGGCAAGCGCGATTGCACCGTCGCCTTCGGGCACTACCTCGAATTGGTAGTAGGCGAGGCTGTGGGTGCCACGGCTCCGAACCTCAGATCGCCAGTCTAACGTTTGCGTCAATGAACCCGCAGAGAAGTTGACCAGAGGGGCCTGGAAGTCATCAAAGTTGGGGATTCCTCCATTGACAATGGCGTTTTCTCCCAATACTCGCACAGGCGGAAAGTGGCGGTTTTGTTCGTCAGTCTGACTTCCGCTTATCGGTCCAAATCCTATTGCAAAGGTATAGGTGCCAGGGGCTAATTCCGTATTAATGTTTATATGACCTACTGAACCGGCCTTAGTTAACTCGGGAATCATCTCATAGTTGCCGTCCACCCCATACATCGTAACTCGGGAAGAACTTTGCGAAACTAGAGTCTGAATTCTAAACATACCGGGTGCAAATTGCCCTAAATCCGTAGGGGTAATGCGGACTTGTTCGTAAGTGAGCGCATAGTTGACCGTGAAAATCGATCTTCCCGCGATTTCGTAGTTAATACGTGAGGGGCGTCCGAAGGAATACCACCGAGTGTAGACATCTACTGCGCGGCTTGGGTCAGCATACTGGGCCGGAGTCACAACATTGTCATACGACATGCCCATTATCGCGCCTTCATGAACGCGCACCGAAGTCCCTTGGCGCAACTGATTCTCATAAATGCCCGGCTCCTGTTCAGCAGTTCGCAACCACCAATAATCCGCGTCAAAAAAGTTTGGATCTCCCGTCATCTGTCCGCGCAACCGGTCGCCATGCTGTAAAAAGCCTGGATCGTATGCGGTAAATGCCGTATCATTGGGTTCTACTTCGAAAAGGTCGCGAGCTTCACTGGCCGAGAACGTCGCCAGAACCACCACGGGAATCAAAAACTTGGTCATTGGAGTGGGCCGCCTGCCCCACGCGAACTGTTAGGTGACTGCGCGGGTCGTTCTTAGTATACGACGCCTGCGGCCAAATTCGGCGCTTTTGTACGAAATTTTTGGCGAGTTCTGAGATTCCCCATCCCGGCGCGGCCGGCCCATAGGCCAATCCCTCGGTCTTTCGCGCCGCGAAAGACCTCTGCCCCGTCCGCGCCGGGGAATGTTAGATGAGGGTCAAATCCGATTAGATGGAGGCGAAATGATTGGCGCGATCTACCCGTTGGGTACGCATGGCATCACGAGCTTCGGCGGCGAGTCATGGCGAGCGCACCGATTCCAACGGCGAGCGCGATTCCTGCGTCCCCTTCGGGCACTACCTCGAACTGATAATAAGCGAGGCTGTGGGTGCCACGGCTCCGAACTTCAGAACGCCAATCCAGTGTCCGCGCATAAGAACCAGTAGAAAAACTTACGAGCGGCGAATTTACGTCGTCGAATGCTGGGAACCCATCATTAACGATCGCGTTTTCTCCGAATATTCTACGGTCCGGAAAATGACGATTATTTGGGTCCGTTTGCTCACCACTGATGGGGCCAAACCCAAGCGCGAAGGTATATACGCCTGGTGTCAAATCGGTATTTATATTGATAGGTCCAAAGTGGCCCGCTTTTGTCAAACTCGGGACCATTTGAAATTCATCGTCGAACCCAAAGATGGTGACATTTGGAGACCCGATGGAAGTCAAGGTCTCTATCCGAAAGTCACCTCGTGAAAACCGCCCTAAGTCAGTGGGGGTAATGCGTACTTGCTCGTATGCTGCGACGTAATCACGTGGAATTTGCGAAGAGCCAACCATTGCGTAATTCACTCTTGCCTGTCTGCCAAACGAGTACCACCGGGTGAACACATCGACATAGCGGTTCTCTTCGGTATATTGAACTGGGGTTGTTACTCCATCGTAAGATTGTCCAAAGATTCGACCATCAAAAATTCTGATAGATGTAATAAGCCGCAATTGGTTTTCGTAGATTCCTGGAGCATGATCAGGCGTTTTTAACCACCAAAAATCAGCATCGAAAAATTCCGGGTTACCCGTGATCTGTCCGCGCAACCGGTCGCCATGCTGCAAAAAGCCTGGATCGTATGCGGTAAATGCCGTATCATTGGGTTCTACTTCGAAAAGGTCGCGAGCTTCACTGGCCGAGAATGTCGCCAGAACCACCACGGGAATCAAAAACTTGGTCATTGGAGCGGGCCGCCTGCCCCACGCGAACTGTTAGGTGACTGCGCGGGTCGTTCTTAGTATACGACGCCTGCCGCCAAATTCGGCGCTTTTGTACGAAATTTTCGGCGAGTTCTGTGAACCCCCATCCCGGCGCGGCCGGCCCATAGGCCAATCCCTCGGTCTTTCGCGCCGCGAAAGACCTCTGCCCCGTCCGCACCGGGGCATTAATTGAGCATATCGGAGAACGAGACGACCACTGCCACGTCTGTTAGGATAGACCGGACACTCTAAGTGCAGCAATGAACCTTCTCCACCACGTTTCTCTATTTCGTCTCCGTGCCGGATACTCGTTCTTGATCGGCGTTTCACTGGTAACGCTCACTCCGGCCCGCGATTCAATATTGACAGCCGAAATACTTCAAAGCGATCAAGCTCTGATCCGTAAGTTTGATCTGAGAAGTGGAAAGCTATTGAAGCAAGTGACGCTTGATTTGCCGCCGCTTCTGAAGGTCAATTCAATTAAGTCGTCGCCAGACCATAAGAAGTTTTACGTCTCCGGTAATGACTTCCAATACAACTCCCGGGATTTTCTAATCGATACGAAATCTCATGTTTCAGAGGAACTTCGCGCACCTCGTGGACACTATATCGCAGATGTCTCGCTAGGTAAATGTGAGCAAGTGCTTCTCTCAGTCAAAGACGAACACTACGACCCGATTTCTTCCGCAAAGTTCAAGGCCGTCAACGTCAAGCAGTTTCCTTGGATCACAGTTTGTTCGACCGTAAATGGCGATGTCTCGGGGTTCGTCGCTTTCCCGTACCTTCAGCGAATAAGCAAATTGCGCGAGATGGGATTACGTGCGGTCGCAGATGAGGGTTATCAGAGGATATCTTATTCTTGGGACACCCTTGCTAGCCAATTTGGAATTGCGCCCTATGGTAACCGTGGATACATCGGCCCAAGCAACTCGTTTGTATTGCCAGCTGGTCAAACAATTATGTATGGAATACCAATGAAAATCGAGCAGCGACATTGGGGAATGAACTTTGTGCGATATACAGACGGTAAGACGATTGGCTTTGAAAACAATCTGTCTCCACTACTGGAGCCCAGAATAATCGGTCCTTACACGGCGTTTCATTCGGCCCCATTCAACGCAAATTGGGCGGACTGGATCGGCAATGCGGGAACCGGAATCTATCTCTACGATCAAGATGCAGTATTGGTGCGCACTCTGCCGGGACGACTAGTGGTACTCGTGGAAGGTCAGTTGTAGCGCCCTAGAATAGACCAGTGAGTCATGCCCGTTCGCCTCGCGTCGGCACATCCATCCCGGCGCGGACGGGGCAGAGGTCTTTTGCGGCACACGCCGCGAAAGACCGAGGGATTGGCCTATGGGCCGGCCGCGCCGGGCAAAACGCCATCCTATTCCTTCTTTGCTGACAGGGGATCGGCCTGCCAAAAGGTCGGGATCGCGAACACCATAGCTCCGATTGAGCCCTGAAACAACGCGAGGAGCGGCGCGAGCCATAAAGCCGTCCATAGCTCGTCTGCCCGGCTTCTGCCATCCAGCATGAGCGCAAGGTACGCGGTAACCGGAAGTTGGCACAGCGCGAGGGTCCATAGGGACATTTCGAGAATTTTGTTTGCACTCTCCTTCGTCGGATGCGCCCGTTCCGGACGGGAGGCGGACCACGTTCGCCGAACATACTCGTGGTTCGCCATGAGAACCCAAACTTGCGGCAAAACCAAGGGAACGGCCAGCCAAAACATCCCCAATGCCAGCCAATTCGCGACAAGCACGGATGCAACCGCAACTGCGACGTGCCATGCGGGCAGACGATGCGCACTATCTACGCGAAACGCCGAGAAATAGTCACGTAGAAAAGCTGAAACCTTCGACATCCGTCTTCCCCTGCGATCACGGTACGCGTTAGGTGGCATCTACTATTCTACGGGTATCCGACCGGCTGAAGAGTGAGCGAGTAGCGTTGCACTGAACCGGTCGAGCTCTTCGCGCATTCGATTATCCACCGTCCGCCTATTCCAAGCGAGTTAACTCTCGGTTCCAGGACTATGATTCCCGATTGACTGTCCTTTTCACTGATGTTGATTCCAGAGTTACTTATGGCCTTCACAACTTTGTCAAAGCTTGGCTCTTTCTCGAATACTGGATTAAGAACCCGAGTTACGGTCTCGACGTCATAGGTCAGCTCACCATATTGCTTGATGGCCATGTGGTAGGACGCGATTCCAGATACCACGCATCCGAGCAAGAACCAAATGACGGCTTTGATCAGCTTTTTCATGAGACAGGTCAAATTCTCAACGCCGTTGTTTTGCACTCGGTTCCCGCCTCCCCTTCCCGGCGCGGACGGGGCAGAGGTCTTTCGCGCGTCGCGCGAAAGACCGAGGGATTGGCCTATGGGCCGGCCGCGCCGGGCAAAACTCCCACGCACCCCCACCCCAAACAGCTATGATTGCAAGCAGAATGCGTTCCTGTTTCACCCTCGCCTGGCTCGCCCTTTCCCCCTTTGCGCTCGGCCAATCCGAGCTCGATCACATGCTGGTCGAGCCCGACATCCACGGCGATCAAGTGGTGTTTTGCTCCGAAGGCGACGTGTGGCTGGGCGACCTGAAAACTCAGTCCGCCGTCCGCCTTACCACCTGGCCGGGCAACGAAACCCGTCCTCGATTTAGCCCAGATGGCAAATCCGTGCTGTTTTCCGGCCAATATGACGGCCGCCGCGACGCCTATGTGGTGCCCGTAACCGGCGGCGAGCCAATCCGCTGGACATGGGACAAATCCGGCGCCGAACCCCTCGAATGGGCGCCCGATGGCCGCAGCATTTACATCCGCTCCGGCCGCGACCACGCCTTCCGCAGCGACCGCATCTTCCAAGTCTTCGCGCCCGGCCAGATGCCCACCCTCATCCCCATTGAGCGCGCCGGAAACCTTGCCATCGACGGCAACGGCAACCTCATCTACACCAAGTTCGCCGAACGAAGCAACAACTGGGGACGCTATCGGGGCGGCATGCAGAACGACCTCATGCGGTTCCAACCCGGACAGCCGCAAGACCTCGCGCTCACTAAATCCGAGTTCGACGAGAACTCACCTGCCTACTGCGATGGCTACCTCTACTACGTGAACGAGTCCACCGGCAAAAACACCCTGCACCGCGTGGATGACAGCGGCAAGCGGACCGAAGTGGTTCTGGCAAACCCGGGCGCGTCCATTGCCGCGCCGGCTTCCGACGGCACCCGCGTGATCTACCAAAAGGGCGCGGGCCTCGAGATTTACGACCCTAAAACAAAGGCGACCCGCCCGGCCACGTTTAGGCTGGTGAGCGACCGAATTCACGCCCGGCCCTACACCGTGCGCGGAACCGTGGGTGCATTCGCGCTCGGCCCAACGGGCAAGCGCATCGTGCTCGAATCTCGGGGCCAGCTCTTCAGCGCGCCGACAACGCAAGGCGATATCCGCGCCCTGCCCCACAAGCCGGGCGCCCGCAAGAAGTTCCCCGCCTACAAGCCCGACGGAACGGCCATCGCCTTTCTCAGCGACGAGAACGACGAATGGAACATCTGGGTTCAGAGCGCAGACCTGATCAGCCCGCCCGAACCCTTGACCCAATGGAGCAAGCGCGTGATCAGCGGTATCCAATGGTCACCGAATGGTAAATATTTACTTGCCTTAGATGAGAGCGGCGAGTTGCTCCACATTGACGCGGAAACGGGCGCGACCAAGGTCATCGCGAACGGCACCCATTCCGGAATTTTGGACGTGGATATATCGGCGAGCGGAAACTTGGTGGCCTACACCATGCCCGAGAACTTCGGAGTTTCTTCGGCCTATGTGTACGAGGTGAATTCCGGCAAGACCACGCGGCTCACCTTCCGGCCGCACCAAGATATCGAGGTCGCGTTCGACCGGAATGGACGGGTGCTTTACGTTTCGGGAAACCGCAATGTAAACATGGCATGGGATTCGTTCGACTTCCAAATGAATTCATCAAATCCAACTCGAATTCTCGCCTTTTATCTCACGTCGGACCCAATTTTCCCGCTGATGGACCGAGTGGATGAGGAGCCGAACGGACCGGCCAAAGGCCCGAGCGACGCGGAAGAAGCGGTCTTCACGCTGGACGTCGCCGGTGCTCCGAACCGATATTCCGTGCTTCCCGTGCCGCCGGGAGAATACCGGCGGTTGCAAGGAATGAACGGAGCGGTCACATTTTTGGATGGAGCCGACCTGAAGCGATTCTCCATGCAGTCGAAGAAGCTCGATACGCTTGCCAGCGGGGTTTCTGAGTATGAATTCAGCCCGAAACGCGACCGCATTGCTTTGCGGGTCGGCGGTGAGCTGAAAGTCGGCGAACCCAATTCGGCGGGCGCGGCAACCACCGTTCCGACCGGTGGCTGGACGGTTCCCGTGAACCCGAAAGCCGAATGGCGGCAGATCCTGCGCGAGGGCTGGCGGCATATTCGCGATAACTTCTACGATCCCAAACTCCACGGGGCCGATTGGGACGCCGTGTGGCGGGAAGCCGAAGCGCAACTTCCGGCGGTCGGTGACCGGCAAGAGCTTCAGCGCCTCATCGGGCAAATGCAGGCCCACGTCAAGGTGAGCCATATGTATAACGGCGGCGGAACCAACCGCTTCACTAGTCCAGGCGCACCCGCCTCGATGGGATTCCTTGGCGCGGATATGCAATATGTTAATGGCTACTTAAAGGTCACGAAAGTCTATCGCGGCGACGGGTTCAACCCAGCCGACCGCTCTCCGCTGGCGAGCCCCGAAGTAAATCTCAAGGACGGCGACCTCATTTTGGCGATCAATGGTGTGCCGATGCGTGATGGCCTCGACCCGCAGAAGGTGCTCACCGAACAAGGCGGTAAGTTCGTTAAACTCGACTTCAATTCCACCCCGAGCTTGGAAGGCATGCGAAGCGTGTTCGTGCGCACCATGACCAGCGAAGATCAGGCGCGCTATATCCAGTGGACTCAGGATTCGGCCAAGTTCGTCACCAGCCGCGCGCCGAACTTCGGCTATGTTCACATTCCTGCCATGGGCGAGGAAGGCATGGCGCAGTTCACCAAGTCGTTCTACGCGGACCTGGATCGCGACGGACTGATCATTGATGTGCGCGATAACGGAGGCGGAATCACGAGCGGCCTCGTGCTAGAACGTCTGCGCCGAGTCATTTTTGAATATGATCAAGGGCGGCACGGCGCACCGGTTCCCTACCACCGCATGGGCTTTTTGCCGCGAATTGTGGTGCTTTGCAACGAGACGACCGCCAGCGACGGCGAATACTTCTGCACGGGCTTTCGGCAAATGAAGCTGGGGACGACGGTGGGCATGCGCACCTGGGGCGGGTTTGCCGCGGTGGGCTTTATGGGCACGATTGACGGCGGCTTTATTAGTTCTCCGGTGCAGGGATCATTCTCGCCGGATGGCAAATGGCTTCCGGACGGCTACGGGTTTGCACCGGATGTGACGGTGGCAATGGGCCGAAGCTACGCCGGCGACCCGAAGGATGACACCCAGTTGGTGCGGGCTATCGCGGTTCTGCAAGACCTCGTGCGCAAGGACCCGGTGAAGCGACCCAAGCGAATGGTGCCGCCGATTAAGGACTAATCTTCCATAATAGGAGGCAGCCCCTCCTTATGCTCATTCAGGTCAACCAGGTTCAGAAGCTCTTCGCCGCAGAAATCGTGCTGGAGAATGCGTCGTTTCGCATTGATCGGCGTGAGAAGGTGGCATTGGTTGGCCGGAATGGGGCGGGCAAAACCACCATTCTCAAGATCATCACGGGCGAATACGAGCCGGACAAGGGCAACGTTCTGCGCGAACGCGGATGTGAGATCGGCTATCTGTCGCAGGTTTCGCTTCCGAACGCCGCACAAACCGTGCTCGAAGTCGCGACTGAGGCCCGCGCCCACTTGGTGGAGATTCAACGTCGTTTAGAAGCGCTGGAGCGCAAAATCGAGCACGACGCGACGCCGGAAGACATCGAAGAGTATTCCCTGCTGCAGGGCCACTTCCACGAAGCGGGCGGCTATAGCGTGGAAGTGGATATCGAAGTCGTGCTTAAGCGGCTCGGGTTCGAAAAGGCGGATTTTTCCAAGCCCGTTTCGGCGCTGAGCGGCGGCGAAAGAACTCGGCTTTCGCTGGCGAAGTTGCTTCTCGAAGAACCCGATCTGCTGATATTGGACGAGCCGACCAACCACCTTGACCTCGACGCAATTGAATGGCTTGAGGGGTGGATCAAGGGCTATGGCGGCGCGGTGCTCGTGGTATCGCACGACCGGGTGTTTCTGCAAAACGTGGCCCAACGGGTGATCGAGCTTCGGCAGGGGGTGACGCGGAGTTTTGCCGGACCGTTTGACACCTACTTGGAACTCGCCAAGGCCGAAGACGAACGGCTGGAAGAAGTTGCTGAACGGCAGCAAGAACAGATGGCCAAGCTCGATGAGTTCGTGCGGCGATTCATGAACTCGCAGCGCACCGCGCAGGCCCGCGGTCGGCTCAAGCAGCTCGAAAAACTCCGCGCAACTCAGATCAAGCTCCCGGCAAAAGAGAAAAACGTAAAAATAAATTTGCAGGTTTTGGCTCGGGCGGGCGACCAGGTGTTGCAGGCTAAGGGCGTCACCAAAGGATACGACGGTCGGACATTGTTTTCCGACGTCGATTGGACGGTGCGGTGGGGCGAACGGTGGGGCATCATCGGCTCGAACGGCGCCGGAAAATCCACCCTCATCAAGATTGCGCTCGGCGAGATGGCGGCGGATTCGGGGGAGGTTCGTCTCGGGAGCAATATCGAGCTAGGGTGGTTCGCCCAAGACGCCGAGTTCTTGGATGGTTCCCGAACTCCGTTTCAGGCCATCGTGGACCATACCGATTACGAAATTGGCCCGGCTCGAAGCCATTTAGGGCGATTTCTTATCTCCGGCGACGATTCGATGCGGCCAATTCGCACCCTCAGCGGGGGCGAACGCATGAAGGTCGCGCTTGCGGTCATCACTGCATTGCAACCGAACGTGCTCGTGCTCGACGAGCCGACCAACCACCTCGACATCCCATCCCGCGAGGTGCTTGTCGAACTGCTGAAAGAATTCAACGGGACATTGATTGTCATCAGCCACGACCGTTATCTGCTGAGCCAGGTCACTCAGCAGACAATGGATATCCGTGACGGAGTCGTGACGCAATATCCGGGCTCCTACGACGAGTACCGCGCGTGGCGAAAGAAGGGAGCCCCAATGCCCAAAGCTACGCCAAAGGCAACCCCAAAAACTGAGACCGCGGCACCTGGCCGCGCCCCCATGAATCCGCGCGAACTAAGTAAGGAAATTTCTCGATTGCACAAGGCCATTGCCCAGCAAGAAGAGATTATCGCCGCGCGAGAAGCCGACCTGGAGGCATTGGAGCGGATCATGGCTCGCCCTGGCCCGAACGACGATTTGTTTGCACTCAGCACTCGACACGCCGAACTCCAGAGGGAGATTGACGCGGCGATCACTCTGTGGACGGACCTCGGCGACGAAGTCAAAGATCGCGAGACCGAACGCGATACGGGTGCAGGCGTCGGGGTAGGTTTCCGCTCGCCGGGCTAATTTTGGCCGTTGAAGATCATAGTGAACTTGCCAAATTGAATGGCGTGAGCCATTCGTGTGCCGCAGAAAGGTGACCCCGATCGGACAAATGGAGCTTGTCCGAACTCAGAAGCCCCCGCCTTCCCGAAAGTCCGTTCCACGCCGAGTTCTGGACGATCGCGCCGTAATCCAGCACAATTACCTGGCCGACAAATGCCGCCTGAACCTCGTATATTGCGGTGCGTAAGGACTCGAACCGGGCAAGATCATGAGTCACCACAGCAAAGTCCGGGCGGAGCGGCACTATTAGCACCACCACCGGTGAACTCGGACGCGAAACGATCCTCTGGATGAACGCTTGGAGCTGAGCCTTATATTGAGGCACCGTGAGCGCAGGATTGTTGGCATCGTTAAACAAAGAAGACAGAAAGACAACCTTTGCATTGCGCCTCGGCTCTCCGGTGGTCCATGCGTCTACGCTTGCGATGCGAGATTCTTCGCTCCACCCAACAAGCGGCGAGCCTGGGCACGCCAAATCGTGCACCCGGACGCCCGTCTGCTCGTCGCCGTCGCACAGAATCAGCCCGTCGATATAGGCGAGACCGTCGCCCGCGTTTGGGCCACCCCGCACCGCAATTCGGTTGTGCACCGCTCGGTTGCTGAGAACGGCAAGCGGGCTTCGCGCCCCATAGACCGGGGTCGGTGAGTTCATCGCCCACAGAAGCGGCCCGCTTGGGTTTAAAGCGGTGGTCGTTGCCCCACGCGCGGGCCATGCTCCAATGCCCACGTCAATACTTGCGGTCGGTCCTCCCGGATAGGTGCGACCGACGACCTGAAACGAAGTTGCAAACCAACGTAACGTGGTCGCGGTGGCGTGAGTTCCATCCATCTTGTAGCCGACGTAGCGCGTGGTTCCCCCCGCGTAGCCTGCCTCGCGCGCGCCCGTGCCCTTCGCAAGGTCGTATTGGGCGAATACGTCTCCTCCCGCGTAGTTCGGACCATCGGCAGAGGTCACGGGTTCGCCGCCAAACCCGGATGCCCCCGCGCCACCGCCGAGCGTGGTCGGAACAAACCCGATTCCGCCCGGAACCGAGCTCGGGTTGAACTTCGCTTGCACCAAGCGGGCGAATTCCTTGATTGTGGTGTTCTGGTGTCTCTGGGTGGCACCCGTCACGGTCATCGAGTCGCCGAGCGCCAGGATGTCAATTCCAGGCGACGCGACCTCGTTCAGGGCAGCGCGGATGCGCGGAAGGGCGGCGTCGAGTCCGGTCCAGCCGGCGCTTACGGCGTCGAACGCGCCGCGAACCCGTACATTACGGGCCAAGTTAGCCCACCAACCCAATCGCGTGGGTCTCGCCCGGGTTCCAGCGCACCCCGCTTTGCGCACTCGGGGCCGAAACAAGTGTGCCGTCGGGACGGGCACCGGTGTTCACATACACCACGCTCGCGCCATCGTTTGTTACCAATGCCCCCACAGCTTGCGGCCAGGCGGCGGCAAGTTGGGCATCCGTTTCGGCAAGGTCGGCCAGGTTGTGCACGGTGTTCGCAGTTGCATTCACCGTGGCAGGGGCAAAGCTGGTACCGTCGGCGGCAATCAGTTCTATGCGAAGCGCAATCGCACCCGCGCTGAACACGCGATATTGGGAAAGCAAAGGGGTGGGACCACTTGCCGTGATCCCGGTTATCCATCGAAGACTTTTTAGCATCTAGTTGTCTCGGAAAAATTGCCACTCGCCCTCGTGGGCGCACTGCCAAAGGCTCGGGCCGGATTCTCCGTCGAGTTGGCAGGCCAGCACCCAAAATTCGGGGCCAGAGTGAAGTTGGGAGAGTGCGAATCCGCTTGCTGCAACGCGGAGCGCCGCGCCAGTTTCATCGCGAAGAGTGTGTTCGAGCGACCAATCGGCGGTGCCATGGTCGCGAAATTTGAGGATAAGGGTGCCCAGATTTGGGTCCGATTCCGAAGGCCGGAACCCCGCGATGGCCTCACCCAACCGTCCCACCGCGTGGCGCGGCAAGATCGCGTTGGCGAGAATCATCGTTGGTGAGCTCCAACTGTGGCCGTCGTCATCGCTTTGAACAAGCAGTGTGTTTTCATCATCGTCGAAGGTCACCACTAGCCGAAGGCGGTCGGTTTGGCGGACGCATGGGTTCCGGCCCTCGCCGATCGCGGTTGAGTTTTCGAGCGGAAGTCGCACATTCGGGTAGGAGGTGCCCGCGTAGTGAAGCGCGCCCGTCGCGTCAGCAAGAACTTGATGGAACGCACCCCATGGGCCGACCGAGATATCCAGCCCCGGGCTGGGTTTTCGGTTGGGAACCGGAAACACGCCGAAGAACCCGTGCCAAGGCCGAATCTCGGCCCAAGCCGTCTCGCCCGAGGTGAGATTCCAGCCAGACTCCGAATTGGTGACGGACCACGCGTGCCGCCAGACTTCCCAGCCGGGGGGCGCAGGCCCCGGTTCCATCGTTTGGTCGTTGTATCGAAGGGGCAAGCCGCCCGCCGGGCGAACGTGGTTACGCCAACGCTCAGCCACCGTCAACAGTTGGTTGCTCCAGGTGCCAGGCACCGGAATTCCCTGCGCCGTGCGGCCCCTCGCCGGGAACATCGCCAGTGGCGGCGGAACCCAGCTGTTACTAATGAACAGAATTCCATCCCAAACCCAGGCGTGGGTGTCTTCCGCGAGGTGCTTGCGTTGGAGGTATTCCAAACCAACCATAAAGCGGTCCGCGATCTCGGCGTCCAAGCCGTCTTCTCCCGCTTTTCCTTCCAGCAGGACACGGCGCCACACCAACGCGTCCAATGCGGTGCTTTGCTTGCCCGGTGACCTCGGCACAGGTGGGTTCAGCAAGAAGTTCGAAGTTGGGGTGGCGAATGATACGCTTCCGAACCGAACACCTGGCCCGTTCGGGGTGAGAACCGAGGCGTATTGCCGGGTTTCCGTCACTGACTCAGGCTCGGAATCGTTGAGGAAGCGCGGGTATTCCAGGTTCAGTTCTTGGGCAGAACCGCTGAAAAGAACCTTGAACTCGAGCCACTCGGCCTGACGGGCGGGCAACAATTGCGGCCCGAGGCACCGCGAATAGTCCGCGTTCGCGGCAAGACTGTCGCCGTTTGCAAGAAGATCTGTGCCGAAGTCGGCCACTGCACCGACTCCGAAATCTTGCGCCCAGCTCCCCGCATAGACCGTGCTGGCCCGGCCATATGCGGGCCAAGAAACGGTTCCGGGCTCGGTCGTCAGTCGGCATTTGGATCCATCCACGCCCACCGCAAACACCTCCACCGTGATCTCGGGGTCGGGTTCCCACCCCAGCCCGAATGCCTTCGCGAGCAACGGATTGAGATAAGGAGCGGTTTCTAAGCTCGCGAGGTCGTAGCGAACCGTTACCTCGTCGGTGACCCGGGTAACCACGACCCCTGAACTCGAGAACGCCAGCGTTCCCCCTTCTGCGGTCCAGCGGGCCGGGCCGGCCGTCGCCACCGTTTCGATTGGCAGCGCAAGCGATTCGGCAAACACATCCGGCGTGCCCCAAAACGACGTCTCGTACCCAATCTCGGTGATTTGGTTTACAAACGTGCGGAGCGCACCTTCACGCAGCGGAGACGCAACCAAGGTGTTCCGCTCCCCGAACCACTGCTCGCCTAGCTTCGCCCAGTAGGCGGTTTTGCTTGCGAGCACTCCGTCTACCGGCCAATCCGCAAACGGGGTCCAGAACGACCATGCCGGGTGCGCCCAACTATGCGCCATCAGGACCCGGCGGGCATCTAGATCTAGCCATGAGCCACCGTTCCAGCGGAGATATCCCAGATGGTCCGGATTCGGATCGGGGCACCCGCGGCTATTCGAAGCATCCTGCACCCGAAACGGGAACTCGGCCCCAACGCTGCTCCCGTACACGCCCTCCAATACATCGGTGAGCGGAGGCCGGGTCACAGGCTCGCCGGGGAGGTCAAGGTCGCTGATCCACATCGTTCGGCCCTCGCCCGCACCCGCGCCAAAGAAGCTCAGCGTATCGCGCTCAAGAGGGTCTTCCAGTTCACTTGTCTCGCGTTCCACGAGCTGCTCGGCCGCACTCAGCGAAGGGTGAATCTGGGTGTCTCGCGTTTTCGTGACCCCGAACAATGGCGTTCCCCGAACTTCGTCACCCCCGACCTGGCCCGGAACCGCGCACGTTCTCGTGCCTCGCGCAATCGTGTAGGGGAACCCGCCCCGCGCCACGAGCTCTCCATACCGATTCCCAAGTTTCTGCACGGCCTTTGACCAGTTGGGAAAGATCACCGCCCAGCCCGACTTGCCCGCTAACGTCTGGCGGGTGAAGCGGCGCGGAAGCCCGCTGAACTCCATCACCACCGCTTCTTCCACTCGGGCATCCAGCAAGTTAAGGGTCACGTCGTACGTGGTTCCGCCCGTGACGATTCCGGCCGGGCCGAGGGTCGGAGCGGCGCACGGCTGATCGGGAAGCGGCACGTTCGGCCATGCCACCGGGGCAGCCACCCACTCTTCGGAATCACTCTCCCGGAACCGCCACCCTCCGGTGATCGCAAGCGTCGCCTGGTTTTCGATCAGGTACGCGTAGGGCGGCACGGGTTGTTCGGGTAAGTGCGCAGCGACCGAACCCGTGAGCACCGGCGGCAACCCGATGAGTGGCAGGTATCCGGGCGCGAACCCCTTGGAAGTCCAGCTTCCGCCTGCGCCGCTATGCACGAGTTCCCCGTTTACGAACACCTCGAAGCCGTCAATTTGCAATAACAGCACGAGCGCACTCAGCGAGAACGTGCTGACCGCAACCGCCCGGTTTAGCCGAACCACAAGTTCCCCGGAATTTCCGGGCCGAGTCCACGTGTGATTTAGGCCAAGCTTGGGTGAAATGAGGGTCCAGATGGAGGATTCGCTGGAAGTAGAGAACCCAAGGAACAGGCCCGGTTCTAGCAGCACCGAGTTGAAAATCGCGTCAGTGCTCAGTTGCCCGGCGCCGGAATAGGCGCCCGGGCTGTCGCCCTCAAACGCCAGTCGGAATTCGAGGTCAATCGGCTGGCCAATGCGGCCGCCGAGCACTTAGACTCCGGCGGCGAGCGAATAATAGTCCTCGCCGTCGCAGGCAATCAGCCGGGTCTGGCCGGGGAGAACTTCCACCCGGTCGCCCGTTGCGCCGCCCACCCAAATGCTGTTTCCCGTGCCCTTGTGCCGCACGGTAAAGGTGAGGCCATTTCCGAGCGGAAGCGTGAGCTCGCGAGGTTGCGAGAGCGCGCCTACCACTAGAATGGTCGCGACCCCCGCCTCGGCATCGGTCAGCACTTGGTCAGAATCCTCCATGTCCAGCGTCAGGGTCCCCGCAGGTTGAAGCGCAAGCCATCCGCCGTTTACCGCCAAATAGGTACCGACCGCCCCAACTTGCACAAAGCTCATTCCCGTTGGCGGCAACACGGCGGGAACGCCGCGGTCTGCGGTTCGGCGAACCGCGAGTCCGCCTTCTTGGCGGATAACACCGCTGGCGTCTAGGACCGCGACTTCGCCTTCCACCGCCGTAACCGCACCCAGGTAGACCGCAGGCTGAGGGGGTGCGGACATGGTCTGTGAAAACCAAACGGTGCCGTCACGCTGAAGCCATGCGAAGCTCACCGCGTCGTCGAACACGACCGCGCTCATCGGAGCCGCGATTTCGACCACGCCATCGAGGCGGGCCTGCCCGGGCTGAACCTCCACGAGCAAACCGCCCAGCGAAGCAAGCGAGAGCCCGGTCGCGACGGCATACGTTCCGCCGCCGAAACGGGCGAGTAGATCAACAGAAAGAGCGTTGCGGTTTAGTTTTTTCAAGAGTTCGGTTCCGGGTTCGCCGGACGTGAACCGGCGCGAGACAGGAGAGCCGCCGAGACTCGTCTCGGCGCTCGAAAGCAGAAAGGCGTCCGTCGGCCCGACGGGTGCCGGAACCTCCGAACTGGTGCGTAAGATCGTCATGGAGTTAATCGGAGAGCCGGTCGTAGCCGGGCAAAAACACAAACCTGCCAAAATCCGGCGAATCCGGATCCGTCACCTGAACTCCCGTTACCCGCTGCGCGGGAAGCCGAAGAATTCGCTCTGATTCCTCGGGAGCAAGCGACTGGTTGGCAAACATTTGGGGCTGAAAACGGCTGGTTCCCGCTACCTCGGCCATTTCGGCCAAAAGCACGCGGGCCAGCGAACTGAGTTTAGTCATGATTCGGATTCCGGAAAAACCGGAGGTTCAAAGTGAGGCAAAGTCCGCAAGTGGTACGTCGCCATTTGGATTCGGTCGCCCCCGCGAGCAGCGTCAATGTCGATATCCACCGATTCGATTAGCCACTCCGTGCCATCCACGCGAACCGCGTCGTTCGGGCGCAAGGGTCGAGGACGAAACTGGAGCGAGTCCGACGTGTCCGTCACAAGCACAAGCGGGGCGTCGAAGCTGAGCCGCTGGAACCCCCGGCAGAGTCGGTCAAACGACTGCCGCGCGATTCGGCGCAGCGAACCCTCGGTCGTCGCATTTTTGTCAATGATCGTGGTTCCCCGAATCGTGCCGAGATAATCTGGCGAGCTCGGGTCGGGCTCAATGGGCTGACCGTCGAAGAACTTTGCGCTGCGGAAGTTCGTCACCGTCACTTCCCGTCGAATCTCGGGCCGCAACTGGTCACTCGCCGGGGCCGACGTAATCACTAATTGGTTGAACTCGGGATACACCGACTCGGGTTCAGAGAGCGTGCCCTGTTGAATAAACGTCTGCACGACCGGCTGCCCATCCTCATCCACCGCCGTGAATGCACCCGAGCCGTGTACCAAGCGTCGGCTTCCGGGCGGAGCCTCCGACCAAAAGTCAGCAAGCACCCGAAACGGGCCGTGCGGAATCGGCAAGAACCGGATAAGCGGTACGTCGGAGGGCGTGCTCTCCTTTCGGGCGTTGAAATCCACTGCAATCGTGCAATCCAAATACAGCACAGAGAGGTTATCCAGCGTACGCGGCACCGACCGGAACGCCCGAAACGCCTTCGGGTTCTCAAGTGCTTCCTCGAAGCGAACATCCGAATCCGGAAGATCAATGGCTTCGTCCGGAACGCCGCTGTCGTGCAATATTCGCCGCACAATATCGGTGACTTTCGGGGCTTTGGGGTTACCCACCGAACTTGCGTCGCGGTCGAGCCCAAATGCGGCCGTCGCGACATGCATCGGCCGGTCGAGGCCATACGCTTCGGGATGCAACCGCACCCGGAACTTACGCCACCGCTTCCCGATTCGCACGCCTTGCGCCTCGGCATAGCCACCCGCAATCACCGAGACTGCGGCCGGATCGGTGGGGTCGTAGGCCGTTTCGAGGGTAAAAGGTTGCACCTTCCGCGCGAGTTGGCCACTCACCAAACCGAATGGGTCGTTCAGTTCGAGGATTCCCGCCTCGCTTCCGAACCGGTTCGTGGTTCCAAGGATTGCCACCGCGCTTACGTCCAACGACTCTTCAAGCGGGTCACTTTGCGCCTCGATCGCGGCATCGGTGAAGAATCGAACTTCTTCCAAAAGCGGCGTTTCCGTTCCGTTGCCGGAAAAGTGATACTCGGCGACAAGTTCATGCACCCCAGCGGGGACTTCGTGGTTTTGCCACCAGCCGCTGTCCCCGACAGGGTTCGGGCCCTCCACCACGGGAAGTTCGGAGCCTGTTTTGGCATCGAACAGCTTCGCGGTGAGCGTCGTTCCGTCGGGCGCTCGGCCATAGAACTCGTGCGTGATGATCCACGGCTCGGCATGAAAGCTGCCCACCACAAACGGGGCGTCTCGCAGAATTCCCGTTTGTGGATAAGCGGTATGGCTAAGTTGGAACCACGCCCGAACATCGCGCCGGAGGTCCACCCGGAGGCGTTCGAGTTGAACCGGCGGGGCCACTCCATCACCGGTCGGCACGGCGTAGAGATGCAAGCCTTCAGTTTGCCCAAGGCTCGACATCGCCGCCGCCCGAAGCGTGTTCAAAAGCACTTCGACCATCCCTTTGCCGCGCGACTGCACGATAAACCCAATCGTCGCGCCTGCCCACCCTGCCGCTCCTAGCCGAGCATCGGTATAAACGAACAGGTCGTATACGCGGGTGTTCGGTTCGCGAAAATCGAACGAGAACACCTCGCGCCAGGCGTTGCCTGCGGCGGCACTCCCAAATTCAAAGAGCCGTGCTCCCCTCGCTTCATCAAGTTCCAGGCAATACCGCCCGGTTCCGGTCCAACCCGCTCCACCTCCGGCTGGACCGGAAAAGTAGACCCGGCCCAGCAGCCCGCCTCTTCCCGCCGGAGGCACGAACAAGGTGAGATGAAAGGCATCATCCGGCTCGTGCATTTCGGTGGTGACGAGCACGCGGTCCAACGGAACGCGATCGGCACTGAGCGGCGGACCGGGGAACGCGGCGGCATCGGCGGCGAGTGCCTGGTCGGTACTGCTGTGGTTCGCGCTTACCCCCGCCTGGAGACCGAGCGTGCCGGAAGCCGGAAACTCCGCCGGGTAGCCGCCCGCCATCGGGGCGTAATCGGATTCCGGACGCGAACGTGGCACCACGCGCAGGAACCCTGCCGCTTGTGCGCCCGAACCGGGCAGAATCACCCGCGATTGCGTCGCCGAAAGTTCATGAAACGCGTTGCGCCAAAGCTGGAAAGGAGCGAGCGTCCAGCCCAGCCCTTCCAGATACAACACACGGGTCAGGTTTTCGCTGGGGCCGCGCCCCACCTCGCGCCCAGTTCGCACCAGGGCAAACGCCTGGTTCGTCAGGGCAAAGCGAGCGGTTCCCAGCCGCAACCGCGTTCGGCGGTGCGGAGTAACGGCAAGTTCGGGTTCAAGTGACATGGTTAGTTCGTGTGAAAGAGGCGATGGGCGTCCAGGTCGGCGTTCTGCCGCTCGACGAGCACCCGCCAGGCTTTGGTTTCTGCGTTTAGCGCGTTCGGTCGGGGACGTTCTGAAATGGTCTCGGTGCCGGTCGAGGGTCTTTTTAAGGGTCTTGGCCGGGCCGCGGCGACCGGAATTCGGGGTTTTGCAGGTTCGAGCACCGCGAGTTCGCGGTGGCGTTCCCGCGCCGATCTCCGTTCGGGTTCTGTTTCGCTTGACTTAGCGGAAAGGGGCACGAGCTGCGCCACCATCGGTTCCGGCGCATTCTTGCCTCGCAAAGTCACCCCTGCATCCACTTTGGCGAAGTGCGGCATTGATCGGCGCAATGCCGGCGTCCCCTCGAAACCCAAAGACCGCTTCACCGGATAAGCGGCGGTGACATCAGTGCAGGTCCGCGCCCGCGCCGGAAGCACTGACGACCCGCTAACCGGGGTTCGTAGCCGCACCGGCCGGAACGTCCCCACCCCTTCCATGAGTCGCCGCCGAACAACTGCGCCCGCCGCCTCCGCCCCTAACGAAGGTTCGCGCACCACTCGCCGAACTGGTAACCGGAGCCGCTGCGTCGCCCGAACCTTAATCGGAGCAAAGCGACTTCGCCGCAAGCATCTCCTCCAGCCAGTCCCCGGTCAACGGAGTCAGTTCCTCCACTTCAGGCAAGCCCTTCGCCCGAAGCTGGCGGTTCATGGCCGTCACCAATTGGGCCAGGTGACCATCCAGCCTGGCTGCGATTTCCGGGTGCATTCCCGGCGTGGTCAATGCCGCCTCTACGTAGGGGGCGTAGAGGCTTGCGTAGGGTGGGGGCTAACGTCCTCCACCGCGTTGAGGGCCGCGATTTGTTCCACCAGCGCGTCATACGCGGCCGGTTGTCGGGCCGCCAAAATGACCAGTTCTTCGGCGGTGTATCGGTCCTCGTCCGAGGGCGCGGCTTGCGCCGCAAGCACCGACGCGAGTTCGACAAAGAACGGCTCGCTGACCGGAACCACCACGCCGTCTACGGCGGGAAGCGGAAGTGGTTCTTGCACGGGCACGTCGGGTGAACCCAACTCGTAGCCCAAGTGCCGAAGGACGAGGCGACGAGCCTCGCCCACGCGCAGCGCTTCGCGGAAGACATCGCCGACATACCGAACCGCCCAGAAAACCAGGGTCTCGCCGCCGACCGAGAGCTCAATCCGTTGCGGAGTGCGCGCTTCGGCCGGGCGCAGACTCCACACATTCAGTTTCGCCATACGCTAGCCCGCGAAGTACCCGATGTCGCCCGCGCTCGCCGCCACCGACATCGGGGCGTCGCCTGCGTCCACTTGCCGGAACACCGCAACCGATACGTTGCGCCCGCGCGACCGAACGCCGTCGCGGAGGGATTGCCGCGCGAAGGTTCCTGCCCACGTCGAGCCGCCCCGCGTGAAGCTAATCTCGAACACGCTGTGGGTCGCCATCGCGCTCGCCACCGGGTTCGAGGGCGTGCCTGCCCCCGCCTGGTGCAGCAGAATTTCAAGCGTCAGGGTGGAGTCTTCGGTGTGCCCAACAAAGTTCGCGATGGGGCTGTTAACCGGACGAATGTCTTCGCCCAGCACTTCGCTTTCCAACTCGATTGACTGGGTGTAAAAGGTGATGTTCTGAGGGGTTTGGGCGGTCAGCGTTCCATCCGCCGCCACCGTCATGGGGGTCAGCACGACTGCCGTCAAGTGCCGCCCCAAAAGCCATTGGGGAATTGTTGCCATTTTCTATTTCTAAGAAGTCCTGAATCAGCCGCAAACCAGCAGGCCGGGCTCATAAATCAGCTCGGCCGCCAATCGGGGCCGGTGAGACTGGGTGTAGGTTCGTTGGGCGTCGCTCACGTCCGCGCTTTGAATTTTCGGCGGTTCGACCACCAAGAATGCCGCGTGGTTTGCACTGGCAATCGCGTCGCGAATCGCCTCGCACCGCTGGTGCAGAAGCTCAACTTGGGGCGGACCCTCGGAACGCGCGACGAGGTCTTCCACCAGCACGATTCGCACCTTCAAGCGCTGAACCTTGCCGCTGAGTCCCCACCCGTCGGGTGAATCTCCAAGCTCCATTGCGATGACCGCCGCCGGGGTTTCTGGCGCGAGTTCTCGCGTTTGGGCAAGCCGCAAAACCCGGTCTGGCGTGATCTCCGGCACCGCCGTTGTGATCAACGCCCGGAGCGCGTCAAAGACCTCGTTCATGGCAGCCTCCCGACCGGTGCTTCGGTGCGTTCCACCCAAAAAACCGCCGCCCGCGCGAGTTGTGGCCGAACTTCCGCCCGTCCCAACACCCGCAACCACTGCCCGCCGCCATTCAACACGTCGCCGGTTTGAAGTTGCACCGAGTACCCCGTGATGAGCTTGGAGCGACGAGACGGCCACCGCGGCGCGAGTTCGACCGCGCCCGGTGCCAACGTATCGGCTTCCAGAGCGGCTTCGAACTTCCCCCAAATTCCGGTGAGGTGCAGCCTCAGCTCGACATCCCCGTGGGGCAATCGCTGTAGCCGAAACACCTCAAATCGGTCGGTGTAAAAGTGCCGTTGGCGGGGACTAAGCCCCGCCGGGTCGTATTCGATCGGCATAAACTAAAGCCCCGCCGCCGTACGGAGAAAGGTCCGTGCGATCCGCTCGCCCGCACTCCGAAACGCCGCGCCGATCTTGCCCAGATCTCGGGAAAAGGTTTCCTTCGACGCGCCTTCCTGCCAAGAAACGGGGCGGACCGCAAGCTGCTCGGCGAGACTAGACAGCGTCATACTGGCCGCAAGCTGAAGCACCCCGAGCCGCGCGGCCGGAGACGGGTCTTCCATGCGTCCCCACGACCCCGTGATTACCACGGAATCGGCGAGCATTTCGACGCACCCGAATTCAATCGCTTCGGCGGGAAAGTCCTCGCCTCCGAGATGGCGGATGAGCCAGAAATCCTGACCCTCCGTGAGCGTTTTGCCCCCGGAAACCACGCTCTCGACCGCGAGCAACCCGGCGCCGAGTGGCAAAAGCGTCCCCCGGAGCCCCGTGCGGAAGTGCCGCGTGCTCGTAATCGCCGCGAACGGCTTCCACCCGCTGAGCGACTCAAATTCGGCGATCGCCGCATCCACCCGGTCGGTCGAAGCAAGTTCTGCTGGAACGGTCAATCCGCTTTCGGTCAAGAACGCTTGCAGGTCACTTGCCGTGGGCCACGGCATGTCCTATTTCCTCCGTGGGGTCGCGGCTTCCCACTCACCCGAAACCGAGATCACCGCCCCGGATTGCCATATGCCGTGGTTGCTGAGCCCCGACCGCTGAAGCACGGGCCCTTCCGACGTCGTGATCAGTCGGTACAGCGGGCTTTCCACCATTTCTGTTTCGCCGCTTTCGGTCGTCACCACGGCGTCGCACCGGGCGGGCGGAAGCACCGCTTCCCCCACCCGAACATGGCTCACCTTCTTCAGGCCCGGCACCGCCAAAAACGCGGTCCCCGAACCCAAAAAGGTCCGGGTGTTCACGTCAGCTTCGGCGCAGGGCTCCACAAACGAAAAGTGCATCACGAGGCCGTCACTCCGGTGCTCTTTCCGAACAACAGCGCGTTCTTCATCTTAAGCACTTCGAATACGCTCACGATGAAGCCGTACACTTGCGGCGAGTTCCACGCCGGAGCAAGTTCTTGCATCACATAGCCTTCCACCCGTTCCGCCGTTACCGCGCCCGGCAGCACTTGCGGAAGCACTTCGACCTCGGCCGCCGTGCGACCATCCGGGCCGAAGTCGCAACCGAACAGGATTGTTCCCGCGGGCATGAAGCGGCTCACAATGATCTGTACAAGTTCACCCGAAAGAGGATGGACGTAATGCTCCACATGAAGCCCCGCCACGGCCTTGCTTTGATCCACCACCAACGCCCGCGACATCAGGTCACTTGCCTGAAGCTGGTTCCGAAGGCTCTGCACTTCTTGCCCGTTCATCATCATGTACATGCCTCGGCCTCCGGCGCGCCAGACCTTGCTGAGTTGAGCATCCAGATGAGCGAGCGTCAACGCTCCCACTGCCGTCTGGATTTGGTCCGCAGGAACGCCGTTCGCCGTCGCCGTCAACGTCAGCAGTCCATCGAACGAAAGTGCGGTCGTGCCATCACCCCAGGGAGCTGCCGTCGAGGTTGAGTTGCCGTTGATCAGCGCGTTTTCTTCCAGAATCATTAGATTCCGCAACGCGTGGAGCTTCTCCGTGTCGAGTTGATCCTGGAAGCTCGCGCCTGCCGCCATCGCGAATCCGGTTACGCTTCCTCGCTGGCCCAGCAACTTGTACGCGGCTGATTTGTTCACGTAGGTCGAGGTAAGTTCGGCGGGCGCCCCACCTTCGGCAAAGAACACAGAAGCCGCGCCCGCGCTTCCCGGCTGATCCGGGTTCGCCGCCCAACCGCCCCCCTGCGAAGTGACTTGCTTCCAAGCGGCTGCCTTGCCCGAACCTGCCACGCGCGGTAACCGGTTCCGAAGCGGCGTATCGCTGGGCATCAAGAGGGTGGCTTCGCTCTCGAGCGATTCCCGCACCGGAAAGCCGGACATGGACGACGTGATTCCGCGCTGAACGCCCGGCATGAACCCGCCCGGCGTGAGAAGATTTGTTAAAGTTGGTTTCATAAAGTTAGATCAGAGTTCGTTCGTTTGGTACGGGCATGGTTGAGGGCGGCACGAAACCGCTCGGGGTCAGAAAGGTCGGCGCGACTCACCGTCGCCACATCGGGATCCGATTCGGCGGTGGTGCGCAATGGTCGCGGACGGGCGGGCATCGCTTCAAGTTGTTCGATTCGGGCCAGGGCCTCGCTCAGGGAAGTCTCGAGCTCGGCCAGCGCATCGAGACTCGGTACCGGCGCCCGAAACGCCACAATTCGCGCGTCGGGGTCTTTCGGTCGGTCCACCAGGCTCGTTTCGATCCACCGGCACGCAAGCACATCGGTGCCTTGCATCACGGTCGGAATCACGCCCACGCTCAGCCCCTTGTAGACCCCCGCCTGAACCTTCGCCCAGGCGTCTTCATCCACAATCCGAAGTCGGAGCTTCGCGCCATGGTCGTCCCAAATTAGGCTTTCGACGACGCCCACCGCGTCGGCTTGATGCATCCGCCGAACGTTCGCCCAGCGCATATACTCTTCGGTCGCGGATTCCATGGCGGCGCGACGCAGCCGAAGCCCGCCTTCGCCTTCCACAACTTCGTTCACAAAGGCGTATGCCTCCACTTGGCGGCTTGCTTCCAGCACCCGCTGAATCTCGGCCCACCATGTCATTGGTTTCATTTCGTTGTTCATTTCAAATCAATCACTCCTAGCGAGTTGGTCGCCGCCATCCACTGCGGGCAGGCCAAATTCGGCCCGAACCTCGTTCACGGTGCGCCACGGCCTCCCCACTTCGGTCCGAACGCGGTCGGCCCGCTCAAACCGGCTTTCGGTTTGGGCATTGGAAAGGTGCACGCGCAGGTCGCCGTGCCCCATTTGCCGCAAAAGCTCATCAAGCAAGTCGCGCTGAAGCACAACCAGGTCATGGGTTCCGAACTGAGTCGTCGCCCGCATACTCGCCTCCTGCGTCACCTTGTACTGCTGGTCCAAAAACCCAATCGAAGCGGGCTGAACCCCCATCACAGCGCACGTTCGCTGCATCATCCAGCGTTCAAACACCTGAAAATCAGCATCCTTTCGGCTTTGCGACCAAACCGGCCGGGTGCCATCCGGAACGAGCTTCACCCGGTGCCTTTCGCGCACTCCACCCGCAAGCAAGGCGTCGAAGTACGCCGCGTATTCCTGCAGCTGGGTCGGAGACCACTCCTTCGGCACCGCAATCAGCTGGTCGGGCACATTGCCCTCGGTCAGCCAGCTTCGGTTCCATTCGTCGGCCTTCAGCGCGGTCAAAACGACTGCGCTCAGGTACGAAACTCGGCTTCGGAACCGCGCCTGATAGCTCAGCGAGTGAAACCCGTCCACAATCAGTTCATCCGGCCCGAAGAGCGTCCCGCCCTGTTCATAAGCGCGGTCGGTCGCCCAACCCCCGCCGTCCGTCACCGGCCGAATCGTGGCTGGGTCCACCGTGGTGATTTGCTTCACGCGGCCCTTGACGTCCCGCTCTAGGTACACGGAGTAGTAGCCCGCCACCAGCGCGTCCTCAAACACTTCATCGAGGAAGTGGCGTGGAAACTTGCCGGTTCCACCCAGCGGTCCGTCTCGTTCGGTGAGAAGTTGCTTGACCTGGGCGAGACGCCTCGGGTCCACCGTCCGCGTCTCATCGCGCGGAACCACATCGAGCTGCATTGTTTTGGCTTCACGCTTTAGGTGCTCGATGCACGCCCGCAAAACGTCGTATTGGTCGGCAAACGCGCGTAGTTCACGTACCGCGCGTTCGGAACCCGGCCGCTCGACCGGCCGTCGGGCAAGTCCAGTTCCCCCAAATGGGTAGCCCCGCGCGAGCACCTCCGGGCCAGATTCCGGCTTCGGCCGCCACAATCGCGGCCACTGAAATTTCGTTCGTATCATGGGCTATCTCGTACTCGTTGCATCAAGGCTTCCAGTTGTTTTGCGCCAGTTGCTTCCACCTCGGCAAACGCCAAGTTGAAGGCGTCGGCATCGTCGGGCGAGCGCTTGAGACGCCGCTTGGTGTCGTCTTTCGACTCCACGACCCGCCGCCCCATCGAATCCAGCCGCCAACGCAATCCCAAAATCTGGGCGCGCAGCAGCGTCGCGGCTCGGTCAGTCAGCCTTGAGGTATCCACAAGGCCCTCGCTTGCGAGGCGCGCGGTGCCAAACCAAAGTTCGGAACGCCGGTTCGGATACCGCTCTGGCTCCACTGCACGCGAACCCGATCTCACCGCGCGAGTATTCAGGTCTGCAAGCTGATCCACCACGCCCCCGCCGACGCCGTCGTCATCCACCGCCAAAATCGCGCCCGGAAACTCGGACGCCAATTCTCTGAGTCGGCTCGCAGTTCGGACCGTGTCCCACCCACGATGGGTTTCGTGGGCAACCACCGCCCGGCCCTTCCGAACGACGATGGACGTCCAGTCCATGCCGTAACGGGCCACGTCGCACCCGATCTGCACGGGTCCCTCGGCGGCTCCGGGTTGCAGACAGCGGTTCCACAGGGCCTCGGTCCAAACCACCGAGTCTCCTTGCGACGGCCACCGCCCCAGCACCCGACCCTCGAATTCTGGGTCGGGTCGAAACCAGCGCCCCGAACCCGGCGGGAACTCAAAATCCCGCTCCGTCACGCTGTCCGCCGGAACCGATTCGCACCAATCCACCACGCGGTCTTCGACCCAACGCAGCCGCACCGCGGCCGGAAATGGCGGGTTCTTCCCCGCCAACTCATGCGTGATGTTCGGGTGCTCCATTACCGAGAGACAGAGCTGCACAAATTGCCCTTTCCGCTCCTCGGCATAGGCTTGGCTCGACACGTCGGTCGGGTTGTAAATGGTGAGCCAGCGCGCGTTTGGCGAGGTCATCATGCCCTTCGCGCCATCCCAAAACGGGGCATCTACGCCCACCGCTTCATCAAACACAATGAGGATGTTTTCCTCGTGCCTACCTTGGAACGCCTCCGAATCCCGCGCGGTCAGTCCCATTGCCACGTGCTTCGGGTCGCTTTCAATACGCGGCCCTTTCTTGAGGAGGTCGTGAGGGCGCCCGGCTCGGCGGCAAGCCCGAATGCGCTGGGTTCGAATTTCCTTCCACAGCACGTCCACCACTTGCGCCTTCGTCGGTGCGGTCGTGATGACCACGCACGGGTCGAAGCAATCATAGAACCAGTTCACCAAGGCAGCCGCGACCGTGGTTTTGCCAACCCCGTGCCCGGCCCTCACGCTTACAAAGCGGTGTTCGGCAAGGGCAGACGCGATTTGGGCCTGTGCCTCGGTGAGTTCAAGCCCGAGTACCTCTTCGATATAACCGACGGGGTCGCTTCGGTAGCGGGCAAACTCCACGCCTATCCGTTGTGGATGAGCCTCAAAAATAGGTTGCCGTCCGCCGGGAAGCTGCGTCCGATAATCGGAATCGCGGCCCGAATCCGCTCGGCCACTTCGGGCCGAATCGGGATATCCACCTCGCCGTCGCCGGGCTGAACATCTGCCGCGTCGAGGCTCATGACGATAATGCCGAGCAGGGCTTCGGCTTCCGGGCTGATCCGGAAAGTCTGCTGAATGGGAGTCAGGCGAATGCTTCGCCGGCCCTCCACAAAACGTTCAAAACCGATCTGAATTTTCATGGTTTGTCTTTCGGGGTGGGCGGTTCTTGCGCCCGGGTGCGCAGCAGATCAATCACAAAAGCGGGCACGGGCAAACCGGCCCGGGTCAGGTTCTCCATGATCGAGACTCCTTCGCGAAACGCAATCAGACCGAGCGCACCCGAAAGCACCGCCCCAATCGAATCGCTGCCCATGGTCGGCACCAGCCGCAACAACGCGGCGAGCACCCCGACCATCAGGCACACGCTGACCAACTTGGAAACCGTTCGCGAAATTCGGCGGCTTTCAATCGGGACGCTCTGCGCACTCGCCGCCACCAGCGCAGAAACAAGGTCTACGGTCATCAACACAAGGCAGGTCGCAAGACCCGTTCGCACCGATTCACCCGGAATAAGGTAATTCGCGGCGGCGGCAACCGCCCCCGCCCACACACTCCACCGGGGGAGCCCAGTGAACAGCGACTCAATCGTGCTTACAATTTCTTTCATGAACTGCGGCGGGGCGGCCAACCTCGGTTGCACACGCAAAACGCCCCGCCGAGCAAATCTCGACGAGGCGTTCTGGGTTAGTAAGAACCGGGCGGCGGGCGCATTTCGCCCCACCCCTATCTAGGTTAAACCGCTTGGCTTGGCGCAAAGTTCCATAAACTTCTAGTTTTTTCTAATTTCGGGATACGCCTTCGCGAGGTTGTGCTTCAGCTCCCGCCAGAACGTGCGCGGAACCCCGCAGACTCCACCCGATTCCGAACTCAGCACCCGCCGAACCCGTGCCTGGTCCCGCGCCGACAGCGCGCCGAGCGAGATATCCACCACCGCCTGATGCACCACCGAATAGTCCAGCACTTCGGTGCTAGAACCATTGCCGATCCCTTTCGGGCGGTAGTCCCGCGCGAACCCATACCGGGTCAATTCGCGCCAATCTTGCACCACCCACCGAAGCCGTGGTCGCCTTCTACCAGCCACTCAGGTAGCCCTCCAGCACTGCCGGAACCCCGCGCTCCGCCAACACCGATGCGTCCATGCGGGCATAGGCCGGGGCAGCGACTCCACCCGGATCCGGCCACCCCCGTCGCCGCGCGGTCTCGCGCAGGGCGGCAGGAACGGGCATCCTCGGAACCGGACCCATCCGAAACGCCGGGTGCGATTCAAGTTCAGCAAGGGCGACTTCCAACGGCACTCCCGCTGGCCGAAGCTCGGTCATCCGACCAAGGCGGGGGTCGAGCCGCATCACCCGCAAGCGCGGACCCTTGGCCCCCGCCACCACCTCCCATTGCAACAGGTCGCCGCGCCCTGCCTCAAGCAGATGCTCGCAAATTGCCCGCACCCGTCCTACCCGGATCGGAGCCCCCGATGCGTTCAGCACCGACATCAGCACTCGGTCCACCCCGAGCGACGACGCATGCTCAAAGTCCAAATGCCCCCACCCGCGCCGATCTTCTAAAACGTCATAGTCCAGCGAGATTCGCCGCAGATAGCCGGTCAAACTCTCCCGCCGAATTCCCCTCTCACTGCGCCAACTTGCGCCACTCCATCTCCAATAGGTCGGGGCCAACGCGGCCACGCTTCTGCGATTACTCATGGTTGTCTTCCCGGGAAAGGCACGGACAATTTCGCCCTCCCTAGACAATAGTCTACATAAAATTAGATAAAAATGTTCCGAGTTGCTAGAATTTTCTAAAAATAGGTAGACTCTTTCCGATGGAACCGGTGAGCCAACTCCTCAAACGCGCCCGGCAGCACTCCGAAATGACCCTCAAGGCGTTCGCCGAGCACCTCGGTGTGTCCGAAACGACCTATCGCAACTATGAGTACGGCTACTCGAAGCGGGTGCCGAAAGCCGTGCGGGCCCGCGCGGAGGAGATTCTTGCGGGTGCGCCCGACGTTGGCCCGCCCGCCATTCCGGCTTCCCAGCTGCAAATCCCAATCCGCTATATTGGGTTTGTGTCCGCATCTGCCCCGGTTGATTGGACCGACCCCTTCGAAACCGAGACCTTTGAATTCGTCCCAAGCGAGATGGGCGACATCAAAGGCCGGTTTGCCTGCCGAGTCGCCTCAGATTCATGCTACGACGTCCTCTGGCCGCAAGACCTCTGCGTGTTCCAGTCCGACAACGTTCCGCGGCTCGGGTGCTTCGTCTTGTGGCGCATGCCTGACGACCGCATCACCATCAAGCAACTCAAACACGACGGAAAAGACTACGTGCTCCACCCCATCAACGCGAAATACGAGGACACCACCGCGGTTGGGACTCAGGTCGGGTTCTTGGTCGGAATCGTGCGCGAATCGGGTTCGCGGCGTATGACCATTTACGACGCCACCGGGATACGGCCCTAAACCCTCCCGCTCGCCCGCAAATTTGCCAACATAATAAGGTAAAGGCCCGAGATGAAACGCAACTATTTTTCTGAACCCCGACCGAATTCAGCGAAGAACCCGGTTGCGCTTGGCTTTACCATCTCCTTTGCAGTTGCGTATGTGGTCGCGTTTGCAATGGGCCCCGGGAAACTCTTCGACCTAATTGGTTTTCGTGGAAGCGCGGCGAATCCGGTTGGATTCATTACTTTTCCGTGGGCTTATGCCGGCATCAGCGGAGAAGCATTTTGGGATCTGCTAGAGATCGTCTGGTTCTATTTCACGGCAACCCGAGTTGAACATGAGTTAGGACGTTCTCGTCTCTTGGCTCTCTTTTTTGGGTTTAGTTTGATGAGTTCACTCTGTATGCTTGTGGTGCAGAGTCCATTGAGCGAACCGTTTCTCGTGAGTTCAGCCCTCTTCGTGGTGTGGGCGGCGCGAAACCAAAACCTGCCGCTCAGCTTCTGGACGATACCCCTACTCGCCAAATGGCTCGCCCTTGTGATTAGCGTTCTCACGTTCTTTTATTTCGCGGGCTCTTCGGCCGGCACAAAGATTGGAGTTGCCGCGCTGGTTCCACTTGGGTTCGCGTGGGTGTTCGGAGCCGGTCTCATTCCTGGCCTTCGCCTGACTACGGAATCGCAATCAGTTTCCCGCCGCGAAACCAAGAAACAGAAGCAAGAGTTCACGAATTACATGGACAACATTCGCGACCGCGAGAAGAAGCGTGAAGAAGACGAACGACTCCGCCGTCTTTTCGAGAGCAGCCTCTCGGATGATCCCGAAGACAAGTCCCCAAAGTAACAAAAAATCGGCTCCCCGGATTTCACCGAGGAGCCGATTCATTTTATGTTCGCCGAACTTAATCGCCCGAGAGCAAGAAGTTCGCAGAAAGGATGCTGAGATCTGAGCTACCGACCTCACCGTCGCCGTCAAGGTCCGCAAGGTCCGTATAACCCGGATCACCGATTGCCGACAAGAACGCGGTCGAAACAACGCTCAGGTCGCCGCCGCCTACTTCATTGTCACCATCAGAGTCACCATTAACAAGCGTTGCATTCACTCCCGAGCGGCCGGTTGCCGTGAAAGCAAGGTTCGCCATTTTCTTTCGCAGCCAGTGAGAGCCCTTCAAGTACACGTCGTAGTTGCCTGCCGGAACCGAAGTTCCCATGTTAAGCGTGTAGGTGCCGCCAACCCCGAGCGTCGCTGCGCCCGAGAAGGTCGCCGTGCTGCCACCCGCCGGAACCACTTCTACCGCCACCGTTCTGCCTGCAACGGTTCCGGCAAAGTCCGCCAGCGTTACGGTGCCCGAAAGCGTGGATTGCGGCGCGCCAAAGCTCAGCGTCGCGATGTCGCTTACCAGGGTTCCGCACGGGCTCGTGATTTGCACTCGGTAGTCCGCTGCATCATCCGCGATCGTCGGGAAGATCACCAGCGATTCGCTCGTTGCGCCAAAAATGCGCGGACCGTTTGAGATCGGCTGATTGTTCTTGAGCCATTGATAAGTGAAAGGTCCCGCGCCCTCCGCCACCACCGTAAAGATGGCCGGTTGACCCACCGTGGTGTTGATCGAGTCTGGCTGGTCCGTGATTTGAATCTCGTTCAGCGATTCGTAGGTCACGCGGATGTTCCAGTCGCCTGTCGGCCTCGTAAGACCCGGAATCAACTGGCTGAATCTGCTCCATCCCGCCGGTGCACCCAAGGGGCCGCAATCAATGGCGTACAACCAGTTCCGCGTCGGCTGGGAAAGTCCATCCGCATCCGTCGTCGGGAAAGCGTTCGTGAACCGGTTCGGCGGAGCTAGACAAGGATTTGCCGGAGGGTCATTATGCTGAGTGATGCCGAATCCCACGGTGAACGTGTTGGTTCCCGTGGTGTTATAAACGATGATCTGCTCCGGATCTTCCGGGTCAATCGAAAACTGGATGTTGGTTCCCGCGGTTCCTGGGCCAAGTCGCAAAAATGGCAACACTACGTCATCCGCGACTTCGCTAAAGATCAGTTCACCCGTATCTGGCGTTCCGTCATAAACAAAAACGTCCCACACAGTGGTGGTGGTCACGGTCGCGCTAAAGGTCGCAAAAACCATCTCTGCCAGATTGAGCTTTAGCGGAAACGCGCTTGCCGGAAGCGTAAAGGAGGCCGCCGCCGCTTCACCTTCAGCAAAGCCCGCCTGAATCACGAACTGCCCTCCCCCGAAATTTGCGCCCGAGTGAGTGGTGACCACCGAACACGCCGAGGCAAGCCCGGTTGAGAGCCCGAGCGCGAGGATCGGAACCACGCCCCGGACGATGCTAGCAAAACTAGAATGCATAAATAAGAAGTCCTCTCCCACAACAGTCTAACACGACATGTCCCGGAATCAAGCACTCCGACGAAAAAAACCTGTATGGGGTTCCCGAAAAATGTGCGGTAATTCCGCCTAATCCACCACTTTAAGCACGCTGAGGAAGGCTTCTTGCGGCAGTTCAACCGACCCGATCTGCTTCATGCGCTTCTTACCTTCTTTCTGCTTCTCGAGGAGCTTTCGCTTTCGGGTGACGTCTCCTCCGTAGCACTTCGCGATGACGTTCTTTCGGAACGGCTTCACCGTGTCCGCGGCGATGATCTTCGAGCCAATCGCGGCCTGAATCCGAACTTCGTATTGTTGGCGCGGAACCACTTTGCGCAACTGCTCCACCATGGCGCGGCCCCGTGTATACGAAAACTGTCGGTTGACGATAAACGAAAGCGCGTCCACCGCCTCACCGTTTAGCAATACGTCCAGTTTCACGAGGTCCGACCGTTGATACTCGCCAAGCTCGTAGTCGAACGAGGCATATCCCCGCGTTGAGGACTTCAGCTTGTCGAAGAAGTCCAGCAGAATTTCCGCGAGCGGCAACGTGTAATACAAAATCACCCGGTTCGGCGAAGGATACTCGCTCTTGATGAAGGTGCCGCGCCGCTCCTGGCACAACGTCATGACCGCGCCGACATATTCTTGCGGCGTCATGACGGTTGCGCTCACGGTTGGCTCTTCGATGTAGGCGATGTTGGTTGGCTCGGGAAACTCGCTCGGGTTCGCAATATGCACTGAGTTGCCATTCGTGTAGTGAACCAAATAGTCTACGCTCGGCGAAGTCAAAATCAGTTCCAGGCCGAACTCCCGCTCCAACCGTTCACGCGCGATTTCCATGTGGAGCAAACCAAGAAACCCGCATCGGAATCCGAAGCCAAGCGCCGCCGAAGTTTCGGGCGTAAATGTTAAAGCCGAATCATTTAACTTTAACTTTTCAATCCCATCCCGAAGGTCTTCGTATTCGTCGCCATCGGTGGGATACAGGCCGCAAAAGACCATCGGCTTGGCTTCGCGATAGCCAGGCAATGCCTCGGTGGCGGCGTTTTCGGCAAGCGTAATCGTGTCGCCCACGCCCGCATCGCCAATCGTCTTCATTGCCGCGGTCAAGAAGCCGACTTCGCCTGTCTGCAAGATATCCGTCCGTTCAAGTTGCGGTCGGAACACCCCCACCGTATCCACCACGAACGTATTCCCGGTAGACATCATCTTGATGCGGTCACCCGGCTTAACGCTACCATCCACCACCCGAATGTAGGCAACCGCGCCCTGGTAGCTGTCAAAGTGAGAGTCGTAGATCAGGGCGCGGAGAGGGGCGTTTGGGTTGCCGCGGGGGCTCGGAAGCCGAGCGCACACCGCTTCCAAAATGTCTTCGATTCCGATTCCTGCTTTGGCCGACGCGAGCACGGCTTCATCTGCCGGGATCATTACCGCCTGCTCAATCTCGTCTCGCGCCCGCTGAACGTCGGCGTGCGGCAAATCGATCTTGTTGATCACCGGAACCAGTTCCAGGTTCTGGTTCATCGCCATGCTCGCGTTGGCAATCGTTTGGGCTTCCACGCCTTGGCTGGCATCCACGATGAGCAATGCCCCTTCGCAGGCGGCGAGCGCCCGAGAGACTTCGTAAGTGAAGTCCACGTGACCCGGGGTGTCAATCAGATTCAGCTGATATTCTTGGCCGTCGCGTGCGGTATAGAGCAATCGCACCGACGCCATCTTGATCGTGATGCCGCGCTCACGCTCGATGTCCATCGAGTCGAGCATTTGTTCTTGCGCGGTGCCACGAATCGCCCCACACACCTCGATAATTCGATCCGCAAGGGTCGATTTACCGTGGTCAATGTGAGCGACGATGCAAAAATTCCGAATGTGACCCTGGTCCATAGCAAAGCGCGGCAAACGCCAGTGTACTCGGTTCGCGCATGCGCCTTTAGGACATGAAATTTTTGCATTTTCCCCTGTGATTTCTGCTTCAAAACGCCGATTATTTTTCTAAGAAAGAAATGTCTACTCCCGGTCAAGATGTCGCCGAGCTCGAATCGCAGTTAGAGAATCAAACTCGCATCGCGCAGAACCTTTTGGTCGCAAATCAGCGATTGCATAACCTCGTTCGCTCAATTCCCGCGATCGTCATGGGATGCGACCTTGACGGCAACTTTTACGAACTGAACAGCCAAGCCGAGCGCGTGTTCGGCTTCAACCAGTTCGAAGTCTTCGAACAACCACTGGCCGACTTCATTGTCCGGCCCGAAGATCGCGAAGCGTTTGCGGGCCATCTCTCCGCCGCCATTGCCGAAGCGTCCAATTCCAAATTTGAACTTCCCGCCATCAATAAGGACGGCCAGGTATTTCGCATGGAATGGCACGTCACGCCCATGCTTGGGGCAGACGGAAACCTCTCCTCTCTCATCCTTGTGTGCGTGGACGTCACCGAACAAATCGCTCAACAAGAAAGGCTTGAGCGGCTTGCCAATGTGGACCCGCTGACCCTGCTCAACAACCGCCGGGGCATTTTCGGCATCGCCGAAACATGGAAGGAGTCAGACGCCGACCAACTCAATCTCATCATGATTGACGTGGACCACTTTAAGAGCTTCAACGACACGTTTGGCCACCTTGCGGGCGACGAAGTGCTGAAGCGCGTCGGTCAGATCCTCACCGAATTCGCCACCGATGACGTGGCCGTGGGCCGATACGGCGGAGAAGAGTTCATCGTGCTCACCCGCAATATGGGCGTCGAAAGCACGGCCGATATCGCCGAAGGAATCCGATTCAAAATCATGGTCGGCACCAAAGACCTAAGCCGCCCGGTTACTGCCAGTTTCGGCGTAGCCACCCTTTGGGAAAGCGATGCAAACGTGGCAAGCGCCGTTCACCGCGCCGACACATGCCTCTACGAAGCCAAGACAAACGGGCGAAATTGCGTGGTTGTGTCCCAAGAAGTCGAAGCTGCCTGAGGTATCCTTAAGCCTAAGTGGGAGGCCGCCGCAAGGTGCGCCGTTTGACCACCGAGGACAACATGCCCAAAGCAAAAAAGAAGAATCAGCATTCGCAGCGCTACATCGCGCTCGCCAAGAACGTCAACGCCGACCAAACTTACAGCATCGCCGAGGCGATTGAACTGGTCCGTTCGAATTCCAACACCAAGTTTAACGAGAGCGTAGATGTCAGCCTCCGCCTCGGAATTGACCCCAAGAAAGGCGACCAAAACGTCCGCGGAACCACCACGATTCCCCATGGAACGGGCAAGGTGAAGCGTGTTGCCGTTCTCGCTAAGGGCGACCTCGCCAAGGAGGCCGAAGAAGCCGGCGCAGACGCCGTGGGCGCCGAAGACCTGATCACCAAAATTCAAAACGGGTTCAAGGACTTCGACGTGCTCCTCGCCGCTGAAGATATGGCCCCGCAAATTGGCAAGATCGGTAAGATCCTCGGCCAACGCACCCCGAACAAGCGAAACGGCACCGTTACCAACTCGATAGGCAACGCCGTGCGCGAAATCAAGTCTGCCACCCGCATCGAATACCGCGCCGACAAGGGCGGAATCGTGCATGTGCCGCTCGGCCGCGTGAGCTTCTCCGCCGATCAAATCACCGAGAACTTTAACGCCGCGCTTTCTGCGGTGGGTAAGGCCAAGCCGACCACCGCGAAGGGCCGCTACCTGCTCAGTGCCACCCTCAGCAGCACCATGGGACCGGGCGTCAAGCTCGACCTCGCCGAAGTGCAAAAAGTCGCCGGCGTCATCTAAGCCAAAGACTTCGCAGAAAAAGAAACGCGGCTCTGAAGTTCAGAGCCGCGTTTCTATTTATTAGATCCCCGCGAATTACTCGCTCGGAGCAGGTTGGTGCAGTGCAAACACCGCGCCCATCGGGTCTTGGCAAATCGCAATGTGGCCCACGCCCGGTATCTCCATCGGACCGTGCATCACGCTTCCCCCGCCGCTCGTGAGCTTGCTCACCGAATCATTGATATCCGCCGTGTAGAAGTAAACCAGCCAGTGCGGCGGCACGTCCTTCATTTCTTCCGAAGCCGTGTTCATGATGCCGGAATGCATCGTCTCACCGTTGCCGAGCATGTTATACATGCCGACTTCCGGACCCATATCCACCGCCGTCGTCGACCAACCAAAGAGGTTTTGATAGAATGCCTTCGTCCGGTCCACGTCCGGGGAATAAACCTCATACCAAGTTACAGTTGTATTTTCCATTGACTTAATGTCTCACTTTCCCCGTCCATTGCGAGGTAGACATAAGTATAGTAAAAAGCCGCGCCTTTGTCAAGGTGCGGCGACAAAATTTATGAACGTTTGGCTTAGCGGCGGGCGGCAACCAGCATGTTGCGCCACTTCGGGTTCGTCAGGTCGTCGGTCGCCACGCCCTTATTGTTCGTAGAACTGTGGCTGAAATACCCGTTGCCAAGATAGATTCCCGTGTGCCCGATCTTGCCCCGCTTTTTATCCCAGAAGTACAAGCGGTCACCCGGCCGAAGATCTTCGACATTCGTGATTTTCTGCCCGACTAGCGCTTGCTCGGCGGCGGTGCGCGGAAGGTTGATTCCGATTTTTCCGTAAAGCTGCTGAACAAAGGCGGAGCAGTCAATTCCGCGCCGGATGTCGTTTCCGCCCCATTTATACGGCGTGCCGACGAATTCAAGCGAGTAATTCGCGATCTTCGCGCGGGCGTCTGCGTCGCCGCGGCTCGGAGCCGTTCCCCGAGATTGAGAGGCGGGAACCGTGCAGATATAGGGCAACACGGCTACTTTTGATTTATGGATGTAGCCCGTGGCTCCGTTCGACATCACCACCGGAACATACGTCGCGCCGTCCTTCGGGCGCACCACCAGATATTCGAACGCCTTGGGGCGGTAATACACCCGCGACCGGCTGGAAGCCGATTGATAAATTGCCGTTGCTTCCAGGGTCTGACCTAACCGGCCCACTACTTTGACATCCGCAAGGACCAATCCCGGCAACGCCGCGAGTCCAAGTGTCAACAGAATGAGAAGCCGTTTCATGGTGTTGAAGAAGGTACTTTACCCCTATATGGTCATTATCGGACCCTCAAAACGTTCGCTTTAGATGCGAACTTTTGTGAGCGCGCGCAAAATTGCCAGTCCGTCGTCGCCGCCGAACCGCGCGTGGTAAGCCCGTTCGGGGTGCGGCATCATCCCCAGCACGTTGCCCGCCGGGTTCACGATCCCCGCAATGTTGTTCACCGAACCGTTCGGGTTCGCGTCAGACGTCACTTCACCGCTTGCCGTGCAATAGCGGAACGCAACCCGGCCTTCCCCCTCGATTCGCTTCAAGGTCTCTTCGCTGGCGATATAACGACCCTCACCGTGGGCAATCGGAATTTGGATCACGTCCGGAACCCCTTCCGTCCACATCGAAGTGGAATTCTCCCGCCGAAGGTACGGCCGGTCACACACAAACTTCTGCGACAGGTTCTTAAGCAACGCCCCTTCCAGCAAGCCCATCTCACACAGAATTTGGAATCCGTTGCACGCCCCAATCACCGGGTTGCCCTGCGCGGCCAACCGCTTGATTTCGGGAACAATGCGCGCCCGAGCCGCCATCGCCCCGCACCGCAAATAGTCTCCGTAGCTAAATCCTCCGGGAATATACACCGCGTCAAACCCGGCTAGGCTTTCCAAGTCATGCCAAACGTAGTCAACCGGCAGGCCGAGGCCTTCCTTCATTGCCCAAAAGGCGTCTTGGTCGCAATTGGAACCCGGAAACCGGATCACGGCTACTTTCACGGAGCGACCTCAATCCGATAATCTTCAATCACCGGGTTGGCGAGAAGCGTGTCGCACATCTCGCGGATGCGGGCTTCATCCACCCGTTCCACTTGCAACTCTATGACCTTGCCGATGCGCGCACCCTGAACTTCATCAAAGCCCAGCTTCCCGAGCGAATCCGCCACCGTGCGGCCGGCCGAGTCAAGGAGCGAAGGCTTCAGGGTTACGAACACGCGCACAGTGGACATTCCACTGCAAATTATATCGGTTTAGGCGGCCTCAAGATCAGCCCATCGGGGACCAAACGGCGCGTTCGCCGCCACGTCAAACTCAAAATCCGACCACAACTTGCCGTCACGCGGAGTGACCTTTCCGTTTTCGTGCGAACCCAAGGCCGAAAGCGTCAACCCCCGCACCGGATGTGCGACCATAAACCGGTCGGAGCGCTTTTGGCTCACAGGCCGGATGCTTCGCCGCGCGGTTTCAAATTCGGTGACTTGCGAGAGCGTCATGATCAGGCCGCCGCCGCCTCGAACCAGGGCAAGGCCCCGCCGAAGTTCGGCAAGCGCGACGGGGTTCTCCACCATGCTCACCCGCAACGAAAACTGAACCAGACCGCCCAATCGCGAACGCTCTGCAATATAGCTATCCACCTGAGCAATCGGCGAAATCTGTCCGGCGTCGCGTACTCCATACGGAATCTCGTAAACGCCATGCACTTTCATCGGGAAAGCGGTACCAAATTGAGTAGGCCCGAACGACGAGCTCACCGGTCCCCGCGCCGAAACCCCGCTAAAGCTGGCTTCGTGCGCCGCCGCATACGGCTCATCCAGCCCATACCAGCGGCCCTCCGCGGGTCGAACCACGCGGCACTGCATTCCCGAAAGTCGTTCCAGCTTCCGCCGCTCAACCTTCAGCTTATCCGCGTTCCATGCATGGCCCGGTTCAATCTCGGCGAGCAACCCGATCTCTTGCCCGATAGACCGGAAATAGCGATACAAATCCGCCCCAAAAACCCCTTCTGGACAAAAATAGGTTGCCTTTGTTCGGTTGAGTGTGAGGGCCTTCTGCATCGTGTAGAGGTCACTTGGGTTGTCCGTCAGCCCATCTACGCTGACCACCGCGCCCAGCCGCGCCCCACCCGGCCAAGGAAGCACCCGCAGCATGGACTTGCCGAGTTGTTCCACTGCCGAAACCACCTGCTGGTGAACAAACAACCGCAAGATGTCTATTGAAGGATCCGCGCTTCGGCTCGCCCATTCGATGTTTGGGGTTCCGGGTTCACCCAGAGCGTCCGGCTCGTGGTGAACCGAATAGCCGAGGGCAAACGCGCGCATCATCCGCCCGAGGTCCACCGAAAAGTGTGCCCCCAGCCCGACTTTCCAGGCAAGCGCTTCGCCGTGTTCGTTATGTGCCAAAGCGTCGGCTTGGCCCGACACCGGGAACGTCGCAAACATCGCGCACGTGTCCGTTCCGCTTACCCACTGGCCGAGTCCTCGCGCCCGATGGTCACTTGCCGGTCGCCCGAATGAAAACACGCACGGGGCTTTCACTTTGGCACCCGCCGCGTCGCCACACAAAATCACCACATCGAACTCTTCGCCTTCGCTCGGATGTCCAATTTGGGTCATCAAATAGCCCATCGGCGCGAAGAACTCGTCCACCCAGGCCGCATGTGGTCCAAACGGGTTGCAAATGGCGATTCGAGCCAAATCGGTCATGGTTACCTTCCATTATCGGCACCCACAAACGGGCACAATAGAACCGCAGTGGAAAAGAACTCCAACGAGCTGATCGAACTGGCGTTCGCCCGCTTGCGAGATCGCCCCGGCTTCCTCGAAAGGCCCGCTCAAGTCCAGCTCGGCTTGGTGCTCGGCGACCTCATCGAAGGCAAAGTTTCGGGCGCAATCGAGGCCCCCACTGGCCTCGGAAAATCGCTCGCCTCCCTCATTCCTGCGATCGCCCACGCCATGACAAGCCGCAAGCGCATTGTCATCGCCACCTACACCAACATTCTCGCCGAGCAATACTGGCGCAAAGACCTTCCGCTCGCCCTCAGCCTTTTTGACAATCCCGAGTCGGTCTCCACCGCCTATCTCATGGGTCGTCAGCGCTACGCGTGTCTCATGGCGATGGACGAAGTCATGCCGGGCGACGTTGAGCGGTTCCGCGCGGAAGCCCCACTCGGCATCGAAAGCGACTTCCACCGCCTCATAAAGCGCCCCGCGCGAGAACTCAAAGCCTTGTGGCAAGCCGCCTCGGTTCCGCCCGCCTGCGCGGCAAAGGCCTGCCCGCTTTTCCTCGATTGCTACTATTACGGTGCCCGCCGAAACGCGCAAGACTCCAACCTGATCATCACCAACCACAGTGTAGTGATACAGGATGCCCTTCAAGCGGCTACTGCCGAAGACGGTAAAGGTTTTCTCGGAAAACTTGATTACATCTTGTTCGATGAAGCCCACGATCTCCACTCCGCCGCCGTTAACAGCCTCGAATTCGAACTAAGTCGCCCCCGGCTCACGATGCTTCAATCGCTCAGCGTCCGCATAGAACGCGCCCTCGTAGATTCTGCCCGCGCCAACCAGATGGGCCGCGAATGGCAAGAGGTCTGCGAAGAGTTCCGAGCCGGAATCGAAGACGCCATCCGCGCCCTTGCCGCCTACAGCGTCGCGGGCCACGAAGCCGGAATCCTTGCCGCCAGCCCACCTTCCATCGAGCAACACCCGGAGGTCGCTCGACGCACGGCCACACAAGGCAAACCCGCCGCCAACGAAGTTTCCGAGCTCTGCCGCGAAGCCTGCGACGGCTACCTCGCAAAAATCCACTCGCTGCTTGAAGTATGGGATGGCGTCCCGCGTTCGGCCAGCGAAACCGTACGGAACTCCACCAACCTCATCCGGGAATTCTCCCTCTCCGCCGCCACCCTCATGGTTCCGCGCGGAGTCGGCGTCAGTTTCTCCGATTCACGCGGGCAAGACACTTTGCTTCGGCAGGACGTCGTCGGGGTAGATGGCCCCATGCGCGAGCTATTCTGGGACCGGATTCCCAGCGCGTGCCTCAGCGCAACCCTCACCGTAGATGGCGATTTCGAGTTTTTCTCCCGTACGATCGGTCTCGCGCCCGAGTTCACCGAAGTTCTCCCCTCCCCCTTCGATTTTGCTCACCAAGCCGCCCTCTATTTGCCTCGGGCGGGTGCTATTCCCGACCCCAGCCTAGCCCGCAAATCCGGCACCGAAGAAGACTACTTCTGGGCTCTCGCCCGGGAATTGGAACAGATCATCACGACCATGGGAGGCCGGACCCTCGCCCTCTTCCATTCTCGAAAGGAAATGGACGCCGTCTACGCCCGAATGCCCAAGAATCCCGAGCTGCCTATCTACATCCAGCAAAAATCCGGCAACCAAAACGTCGGCGAGCGTTTCAAGCGGCAAACGGAAAGTAGCCTCTTTGCGCTCCGCTCGTTCTGGACCGGCTTCGACGCCCCCGGCGAAACCTGCAGTTGCGTCGCGCTCGTGCGCGTCCCGTTCGAAGTCCCCGTAGACCCGCCCGCGATTGTCCGCATGGCCCACTTGCAAGAACAAGGGCTGAACCCGTTCGCGAGCTTCACCTTGCCAATGGCAAAGATGATGGTTCGGCAAGGAGCCGGACGGCTCATCCGCTCTGACGACGATAAGGGAATTATTGCCTTGCTTGATCCGCGCTTACGCGCCAAGCGTTATGGCGAAGAGATCATCGACAATCTCCCGCGCGAAATGCGCGTGTTCGATGACTTTATCGAAGCGGCCGCCTGGATCGGAGTAGATCACACCCCGGTTCCAGGCGGCGCAAGAACTTAGCGTCGGCGGCGCGCCGGAACCACAATACTTGGCTTCGCGGGCGGCGCAACCAAGTTAATCTGCAGCGCATCCGCCACGTTCACCGAAATCAGATATTTACCGTCTGCCGTAAACGCCAGCGGCGAACCCACCGCGCACTGCTGCTCCAGCCGGGCCACCGGCTTAAACGAGACGAGGTCCCAAACAATCACGTTGCGGTCATTTGCGCTGCTTGCGGCAAGCTTGCTGTTCGGCGCGATCGCCACATGCTGCACCGAATCTTGTTGCCCCTTAAGGGTGCCGATTCGCTTCATGCCGACGAGGTCCCACACGGCCACGTTCATGTCACGCCCGGCGGTCACGGCCCGCGTCCCGAGCGAGTTCACCGCCACGCCCGATATTCCCTGTCCGCCGTGCCCGTTCAGTCGGGTCGAGAGCGCAAACGTCGCGCCCTTGCGCACATGCAACCCTTCCGTGAGCGTTCCGACGATCATCGTCGACGACTTTCCGACCGGCCGCGCCGAGCTGAACACAACCCCGTTTCCGGCAATCTTGGTCTTCCGCTTTGCCGTGGCGTAGTCCCACACAATCACCGTGTCATCTTTGCCCGTGGTGATCAGCGACTTCCCATCTGCCGAAAACACAATGCTTTGGATGCCACGCGCGTGGGTTTGCGGGGTGCGTTGGAACTCGCGCACCTTTTTGCCCGTCTTCGCGTTCCACACATAAATTCGCGCTGATTCGTCACCCGTCACCAGTTCGGTTCCTGTGGGGTTAAACGCTAGGCCAAACACGGGTTGCGGGTGACCCGTAAGCGTCAGCAGGGTCTTCCCGGCCGCCGCATCCATGATGCGGACCACGCTCGAATAATCCGAGGCCGCAAACCGAGCACCCGTCGGCGCCGCGGCCACAGCAATGGTCTTGATCGAATCAAACGTTTTCACTCGCGAAACGGTGGTGGTGGGAGCCTGCAGAGTGAGGGTGCCGGCCAATAGCAAAGTGGTCATCATGACGTTACTGTCCAAACGTGAGTCTACTTGACCCGTTACGGTTACCGGGACCAAATTTTGCGTTTTTGCAATCTCAGTTCAAGTAAAGTTAACCGATGTCCGACTTCATCGCCACCTACGAGATCACCCGGGGCCGGTTCACCGACGCCATCACCAAGCTCAGCCACGCCCAGCTGAACTTCCGCCAAAACCCAAACACCCTCACCGCCGGCGAGATGGCCCTCCATGTGGCTGGAATCGAAGTCTCCTATGCATCACAGCTCTTCGAGTCGAACCTGAACGCTGAAGACGAACTCTTGGCTCGCTGCGCAACCGAAGGGAGCATCAACGACCTCCCGTTCCCCGTCACCGCCGAAGAACTCACGCCCGAACGCGTCGCGCGAGACCTCGAGCGCGGCCGCGCCGCCGCCATGAGCCTTTTCGAATCGGCCGATCCGAACATTCGCGCGAAAGTGATCCCCAGCGCGCTCGGTCCGCTGATGAATGGGCAAGGCGCGATGGCCCGGCTGTGCAGCCACGCGTTCTACCACCTGGGGCAGGTCTACATGATCGCGCAGTCCCCGGATTACCCCGCCTAGGGCGTCCGGCTGAATTCTATATTGAACGTCTTCGGGTCAATCGGCTGGCTGAACGACCACTCGCCGCTCCATTGAACCAGTTCCCGACCCGGCTCCTCGATCTTCACCGTAAGCGGCACCATGCGGATGCCGTCGAACCGCATCTCATACCGCGTCTCTTTCGGGTTGGTCTTGAACGCCAAAATTCGGTAGAACGGGCGCGGCTTGTCGTTCACAGTCACAGACTTGATCTCCGTGCGCACGCTAAATCCCTGCGCCTGGAAGTCCTTCACCAGCGGAACCCAAATCGGCTGCCCATCCACGATCGGCCGGAACATCAGCTTGCTACACGCGTCCTTCCACAGCTTCACCAGCGGAAGGTTCTCGCGGGTTTTCACCTCCGAAAGCGGCTTGATCTCGCCCCAGCCCGCCTCCGTGAGTTCGCGGCGATGAGTGCCGTTGGCCCGCACCCGCAAAATTGTTCCCAGCTTGTGCGAACGGAACCAGTCAATTGAATATTTTGTCGCGTCGGCAATCACGATGTCGCCTTGATCGTGCCCCGCGCCGTCCTTGCCCTTATCAAGCACCAACCGGAAGCGGCCCGTCGCCGACTTCAAATCCTTCATGCTGGTGTCCAGTGTCTCTGCGAGCTTGGCGGGCGAAACGTCCGTCTTCTCCCAGCCATCCGTTGCCGCCGGACTGATCTTGGGGCCTTCTGCCACCGTCGGGGGCTTCGTCGGGGGCTTCGCTGGGGTGGTTGCGGTGCTTCCCGGGTTGTCGAGCGCCGGGTCCGGATTGGGCGTCGTGTTCGAGGCCTCGGCGGGTGTCTTTTCGGGTTCGGATGCCGCCGCATTCGCGGGCTCTGGAACCGAAGCCGCGTTATTTGATGCAACCGCCGACGAACCCGCGTCTACCGGCTTCGCCGTCTCGGGCTGGCACCCCATCAGCACCGCGCCCATTGCCACCCACACCCATCCAGAAATTCTCATTACCCTTGCGGACCCTCTGCCTTAACGCGCAGCGGAACATCCAGTTTTGCCCAAAACGACAGGTCAATCGTCTCGGGAAACGGCGCATCCTTGCTTCGGCAGTCGTCCACAAACTCAACCTGCGCTTCGGTGAGCGGAGTTCCCGCGTGGACCTGGTCGCACAGCGCCGCCATCTTCTCGAACCGATCCACGTGGTCCTCAAACCGAATTTCGGCGTAGTCACGCGCTGCCCAAGTAGAAATCAAGAACTGCCAATCCGACGCCTCCGCCAGCAGCAGTTCTCGCGCCGCCTGAATCACCAAATCCTCCGCCGGGCCGCCTGCATACTCCCGCGCCATCTGCGTCATTTTCTTCTGCGCCGGGTAAAGCCGGTCCCACGTCCACACGTTGTCTGGGTTCAGCCAAATGTGGTGATAGCCGCCCTCGCCCCAAGACCCTTCCGGCAAGTGAATATAGTGCCGCGCCGGTTCATCGTCAATCACATCCGAACCCGACACGATCTCCAGGTCGGGGTCGTTGTGCATCGCCCGGGCCGCCTCATACAAGAACTCCGGCCCCTCGAACCACCAGTGCCCGAACAACTCCGTGTCGTACATCGCCACCAGCGTTCCTGTGCGTTCGGCGTGGCCCTTGTAGTTCGCGAGCGTGGTCTTTACGAGGTTGGCAAAATCCTCCGCTTGGCCCTGAATCAGTTCATATGCATCCCACGGGTTATACGGTCCCTTCGCGCCGAGGTCGCCCTTGTTCTCGCTGATGCGCCAATAGCGAAGCCGCCCCGGATACAGCTGCTTGTGGAATTCCAAGAAGTTCGGGTTGCCCGGGTAGCCGACGTCGCCCGACCACACGCGCACCGTGGTATGCGGGTCACGCGAGAACACCTGCACGCCGTTCGGAAGCGCGTAATGTTCGTACTCGCTCCGCTCCTCAATCGGCGGACTGAACTGCTTCTTCGCCCGCGCAAACATCTCCGCCAGTTGCGGGAACTGCGTGCCGTATGTCCCCAGCGGCTCGCCGCCCCGAATCATGTGCGAGTCCACAAAGAAGTATTCGATGTCGTTTTCGTAAAGAAATTCCTCGACGCCCTTACGGAGCCAGATGCTTTCATCTTCTCCGGCCGGGGCCTTCCATTCGTAGCTAGGACGGTAGGCACATTCGGGGAGCCAGATGCCGCGCGGATGGCTTCCGAACCGCTTCGTGTGGCTGGCTACGGCCAGCTTCACTTGCGCCTGAATGGATTCCTCGGTGGACGTCAGCGGAAAATAGCCGTGGGTCGCGCCGCACGTGATGAGCTCAATCGAGCCTTGATCCTGAAAGTGCTTGAACGCATCGCAGATGCTGCGGCCCCACTGGTGTTTGAACTGAACCAACGAGCGCGAATAGAACCGGTGCCAGAACCCCGCCAGCCCCTCCATCCACATTGGCCCTTCGGCCTTGAAGCGGCGCATGTCGAAGTCGGCGGCGTCAATTTTCTCTTGGCAGTAATCCTCGAACCCAGTTTTGAAGGACGGGTCGTCCAGCTGCTCGGCGAGGATGGGGGTGACGTTGATGGTCCAACGCGGCTTGATTCCTTGGGCGAGAAGCCGGTCGAGCGCATCGAGGATCGGCAGGTAGCACTCGGCGGCGGATTCGTTGAGCCAGTCGGTTCCGTGCGGCGATTTGCCGTGCGAAAGCACATAGGGCATGTGCGAGTGGAGGCAAAGCAAGAAGCGTCCGACGGCCATAGTCCAGATTATGACTGGGCGGGGTTAGATTCCGGCGCGGCCGGCCCATAGGCCAATCCCTCAGCCTTTTTCCTTGACCGGAAAAAGGCTGCTGCCCCGTCCGCGCCGGGCAGTGGGGTTTGCGGGTTGTTCCCAACGCGTGGTGAGGGAGTTGGTCAATCGGTTGCAGCCCTAATATAAGGTACTTCAGCCCCGAGTGCGAGAACGTCGTGGTGGTTCCCCGTCGCTCCGACACGCCCGGCGTGAAGGTCGAGTTGCTGTCCTTAATCACCGAAGCCGTCACGTAGGCACCATTGCGCAGGTATGTGTTGGCCACGCTGTTCGTTGTCGAGCCAACCCGCGTATCCAGCCCGTTGTAAACGTTGGTTTGCGCCATCCCCGGACCCGTTAACGTCACAGCCCGGCTTTCGTGGTCGTACGTAAAGGTCGTCGTTCCGGCACTTGTGGTAGTTCCGGTTGTTCGACCCGCAAGATCGTAGTCAAATTCCTTCACCGCAACGCCGCCAATCTTTACGTCGATCAGCTTGTCACCGTCATCGTCGGTGTAGAGCAAAGTTGGTACTCCACAATGTCCTTATTATTGAACTCTATTGGAATGAACTAATCATTCTCATCAAGGTAAATATTTAGGCGCCATGCGATCCCTGCTGTGACGATACCTGCAGCTAGCCATTTTAGGCCGGTCGTCTCAGCCTCCTTTCCCGTGTGGACCTTTCCAATAGATCCGCGTACAAAATTGGCACTAACATGCTTTAGAACAATGCCTCTGTAGGAGTTGTAAATGCAAAATATCGTGAATATCACAAAGGGAATAAGTACTTTACTTCGCAATTTGGGATCCATAGATTAGACTCCTTCTATCATGCTCGAAAGCTCCGTTTGAATAGCTGAAGCAGTAACCTCGCCCGGATGCGGCAATAAAACTTCTACTACTTTTTTCCCAAACATTAACAGAATAGTCATTTCAGCTGAAATTCGCTCGTCAAGTGAAAGCGAGAATGTCACTGTTCTGGGTCGGGACTTAGACCCGGTGTCCGAAACCAGAGTAAACGACTTGGCATTTTGACGAGCGTTTGCTACGTATGCACTGATGAACTCATTTATACCTGAGGGATCAAGGCCACCTTCAATCAGTATCGAGACTATTGCCCGATAGGATCTGCCCGACTCAACCCATTTCAAGGTATAGGATTTACCCTCCGTGTCCACTTGCATCGTAACTTCGGACTTTTGCCGCACATATAGCCCTGAGTTTGCTAGTCGCAGAGTTCCAGGTGAGCTGCTGTCATTCGCACAGCCAGCCAAGCCGCCCATAAGAACAAGAACCAATATCCTAATTGGCCAAAAACTCTTTAACTTTTCCTTTCTCGACATATCTTTTTCTCCAAGCTTCACTCCCAGACCCACTGGCAGTGTCTACATCACCATCGAGTGCAGCTTCAATTCTTGCACGCCACCCTCCGAAAACTAGTGAGCCTTTGCCCGCGGCCAATCCACCTCCAAGAACAGTGGTGCCGACACCAACAACGGCACCTGCTCCTGGTGGGAGTGGACCCGAAAGTGCTTCTTCAAAGTACATTTCGCCTAGTTCTTCAAATGCTACATAGAACGGGTCATCCAGTTCGTCAGCTATTTCGTCGCCTTCGTCCTGATCTTCCTGTTCGCTATCGATGGATGTAAAATAGTCTGGTGGGTAGAGGTACGCAATTGTAGCCAAAGGGCCTCTTAGCCCGGAGGGGGCCAGACCAGTGAAGTCCTTGAAACCAACCGGATCCCCAGCACAGTACACATACCAGTTACGGCCATCTTTGATTGGGTCACGGGTGAGGAACCGGCCCGTGGAAGAGTCATAATACCGGTGGCCGAGGAGCTTGAGGCCGGTGGCATCTTGCTGGTAGCCAAAGCCGCCGCCATAGCCAAACTGCCCTTGCCAAGTTCCAGTGGAGGACGCAAGATTCCCAAAGGCGTCGTACTGCTGGGTGGCATTCACCGCCTGCGAAACGCTCGATTGCACGTCCGCGTTCTTCAACCCCGAGTGCGAGAACGTCGTGGTGGTTCCCCGCCGCTCCGACACGCCCGGCGTAAACGTCGCATTGCTGTCTTTGATCACGGGAGCCGTCACATAGGCACCGTTGCGTAGGTATGTGTTGGCCACGCTGTTCGTCGTCGATCCGACCCGCGTATCCAGTCCGTTGTAAACGTTGGTTTGCGCCATCTCCGGACCCGTCAACGTCACCGCCCGGCTTTCGTGGTCGTATACTCAATCCTGTTTCTTGAGCTACTCACCAGCACGTTCCCGGACAAGATCAATGGCCACATCCAAGTCATTACCAACAATGTAACTGTTTTGAAAACTGTTAATTCGTCCGGTTTTGTACTTTATAACGAGTACGTTATTTTTGTATTCATAATTTAAGCCCACAAGCCTTGACCCACTTAAAACAACAGCCTCTGGATATTGGTCACATTTTATATGAATCGAGGAGCTAGTTGAATCCCATGCGCCGGCACCTGACTGATACTCTGTCAGCTTGCAGCGTCCAAACGCGAACACTTGCTTGCTCTCAACTATGCGGTGGCTACAGCCCCAGAGCACGAAAGTGAGCGCAACCAGAGAGATTATTGACGTGCGAATTGCCATTCGTAAAACCTGAATCCAGCTTCAATCATCTTTTGATCTTGTGGGTCGTCACCGCTTCCAGGTGGCCAAAGAGGGAAACCCCACTCAGACCGCCAAGTGCGAGCTGCAAACTGGTCGGGCCCCCCTGGCCACTTTAGCATCCAGAGAGGAAATCCAAGTGCGGCACCAGTCGCCCCGTAATTGAAGTTCCCAAAATCATCGTATACCGAATTTTTAAACTTTGCCTTGTAATCCCATTCTCCTCCGGGCTTCACTCGCCCAATCCAGGTCGCGATCTGGATGACACGCGGCGTCGCATAATCATGGGCACCGGCTTCGGGCAACATATAGGCAGTGTCTGGAATAATCACGGAAGCACTTATTGCCTGGGTCTTTCTTATATTATCCATCACATCGGCCCCCGGAGGATTGATCAGATACCGGTTAGCGATAAGAGTTACAACCGTAGTGGTGATTAACCCTTCTGGATCACCGAATCCAACCGGATCCCCAGCACAGTACACATACCAGTTACGGCCATCTTTGATTGGGTCGCGGGTGAGGAACCGGCCCGTGGAAGAGTCATAATACCGGTGGCCGAGGAGCTTGAGTCCGGTGGCATCTTGCTGGTAGCCGAAGCCGCCGCCATAGCCAAACTGCCCTTGCCAGGTGCCGGTGGAAGACGCAAGATTCCCAAACGCGTCGTACTGCTGGGTGGCATTCACAACTTGATTAACGCCGGTTTGCGCATCCGCGTTCTTCAGCCCCGAGTGCGAGAACGTCGTGGTGGTTCCTCGCCGCTCCGACACACCCGGTGTAAACGTCGCATTGCTGTCTTTGATCACCGGAGCCGTCACATAGGCTCCGTTGCGCAGGTACGTGTTGGCCACGCTGTTTGTGGTCGAGCCAACCCGCGTATCCAGCCCGTTATACACGTTGGTTTGCACCATCCCCGGACCCGATAACGTCACAGCCCGGCTTTCGTGGTCGTACGTAAAGATCGTCGTCCCGGCACTCGTAGTGATCTCCTTGGTTCGCCCCGCGAGGTCGTATTCAAACTCCTTCACCGCAACGCCACCAATCTTCACGTCCAACAGCTTGTCACCGTCATCGTAGGCGTAAACCTCCTGCACTCCGTTCACGGTACGCGTGAGGCGGTTGCCGTTCGCGTCGTAGGTGTATGCGCCGGAATATCCCGTGCGAGTCTCAGAGATGAGCTGCCCGGCAAGGTCATAACCGTAGTTGGTTGTCACCCCGCCCACGGTGTGCGACATGATCTTGGAACTCGCATCATACGTGTAGCTCTGCGTTCGCAACACAGTATTTGCCGAATTCTTCAGCGCAATTTGCGACACCCGGTGCAGCGCGTCGTACGTGTACTCCTCGTATTGACCGGAAGACAACGTTTTGCGGCTCACCCGCCCAAAAGCGTCATAGGCCAGGGTCGTGGTCTCGTTAAAGCCGTTCGTCATGCTCATGAGGCGTCCCGTCGTATTGTCGAAGCTCCACGTCTGCGATTGCCCCGCCCCGCTCTGCGAGATCCGCTGCCCGACGGCGTTATATCCGTAGGTCAAGGTTCCTTGCGGCTGGATAAGCTCATGGAGTTGTCCGGCGACGTCGAAGTTCCAGGTGGTTAACCCGGTCGCATCGGTCATGCCAGTTCGGCGGCCCGCCGCGTCGTAGGTGAACTCGGTATCAGTGGTCCCGGTCGGGTAATCCACTAGGGTATTCCGGCCAGCGAAGTCATATCCATACTGCGTGATCTGACCCAGACCGTTTTTGTAGGACGTGGTGTTGCCGTTCGCGTCGTATCCCCATTCTTCATAGGTTCCATCTGGCATGGTGAGCTTGGTCACTTGGCCGCGGTCGGAATACTCGTATATGCGGTCCTTGGCGTTTCCGTTTCGCACTTTCCATACGCGGCCCACCGTGTCATAGAACAGGGTTTGGGTATCGCCTCGGGGGTTCGTACTCGTGACGAGTTGGCCTGCGTCATCGTACGTCGCTTGGGATTCGCGCCCCATTTCGTCGGTCGCAGTCAGGACTTGGTTGCGACGGTTGTAAGTGACTGAAGACTCTATGGATCCGCCAATAATCGTTGAGAACGGCCTTCGCCAAGCATCATAATAAATTTCGGTTTTGAGACCAGTCGAGTCAGTGACGGCAATAGCAACCGAAAGATCATCATAACCATATTGGGTCACGAGTTCAGCGGGGTCGGTGACCGAAATCACTTCGCCTCTAAGGTTATAGGCATACTCGGTTTCCCGACCAATGGAATCCGTAACTCGCTCGGGTTGGCCAAAACTATCATACGTGATCGTTACGGGAGTCCGGCCAAGCGGGTCCGTGTAGTGCGTCACGTTTCCGGCAGAATCGTGGAAGTAAGTTGTGGTGTTGTTTAGGGGGTCCTTGACCGTTTTCAGCTCGTTGGTGGAGAGGTAGGTCAGGGTCCAGATATGGTTCAGCGGATTTTTGGCCGTGAGCAAGTTGGCCTTTGCGTCCCAGGTATACAGCCAGATTTTTCCGTTTGCGTCGGTCCGCTTGATTTGGTTTCTATCCGAGTCGTACTCGTACGCCTCGGAATAGCCCATTTCGTCTACACGGCTGGCAAGCAGGCCCGAAGAATAATTGTGTACTTCTGTTTCCGCATTTGGGTAAGTGATGGTTGTTGAGGAACCAGAATATGTGAAAGTCTTGACCCGGTTGAGCGGGTCAGTAGTAGTTTCAACTTTACCGTCTGTGTGGTAGCTCCATGACCAGGTTTCCCCCATGAGGTCCACTTCGGTCAGCATCGCATGATTACTGTTATAGGTAAAGGTCTGTTCTGGAACCTGCCCATCCAATTCTGGGTGCTCGATGGTGACCAAGTCGCCGTTGGCGTCGTATTCAAACCCCCAAATTCGGCCAATCGGGTCTTCTACTTCGCTCACGCGGTTATTGGCATCGTACGAGAAGACGAGTTGCCGACCATCTACCGCAGAAACACTTGCAATGGTGCCGTTTGTGTTGCGAGTGATGGAGATGGCATTCGCATTTCGGTCCGTGATCGCACTTAACTTGCCTGCTGAACTAAATTGATACGTGCCTCGGTCCTTGCGAGTCATGGTCCAGGTGCCATTGGAGTGTTTTACGAGGTCGTAATTGAACCCGGCGGGCGGTGTATAGGTTCCGCTGGTTAAGGCATAGGGCACTTCGAGACCGTCTGGCATCTGAACGGTAACAATAGTTCCGGCAGTTGTTACCGCTTCGTGCAACTTCATATCGTAGCTGTGTGACCAGTTATGGCCGAAGACGCCATCGTATTCACTAATGCTGTTGTGATACAGCGTGAAATCCACACCGATGTTCCCGCGAGCCGTCCATCCAACGATTGGGATTGTCGCGAGGCGATTGCCTGTGTTGGTATTAACACCCGCCACCATTCCGCGTCCGCTTGTGGTCGCACCGCCTTCACCGGCTCCGCCAGAACCTCCCAAACCGGGCGTACCGCCGCCCGTGCTACCACCAGTGCCACCACCAGTGCCTGTGCCGCCGCCACCCTGGCCCGGTGTACCGCCGCCGCCACCCGGTGCACCAGTCTCCCCTTCGTAGCCTCCACCAGAACCGCTTCCTCCTGCACCCTGCACAAGATAGAGCGCCGCAACTTCGAGCGGAGTCATCGAAGCAAACAACTCGCCGCGAAGTATCGCGCTCTCCATTGCGTCGTCAGCCCGCTTCTGCCGCAGAGCCTCCAAAAGCTTAGGCGTCCAAATCTTGTTTCGGAGCGGATCGCGGCTTGGATTCGGTCCACGGTAAACCGGACCCGGCTTTGGCCTTGCTCGATGCGAAGCCTGCCGTCCGATCTGCTCCGCAAAGTCAGTTGCGCTTCCAAATAGCGGCACTAGCCCCGCCGCCGTTGCGTTGAAGGTGAGAGCGGCAGCAAGCGTGACAGAAATTGCCCGCTGGATCATCGATTGGCGCAGTGACTTGCTCGTCATGGTGCGGGCATGTTACCAAGCACAACTTCGTGAAAAGCAAGCGTTTTTCAAGAATTTTTTAAGGAAATATTCCGTGCTTAAATTGGTGCAAGTATAGTCACCGAACCTAGATTGTCACCAATCTCATTCAGAATAAGTGAAGGTAGATCTCGATTTCCAATTATAATGTTGTCAACTACAAGCAGACATTTCGTCCAAATGCGACGCATTTAGTTTCACGCCCCCCGAGCCCCAAGCCCGGCGCGGACGGGGCAGAGGTCTTTTTCCGTCCGGAAAAAGACCGAGGGCGAGGCACTGGGCCGGCCGCGCCGGGAACTCAATCCGGAGCCCCCACCACCCCAAGCGGTAGAATCTCTCACAGCCATGGACTACCGGCGCAGCTACCTCTCCGATCTCCTTAAATCCGAACCCACCCCCAACGTCACCGCGTATGGCTGGGTTCGCACGCGGCGAGACAGCAAAGGCGTCATCTTCGTCCAACTCAGCGACGGCAGCTGCTTCCGCCAACTCCAAGTCGTCATAGACCCCACCCAATTCGACGACGACCTCCTGCGCCGCCTCACCATCTCCGCCAGCGCCAAAATCGAAGGAGACCTCGTCGCCTCCCCCGCCGCCGGACAGCCCGTCGAACTCGTCGCCAAGTCCATCGAGGTCTACGGAGATTCGGACGCCCAAGCCTATCCACTCCAAAAGAAGGGCGCGACCATGGAATTCCTCCGCGAGATCGGCCACCTCCGCGTTCGCAGCAACACTTTCGGGGCCGTGTTCCGCGTCCGCGCCCGCGCCGCATTCGCCATCCACCAATTCTTCGCCGACCGCGGATTCCACTACGTCCACACCCCCATCATCACCGCCAGCGACTGCGAAGGCGCCGGGGCCATGTTCGCCGTCTCCACCAACCTCGACAGCCACCCGGGAGACGACAAAACTCCCTATAAGCTCCGCAGCGCAAACCCCAAAGACGACTTCTTCGGCAAGCCCGCGTTCCTCACCGTCTCGGGCCAGCTCGAAGGCGAAACTCTCGCGACCGGTCTCACCAACATCTACACCTTCGGCCCCACCTTCCGCGCCGAAAATTCCAGTACCAGCCGCCACTTAGCCGAGTTCTGGATGATCGAGCCCGAGATGGCGTTCTGCTCGCTGGAAGGCGACATGAACCTCGCCGAAGAGTTCCTGAAGTACGTCATCAAGGACCTGCTTGATCACTGCGCGGACGACCTCGCCTTCTTCAACCAGCACATCGAAAAAGAACTTCTCACCACCCTGCACCACGTGGTGGATTCCGGCTTCGAGCGCATGACCTACACGGAAGCTGTCCGCCTGCTCGAATCGGCCGATGAAAAGTTCGAGTTCCCCGTCAGCTGGGGCACCGACCTCCAAAGCGAACACGAGCGCTGGCTCACCGAAGTGAAGGTCGGCCGCCCCGTCATCCTCACCGATTACCCCAAGGAAATCAAAGCCTTCTACATGCGCCTCAGCGACGACGAAAAAACCGTCCGAGCCATGGATGTCCTCGCCCCGCGCATCGGCGAAATCATCGGTGGTTCCCAGCGCGAAGAGCGGCTCGACGTTCTCGAACGCCGCATCGTCGAAATGGGCCTTCCGCTCGAAAGCTACTGGTGGTATCTCGACCTGCGCCGATTCGGCACCGTGCCCCACGCGGGCTTTGGCCTCGGCTTCGAACGCCTCATCATGTACGTGACCGGAATGAAAAACATTCGGGATGTCATCCCCTATTTCCGGGTGCCGGGCAGTGCGGATTTCTAAGTGAAACTTCTGCGGGTATTCCAACTCGATCCCCGCATCTCGCAGGGCTTGCGGGCGCAGAGAAAGCTGCTCACCCTCGGCCTCATTTGCGTCGCCGCCGGGGCGCTGATGACCGCCGCCACCATCCCGCTTACCGAACGCGCAATTCGCGCCATCAACGATGCCTCACCCCAAGCCGTAGACCTCGGGCGCGGCCAAGCCTATGACCAAGAGCTCGCCGAACGGCTCGGGCTCCGGGTGGAACGCGTCCGCGAAGCCATCGCCCGCCACCCGCTCCCGCCGAGCCAGGTGCTTCCGCCCGCCGAAATCCTTGCCGAAGAACTCGGCAAGTCGCCCGCCGAAGTCACCGCCGCGCTCGAGGGTCTGCAAACCCAAACCGCGCTCGCCGAATCGCCCCAGGCCCGCCAAGACCGAGCCCTCAGCCAGCTCCTCAATATCTGCCTGCTCGTGGTCGTGATTTTCGCGGCAAAGTACTGGTTTACCCGCGGACAGTCATACTTTTTAAGCACCGCGGCCAACCGCCTCGCCGCCGATCTCCGCATCCGGCTGTACGACAAGCTCCAGCGGCTGCCCATCAACTACTTCTCCGGCAAACGGGTCGGAAGCATCCAAAGCGTTCTTACGAATGACGTCAACGTGTACCAAAACGCGGTCAACATCGTCCGCGACAGCATAGACGGCCCGTTCAAGGCCGTCGCCGCCATCCTCACCATCTTCGTCATCCAGTGGAAGCTCGCCGTCGTCGCCCTCCTCTTTGTGCCCGTGCTCGCCTGGTTTGTGCAACGCAACGGGCAAAAAATGAAGCGCGACCAGGCCAAAGTGCAAGACGAACTTGCGACCCTGCAGGGCGTTGCCAACGAAGCCCTCAGCGGCGTGCGCGTCGTGAAGGCGTTCGCGGCCGAAGACCGCATGACGCAACTGTTTGATGGCATGGTTGAAGAGTCGTTTAAGGCCCAATCCCGGGCCGCGCGGCGATTCTCTCAGCTTCGGCCCATGGTCGAGCTCATCGGCGCCGTCAGCCTCGCCACCATCCTCTATATCTGCGGACACATGGCCCGCGCGGGCGAACTCCAGATCAGCCAGATCGTCGCGCTCACCATTGCGCTGGACGTAATCAACCAGGGCTCGCGAGCGCTCAGCGGCGTGAACAACACCTACAACCAGGTGCGGGCCGCAACCGACCGCATCTACGGCGAGATTCTGGACCGCCCGGACGAAGCCCAGGGCGACGCACCTGGCGCCACCCTGCCGAACCCGGTGGGTGAAATTGAGTTCCGCAACGTCTCGTTTGCCTACCCCGACGGCACCTCCGCCCTCCAAAATGTCTCCTTCACCATCCGCCCGGGTACCTCGCTCGCCCTCGTCGGCCCCTCGGGCGCGGGAAAGTCTACGATTGCGGATCTACTCCTTCGGTTTTATGACCCCACCGAGGGCCAGATATTGTTCGACGGCGTAGACATCCGCACGCTCCAGCTTTCTTGGCTCCGGCGGCAGTTCGGCGTAGTTCCGCAGCAGACTTTCTTGTTCGCGGGAACGATTCAAGACAACATCCGGCTGGGCAACGAGGCTGCAACCGACGCCGAGGTCGCCCGCGCCGCCGAACTCGCCCACGCCAACGGGTTTATCGAACGAAGCCCCGCCCGCTACGATACAGTGCTGGGCGAACGCGGCGCAAAGGTGAGTGGCGGCGAAGGCCAACGCATCGCCATCGCCCGCGCCCTCGTGCGCGACCCGCGCATTCTGCTGTTAGACGAAGCCACGAGCAACCTCGACGCGGAAAGCGAGAAGGCCGTCACGGAAGCCCTCACGGAAGTCATGCAATCGCGGACGACGCTGTTCATCGCGCATCGCCTGACGACCGCCATGCGCGCAGACCAGATTCTGGTGCTGCGCCGCGGCCAAATCATCGAGCAGGGCGCGCCGCAATCGCTGTTGCAGGCCGATGGCGTGTTCGCGGGGATGATGCGGGCGTTTCAAAGCGGCATGCTCGACGAAACGCTCGGCTAGCGGCAGTTGTTTCCCGGCGCGGCCGGCCCATAGGCCAATCCCTCAGCCTTTTTCCTTGACTGGAAAAAGGCTTCTGCCCCGTCCGCGCCGGGCTGTGGGGTTTAGGTTGTCAGTCTGCGTCGGAGAAGGGCGGCAAGCCCCGCGCCAAGCGCGAGCATCGTGCCGGGTTCCGGTACGGGTGTCAACAGAATCGTCTTGCGTTGTCCGTTAATCATGGCGGCACCCATCGCCTTATGATTATCCATTATACGATTTACGCTACCAATTACACCCATGAAATTACTCTCGACAACCAAGCTGTTTATATTGACTGTTCCGGTTTCTCGTGAATATATCGTACCGTAAAACTCGCCAGCTCCCAGCTCCCTGTTTCCCACAGCTATCTCACTAGAGTTTATTGAGTAAAACGCTGATTTATAGCTTGGATTTTCATCAGTAAATTCTTCGAATCCATTGGCTTCCCAAATAGACGCGACACGTCGAGCACCCATTAGCTTGTAGCCAGCCACAAGACCACTTGAATTTATCGACTGGGCGAAGATTAGGCCTGTACCTTGCAATTGTGTAAACGAGCCGTTGTGCCAGCTCCAATTTCGGCCTGTGGCCCGATGTCCGGAGAGTGCCGCGCTAAGTCCGAATTGAGGTATCGGAGTAAAGGCATTTGTTTCCGGATTCCAAAGCCCGCTCCCACCGGAATAGGTGAATGCCATCAGTCCGTCGTTGGTCATAGATGATGTTGCAATTGCTTCAGTAGGCGCGGAATTCATTATCCGGAAACCACCAGCTTCGGTATAGACAAAGCCCTTGCCCGTACCATTGAACCCGTGCACAAGAGTTCCTGAAATTTGGCCAGCGTCATTTATGTCGGTGAAGTCCACTTCATAACCTTCATATCCCGGAGGCGGTTCTACAACTACGATTTCCCCGTTTGCCCGCCGGATGAGACCTTTGTTATTGGTCGGAGTGTCCATCCAGCCGACAATGGTGCCAGCCGAATTCATCCCATAAAACTCGGCAGTCGCTGGTGCAACCACCAATTCCGCTCTGTATTGCGGCAATGCCCACGTGAAGCTCATGCACAAAACCACTGACAAACAAGCCGAGAGTCTCATAATCCACCATCATCAGGTCGAACGTTCCCGAACAGTGCCTTGGAAGTATTCCGCTGGACCTCACCCCGATCTGGGCCGTGAGCCGCAAAATTAGTCGGTGCGTAAAGGTCCCCTGTAACGCCACTCGGGAATTTTCTGAAGATCGGCATGTAGCCGACATAAGCATACACTCCCCAACCGGCATTGGTTAGTTTGCCCTCGACGGCTGTCCGAATGTCATAAAGCCATTGGTACCGATGTTTTTCTCGGTTTCCGATCACGGCAGGAGGTTGGGTCGGCCCCCCGGGCAAATCAACAAACTGGTCCGCGACAGCAAATGGTAGCTTGTACTCGCATCCAAATTCCCCGATATACATCATCGGCTGATAGCCGAGATTGACTGCCACATTCTCTGACCAGGTTTTGACGATATCTGTGACTTGCCCAATGGACTGGTTACCTAGGTTCACTGGAGGCAGAAACTTGTCGCCTAAGCCGTCGCAGTCATACGGGCTCCAGTTTGGCGTTTCCGGAGTGTGGAACTGACCAAACCAATCGCGATCTTGGTAATACTCAAATTCGTGCGACTCGTAGTGCGTGAACTTCATCGGTTCATAAAAATGCCACGTGTACACTAACCTATCCAATCGACGAAGCTCGCTTTGGGTGTAATACGACGGTGCGTTTGGCTGCTGATAATACATCATTGGTCCGAACGGAAGGGATACATAATTCGGGACAATAATGTAGTAGTTTTCGTTTATGCTCTGTATCTCGTTTATCGCTGAGCGCACGCTGTTATGGAAATTCGAAATGGCAGTCGCTCGCCACTCGGTCCGTGACGTCTGTGAAACGGACATGATTGGCAAGAATTGGGCTAAGTACGTTTCCGAATCGCTACCGGGTGCCGAAATAATTGGTTCAAATGGTTCGTTAAGTATCTCAAGATACACCCAGTTGCGATTTACCGAGGAACCCGCCGCTGCATACTTTGCTTCAAGCTCAGTCACGAAGCTTTTCCAGAAAATGGAGAGGGCATCGGAGGGACTACCGGTTCCTTCTAGGAATGGGTAACTGTACGTCCCTGGATATGTGTACTCCGCCGTATTCATGTTGTTGTTCTTCCAAAACTTCTTTGTGGCAGTGCTCTGATGCTCGGCCGAAAGAACCACGGGGTGAAAATCGAGAATTACCGCTAGTCCGGCGTCTTGAGCCGCCTTAATATCCTCAAGCAGCGGCCCCCACAAAGGAGCATTGGCCTTTGCTTTGTATCGATCCGGGATTGGCTGATCTTGACGCATATTCAGCGCAAGCGGATCTATCGGTATGCGCACGTGACCAAAACCAGCCTTTGCGATCATGGTGAAATCTTCGAACTGACCATCCTCTCGGAGTAACTCGCGCATGCGTGCTTCAGTGTAAGGGTAAAGCTCGGGTCGCTCTCCAGCGCCAACGTCCATGTTCTTCCACCGAGAAAAAATGTGGTTTGTGTTTCCGTAGATGGACGGAATATTCAGCCCAGTGCGCAGCGCATTTGGTAGGACCGCAGGAGTCGGAAATGGTGGATCAGCGTGGGCTACCCCCCCCCCCGGCGAGAACGACGGCGAGGCCGACGAAGCGGCCGATGCCGGATAACGAAACTTTGCTTCGTTTCATGATTACGATTACTATAACAAAAACCGCCAGAAAAACCAAGTCTTTTTTGCAAAACGGCAAATAATGCAAATTTCCGTCAGTTCTGCGCAGTCAAACCACTGCCCGGCGCGGACTGGGCAGAGATCTTTCGCGTGAACGCGAAAGACCGAGGGCGAGGCACTGGGCCGGCCGCGCCGGGAACCCTATTCGCCCGCGCCGACCCGAACCGTGAGCGTCGTCGTGTTCCCCTGGGTGGTCGCCCGCATGTTCAGCAAACCATTCTTCAGTGCCCGAGCGTTGCCGCCCTGGTCCACCCAACCACCTTCGCCCATCGCGCTCCACAGCACGTCGCGGTCCGGAACCGCTTTGCCATCCGGCCCAATCAGCTGATACGGAACTGTGCTTCCCACATTGATTCGGTTCGGCCCGCGCAACGCAAACGGCCCCGGCGCGGGCGGGCCTGCTTCCGGCCCAAAAATCAAGATTCCGTTCGCCACCCGGCGTTCCTGCCCGTCACTCGGACGGTTCATCACATCCCCCAGAACCGTCAAGGTGCTGCTACCGCCTCCATCCAAGTTGATCGCGTCCGTACAGCCGTACCGCTGCATGATCGCGGCCATTTCCGCCAAAGACGCCCCCGCGCTCATCGCCTGCCGCCCGTCCACAACCACCAAAAAGATCTCGCCCGCCGCATTCCGACCGATCGCTGTGCGCGGATGCCGCGTATCGCTAAAACTCTTGCTAAACCGGGCCGGCTCCCAGTCAATGTTCACCTTTCCGTTCAGCAACAGCCCCGGACCGCCGCCCGCCACGTTATCGAACTTCGTCCAGTCCGCGCCTTCCGTGCGCATGGTCACGCTCACGGTTTCCTTTTCCTTCACTTTCTCGAGAGAAGCCCCTGCCGAACCGCGCCCAACCAGCACCGCACTTCCGGGCTCGATCGGCACCGATTCCGCGTTACGAATCACGCGGGTTACGGCTCCGCGCACCAGCCCGGTCGGGGCCCAGTGGTCCGTCGTTGGCTTAAACACCACAAAAGTGGAAGGGCTCGGGCTCTTGGCAAACGCCGCCGCATCCGTGAACAGAATAAAGTTGTTGTCCGGAACGTCTTCGTTGATTCCGTAAAGGTCCTTGCGGCCAATGGACTCGATGAACGCCGACCCGCTCCACGAAAGCATCACGCGGGCACTGCCCTGCGGCCCCCAGGCAAACCCCGCCCGGCCCGGGAACGGACGCGACACCAATTCTCCGCGCCGAATGTGTACGCCCAGCGGCTCGCCGCTTGCACCAAAGAAGTCTCCGTTCACCGAAGCAATTGCCCCCGTCTGCTTTTCCAGGGCGCTCATTCCCTGGCGGGCAAATTCCTTCTCTCCGCTCCACAGTCGGGTATTCGCCACCTCGGGCCGCGCACTTAAGAACGGAGCCGCTGCCTGCCATTTCAACGTGTGCGTTACGCGCGGAATCGTCCCCTCAATCTCCATGCGGTAGCTAAGCCCCGGTGTGATGAGCTTCTCCCAGCTTTGGGCTCCGGCGCAAGCGACCGCGCCTAAAAGAAAGGCACTCAGAGCTACTCGCATGTCGGATTCTCCAGATATTCCACGCGGCCCGTGGAAGCATCCATCCGGGCTTTCACGCCCATCGCAAACGAAAGCATGTCCTTATGATGCCCAATCGGAACGTCCATGACTATGGGACAGTCTACATCCGCAAGTCGTTCCTTCACAATTTCTCGCCACGGCGCGGCACCGATTGCCTCGTCTGCCTTTTCATCCGTCCGCGTCATTTCACCAATCAAAATTCCGGCCGCATGGTCAAAGACGCCTGCATTCTTCAGGTGGGTCAGCATGGCGTCCACCCGGTGCGGATTCTCGTCCACATCTTCAATAAAAAGCAGCTTCCCCTTGGCATCAATCGGATATTGCGTCCCGATGCTGTCGCACATCAGAATCATGCATCCACCCGTAATCACGCCCGTCGCGACGCCCGGCTTCACCGTGGTCGGCGTGAACTGGTGCGTCGGCCAGGTCGGTTTCCCTTCCACCAGCGACCACACCGATTCGTACACTTCCGGAATCCGGTCGTAGGCAAGCGTCATGATCATCGGGGCATGAATCGTGGCCAGACCGGCATGGTTGAGAGCCAAATGCAACGAAGTAATGTCGCTAAAGCCCGCAAACAGCTTGCCCGTGGCCGCCATCGCGTCGAAATCTAAAAACGGGAAGAGCCGAGCCGAACCATAGCCACCCCGAGAACACCAGATTCCGTCCACTTCCGGGTCCAGAAATGCCGACATCAGATCGGCTGCTCGAACCGCGTCGTTCCCCGCCAAAAAGCCCTTGTGTTCCAACACGTGAGGGAACAATTTGATCTTGTAGCCCCGGTCTCGGAACAGCTGGAGTCCTCTTTCCAGCACTTCTGACGTAATAGGGGAAGAAGGACTGACGATACCAATCGTATCACCGGGCCGTAGCGGACGAGGTTTGCGCAAAGTCATGCCAGTGGTCCCTATTGTGACCGAAGATTTGCGGCCATCGAAACGAGGCTAATTGGTGTACGTCCTAAGCCTACAAACGGATATCCTACAACTATGAAACTCCACCTTGCGCTCGTTCCTCTTGCGGGAATTCTCATGATTGGATGTGGGGGAGAACTCTCCGCCGATGACGCCTCCATCGCCGGGCGCGTGGTAGATTCCCAAGGCCTCCCGGTTCGCGGCGCGCGGGTCTATACGATTGACTCCGAAACCACCACGAGCTCCAATGGTGCCTATCAACTCACGGGCAACCGCGCCGATTTCATTTCCGTCTTCGCCGAGATTGACAAGAACGGCATCACCTACCGTGGCCGCAACGTCGTGCGCACGGTCGGGGCTCAGCAACAGCAGAGCATTAACATCACGGTCGCGCCCATCGGGCAACTCGCCGAAATGCGCGGCGTGGTTCGCGACCGCGTCGGTCGACTCGTCGAAGGCGCGAGCGTGTTTGCCTTCAATGACGGCAACCTCAGTAGTGCCCGCGCCGTCACCGAAGCCGATGGCACCTACCGCTTGCCTGGCCTCATCGGCGGACTGCTCTATACCGTGACCGCAAGCGCGCAAGGCTATGCGAACGACACCGACGACATCACCCTCACCGCCGGAAACGACTTCGTCGCCAACTTCACCCTCGGCGATGCCGGGTTCCCGATCCTCCCGCGCGTGACCGATCTTTCGGCCCGAGCCTGGACCTCGCCCGCCGTCACCCGAAGCGACCGCTTCGCCAGCGCCTACGAGAACATCAAACGGCGCTGGGATCCTAACCGTGCATCGACCAGCACCCGGTCAACGTTCAGCGGTAGCCCCATCGAAGTTCAGCTCGATTGGACCCGCCTCGAAGGCCCCGACTTCCTTGGCTACGGCATCTACCGAACCCAAGGCACCGGAACGCCGCAGGAGTACGACTTCTACCGCGAGCCGCTCGCCGGAACCTACATTGACGCCGACGTGAACCTGCGCGAGAACCGCGTGTACCGCTACGGAATCACCGCGCTCGGAACCCTCTTCCCCGAAGACCCAGACAGCGAAGGTGAACTCAGCAATGTCGTGCAGGTCGAAACCCTCGGCGACCTTGAAATCAACCCCGTTCCTCCCACCGGAAGCGTGATCTTCTCTTGGCGCAACGGTTCGGGCGCCGAACGCTACGTGGTGTATCTGTTTGACGAATTCCCCGGCATCGGAGTTGAGAGTATCTGGAACACGGAATCCCGCCAAACTTCCAACCTGAGCTTCACCTACGACGGACCGGCCCTCGTGAACGGGCGACGGTACTATTACTTGGTGCTCGGCCTCGCAAACTCCAATACAAGCCGAACCCTCAGCACGGTTGGGGAGTTTGTTAACTAAGACCATGAAAACCCTTGCGGTTGCCTTCGGCGTGGTGAGCGCGAGTGCGCTGGCCTCCGCCACCGTTCTGGATGTCGTCGTTCCGCCCACAAGAAGCGGAGACACCGGCGCCGTGATTCAGGAAGCCGCCACGCACTACGCAAATCGGTGGGCCCAGCTCACCGCGCGAGACCGCGTGTTCCGCGTCGAACATGGGCAACCCGCCCAATTCAGCACGCCGCCACTTTCGGTTCGGCTTTCTGGAACCGCCCCCCGAACCCGAGGCAACCCTGGCCGCGGCCCCATCACGCTGCAATTTGACACCACCGGTCCGGGTGCCTTCCCAGACACCTACCGGCTGTTTCTGCAAGACGTGTTCGCCCGGTCGGTGAACACCCTCAACCTACTGTTCGGCCTTCCCAGCGAATCGGGCACGGTTCGCGTTCTGAATTTTGATGCCACCCTCAGTGACCGCAACGCGGTTATTGGCGGCGTCTATGTGCACAACAACAACGGCGACCGCGAGATTCGATTTCCGATTTACCAAGACACGGGCGGAATCAAGCCCGAAGTCACCGCCGTCAACTTTATCCACACCCTGTTGCTGGCTTACCTGGGCGGTAAGCCCCTTCCCAACGACGCTTGGCAAGAAGGCCTTGTGCGCGCGGTCACCATGAACGTGGTCCGAACCCCCGGTTCGCTTCCCCCCGGACTCGGGCAGCTTCAGGTTGAAGACACCCTCCTCAGCACGTACAGCGTAGGCCCGTACTACGATTGGTACAACCAACGTGCCCTCGGCGGACCCAAGTTCATCGCCCCAAATCTGCTGGATGCAGCGCTCCCGGTCGGAGGCTCGGTGGGCGGGCTGTACCTGCTTCGTTACCAAATGGCGGGCTCGGCATTCCACAAGGTCCTCGTCCAAAACCCGACGTTCGCCAAGGAGTTCCTTGACCGCTTCTACCTGAACCCCACCATCACCACCCGCAATGAACTGGTGACCATGGCCCAAACGACGCTCAACAGCCTCGACGGGCCAAACGCCCTCGTCGAAGGTTCGACCTTTAACTCATGGTCACTGCGTCAGTACGTGCTTGATACCACCCTCACGCCCGGTCGAAAACTCCTGGTTCAGCCGTTTTCCATCACCGACGGGCTCAGCGGGAACGACTTCGGCGTCTTTGGAATCCAAGCCCACGCCTTCGAGACGTCGCTAACCGGCAACGAAACCCTTAGCCGCGAAACGAGTTATCCGATTTTTTGGAGCCCCGACTTCACGCGCATCTTCGCGACCGCCCAAGACGACCGAATTGACATCGTGCAGGGCTTTGGCAGCGTGGTCCCCAACTTTGTAGACGCGTTTGGTGGCCAGCCCTACCGCGTGACGGTAGACGTGCCTGTACGAGACCAACTTGCCCGCGTATTCCTGCCCGCAGGCGGAGCCACTACCGGCGCAACCGTGAATGACATCTACGGCACGATCAATGGTGTAGACCGGAATTCCGCCGCCACCTATGAGGTCACGGTTCAATACGGAAGTCAGTCCGCAACCCTTCCGGTCCGTAATTTTGCCTTCGGTGGTCGAACGACCATGACCCAAGCCGGACGGCTACGCGTCACCCTTCGCCGAATCGTGAACGCAACCCCCGAAGTCATCCTGCGACGTGACATCAACAAGGGTCCGGGCCCCCTCGCCATGGAACTTGAAGTTCCCACGCGGTTCGAACAAACCGTCTCGCTCGGCGGCGGAGTTCGAGGACTCGGCATCAATGTCGAACCGTTCCTTTCGGATGCCCGTGAATTGCTCGGCGGCGGCGCTACCCTTCTGGTCGCTCGCTGGGATCCGCTCCAAGGGCGCTACCGGTTCTATCCCGAATCGGGCGGTATGTCGCGTGGAAAGGGTTACTTCATTCGCACCAATTCCGGCGTCACCCGCACGCTTCTCGGCCAAACCGATGACGTCACGCCCGTAAGCGTGGCCCTCGAACCCGGTTGGAACCTGATCTCGAACCCGCTGAACGAACTCGTCAACGTCGCCGACCTCACCGTGATCCGCGAAACCGATGCGATCGCCACGTTTGGTGAAGCCAGCGGCACCATCGTTGGGCCGGATGTCTTCCGGTTTAGAAGCGGAGCAAACGACGCATTTACCGGCGTGCCCGAAGGCGGCATTCTAGAAGCCGCAACCTCGCTCTCCCCGGGCGATGCAATTTACGTTCGGTGTTTGAGTTCAAGTGGTGCCACCCTCCTGTTCACACCGAATGTGTTCCGCAGTGTAGGGCGGTCAAACAATAGCTCGATTCCGCCGCAAACCGACGGCTGGAATATGCAGGCACGGCTTTCCGGGCCAAACGGAACCCTGACCATGCACCTCGGGCGACGTTCCGGAGCCGCGGCCGGCGACGATCGCTTCGATTCCCAATTCGCCCCCGCATTCGGCAACTATCGGCTTGCCGCCGAACGAAGCCTCTACCGAGACATCCGTGGGCTCTCCGGCGAGGCGCGCTACAGGTTGAACCTCACCGGACTCACTGTCGGACGGTCCTATGAGCTTCGGCTTGACCCCACATTCGGAAATCCCGGATTCTTCTGGATCAAGCACAATCCGACCGGCTTTGCCCGCAAATACCAACGAACCGGCCTCTACCGATTCGTTGCTCGCTCCAGTTCGATGCAAGTCGAGGTCGTGTCCCGATGAAATCTCTCCTTAGCCTTCTCGCCGTACTCTGCGCATTCCTGCTGATCGGGTGCGGTGGCGGAGGAGGCGGTGCAACGGGAGTTCAACTCACGGGGCTCGTGCTCGAACTGCGAACCGGAAGCGGACCGACGCCGTCCGCCACGGTTCAGGCAGGCACCGCGACCGTGCAAACCGCCACCGATGGCTCGTTCACCATCAACGCGCCGTCCGGAACCAGCTTCGTGCTCGTCACGAGCCCGCTGGCGGGCGGCGGGACCACCACGTTCCGCTTCGACTTCGTCCCCGCCACCACCGACCGAGACCTCGGTGACCTCTTTGTGGGTCCGGAAAAGATCCGCGTGACCGGCCGCGTGCTCGGCTCGGCCGACTCCACCCCGTTAAGTGGTGCCACCGTCTCGATCGGGGGCAAATCGGCCCTCACTAACGCGTCGGGAATCTTTGACATCGCCGATGTCGCCTACGATTCCACTTCACCCTCCTCGTTCCTCAATCTCACGGGTCTTGCCGGTCGAGCTGGGTTTTTCACCCGCTCGTTCAACCCCACCGCGGGCCCCAGCAGCGGGGTGGCCACGATTGACGACATCTTCCTGCAACCCGACACGGGCGACGCTCCGCCCGATACGCCGTACGTGATCACGGGCACGGTTTCGCCCAGTGCAGAAGCTCCCGATTCGATTGTCGAGCTTTTCGAGGGCACCACGCTCGTCCGCCGATTCACCGTCGGTGCGAATCGACAATACGGCTTTTGGGTTCCGCCGGGAACCTACACCTTGCGCGCCCGCAAAGGCGGGCTAAACTCGGGAGACATTACTGTGGTTCTCTCGTCCCCGGCTCAGATCATTCGAAGAGATGTCACGCTTCAATAAGCGGCTCGCGATGCAGTTCGGCGGCCTCGTGGTCGTCGTGCTCGGGAGCGCGTTCGCCCTTGAATGGACGCAGCGCTTTATGCGGCAAGACGCCTTTGCGGGCTACCGCCAAGAAGTCGAAAACCGCATGAACCGACCCGAAGTGACAGGCTCGGATGTTAGCCTCACCCATTACGATGGCGATAAAAAGGTGCTCGAAGCCCGCGTGGGCGAATTCACCGCCACAGCCGGTCGCCAAATCGTCAAAGGCACCAAGATTGAGGGCGGCAAACTCTACCGAGACGGCAAAGTCGAACTCGAATTCAACGCCGACACCGCCACCTGGAGCGATATTCACAAATCACTGACGCTCGCGGGCAATATCCACGTCCAAAACAAAGACTTAAATCTAAAGACGGGTGCCCTGGTCTACAACCAGCTCACCGGCAAAATGCACATCACGTCCAAGGTAACGGGAAAGCTCTTTGGCGGGACGGTCAGTTCGGAGAAGCTCGACTTCGACGTCCGCAAAGGCACGGGAAAGATCACGAACATTGTCTGGCAGGGCAAAGTGAACCAAGATGTCGTGCCCGCTCCTCCCCGCGAATGGACGTTCGGCCCCAGCCAAGTCAACTTCGTCAGCCGCGACGAGCTCGAGATCATCCGCTTCGACGCCACCGACAAAGAAATCGCGGTCAAGAGTGAAAAAGCCCTCTGGAACCGCAAGACCGATGTCACCGTCGCAGTCGGAAAGGTCCGCTACTACAGCGCCGACATGAACGTGATCTGCGATAAAGCCACGATCAACCGCAAAGACCGCCATGTGATTCTTGAAGGCGTTATCAGCGTCTATCTTAAGCCCGAGAGTGACCAAACCCTGAAGGTCGTGCCGCTCACCCCGATCAAGCCAATTTCACCGGAAGAAGTCGTTCCTACCGGGCCAAGTCCGCAAAATCCGCAATCAAACGACGAAGTCCGCAGCCTTGAAAATCGCCGAAAGTACCCGGTGGAGATTCTCGCCACGCGCGTAGACTACTGGTACGCCAAGGGCGAACGCCGCGCCGAGATCGTTGGCAAACCCCAAGCCCGGCAAGAACTCCCCGAAAGCCGTTGGCGCTACGTGTGGGCACACAAAGCGTCCTGGAACGGCGAGTCCGATATTCTCACCCTGTTTAGCGAACCGAACAAGCGAAGCGTGCGTTTGCGCACATCACTGGGCGACGATATCAGCTTCAAATCCTTTTGGATTTCCACCGCCGAAGGCGACGAACGCTACGGCGGCGAAGACGCCCAGGGCAAGGCTTACGTGGACGAGCCCGAAGAATCTCCCCGCACCAGCCCGCCCGTTGGCGGAACCTAAACCCAAAAACAGACGAGCCCGGCTCTGGGCCGGGCCTGTCTGCTTTATTGGCGGTATTGGAAGTTGTCTGCGAGATTAACGAAGGAGGGAAAGGACTCCTTGCGGGGCTTGGTTTGCTTGAGCCAGCATCGCCAGGCCGCTTTGTTGAAGAATCTGGAACCGGGTGAAGGTGGTCATTTCGGCGGCCACGTCCACGTCTCGGATGCTCGATTCGGTTGCGCTCAGGTTCTCTCGTTGCACGCCGAGGCTGCGAACGTTGGATTCGAGCACGTTTCGGCTGAAGTTGCCGATGTTGCCCCGAGCAACCGAGATGTCCTCGATGGCCTTGTCGATGACTTGGAGGGCGTCTCGGGCGTCATTGGCATTCAACAGGCCGATGTTGCCGAGGTTCTTGTTGCTCACCACGCCCTTGCCAAGTTCACTGCTGGCGAAGTTGCCGAGCGAAAGGCTGGTTTGCTGGTCGGCGTTCGCCCCGATTTGGAACTGGGCCGCTCCGGCGGTGATGAACCCAAAGGAACTGGCAGAGGCGTTGGCATTGCCTGCTTCGGTGAGCGTGATGACGTTGCCATAGACGTCGCGGAGGTTGAGGCCGCTACCGTTCGAGAACGAGACCGTAACCGCTGCACCCGAGCCAGCGCCGTCGGGGTCTACCGTCACGTCGGCAATTGCGTCCACACCGGCGTCAATCACGGTGCCCGGCGATTCGAGCAAGATGCCATCCGAGTCAATGAAGTTCACGCTCTTGTCCGAACCGAATTCGTTGGTGGTCAGCACCACTTCGTTCGTCGGCGACCAAGAAGCCGAGACTCCCGTGGAACCCGAAAGCGCATTGACTCGGGAAACAACGTCCGCAATCGTATCGGCTGCACTCGTCGAGAACGTCGTGCCGTTGATCGTGAACGTACCCGCCCCGACCGTGGAAGTCGCAAAGCTAAAGGTATTGAACGTGGCCGTGGCGCCCGCCGTGGTGCCGCGCTCGGCCGGAGTAGTCACCTGAATCGTGATCGCCGAGTTCGCCGTGATCGCTTGGCCGTTGAACACGCCACTGAGGCTGATGTTCTTGACGTTTGCGCTACTGGTGCTCACCGCCACCGTTCCTGCGCTACCATCCAGCAGTTTTCGGGTGCCGAACGTGGTGGTTTGGGCAATCCGCGTGATCGAATTAATGATCGAAGACAGCTGATTTTGGTTCGCTTGGCGAGCCGTATCGCTGAGGGTGGCCGTGTTCGAACTGGCAATCGTCAGCGAACGGGCGTCGAGAAGAAGCTTGTTGGTTTCGTCCAGCGCGGCTTCGGCGGTCTTGGTGTAGTTGATCGCGTCTTGGTTGTTGCGCAGGGCTTGGTCAATACCGGAGATTTGCGCTCGGAGGGCCTCGGAGACAATGAGACCGGCAGGATCGTCGGCGGCCGAGTTAATGCGAAGGCCAGTCGAGAGGCGATTCATCGATTGACCGAACTCTTTGCCGGTCATGTTGAGAGAGCGAAGCGTGCCCATTGCGAGCGTGTTGGTGTTGATTCGATATGCAGACATGTTCGTTTTTCCTTCCGTGTAGACACGCTTGCTGGTCCATTCCGTGGACCCTCTTCCCGCAGGTCGAGGACGTGTCTTGGTAAGGAGGTTCCGCATACCGGGATTTCTTTAACCTGGTATTTTTACTAGTTATCTCAGTATTGTTACCAGGATTGCTATTTCCCCGCAATTTTGCCTTGATTTGAACCTGATCGGTCCGCAATTCGCCCGATGGGTTAAACTCAAAAACTATGCCATTGATCGGTCGAGTGGGGCGAAAACGGGCGCGGGCCCGCCTTGCGATGGCCGTCATTTATGGGCTCTTGGTGCTCGGCGCGCTCACCACCGTCTATCCATTTTTGCTGATGGCGAGCACCGGATTTAAGGGTGCCCTTGACCAAAACGACAACAAGCTCGTCCCGGAGTTCTGGCAAGACAACGCCATTCTTGAGCAGAAGTACATGCTGGACAAATACGCGGGCGACCAAAGCGTGATAGACGCGGTCGCCGCCAGCCCGGCCCCCGAAACCGCCAACCCCGCCGACTACGAAGCTTTCCTAAACAACTTGCCGCCCACTATGTGGCACGCGGCTTTCCGAACCGCACCTTCTCAGTCCACCGGGAAACTCGCCATGCGGTACCAGGCATGGCTCCGGACGCAGTTCCCGACCATTGACGCCCTCAACCTCGCCTATATCGATGAGAACGTCGCCTTCCAAAGCGTCGTACCGCCCACCGAATCGTTCGACCGCCCCAACTGGAAGCCCCGCGCGGGTCGCAAATGGGAAGACTGGCTGCGATTCAAAGCCACCCTGCCTGCCGAGTACCGGGTTCCGGTGCGAGCCGAGCGAATGTGGCAAACCTTTGTCAAGGCGTCGGTGCAGGGCAACTTTACCGCTGTCCCCTCGGAACTCAAGGGGGAGGCCACCTCATTTGACAACTTGCGGCTTCCCGCCGACGGACCGTGGCGGGTGAAATTTGATAAGGAATACCTTCCCGCCCAGTTTCGCAACGGGAACACGGTCGAGGAACTCTGGGCCGCCCGTGCGACCGGCCCGCTCCCGCTCGCCGCGTTTGACCAGTCGTTCGTAAACGAAAATCGGGGGTCCATTCGGCAAGAGCTCACCTGGCGCAACTACCGTTTCGTGCTGGATTACATCGCCATCAACGGCCGCGCGCTTTGGAACACGGCCCTTTTCTGCATCCTCAGCATCCTCACCCAACTCATCGTCAACCCGATTGCCGCGTACGTTTTAAGCCGTTACAAGCTGCCCACAACAGGCCAGATTTTGGTGTTCTTGCTGGCAACCATGGCGTTTCCGGCCGAGGTCGCCATGATTCCGAACTTCCTGCTGCTCAAGGAGATCGGGCTGCTAAACACGTTTGCCGCGCTTGTTTTGCCGGGCGCGGCGAGCGGCTACATGATTTTTCTGCTTAAAGGATTCTTTGACGCCCTGCCACAAGAGATTTTCGAATCGGGCCAGCTCGACGGCGCGCATGAATCGGTGATGATGTGGAAGCTCGCGTTTCCGCTGAGCCGTCCCGTACTCGGATATCTGGCGCTCCTCGCGTTTATGGGTGCCTACGGCGCGTTCATGTTTGCGTTCTTGGTCGTGCAAGACCGCAGCATGTGGACGCTCATGGTGTTCCTCTATCAACTGCAGAACACCGCCCCTCGCGCGGTGATGATGGCCGCGTTGACGCTGGCCGCAATTCCGACGATTGCCGTGTTCCTGGCGAGCCAACGGGTGATCATGCGCGGAATCGTGCTTCCGGGCGAGCGCTGAGTTGTTTTCCCGGCGCGGCCGGCCCATAGGCCAATCCCTCGGTCTTTCGCTTCGCGAAAGACCTCTGCCCCGTCCGCGCCAGACTAGGTGAGATGCTTCGTGAAACTAAATGCGGGGCATTTGGCGTCTTAGTAAGCAACGAGGAAAGACGCAAATAGAAGACTTCCAGCTTCCTCCTGATTAAGTAAGAGTGAGTACGCGACCGGACAGATTTATGAAAGGCAAATTTTGGGCAAGCTTTGGCCTACTGACCGTCGCCACCGTGATGGCCCTGCTCTACGTGCAGTTCTCCCAGGCTGTGAATAAGTTGCCAGAACATGCCACTGAGGAATATTTCACCAACAAAAGGGATGTGAACCTGCTTGCCATCGGTATCTACCTTTGCTTTTCGATCATAGTGGTGATCCTTGTGAAGACCTTTCGGCAGAAGCGCCAGGCTATCGAAAGTCAAAATCAGACCAGGCATCTGAGCCGTAGTGATAAGTAGGTGAACCGCATGAACACGCTTGCCAGATCATTCCGCTTGGCTTTTCTAGCCCTCACGGCAACCGGTTGCTCAAATCGTTCGCAATAACTGGGTATGCGATTACCTTTCGCGCTGTCTACGTGCTGCTTCGGGTGTTTGGAAAACTCCTAAGGAAGCCGAGAGCGTGGAGGCAAAAATAGCGCAGATAGGCAACTAAACGAAGGTCGCAACGCACTGGTCAAAAAATATGTTCAAGACTGAGTTCGAAAGGGTGGGAGTTTTAGGGCTAGCCGGAATGTTTGTCACCGGAACGCTGCTCACCGTGGCGATTTATTCAGTCCCTCAAGAGAGAGAAAACCACACCGACCTTAGCTTGAAGTTTTTTAATGAAAGCGGGAAATCAGCAAAAGTGAGAGTGAAAATCGGTGTATCTCCCAGAGGTAGGCCAGTGAACATATCGGTTTTTGTCCCCGCCGATCCGGCACCAAAGTTGGTTAGCTATCCGCGCTTCTGGGCAGGTTCGCACACTCTTCATATTCGAGTTTTTTCGAACGAGAACGGTCAAATTCTGGCGCGCGAGATTTCCGAGCCGGCTGGAAAGCTGACACTCACAGTTATTATTCCGAAAGATCCTGCAAAACGTAAACGAAAATTAAATTTCAATGCGACCACAGGCTCGCGCAGAGAACTTCACGAACGTTTCTAGTAGGCAGAACACGCGAAATCGACAAGGAAGTATATCGGGCAAATTGCTCAAGGTCGAACAATGCGCAGAGCGTAACAACGATGAGCAACCTATTTTTCGATCAGGAGCGAATGGGACCCTCCAAAATTACTCTATGATCCCCATTTGGCATCAGGTGCTTCTGCTGTTGGCCATGTGCGTTGTTTGGTATGTGGCCACCATGCCGATCTTTGCTCGATTGATTAGTGATCTTCAGTTTTTCTCACCGAAGTTAGAGTCGACCGAGATAGAGGCGCGATCTCGCTTCGCGAGAGCTACTGGGTTTGCCATGTGCGCCGCGATACCCTTTTACGAACGCTTGATCGAGCCATATAACTGGATAGCCGCTGCTGCCGCCGCCATCACTACTTATCTACTGACCCAAAAGATCTTTCGGGCGAAGCAGGCCTAACGGAATTCTCACCCGCCGGGCTGGGGACGCTGTTATTTGAAACTAAATGCGGTGCATTTGGCGTCTTAGTTTGCACGAGGAAAGGCCGGCAACAAGCCATGGCCGCATGGAGCGACCACCGTGAAACAGCAACCAGCCGACACCGTGCGTTCCGGCAACCAAGCCCGCAATTGGTGGCCGGTCGTGATTGTTCTCGCACTATCGTTGACAGGCTTTCTCCTCCGTGCCGGGTACTCGCTTCCGCCATTATTTGGAACTTGGCTGGCAAACTCGGCCATGCAACTCGTTGGCGAGGGCCAACCGACATACTTCGGAAGTGCCTACCTGGGTGCTTGGATGGGGGTTGCGTTTTTTGGCCTGGCCGCTTCGTTCTGGATTCGAAACTTTGAGGTGAACAGTGTCGGCCCCTCTTTACGGCCATACTTCATCCTTTCGAATTTTCTGTTGCCTTTGGTTGTCATGACGGCGATTCCACCGTTCGCATGGCCACTGAGTTCACTGGTCCCCCATTTCGTGGTTGCAGTGCTGTTTGTCGCAATCGCGTCTGTAACGTTTTTGGCCACGCTTTTATACCGTCGGGTCACGCAAACTGGTGAGGGTCTATATGACTCCTGCCGCGCGGTTGCGTGGGCGCTCCTCTCTTTCACAATTTTGGATTGGGCCAATCTGCTCCTGATCGGTGGCAGCTGAGGGTAGCGTTAAAGGACTTTACGCGTAAGCAAGGAGAACTAGGAGCCAGCGCAAATCCTAATCTGCACAGACAGGTTGTCACCCGGCCCTAAAAGCGAAGAGGCCCCCAAGTCCCTCTGCCCCGTCCGAGCCAGACTAGGTGAGATGCTTCGTGAAACTAAATGCGGTGCATTTGGCGTCTTAGTCTGCACGAGGTAAGACTCGCAAACAATGAACTACGTACAAGCCTATGGGATCAGTGCGATTTACATAGTAGTGATGTCGGTGTTAACCACACCGGCACGTATAAAGGAGTTTCACGCACTGAACAACAAGATGGACTTCTTCCAGATTCAAAAAATCCGTGGCAACACGGGACCGATGACCAATGAGGCGGCTTATGCGATGTACCGGCTTCACAAGGCGCGCGATGCTGGCTTTGCGCTGTTCGGCCCGATAGCTTTTGTCAATCCAACGGAAGAGAAGTGGTCGTTCGCAATAATCGGCTGCGCCGTAACCTTCCTTACTGTCTACGTTCTGCTGCGCCTATTCTTAAAAACTCCCGAAGAAACCGAGAGCGTGGAAGCTAGCTAAGCGCGGACACGGGAAATAGACGCCCGTTACACCCAACTCGGCGCGGACGGGGCAGAGGTCTTTTTCCGCACCGGGAAAAGACCGAGGGCAAGGCACTGGTCCGGCCGCGCCGGGCGCAACCCAGACCCCCCCCAACAGAAAGCAGTAGCCCCCGTCGAATTCGACGGGGGCTACTGCGTGCTTCTCAGCGAAAAGTTCTAGATTAGAACTTGATGCTGAGCTGCGAGGTCACGATGTGACCCTTGTAGTTACCTGCCGGTCCCACGCCCCAAGCAGCGCCGTTCTCGACGTCGCCGAATTGGTACATGAGGCTGAAGGTGCTGCCCTTGCTCATCAGGTAGTTAAACCCGACCGAAGTCCAGCGTTGGCGGATTTCGTTGGCGGAACCGCTGAAATCAACCTTCGTGTCTTCGTAGCCGAGAGCGACTTGCCAGTACTCGTTGAACGTGTAGGCAAGCTTCAGGGCGCCGCTGGTGACTTCCGAGTCGCTCGGAATTCCACCCATGGTGTCAATCGTTTCACCGAATTGACCATGAGCCATGAACTTCAGGCTGTCGGAGATGTTGAACCAGCCGTGCACGCCAAGAAGGGTGAGGTTGGTCGGGCTGTAGTTGGTGCCGAGTCGGCCCCAAGCACCCGGAGCGGTGTAGTTCGAGTCTACGCGTCGGTAGTTGGCATCGAGGCCCCACTTTTCGCGTGCATAACCCGCACCAACGAACCAATGCTCGTTGTCGTCGGTGATAATACCGGCGCCACCGTTCTTGAGGTTCGATTGACCGAAGCCAGCTCGGAGCTTGATGTCGCCGAGAACGTTGAGGTCAATTTGACCACCAAAGATCTCGATTCGATCCGCAGCACCAAGGGCAGCCACGTTGGCTTGGCCGACTTGCATGTAAGCAAGCGACACGTCGCCGACGCTACCAGCCTTCAGCTTGGCTTCTGCACCCACGACGCTTCGCAGGGAGCTCTCGCCCGCCGTGCTCAGGTAGGGTTGCAGTTCTACGCCGTTGCCCGAACGGATGTTGTTGGTGTTACCCGCAAACACGTTCAGCGACGAGGTTTCGCCAAAGTTCACCGCGAAGACGGCTCCGTCCATCAGCCAATCGCCGTTGTCCCAGCGCTCGTTCTTGAAGTACGGGGTCTTGTCCGATCGCTTGTAAAGGATCGGGTTAGCGGTTTGGTAGCCGATGCGACCGATGGTGGCCTTGAACGGCACGCCGAGGACGCTGTTGGAGATTTCTGCGCCAAAGTTTTGGACGTAGAAGTCGCCGCTACCGGTTCGGAACGGTTGGCCGCTGAAGAAGCCGCCTTGGTTGCCGAGGCCCGAGGTTGCGGTGCCGCCGGTGGTACCGATCAGGTTTCCGTAAACGAGGGTTGCCCACCACTTCGGAACGCCGTCGCCGCCGCCCGAGAGGTTGAGACCGAGCTCGTGGTAAACGTTGAGGCTGCGGGTGAGGCTAGCGTTGCCGCCAGTTTCATCCGTACCGTAGATGCGGCCATCCATGCCGAGCGATTGCATGTTGTCATCGCCGTCGCCACCGACCACGAAGACGTTTGCGTCGCCCGTGATGGAGATGGACGATGCAGCGTTGGTGTTACCGCTCATTCGCTTTTGGATGTCAGCGAGGGTCTTCTTCATCTCTTCGATGTCAACGCCTTGCGCGTTAAGTTCCTTTTGGAACTCATCGGCCATGCGCTTCATCGCAGCGACGTCGTCCGAAAGGCGATTCATGCCGCGAACTTGGTTCTCAAGTGCGGTGAGTCGGTCCATCAGACCTTGGTTGTTTCCGCCGCCGGTGTTGTTGCCAACCATGCCCTTGACTTCCGTAATTTGGTCAGCGAGACCGTCATACATCATCTTGAGGCGTTGGTAAGCAGCATTGATGGCAACCGCCATTTCGTAGCGGGTAGCGTCGCGCGGACCCTTGAACGTGCCGTCCGGGTAACCCACGAGAATTCCTTCTCGCTTCAGGTTCTCGATGGCTTCATAGGCCCAGTGATTTTCCGGAACATCCGGGAAGTTGTCTTGTGCCAATGCCGGAAGGGCAAACGCCGATCCGATCATCGTCAAAAGCGCAACAGCAAGTGTGCGATTCATTGTTATTACAGTTCTCCGTAATTGACCGCGGAACTTGATGGCGGGGAGGAACTGTCGCTGAACATCCGTGTTGCACACGCTTTGAAGGGGCGGTTCGCTGGCCTAAACGCAACTATCCTTGAGTTTCCTACGCTCGGGCTTCACGATGCCTATTCAATTGTTGTGCACATGGTGAACGCTACAGCGCATCCTACGCCTAAGCACCACGAGTTCCCGCACGCGTGTGCGAGTCCTAGTAAAGATTATAGCTCTCCCCGCACAAAAGTTGCGAGCGGACGCAAAATTCCTCAAAAAGTTCGCGTTTTTCCACAAAAAGCTTCGAACCTTTTGAGGCTTTAGCCCCACTCACTGCCGGATTAGGCTAAGAAGCTCTTGCGTTTTCTCGACCATCAGCGCGTTATCGCCGCGGGTTTCCACATTCAAACGGATCACCGGCTCGGTGTTGCTTCCCCGCAAATTGAACCGCCAGGTGTCGAATTCAATCGAAAGTCCGTCTACCCGTTCGATCTTTCCGCCAGGGTACGCCGCTTCGGCGCGGGCCAGCACTTCCGGCACGCTGGTCACAGTCGAATTCACTTCGCCCGAGCACGGATATTTGGCCACCATGCCGCCCACGAGTTCGCCCAAAGACTTGCCGCTCGTACTTACGAGCTGCGCAATCAGCAACAACGGAATCATGCCGCTGTCGCAATACCAGTGACCCTTAAAGTAATGGTGCGCGCTCATTTCACCGCCATAAGTAGCGTCTTCGGCCCGCATCTTTTCTTTGATGAATGCGTGACCGCTCTTGCACAGCACCGCGCGTCCGCCCAGCTCATTCACGATGTCGAGCGTGTTCCAGGTCAGGCGCGGATCATAAACAATCGTGTGGTCAGAGCTCTCGCTCAGCAGAGCCTGGGCGAGCAACCCAACAATGTAATAGCCCTCGATGAACTCTCCGTGCTCGTCAAAGAAAAAGCAGCGGTCATAGTCCCCGTCCCACGCCACGGCAAAGTCGTACGGGCCGGTCTCCTGCATCCGCTTAAGGGTGCCCACGCGGGCTTCTTCCAAAATCGGGTTCGGCACGCCATTCGGAAAGTTACCGTCCGGCTCATACAGCATTTCGTCCACCTTTAGCGGAAGGTGAGGAGTCAGTGCGCGCATCGCAAGTCCAGCCGCGCCGTTGCCCGGGTTCGCAAGAATCTTGAGCGGCTTCAGCTTGCTCACGTCTATCTGCTTCAGCAAGTGCTGAACAAAATCGGCATAAACATCTTGAGTTGGGGCATCAAAGCGCGGGGTTTCCGGAACGCCGCCCGCCTGCAACAGGTCGTAAGCGATGCGTTCAATGTCAAACAGGCCCGTGTCGCCGCTAATCGGTCGGCTCTCGGCCCGCACCATCTTCATGCCGTTGTACTCGGGTGGGTTGTGGCTGGCCGTAATCATGATGCCGCCGTCAAAGCCATAAAACGCGGTCGCGAAGTACACCATTTCGGTGCCAATCAAGCCGAGGTTGACCACTTCCACCCCTTCGTCATGAAGGCCCGCCGCCAGCGCGGCGCCGAGATCGGGACCGCTCAGCCGGATGTCATATCCAAAACAAACCTTCTTCGGCTTAATGGACTGTGCATAAGCACGTCCGACCGCGTATGCCACTTGGGGGTTAAGTTCCGTCGGAACAATGCCGCGAATGTCATACGCTTTGAAGCAAGGAAGAAGCTGGCCCATACCGGTCAAAGGGTACCCGGCTCGGTTACACTGGCGGGCATGTCTGCCCAACTCATCGGCGCCCACATGCCCACCGGAAAAGGCCTCGGTGACGCCCTCCGCCGGGGTAAAGCCATCGGGTGCACGGCGGTGCAGATTTTCACCAAAAGCCCCCAGCTTTGGCGGGCCAAAGCGATTACGGACGACATGGTTGCCGACTTCCGCGCCGCCCAAGCCGAAACCGGAATCACCGAGGTCATCGCTCACGATAGCTACCTCATTAACCTCTGCTCGTCGAACCCCGAGGTTGAATCCAAGAGCCGGGTCGGCCTCGCCGATGAACTCCGCCGATGCCACCAATACGGGGTCAAGTATCTCGTCAGCCATATCGGCGCGCTGACGGGCCGAGAAGAAGCCGAGGCCCTTTCACTGGCCGCGAACACCACCCGCGAAACTCTGGATGACACGCCTGATGACGTCATGCTTCTGGCCGAAACCACGGCCGGGCAAGGAAGCTGTCTTAACGCATCGTTCACACAGCTCGGTGCGTTCCTTCGGGCCGTAGATCGCCCGAACCGGCTCGGCGTCTGCCTCGATACTTGCCACGTGTTCGCCGCCGGTTATGACCTCCGCACCGCCGAAACCTATACCGCCACCTGGGAGGCCTTTGAGCGCGAAGTCGGGCTAGAACATCTCAAGGTAATCCACGTGAACGATTCCAAAATGCCGTTTGGCTCGCGCAAGGATCGCCACGCTCACCTGGGCCAAGGTGAGATTGGCGAGGTCGGGTTCCGGCTACTGGTCAAAGACCCGCGGTTCGCCCGTATCCCGCTCATTGTCGAGACGCCCGAAGCCGAAACCCACCACGCCGAAAACGTCGCCCGCCTCTGGGAATGGGCCCGCTAAAACGACTCGCGTAGCAGCGCGAGCTTTCGCGTCGCCTCGAACAGCCGCGTGGCTTCATCAAAGTCGAGCGTCTGGTCCGCGTCCGACTTGGCAAGTTCCGGCGTCGGGTGAATCTCCACGATCACGCCGTCCGCCCCGGCCGCTACGGCCGCACATGCGATGTTCGGCACAAACCGCCGAATTCCGATGCCGTGCGACGGGTCCGCCAGCACGGGCAAGTGCGTCTTCTCCTTCAAAATCGGAATCGCGTTGATATCGAACGTGTTGCGATAGGCGTTCTCATAGGTGCGAATGCCGCGCTCGCACAAGATGATCTGTTCGTTCCCGGCGCTGAACACATATTCCGCCGACTGCAGCAACTCGTCAATGGTGCCGCTCATGCCGCGCTTGATCATCACCGGCTTGCCCGCCTTGCCCAACTCGTGCAAAAGCGAGAAATTCTGCGAGTTTCGCGCCCCCACCTGGTAGATGTCTATCAGGTCGTGCATCGGCTCGATCTGCGACGGCTCCAGCACTTCCGTGATCACTTTCAGGCCGCGCGAGTGCGCAATTTCACTGAAGAAGGTCAAATACTCAATCCCGCCGCCTCGGAAGCTATACGGCGACGTACGCGGCTTGAACACCCCGCCCCGCATGATACGGACGTTGCTCGCCTTTAGGTGGTCCGCAATCGCCTCCACCTGCGCCTCGCTCTCGATGCTGCACGGACCCGCCGCCAGCGCCAGTTCACCCCCGCCAATAGTCACGCCGTCGCCAAGGTCAATGACCGTCGGTTGAACTTTCCACTTGCTGGAACTCAGTTGGTACGAATCGCGCACAAAGTGCACGTCTTTCACGCCCGGCAAATGGCCGATCAACCGGATGTCCAAATCCGCGCTGCCACCCACCGCAATCAAATAATCACATGAACGGGTTTGCACGAGCGAGAGCGTAAATTTGTACTCCCGGAACGCGGCTTCGATACGTTCTCGATCTGGTTGAGTCGCCGTCGGCGAAAGCTGAACAATCATTTCAAACCCTCCATAAATCCGGCCACGGTTCCTCCCTCGCCAATATGGGCAAGGAACGCCGAGCCCACTATCACGCCGTCGCAAAACGGCGCAAGTGCCTGCACATCGTTACCGTTGCGAATTCCGAACCCCACCATCACCGGGTTCTTGCTTACGCTTGCCTTAACCCGCCGCAAGTAATCGGCCACGGCTTCATGCGAACCCGCACTCGAACCCGTGATCGCAAGAGAGGACACCGCATAAAGGAACCCACTCGAAAGCTCATCAAGCTCTGCGATTCTCGTACCCGGCGTGTTCGGGGCAACCAAAAAGATCAGATCGAGGCCCGCCGCCTCGCACCGGGCACCAAGGGTTTCTCGCGCCTCTTCGGGCGGAAAATCGGGAAAGATAAACCCGTCTACCCCCGCCTCGCTCGCTTCCGTCACAAACCGTTCTAGCCCATATTGCAATACCGGGTTGATGTAGCCCATCAGTACAATCGGAACCGTGTCCGATTCCTCCCGAATCGCCCGCGCGACCTCGAACACTTGCCCTAACACGAACCCTTGCTCCAGCGCGACCTGGCTCGATCGCTGAATCACGGGTCCATCTGCAACCGGGTCCGAAAACGGCAGACCAAGTTCCAAAATATCCGCCCCGCACTGAACCAACTCGCGGCCGATGCGTTTCGAATCCGCCAATGTTGGGTACCCGGCCGTGAAGAAAATCGCCCGCTTCGGGCGCGAACCCGCGGCAAAGCATGCCGCCAGTCGACTCATCCGCCTAGCACCTCCATATAGGTACCGAGGTCTTTGTCTCCCCGGCCGGAGAGGTTCACGATGTGGGTTTCGCCTTCGGGCAGCGCGTGAGTCAGGGCGGCAAGCGCATGAGCCGATTCCAGCGCCGGAATGATTCCCTCCAGACGGCAAAGTTGCTGCGCCGCCTCAATCGCCTGCGCGTCGGTGATGCTTACATACTTCACTCGGCCCGTTGCCGCAAGATGAGCGTGTTGCGGTCCGATTCCTGGGTAATCAAGCCCCGCCGAAATGGAGTGCGCTTCCTGAACTTGACCGTCCTCGGTCTGCAAGAGCTGGGTTCGGCTTCCGTGCAAAACGCCCGGGGTTCCGAGCGTAATCGTGGCCGCCGTCTCATCCGTATCCACCCCGCGCCCAGCCGCCTCAACGCCAATCAGTTGCACAGAGGGCTGGTCCAAAAAGTGCGCGAACGCCCCAATCGCGTTGCTTCCGCCGCCAACACATGCAATCACCGAATCCGGGTTTTCCAACCCGAAATCGCTCTGTAGCTGCTCGCGCATCTCGCGGCTCGTCACGTTGTGGAAATGAGCCACCATCTCCGGGTACGGGTGCGGGCCCACTACGCTCCCGATGATGTAATGCGTGGTTTCCGCGCTCGTAATCCAGTCTCGAAGGGCTTCGTTTGTCGCGTCCTTCAGGGTGCGGCTCCCCGATGTCGCGGCGCGAACCTCTGCCCCCAACATCTTCATCCGCAGCACGTTGGGTGCCTGCCGGGCGATATCCCGTTCGCCCATATACACCACGCACGGTAATCCAAGCAATGCGCACACACTCGCGGTGGCGACTCCATGCTGACCCGCGCCCGTTTCCGCGATGATGCGCGTCTTTCCGAGATACTTCGCAAGCAGGCCCTGGCCAAGCGTGTTGTTGATCTTATGCGCCCCGGTATGGAGGAGATCTTCTCGTTTCAGCAGTACTCGCCGACCGATGACTTCACTCAGCCGCGCCGCATGGTAAAGCGGGGTTGGGCGGCCCGCATAGGATCGAAGCAACCGGTCGAATTCGGCCACAAACTCGGGCGAGTTCACAATTCGCGGGTACTCGGTTTTCAGTTCTTCCAGGTTTGGTCTCAGCATCTCGGGCACGAACGCGCCACCAAATTCGCCGAAATAGCCTCGGGCGTCCGCTTTCATCGCTTGGCCTCCGCCAAATACGCTTCGACCGCCCCGTGATTCTTCACTCCGACCACGCTCTCCAGCCGGGAGCAGGCATCCACTCCCGCCCAGCTTTTTGCAAGATTCATGGCTCTAAGTTCAACGATTCCTGCCGCGTCCAGGCCGCCTGCAATCAAAAAAGGTGTCTCCGGACCAAACCACTTCAGCGACGACCAATCAAATCGATGCCCAGTCCCGCCGCCTGGTGTATCCACCAGCAGGAAGTCGGCAATCCCGGCCCAGTCGCCCGCCTCACCCAAGTCGGCCGGGCTCAAAACCCGAATCAGCTTTGCCCCCGTTTTCGCCTTCACTTCTTCGCCAAACTCGGGAGTTTCTACACCGTGCAACTGCACGTATTCGGTGGAAAACCGCCCACGCTCAGCTTCAATTTGCTTAACGTCGGCGTTTCGGAACACGCCGACCGTCCGACTCGGGTCAACAAGCTCCTTCAAAAACTGGTCGGTCACATAACGCGGCGTTCCCGGAACAAAAATCATCCCCAATAGATCCGCGCCCGCTTCCCGCGCGTGCGAAAGGTCCCCCGCCGAAGTCAGCCCACAGACTTTTGCGATCACGCCGCCCCCAGTCGCCGAACATCACGGATAAACGCCCGCAGCGCCGCCGGAGGATCGCCCGTTCGCATGAACTGTTCGCCGATCAAAAATCCTTGGTATCCCGCCTCTTTTAGCCGTGCATAATCCGCCGCCCGGTGAATCCCGCTCTCCGCCACCCGCGCGCACTGCGCGGGCAACTTATCCACCAGCGCGACCGCCGTATCCAGGTCCACCGTCATGGTCTTCAGGTTTCTCGAGTTCACGCCAACGAGATCAATTCCCTCGCACAGGTGGCCAAGTTCGCTTTCTTCGTGAATCTCCAGCAGCACTTCCAACCCGAGCGACTTCGCGACCGCCGCCAAGCTCTCGGTTTCAGTTGGACTAAGCGCCGCCGCGATCAGCAAGATCGCGTCCGCCCCGTAGGCCCGGGCTTCTAGAATTTGATAGCGGTCCACCACAAAGTCTTTACGCAGAATCGGGCAGAAATTGCAGGTCCGTGCCTCTTTCAGGTCTTTCAGCGCGCCCCCAAAATACCGCTCGTCTGTGAGCACACTCAAGGCGCTCGCTCCTGCCTGCATGTAACCCACCGACAGCTTTTCAATCGTGATATTTGCGTCCAACACACCGGCCGACGGCGATTTCCGCTTGATCTCCGCGATGATGCCGTGCAAGTCGGGCCGCTCGATGTACTTGCGAAGCGACACGATCGGCGCGGAAAACGATGGTGACTGCTCTAGGAGCTTCTCCGGGAACAACTGCCGCCGTGAAGCCACCTCGGCCCGCTTTTGCTCTAAAATTTCGTCGAGAATGCTCATGGTGTTTAGGCGGCCCCCCGCATGCGCTCAATGAGCCGAAACACTTCTCCACTCCGTAGAGTTTCGATCATCTGCGAATGCGCTTCGGGCAGATCAGCCCCACTCCGGACGTTCAGCGCAAGCGCCGCGTTCGCGGCAACTACCGAATTCTGGGCCGCCGTTCCCTCGCCCCGGGCAATACGCACAAAGATGTCCGCCGCCTCGGCTTCGTTCGCGCCGCCGCTTAGGTCGTGTTCACCCACCGCAACCGCCCCGAAAGATTCGGGCGTCAGCGTTGCCCGTCCGCGCGAAGATTGCATCACCGCCGGCCCGAGCATCGAAACTTCGTCGTGCCCACTCAGCGCATAAACAATCGAAAACTGCTTGTTCGCCCCGGCTAAGGTCTCCGCGAACGTGCGAACCAGTTCCATCGAACTCACACCTGTCACCACAAACTGCGGGTTGGCCGGGTTACAAAGCGGACCCAGCGAATTGAAAATCGTTCGGAAACCTAACGCCTTACGAATGTCCTTCAGCCGACCAAGCGCCGGATGGAAGTACGGCGCGTGGACAAAGGCGATTCCGTGTTGATCAAACTGCGTTCTGACCTCGTCCGGGGTTTTCCCAAGCGGAATCCCGAGGTTTGTGAGCACATTGCTGGACCCGCTGTGCGAAGTAGACGCCACGTTCCCATGCTTCACCACCGGAACCCCGCTTGCTGCCGCCGTCAGCGCGGCCAACGTGGAGATGTTGAACGTGTTCTTGCCGTCCCCACCCGTGCCGCACATATCCACAAAATCGTCGCGGTCAATGGCTATCGGCACCGCCCGGCTCATCAATTCGCGGCTAAACCCGGCCAAGTGCGACGGCGTCACCGGCCGCGCGGCGAGAATTCCCAGCGCCCCCGCGATTTCCAAATCCGACCGGCCCGGCTCCAAAATCTCCGCCAACAACGCCTGAGCCTTATCCGGACTCTCGAACTCGCCTTGCAGCAACCGCTGCCCAAGGCTGAGACTCACGCCCGCACCTCGGCAAAAAAGTTGGCAATCATCCGCTCGCCGTGCTCAGTCATCACCGATTCTGGGTGGAACTGAACCCCATACACCTGCCGCGTGCGCACTTCGAGGGCCATCACCGAGTGGTTATTGTCGGTCGCACTCACGTGAACCTCCCCCGGCAAGGTGCCAGGATCCACCACCCAACTGTGATACCGGCCTACTAAAATCTGCTCCGGCAAACCGGCGAACAACGCCGAGTTCGGGTCGCAACTCACCGTCTCCTGCTTTCCGTGATACACCCGCTCGAGGTTCACCAGGGTGCCGCCCAAGATTTCGCCGAGGCATTGGTGGCCAAGGCAAACGCCCAGTATCGGGCGCATGCCGATCAGGCTCCGCACGATCTCGGGCATGCGGCCCGCTTCTCTTGGAATTCCTGGCCCCGGCGACAGCACAAGCGCATCGTAGGTTCGGGCCTCGTCGGGACCGATCTGGTCGTTTCGGATCACGGTAGGTCGCTCACCCAGCACCTGCTCCATCAAGTGGGCCAGGTTAAACGTAAACGAATCGTAGTTATCGAGCAGCAACACGCGGGGCATCTACTGCACCTCCGTGGCCACGCGGAGCGCGGCGCGCAAGGCGCGAAGCTTGTTGTCAATCTCGTCGCGTTCGCTCTCGGGGTCCGATTCATCCACCACGCCCCCTCCAGCCTGATAGTGGAGTCGGTCGCCGAGGCTGAGGAACGTGCGAATCGAGATGGCGTGAACCGTGTTGTTCTCGAACCCGAAGAACCCGACCGAGCCCGCAAAAAACTGCCGCGCGACCGGCTCATGTTCGTGAATCAGCGTCAGCGCCCGATGTTTCGGTGCCCCGCTTACGGTACCCATGGGGAACGTGTCGCAAAACACATCCACGGGCGTGACCCCTTCGCGAAGCACGCCCACGACCTTGCTCACCAGGTGAATCACGTGCGAGTAGAACTGGACTTCCTGAAGCCGCTCGACCCGCACCGGGAAGCAGCTCTTGCTGAGGTCGTTGCGGGCGAGGTCCACCAACATGCGGTGCTCGGAAGTCTCCTTGGGGTCTTGGCCCAGCCGAACCGCTGCTTGTGCGTCGCTCGCGTCATCTCCCGTGCGCCGGAACGTGCCCGCGATGGGGTGAACGCTCGCGGTTCCGCCGTGCACCAGCACCTGCGCCTCGGGCGAACTCCCCAACAGCCGGAAGGTGCCGAAATCCAGATAGAACAGATACGGCGACGGATTGATGGTCCGGAGCGCGCGATAAAGGTTGAAATCATCTCCCGAGAACCCGTGGCTGAACCGCCGCGACGGGACGATCTGGAAGATGTCCCCCCGGTGAATGTGTTGCTTCAATCGCTTGACCGAATCCAGATAGTCCGCTTCGGAGGTCTCGGCGTGCTCGTCGCCGTCCAGCCGGAATGGGAATGTTGGCGCGTTGCCCGCAAAGACGATGCGCAGAAAATCCTCGGCGGACATGCCGGGTTCTGCGCCCTCCAGCATGTTGTGAATAAGGGTGAGTTGATCGTTCTCGTGGTTGAACACGAGCACGAACCGGTAAAGGGCGTAGCGCAGTTCCGGAATCTCGGCGAGCTCGGGTTTGGGCTGAAGGTCGAACGTGTCCATGTATTGGATCGTTTCGAAGCCCGTGAAGCCAAAAATGCCGTTGTGGGGCGAGGGCTGGCTGAGTTGGAAGCGCGCCACGAACGCGTTAAGGGTCTCGGCGAGGCTGTGGACCTGATCGCCGGTCCGGGTGGTTCCGCCTCGCACTTCGAGCACATCAAGCGGGTCCACCGCCAGGATGGAGGTCGAATTGGAATCCGAATGTTGGTCGGAGGTCTCGAAGAGGAGGTACTCGGAAAACTGGTTCCGAACCCGCAACGCGGCCAAAATCGGCGAGACCATGTCGGCCAGATGGGTCGAAATTTGGACGGTCACGTTTTGGGCGGACATGGCGGCGGCGGAGGTTCCAGTTTAGCAGGCGGGGGCGTAGCTAAATGGTCGGACGCCCGCGCCCGAGTTTAGAGTCCCGGCGCGGACGGCCCAGTGCCTCGCCCTCAGCCTTTTTCCGTATGGAAAAAGGCCTCTGCCCCGACCGCAACGGGTTGGGGGGTTGGCCCGTGAAACTAAATGCGGCGCATTTGGCGTCTTACACTAAGTGCTCACGGTGAGAAAATTCTGGATGATTCTTTGTATGGGGGCAGTTGCTCTCAGCGGGTGCACTGGAACTGCCGAGTCTCCGACTGCAGTCCCCACAGGGTGCATTACGCATAGAGACCCACTCTACTGTCTGTTGCCTTCGAAAGACCAATTTGACCGCCAAAAAAGTTTGGGATATACACACCCTTATGTAATTGTTCCGGACCAACATAATATAGGGATAATTCCAAAGGGGAAGCAACTCGGGATGACATTCTATGTGACTCCTGAAATGCCCTATGAGGTTCGACTATGCTCGGTAGGTTTCGCATCCTTCGAAGGAAACACCCCCCCTCCTGGAAAATCCCATGTGTATGCAATTGTCACTTTGCAGTATGGTCAAAATTTAGAACTAGACTTTGGCTGGTTGACTGTGTCAGGGCAACAGCGGGCGGTCATTTACCACAACCTTTTTACTTCGAGTTCTACTGAAAAAGTCGTTAAAGCAAACGACGTTTCAATAAGAGTTAGTTTGCAACGGCCAAACGATGAAACTAATGAGTGGAAACTGTCAATCACTTGCATATAATTTTCAAATCCTCAGTGAAGACGAAGATGCACGCGGTTGCAACTTGTCAAAGATTGACCTCGAAAGACTACATTTCTAAGGGCTTTTCAATCTCAATGTGTCTAGGTTTTGTTGGCCTATCCATCCGATGACGAATGTCGGACAAACAACAATGCGGTTAGTTCTTGATACATTTGAGCAAAGACAGGTAAAGCGCTTCGCAGTGGCGATTGCAGTTGCGGCTCTGGCTTTCGGGTCTTATAAGTACGCAGTTTACACTGTATACAGTCAACTTCAATACAAGTATATTGTCTTTGATAAGGAAGTTAAGTCGGTCAATTTGGAAATTGAGGGAGTCAACTATAGCGGTCCACCTCCTGAAGAACCGATTATTCTGGAAAGTGCTGGCGAAATTTTTACGCTCTGCTTTGCCGCTGCGGATGGCATTCCTAAGAGCATTACTTTTAAGACTCAGTTCACGGTGGAGGAATCCACTCCCACTATGTTCATATCCCCGTCGCTGGTGCAGTACCAAGGAATAGAAGTTCTTTCCACTTCACCAGGTCTTCGCGCAAGGCGGTACTGAACACTGGAAACATCTTGAGAGAATAATTGCTCTACGTAAAACTTCAGATTTTGATTGACCTTTCTTCGGAAAGCGCATATGCAGTCGTTGAGGATAAAGTTATATGATGGACGACCACCTGCAAAACCTACATTCGGATAATCCATCGGATCGGTTCCGCGCGTTCAGAGGGCTCATGGACGACTATGACCCTCACGTGGGAAGCGAACTAGTTTCTGCCTTGATTCGCGAAAAGGCACCGGGAGTCTGGTGGCTTGCTTCCTTATGTGTTCTGCCTATTTGGCTGCCCGTGTTCGACCGCGAACTCACGCAACATCCTGAGTGGCCATTTTCCGGCAGTCAGACTTTGCGGCTTCTAGATTTGGCAAAAAGACACCCACTGCATTCTGCGGCTCCGCATGCAGACAGTTGGTTACAGGGTACGGACTGGGCTTTCCGTTTTGCCGCGTTTCGGTGGTATAAGGTCGGAGGCATCATGCAACAAGCCCACGATGCAGCTGTCTTTTTGTTGGAAACATTAGATTCATTTGCTGTAAACCAAAGAGAGCTTGATGAATGCAGCTGGATGGACGACTTCGCAGATCCCGTTGCCCGCAGGCAAGAACTACTTCAATACCTTGATGATTATATGTGATTGTGTAAATCGGCAATGTTGCTTTAGGTGGGCCAGAGCATATTGTGGAAATGGGTTAAAGGCAGTTCTGAGGAGATAAGATTTACGGTGAATTCATCTTTATGCGCCAGCGTATTTAACAGGTACATGGAAAGAATCTCGATGAAGAAGTGATTGGGTTTGTCATTTGAACTCTCGAGCACCGAACTGTGGGCGGAGACTTCTTAGGGAACAGAAACACCTTTAGAACGGGAAAACGGACACCTCACTAGAGTCTTTTTGATCGCTTCTAGTCAAAGCCATAGACGACCTACGGCTTGCCGCGACGGGGGCAGAGGCCGGTTCCGGGCACGGAACCGGCCGAGGGAAGGGGGCCTTGGGCCGGCGCGGCAAGAAAAACCCTGTCCTACTTTATCAGCATGCCCTTGGTCGAAACGTACGTCTGCCCGAACATGTCCGTCGTCCGCACCGAAACCGGAATCAAGCCCCGCTCGGCCGTGCGAGGTATGGGCGCCGCCCAAATGTGGTGCGATTTCATTGGCGCAGGAAGCGGCCGATACGGTCGCGCCAGCGTCTTATCCGCTTCCGCCATTGCCACATACGCCGGGTCCTCAATGCTCGTGTGCGTCATCGTCTGCCACGCCCCCGTCTGGCCAATCTTAAATTCAACCTTCGACTTCGCAGTACCGCCGAAAACGTTCACCAAGAGCTGCGTTCCGGCCACCGAGCCCGCCTCTATCTCCGCCGGAGAGTGAATCTCCATCTGGTAGCTGGTTTGCCGCCGGGCCGCGCGATATTCGATGCCGTATTGCGTGCCGTCAAAGGTAAAAATCGAATAGCCGTTAGGCGCCCCATCTCGCATCGTCGTGTGCGGAATCCCGAGCTCGTCTGGCGCGCCCTGCCACCAACTTCCGCATGTGGTCACATTCACCACGTGATGATGCTCTTTGCCCGGCTTCACTCCGTCCTTCTCGTCAAAGAACACGTGTTGCTGAAAGTGCTGGTGCGCACTCACGCTCATGGCATACGGCCGGTCGCCGATCAAGTCAAAAAACGCCTCACGGTCCGCGGTGCCGTACAGCGGAATATGCATCATGAACACGGTCAGTCGGCCCTTGGGAGTCATCCGGAGGTCTTCTTTCAGCCACGCTAGTTGTTTCGCCCCAAACTCGCCCGTGTAACCCGCCTTATCGCCTTCGCGCTGCCATTTCACGTTGTCCATCACCACAAAATGGACCGGCCCCCATTCGAAGCTGTAATAGTTCGGGCCATAGAAACGCTCGAACGTCTCATCGCTATGTTCGTCGGTTTTTGCGTCGCTGTTGATGTCGTGGTTGCCCAGCACGTTGAACCACGGAAGGTCCAGCAATGCAATCGTCTTGTTTAGCGCGGGCATCACGCGCAGGTCATCAAACACGATGTCGCCGAGGGTCACGCCGAACTGCGAATTCTCGTGGTTGCCGATCAGAGGCTCGACGATGTCGCGCCGGATGTAGTCCACTTCGCGCAGGTCGCGCGGCTGAGTATCCCCAAAGAACAGCGCCTTGAATTTGTTCGGCTCTTTGCTCGGCGTCAGCGGAAAGTTCACGTACGCCGGAAGTTCGCCCGTCGGGTTCACGCCCGGGTAGTTCGACTTGGGCGATCCCGCCGGTTTGTGGCTATAGAAAAAGCGGGGTAGATTGTCCTCGTTCACCGGCGACCGGTAGCCGCGCGGCTTCGTGATGAAGTACACCGTATCGTTGTCGGCCTCCAGCGGTAACTCCCAATAACCCTCGCGGTTGGTGACCGTGACGAGGGTTTGGTCGCTGACCCGAACACCCGAGATTCCGCGCTCGCCCGGGTCGCGGCGGCCGTTCTTGTTCGTGTCCTCAAACACATAGCCCTTGGCCATTTTCGGCGCGGTGCCCTGGGTGCCGGCCACCCACGCGGTTCCGGCGGCGGTCACGGCCAACAAAGCAAGAATCGGAATCGTGCGTTCCATCATGATTCTCATTACACCCAAAACCGAGGTTCTCGGGCGCGGCTTCGGCCCAGTCGCGATCAAATACCGTAGAATGTTAACCAAAGAAGACTATGGCTGGTGCTCCTCGAAAAGTAATCGTAGTTGGTGGCGGTCTCGCCGGACTGATGACGACCCTGAAACTCGCTGAATCGGGCGTAAAGGTCCAGCTTTTCAGCGTGGTTCCGGTGAAGCGGTCGCACAGCGTTTGCGCCCAGGGCGGAATTAATGGCGCGGTCAACCTGCGCGGCGAAGGCGATTCGCCCTACCTCCACTTCGAAGACACCATTACGGGCGGCGACTTTCTCAACCACCAGCCGCCGGTCATGTATATGGCAGAGCGAGCCCCTGCGATCATCTTTTTGCTCGACCGCATGGGCGTGCCGTTCAACCGCACCAATGAAGGTCTCTTGAGCTTCCGCCGTTTCGGCGGCACGCTGAAACACCGCACGGCCCACGCCGGTGCCACCACGGGCCAGCAACTTCTGTACGCCCTAGATGAGCAGGTGCGCCGCTTCGAAACCTCGGGCATGGTGGAAAAGTTCGAAAACCACGAATTCCTTGATATCGTGAAGGACGCCGACGGCAACTGCCGCGGCGTGGTCGCGCAAGACCTCCGCTCGATGGATGTGACCGCGTACGCCGCCGATGCCGTGGTGATGGCGACCGGTGGAAATGGTGTCATCTTTGGGCGCACGACGAACTCGGTCATCAACACCGGCTCGCCGGTGAGCATCTGCTATCAGGCAGGCGCGACCTACGGCAACCCCGAAATGGTGCAGATTCACCCTACCGCGATTCCGGGCGAAGACAAGTGCCGCCTGATGAGCGAATCGGTGCGGGGAGAAGGCGGACGATTGTGGACCCCGCGCAACCCGAACGACACGCGGCCGCCGCTGCAGATTCCCGAATCCGACCGCTGGTACTTCTGCGAAGAACTCGACCCGGTGTATGGCAACCTGCTCAGCCGCGACCTCGTGAGCTTCATCATTTACTGCGTCTGCCGAATCGGGAAGGGCATTGACGCGCGCCAACAGGTCTATCTCGATATCACGCACCTTTGGGATGGCCGCGGCGGACCGTGGAGCCGAGACACGATCAACGACAAACTCGAAGGCGTCCTCGAAATCTACGAAAAGTTCATGCGGGTGGACCCCATCAACAACCCGATGAAGATCTACCCGGCCCAACACTACACCATGGGTGGCCTCTGGGTGGATTACGAAAAGGGAGTGGATTCCACGCTGGACCTTAACAGCCCGCGCAACCAAATGACCAACATTCCGGGGCTTTATGCGGCGGGCGAGTGCGATTATCAATACCACGGCGCGAACCGTCTCGGGGCAAACGCACTCCTCAGCTGCCTTACGGGAGGGGAACTTACGGCCAAGGGCGTTTCGGCGTATCTGAACTCGCTTCCGGCCGAAACGGGTTCGGTGGAGAGCCAACTTCGCGACGCCGAGTCCAAGAACAAGAGCGCGTACGTGGCGCTGACCAAATCGAACGGCTCGGAGAACCCGTACCAGGTTCACGCGGCCCTGGCCGACTGCATGTGGAACAACTGCGGCATCTGGCGCACGCAAAAGGACCTGCTTTCCGCCCGGGAACAGCTTAAGGAAATTGGCGAGCGCGCCCGGCAATGCAATTTGATTGATAGCAGCGAGTGGCTGAACCAAGCGGTTCCGTTCACGCGGCAACTGGGTCACATGATCGAGATGTCGAAGGCGATTGTGGCGGGAGCAATCGAGCGGCAAGAGAGCCGCGGTGCCCACTTTAAGATGGACACGCCCGAGCGCGATGATGAGAACTGGCTGGTCACGACCAAGGCAACGTGGACCCCGAATGGCCCGACGCTTGACTTCAGCGAACGAGTGGAGTGTAACTACGAGAAGCCGCGCGCCCGCAAGTACCGCATCAACCAAATCAAGGTGGTGAAGGAAGTCATGGGCGAATCGTATCTTTCGGAATCCGCGCCGTAAGTTTGCGTTGTTCCCGGCGCGGCCGGCCCAGTGCCTCGCCCTCGGTCTTTTTCCGTACGGAAAAGACCTCTGCCCCGTCCGCGCCGGGATGTGGTTTGACTGCACAGAACTGACGGAAATTTGCATTATTTGCCGTTTTGCAAAAAAGACTTGGTTTTTCTGGCGGTTTTTGTTATAGTAAGAGTAATCATGAAACGAAGCAAAGTTTCGTTATCCGGCATCAGCCGATTCGTCGGTCTCGCCGTCGTTCTCTCCGGGGGGGGGGGGTAGCCCAAGCTGACCCAACTCTGCCCAACGGACTCCGCCGTGGGGTTAATATTCCGTACGTTTACGGCAACATGACACACCGGTTCGAGATCAGCACGGCGGCCGGGCTCAGTGCCCACACCGAAGCGCGGATGAGCGAAATGCTCCGGAACGACGAGGACTTCCAAGACTTTAAGCAGATTGCCGAAGACGGCTTCGGACATATCCGCATTCCGATGGACCCGGTCGCAATGGGTTTGTATGAGAATGCTCTTTTTCCCGACCTGGTCCCGAGCGACGCGCCAATTTTCCGCGCCTTGTACCAAGACATTCTTGATGCGCAGGATGCAGGACTCATGGTAGTTCTCGATTTCCACCCCGTGATTGTGTCGCAGCAGCACTGGCAACTCAAGGTTGGCACCCCTATCCCGCAAGGCAAGGAGTACACGGGTCGCTATCTGTATCACTATTTGGACGGAGTCGGCAGCCCTAACCATCCGCTTGCAAGGGTCTGGCAGTCGTTCACCACAGGATTAGATGCGTACTTCGCAAGCCAGGGAAAGCCAGCACCCACTAATACCGTGGTGATGGAAATTTTGAATGAGCCATTTGAGACAATTGCTCCGAGAAACAGCGAATTTGCTTTGAGTCTGTATCTGCCACCACACTTGTTGGCATTGGATCCGCGAGAGGATCCTCCACCCACTGTACCAACACATATCGGTTGGAGGGTCACGCAAATACGAGAATTTCGTAATATTATGAAGCACGGCGCGCTAGCAGTACGCTCCGTAAATCCAAACTACCGCGTTATTGTCAGTCAGCACGTGCAACTTCCGTACGGTCCGGATCATCCCGAAACAAACGCGGCCACCACGGCACCGTATACTACCAGTGAGTTCCCGGATCATTCAAAGCTGATTTACGCATGGCATCTTTACGAACCGATGAAGTTCACTCATCCGTCATTGCCATACACTACGTACAATTTTGAGCGAGATTTTACCGGAACCGTGCCCGGCACGATTTACTTCTGTTATGCGCTCAACCAAGTAACGCCAACTCCGGCGATCATCGCAAACAATGTGATACACGCCTGGACTGAAAATCATAAGGATGTAATTGGTTACTATCCGCAGATGATGTTCACTGAATTCGGAGCTGAACATACGCTTGGTGGCCTCTACGATTCGTCAAATAATGACGATCCTTCCCCCCAAGCTGACCCATTATTCCAGCGCCCGCTGCAGAGGATTCAGTGGTATTACGACACGCGGACGTATATTGAGGGAAAGATCGAGAATTCAGGTTGGTCTGCTTATGAATACTTAGGAGGCATGGCCCTCTACCGGGGATTCCCGGGTCAACCGGCCCTCATGTATCATCCGAACAACTATAATTTGCATGGTTACCGGGGCATTTTGAAGCCCAACATCAAGCAGGCCCTCTTCGGAGTCACACGGCCCACGCAGGCGGACTGAAGCGATGAAAGTGAAATTCTTAAATATCCTTCTTTTCGCCCTCCCAGTCGCTGTAGGAGCAGAAATGCCTCAATATCGTGCCACGCAGTTTACGCTTCCGTGGGACGCAACCGTTGGCAGAGGTAATAGCCGAGGGGACATCGTCTATAACCGTTCTTTCGAAGGTAGACAGCGCACATTTGTGCGCACACTTGACGGGAGTACAACTATGTTGCCATTGCTTCCGGGAGCCTTGGCTACGGCTGGCGTAGCGCTCAACGACCAAGGAGCAGTTGCAGTGGCGGGATTTCTTGTTGGAGATGCTTCCCGCGTATACACTTGGTCCGGATCAGCTGGATACGTCCAGATGCCGGAGCAACCCGGTCCAATTGACTCTAATCAGGAGCCGACTGACATTACAAACAATGGTGTCGTTTCTTGGAGCACTTCTGGATTCCTTGGAGCGGGCAATGCACGCGGCCTTTGGAATACCATAACGGATGAAGTTCGACACATGCCGGACACCGCGGGAGGCCATACCGTAATTAGAGACTTGTCAGAGGGAGGTTATGCGGTAGGCGATAGTTCATGGTCACGGTTTGGTGCTTTATATCGCCCAGACGGCACATCTGTACAGTTGCGGTCCTCAGCCGCTTATTTTAGCTCGTTTAGTATGAACGGAGGAGGCGCACGAGTAAGCAATAATGGAACGGCAGTGAGTCGAGCAAGTGTTTCGGTGAACGGTGTCACGACTTCTGCAACGTATATATGGGATGGTAACGGACAAGTAATCGAGGAAAGAATAAACCCAGGTTTTGCCTACACGGGAATTTCGGGAGACAGTCTCATTGCGGGTGTTGCCGGAACACCGAATGGAGGTAGTCCCTTCTTATATCAAATAGGGGAGACCCGGGTTCCATTGGAGAGCCGCATTTTGGAGCGAAACTTTACCGGAGAACTATTCGGAACACCCACAGCAATACTAGATAATCACGCGGTTCTCATTTCCCAGGGCGGTGGCGGGGTTGGCATTCCAAGGTCCTACGTTTTCCTCACACCCGTGCCGGAACCCGGTACGGTACTCGCGCTGGGTGCGGGGCTCGCCGCTTTGCTCCGGTGCAGGCGGGCCAGCTAAACCCCAGCCCAGTGCCTCGCCGGGGAAAAGTAAACTCCACCCACAACCATGCCCGCGCCCACCCTTCTCCGCGTGAAAGGAGACCTGCTTAGCCAGCCCGTAGACGCGATCGTGAACCCGTGGAACCAGAACCTCATCCCCCACTGGCTGCTTGTCACGCAGGGTCTTTCTGGGGCGATTAAGCGCCGCACGGGCCGCGCGCCCTTTGATGCGCTCCGATGGGGCGGCCGGATGCGCCTCGGCGAGGCCCGGCTGACCGATGCCCCGAACCTCCCGTTCCGCGGCCTGATCCATGTCGCCGGCATCAACCATTTGTGGCGGTCCAGCGAGTTCTCCGTGCGAGAAAGTGCCCGCAACGCCCTCCGTCTCGCCGAACAAGAGGGCTTTGAATCCGTCGCGTTCCCGGCCATCGGGGCGGGTAGCAGCTTAACAATTGGTCATCGAGAATTTCCCCTGTGGGGCGTCACAACCCAAGGGTCGCTCGCCTTCATCGAAGACGAAGCGCGGAAGTCGAGCTTCCCGGGCCGGGTGATTCTCGTTGAATACGCAAAATCCTAGTGCCGAAACACAAAGACGGGCGGCTGGAAACCAGCCGCCCGTCATCTCAAACGCCTAACGGAAGGAATCAGCCTTCCATTTCTTTCAAGGCAGGCTCAAGCTCTTCGTTCGGGCCGAGCGCCGTGCGAATCTGGCGAGCCATCTCGGCAGCTTCGTCCCCGTGGCCTGCTCGCTTGGCGGAAAGGCCAAACTGAACCGCAATACCGAGCGAACCCTGAATGTTCGCCATCGCGTAGCGCATAGCGTTATACGCCTCTTCAAACCGTTCTTGTGCCATCAGCGAGTTGCCGAGTTCGATAAAGCCCGCTTCGTGGCCCGGGAACAATTGCACCAGCCGGTTCGCGGCGTCTTCCGCTTCGCGGTGGTCGCCCGAGCGGTTCAGTGCGGCGGCGTAGAGTGCCCACATCTTCCAGTAGTCGGCCAGCCAGTTTCGCATCGGGCGCAGAATCTTCACCGCGCCATCAAAGTCGTCGGCGTTCATTTTCTCTTGCGCCGACGCCACGGATTCAACGCGCTTCGGCTGCTCAAGCTCTACCAACCACGCCAGCGTTTGGGCGCGGGTGTTGGGGTCCGGGTTTGCGCCAAGCACGTCGCGCAGCACCTTCGCCACTTCAAATTGACGGCCGCCGTTTTGCAGCGTCTGAGCATATTCGAGAAGCAGCTGAATGTCGGTCGGGGCCACATCGAGGCAGTCTTCGTAGAGGTCCATCGCGCGGTCCCACTCTTGCACGCTGGCCAGCGCCGGGGCGTAGGCACGCTTCACAATCGTCGGGTCCTCGGCTTTTTCCAGGCCTTCGTCGAACGTGCGAAGGGCCTCGGCCGAGTTACCTGCCGCCATCTGGGATGCACCGTAATTCGCCCACGCGTGAGAGTTCTTCTCGTTCTTGTCAATGATCGCGCGCCACAGCGGCGGAACCTCGTGTGCCCGCTCGCTTTGCACCAGCACGTTCGCCAAAAAGCCCGTGCTCGGCTTGTCGTCCGGCTCAAGTTCCATGGCCTTGCGGAAGCTTTGCTCGGCGTTTGCGGGCAGGTTCATCTGGCCTTGTACGATGCCCATTCGGGTGTAAAGGGCGGGCTCGTTCGGGTCGAGCTTCATCGCGGCTTCATACGCGGCAAGGGCCTTGTTGAGATCCCCGACCGCTTGGTACAGTTCTCCGAGCACGATCTGCGCGCGGGCATCTTCTGGCTCGGCTTCAATTGCCTTGTTCAGGGCCGCTTCGATGGCTTCGGCGCTACCAATGCGGAACTGAGCACACGCCCGGCTGAGCTGCAGCAGAGTCGCGTACGGTGCTTCCCAGTCGCGGTCGGCCAGGACGGATTCTTGCAGCGCGTCGTAGGCGAACTGCGGGGCGAACTCGTTTACAACCGCGCCCTGAGTCTTTTCGATGTACTGGAGGGCGTCATAGCCTTCCAAAAACTTGATGAATGCCACCGAGTTCTCGGTACCGAAGAGGTCGAGGTCCGACGAGGTTTCGGCGGGAAGCGTTCCGCCTGCTTTGGCGGCGAGGCTCGTCACAACGGCGCGCATCGGCGTCAATGCGTTCTCTGCCGTAAACGTGTACGTTTCGGTGCTAACGGGTGCCTCTGTGCCGCGGTCGAACAGTCGCACGGTCAGCTCAAAGCCGCCGTCTTTCTCCAGCAAAAGGCCGTCCATTGCCGCGTCGGCGTCGGTTTGCCCGAAGAGTTGCGAAACCATCTCGGATTCGTTAAGCCCTTCGCTCGGGTTTACGTTCGCAAACCGAGGCGGATTTTGCTCATCAATTCGCAACAAATAGTTGACAGAGTGGACTTCGGTGCCCGTTCGCGCGCGCACGATTTCCGCCGCAAAATTGGCGAACTGACGCGCAAGCGTCGGGCGCGTATTCGGTCCGGCATTAAACGGCAGAACAGCAATGCTCATAAGCTTTGAGTTTACCTGCCGAGCTTCGGGCTGTCGCGGAGGCTTGGACTACTTGAGGAAATCAATCACGACTTTGCCCGCCGTGCCCGCCTTGAGAATTTCGAAGCCGTGCTCGGCATCGGCATAGTTCACGCGGTCGGTCACCACGGGCGAAACATCCAAGCCTTTCTCTTCGATCAGCCACTTCATGGTGTCCCAGGTTTCCCAGAGGCGTCGGCCGACGATTCCTTGCACCTGCAGCCCTTTCATCACGAGGGTGTTCATCGGAACGGGTTCGGTTTCATCCGGATATAGACCCAGAAGGCTCACCCGGCCGCCGGGCCGCGTGTGGTCGGTTGCCAGCTTTATTGCAGACGGGTGCCCGGACATTTCGAGGGTCACATCCACGCCGCCCGGGGCTATCGCGGCAATCTTGGCCGAAGCGTCTTCTTCGGTCGGATCAATCAGCACGTCCACGCCGAGGCCGCGCGCGATTTCTTTGCGTCGCGCTTTAATTTCTGTAGCAATTACCTGCTTTGCCCCCATCGCTTTGCAAATCGCCACCGCGAAGAGGCCGATAGGGCCAAGTCCGGTGATGAGCACGGTCTGCCCTTCGACGGGGCCCGCGCAAACGGTGTGAACTCCGTTCCCGAGTGCGTCAAGCATCGCGGCGATGTCGGAGGACAGTCCTTTCGGTACGGGCCGGGCGTTCTCGCTCGGAATCACGGCGTAGTCGGCAAAGCCACCGTCCACGTCGATGCCCAGAATTCGGGTGTTGAGGCAGATATGGCCCTCTCCTGCTAGGCATCGAGGGCAGTGCCCGCAGATAATGTGAGACTCGCTCGACACGAACTCGCCCATTCGGCCCTGCGAAACCCCTTCGCCTACCTCAATGATTTCGCCGCAGAACTCGTGCCCAATGATGCGCGGCGGGTGGATCCGCGACTTCGAAAACGCGTCCCAGTTGTAAATGTGAAGGTCCGTGCCGCACACGCTTCCGCTGTGCACGCGGAGCTTTACGCAACCTGGGCGAATCGTTGGTTCAGGGACTTCGGTGAGGGTAATGCCGGGGCCGGCACTGGTTTTCGAGATGGCGCGCACGATGGTGAGGATGGTACCGCGCGAGTTCGGGGCTCGATTTAGCCCGCGGCCGAGAAGAGAGCTGGCTGTGGAGCAGGCATTGCGAGCACTTCGGCCAGGGTGAGACCGCCAGAATAGTTAAAGGCACCCGCCCCACAGAGGGCCCGCCCCGCCCAACACCCGGCCGGACTGCTAACCACCACCCGCGTGCGCTTCTCTCGGATAGCAGTTGCGGCGCCGTGCCACGAGCCGCCTTGGCGGTAGCGGGGCCGTACGACCAAGGCGGCCTCCGCCGAAGCGTAAATATAGGTGTTGCGAAGCATGGCCCGCAAGGTGCTGAACTCGGCAAGATCGGGCCACGCCGAAAGCTGCGCCCAACCGGAGCCCCGCAACGGACCCGCGCCAAAGGGCATTTCGAGGCCGCAGGGCAAGAACTCGAGGAGCGGCACCCCCGCTCGCCGCGCCTCTCGCCGGGCCATCGCATCGATGCCGGTAGCCCCGCCACTCACAATGCCGAAGCCGAGCGCGGCCGCCTCGGCCACAAACTGCCGAACCACGGCGGCGTCCTCGGAAAAAGGAGAGCGGGTGCCCACCACCGCCACCCACCGTTGAGCCAAACCAAACTCACAACCCGCAAGCCCCCGCGCCCAAAACACTGCCGGTGCCTCGGGGCCTAGGGCCCCAATAAGCCGTGCTGGGTACTGTTCGCAAGCCGCCGTCAGCACCCGCCTCTCAGCTAGCCACGCGCGGGCGAGCCCGAGACGCCCACTGGCGGCCGCCGCCGGCCCCAGGGCCGAAACGCCCGCGGCCGGAACACCCAACGGCCGAACCCCGACCCACATCGGGGCGCAAAGCGCGGCTAAAATCATATCATCAGACAGTTGCAAAACATAATTACTATACTCAATCCCTCAAGCCATTGTGTAAACTGCACCCTCCCGTGAGGGCGCGCAAACCCCAGGCGCGATCGCAACCATGCTCAAACATTCTGCGCTGACCCTAGGCCGCGTCAAAAACGTCCACCAATATCTCATTAAGGCCCGGCTCACCGGCGCCCGACACGCGCTCTCAGTGCAAATGTGCAATCACCCGTGCGTCTCCGAGCTAGAGGCCCGCGCTCGAACCGACTGGTTCACCCCCGAACCCGGTCACAAATACGGCCCCGCCTACCGAGTGTTCTGGTTCCGCATCACGGGCGAAATTCCGGCCGATTGGGCAGGCGAAGAAGTGGCCATTTCTGCCCCTGTGGGCGGCGAACGCACCGTGTGGAAGGACAACGTTCCCGAACGCGGCATTGATGGACCCCACGCCCTCTACCGTGTCACCGACGCCGCAACGGGCAAAGAAAAGATAGATTTAGTTATTCAAGCCTATACAAATAACCCGAGCGTGCGAGTTCACGGCGTGCTTCCGCCGCCCGAAGACACGCCGGAAACCGTCGGCAAGGTTGAGCTAGTCCAAGTTCACAAGGGCCTCATGCCCCTGCATTACGACCTCCAGTACTGCACGAGCCTGCTCGAATCACTGCCAGAGGATTCGCCCGCTCACGCCAGCCTGCTCCGCGGCCTGAACACGATGTGCAACGTGCTGGACGAGCAAGACGACACCACGATCGCGCTTGCCCGCAAGGCTCTGCGAGACGCGCTTCGAGAACTCCCGGGCGAGATCAAGCACAGCGTTTCCGCCGTTGGGCACGCCCATCTCGACACCGCTTGGCTATGGCCGCTCGCCATTACGCATCTTAAGATGGCCCACACGACGGTCAATCAGCTTTATCTCATTGATCGGTACCCAGAATACGTATTTGCGCATTCCCAGGCAAGCCAATACGAATGGTTGCTGGAAGAGCAACCCGCGCTCCTTGATAAGATCAAAGACGCGGTCAAGCGGGGCCGCTGGAATGTGGTCGGTTCTATGTGGGTCGAAGCCGATTGCAACCTCACCGGAGCCGAATCGCTCATCCGGCAGTTCCTCTTCGGACGGCGGTTTTTCCAAGAGCATTTCGGGCATCCCACCGACGATATGTGGCTCCCCGACGTGTTCGGCTACTCCGCCGCATTGCCCCAAATTCTCAACAAATTTGGCATCCAGTATTTTCTTACCCAAAAAATAAGTTGGAATACGTTTAACAAATTCCCACATAACACGTTCTGGTGGCAGGGCATAGACGGCTCCAAAATCTGGTCGCATTTCCCGCCCGCCGATACCTACGTGGGCAACGGAACTCCCGCCGAAATCCTGCACAGCGTCCGAAACCATAAAGACAAAGCGAGAAGCGACCACTCGCTGTATTTGTTCGGCTTTGGCGACGGTGGGGGCGGCCCAACCGAAGAGCACATTGAACTGCTCCAGCGCGCGACCAAGTCGCCGGAAATGCCCGAAGTGCATTTGCACAAGACCGCGCTCGACTTCTTCCAAGAGGCCAAAGCCCGTAGCAAGGACCTCGTTACATGGTCAGGCGAACTGTTCCTCGAACGGCACCAAGGCACCTTCACCAGCCAAGCCGACAACAAGAAGTTCAACCGACAGTGCGAGTTCCTGCTGAAGGACGCCGAAGTGCTTTCGTGCTTCTGCGAAGGGTTCCGCACCCAATATCCCAAGACCCGCCTCGATGCGGCTTGGAAAACGGTGCTCCTCAATCAATTCCACGACATCATCCCGGGCTCTTCCATCGCCGAGGTGTACGAAGACTCCGCTCGCGACTACGAAGCCGTTGTTAGCGATCTAAACAGCCTCATCACGGAAAAGCTCCAGAAGATTGGCGGCAAACTCAACACCGAAAACCTAAACCGGCCGATCGCCTTGTTCTCCGGCGCGGATTTGTCCACGCAAGCCACGATTCCGTGGCCCGAAGGGCCCGCCCCAGCCGGTTTGCGCGTCGCCGATCAGCTTCTTCCTGTGCAACTGATAGACGCCCTCGGCGAACGGAACCTCATCTTTCCGTTGCCCGTGGCCGCGCAGGGCGCGGTGACGGTGGGCGACTTCGTCGAAGATACCGCCCCGGCGGTTTCTCGGCTCAAAGCTCGAGATCGCCGCATTGAGAATGACCAGTGGAGCGTCCGTTTTGATGTCAACGGCAACATCAGTAGCATTATCAGCTTGGATGACCGTGCGACGGAGTTCGTGCTTCCGGGGCAACTCGCGAACGTGTTCCAGCTTCTGGATGACCACCCGAATTTTTGGGACGCATGGGATGTGGACCTCTTCACCTACGAAACGGCCCAGAACCTGCTGAAAGCCGACAGCTTCGAAATCGTCGAGCGCGGCCCGGTGCGAGTGGCCGCCGAAGTCGTCCGCTCGTTCGGAAGCAACCGCATCCGCCAGCGCATCAGTCTCGGGCCCACGCCGGGCATCCGGTTCGATACGGAAATAGACTGGCAGGAATCGCACAAGATGCTCAAGGTCGCGTTCCCGATTAATGTGAATGCCCTAAGGGCGACGTATGAAATTCAGTTTGGCCACGTGGAGCGGCCCACCCACAGCAACACGAGTTGGGATATGGCCAAATATGAGGTTCCCGCCCAAAAGTGGGCCGACCTCAGCCAGAGCGATATGGGCATGGCCCTCATCAACGAAGGCAAATACGGTCACGATGCCCAGGGCAGTACGTTGCGACTCAGCCTTTTACGTGCGCCCGAAGCCCCCGATCCGATGTGCGACCGCAAGGTCCACCGCTTCTCCTATAGTTTGCTCCCGCACTTTGGCCCTCTCTCGCAGTCCGACGTCGTTTCGGCCGCCTATGCATTCAACTCACCCGTGAGGTGGGCGTGGCTGGAACGCACACCGGGAATTTCCGCTGCGTCCATTCCCAAGTTTGCCTCGGTCGATACTCGCAACGTCGTAATCGAGTGCGTCAAGCGCGCGGAAGACGAGCCCGCCCTCATCGTGCGAATGTACGAATGTCATAACACGAGGGGTCGCGCCGCGCTTTCGCTCGCGATGCCAATTCAAAGGGCATGGGTGGTGGACCTGAACGAGAAGCGCCAAGAAGAGTTAGAGATTGTGGACGGCGCCATCGAGTTCGATTACGCGCCGTTTGAAATCATCACCGTGTTGCTAGAGCTTTGATTCGGGCGGGGGTGCCAACCATTCGGATCATCCGGCCATTGGCAAACACCACCCAGTCACGTTCGCTTAAGCCGAGACCGTCGGCCTTGGCGACCCGCATGGCTTCGGCGAGCCGGGCCTGCCGTTTGCGTTCGGCGTAGTGGGTATCGACGACGAGCGGAAGAAACCCGAGGCCTGGGCCAGTGCGAACCAATGCGCCGTTCTCGCCCGGGCCGTAAATCGCGGTATCGGCCATAATCATCGCCCCGGCGCTCGTGCCATAAAAGTGGACACCGCGCCGCCATGCCTCACCGAGAATTTCGCGCGCGGTGGCGTGGCCGAAGTAGTTGAGAAATCGTTCTTGCTGTCCGCCCGGAATCCAGACTCCATTGATTCCGACCAGAGCGGCCTTAAGGTTCGCCGTCCGAACTTCTGGCGGCTGTTCATTGCCAAGGATGACCACATGCTTCGCGCCTTGAGATTCGAGTAACTCCTTCGAACCGACTCCCGCGTTGGGGCCAACCTGAGAAACTTGAGGAAGTACGAGGATGCGGGCACGCCCCGGCCCGCCGCAATCGCGGATGAACGAGCGCACGAGCTCGTGCGACGTCTCTCCTCCTCCGGCCAAGTATAAATGGCCAGTGGACCCGATCACTAATCCTGCGACTGCACCTATCATCCCTTCGTTGGAATCATAGACGCAAGATGCTTGGATAACGCTTCGAGGGTGGCCGGCTCGACGGAGACAATTACCTCCCGTCCAACCTTCTCGCGACGTACCAAGCGGGCATTTTCAAGGACAGAGACGTGCTGGGCGACCGCCTGTCGAGTGACCTTGATTCCCTCGCCAAGCTTCGTCATGTTTTCGGGGCCTTGCTTGGTGAGCTTACGGATTATTTCAAACCGTATTGGGTCACCGAGGGCAAAGCAGACCTGGTAAACAAGCATAGTAGTGAGTCTACCCATACCCACAATTTCTTAGGCAAACCGTCCGAAACCGTGAATTTGCTTAATCTTTCGCTTTGAATTGACGGCGGGCTTCCGGCTCTGAACCTAAGAGCATTTGGAAAATGATGGTGATCAGTGAAATCTGTTTGTAACCTAAAACTGATCTGTAAGAAACATCCTAGGACTAATTTTTGTACCGCGCCCAAGCAATAACGTTCCCGTTGGCTTACAGGCCGCGGGAACCTGCAACTGCTGGGTTACACCTGCCAATCCGACCCATTCCGTGCCTTCAGGAACGGGCCATTTCCGCAAGGTGACGGGCACGATCGCTTCCCGAATGGTGATGCCTTCAAAGCAGAGATATCCCGTGTCGCCGATTGGCTCGCAAACCCGCGCCGACCAAGACCAGTTTCTCCACCGCGCTTCGGACCGAATGCACCAATCGGTTTGTGCCCCCTGCCACGCCCCGTAACGCAACTGAACTTCGGCATGTTCAAGCGGGGCACGCCATTCATCTTCGGTTCCATCCGCCTGGATTGGGCCCGAAACCACTGCATCCAACTGCTCGAATCCAAGTGATTCGTAGAGCCTGGTCTTGGTGGCAAACAGCAGCAATGATTCCGGGCCGCTCGCACGGAAGCTCTCGGCCACGCATTCGATGAGTTTGGCCGCGTAACCTTGCCCGCGCGATTCTGTGCGAGTGGCGACTCCCGCAATTCCCGTCGCCCCGCCAAAGCCAAACTCCATCCGTGTCGAAGTAAGAATGGAGTGCATGCGGCCGCCGTCGAAAAGCGCCCACTTGTGGCTGAGGTCAAAACCGGGGTCCTGGAAGAAGATCGGCCGGGCGCGATGCGCATCTAGATCAAACGACTCGCACAGAATCGAGAAAAAATCGTCCGCTTCGGTCGCTTCAATTGGCCTGACCGAAATCATGGTCGCCTCGAGATCTTCACCAAAACCGTGACTCTGGGTGAAACTGGATTGCCCTGGTCGTCCACTGCCTTAAGTCCATCCGGTAGCGAAACCCCAACCTCAAACGATTTCTCCGCTTTCAACCCGTTAACGTTCACTTCACTGGTGAAGACCGTCGAATGCTTGGCGAGAGTTGCGCTGTCGCCCATCACGTCGAGCCATTGTGGGCTGACCGTGTACGACTCCAAAGTAAAGCCCTGCGGCAGCGTGCCGACGAACTTCGGGCTTAAATACAGGCGGTTGACGGTTTGCGCGGCCTCGACCTTTGGAATCACGTTTACTTTCCTTGGCTCCGCGATGGCAAGCGGAAGGGGCTCTCCGGCCATATTCAGCACTTCGAGGTCGAGCATTTGCCGGTCTCCCGGCCGCACCGTGTCCAGGTCCAACAGCACTCTTACTTTGGAAACGGCCTTCACATCCCGCTCGGGCCCCATGACTAACACCGTGCTCGGTTCGACAGCCGCCCCGTCATACCGCAGGCCGTTCGGGGCGGCTCCCCGAACCTCCACGGTCACGCCCATTTGTCGTTCTGTGCGGCGTTGCAAATCCACCGTAACGGTTTTCTTGGGCAAAGTGAGGTCCACCATGTCGTTGATCTTGTTCAAAGTAATGAGAGCTGTATAGCTGCCCGCCTTCTTCGAGCTCAGGTCAACCACCGCCGAAATATCCTCAAGATCAAGCGGATCAATGAGCGAAGTTGGCCCTTCGGCGATCACCTTCACATAATCCGTCACGGTGAGCGCGATCAAGTCTTCGGCCACACCCTTGTAGTCAATCGGAACCGTAAACTCGCGCACTTTGGTCGCGCCCTGGACGCTCGACACCTGGAACCAAAGCATCACCGCCAGCATCACCGAAAACAGGGCGAGATTAAGCGACATCCCCCGCGGGCTGGAACTACGCCACATCCTTTGAATCTCCTTCGCGCCGCCGCTTAGTGGACCGGCCGTTTTCGCTCGGGCCAATCTCCTTCAGAAGCAACTCTTGCAGCCGGTGCGGGGTCTCGCACGGTGTGATTTGCCCGCTGATTGCCACCGTAATCTGCCCGCGCTCTTCGCTGATGATAACGACCACGCTGTCTGAGTGCTCAGATACCCCGATGCCCGCGCGATGCCGCATGTGCAAATGGGGACTGATCTTCGTGTTCTCGCTGAGCGGAAGCTGGCAAGCCGCCGCCACGGCCCGGTCGCCACGGATAATTAACGCGCCGTCGTGTAGCGGGTTTTCCCCATAAAAAATGCTCGTGATGAGAGAGGAAGAAAGGGCTGCATCCAGCCGCACCCCGTTGTCCGCGATGTCGTTGAGGTGAGTCGTCCGCTCAATCACGATGATCGCGCCGATTCGGGCCGCCGCCATCTCGCCCGCGCTCGCCACAATCGCGTCAATCGTGCCGGTCTGCGTGGTTCCCGCACTGGTCGCCAACCGGTTAGGAAGCGATCCGCCGAACCGCCCCAGACCTTCCAGTGCCTGCCGAAGTTCTGGCAGCAAGAGAATAACGAGAGCCACGGGGCCAAGTGCGGTGGCCTTATCCAGAATCCAATGCAGTGTCCGTAGGCCCAATACGTCGCTGAGAAAAAGTACCGCCACGAACATGAAAATGCCCATGAAGATCTTCCACGCGCGGGCGTTGCGAACGATCAAAAGCAGACGATAAATGAGGTACGAGACCACCAGGATATCGATGAGATTTACAACGTTATCCCAAGAAATCGGCGCAAGATTCCGAAAGCGGAAGAGTATATCGTCTGGCAATTTTTGTTGAATTCTATTGTAGCGAGTTTTGAGGGAAAGTTTGCCTTGCCTCAGCCTATAATCTTAGTTCAGATGGACGAACTTTCGCGCTCAGTTGACGATGTCCGCGCGGACATCGACGCCATTGACTCGGAGCTCGTCGCGCTGTTAAATCGCCGCACCGAGCTTGCGCAAGAAATCGGCCGAGTCAAAGGCACGGAGGGGCAACCGTTCTTCACCCCCGAGCGAGAACACGCTATCTACCGCCGTCTGCGCGAACAGGTCGGCGGGGCGCTCGCCCCCGAACGGTTGGAAGCCGTCTTTCGCGAGATCATCTCAGCCTCCCGCGCCGCCGAGCAGGTACTCAAAATCGGCTATTGGGGACCAGAAGGCACGTTCTCCCACTCGGCGAGCCTGCAAACCTTTGGCCGGTCGGCCCACTACATCCCGTTCGACAGCATCAGCGAAGTGTTCGCGGCCGTCGAAAGACGCGAACTGAACTACGGCGTAGTGCCCGTTGAAAATTCTGCCGCGGGAATCGTGCCTGAAACCCTCGATGCCTTCCCGCAAACCCAGGTGAAGATTTGCGCGGAAAACACGATCCCAATTGCGCACCACCTCGCGGGCCACGCGAAAGACCTTGCGGCGGTGACCAAGGTCTACGCTGGACCCCAACCCGCCGCCCAGTGCAAGCGATGGCTCCGGGCCAATCTTCCAAACGCGATGGTTGTAGATGCCGCCCCCACCGCTCGCGCCGCCGAACTCGCCGCCCAACATCCGGATTCCGCCGCAATTGTCAACCGGTTATGCGCCGAACTTCGCGGGCTGCCGTATCTTGCCGAGCATATCGAAGACGAGCCAAACAACCGCACCCGGTTCTTAGTTATCGGTTTCAACGAACCGAAACGCACGGGGCAAGACAAAACAAGCCTCATGTTTTCGCTTCGCAACGAGCCCGGCGAGCTTTATCACGCGCTTGGTGCGTTCATGGCGGTTTCGGTGAACCTCACGATGATCGAATCACGGCCCACGCCGCGAACCCGATCGGCCTACACGTTCTTTATAGATGCCGAAGGGCACTACACGGACGAAGCCCTGGAATCCGCAATGAAAAGCCTCCGAGAACGCGCCCTTGATGTGACGGTTCTCGGAAGCTATCCGGTGGCGCCGGGCGCCCGTTAGTTGCCCTGGTCGACTTTGAACTTCTTGTAGTCGTCGGCGGACACTTGAGTGAACTGCATCACCTTTACGTGGCCGTCGGCGAACACGTAGGGAACCTGACGCTTGATGTAGCCAATCGTCGGCACCCATGAGTTCCACGAGTTTTGGCAACTGGCAACCGGCGCGGGTTGGCTGGCGTTGCGGAAGAGTCTTCCGGCGAGCTTGCCCGTATCGCATTGAATGAAGCCGCTGCCCCAGATTCCGCCCACGAAATTGTGGGTTTGGGAGTTGGAGAACTCTTTAGCCCATTCTTCGACCCAGATGATCGCGTTTGCCGGGTCCGAAAACTCGGTGGCGTTGCGTCCTTTCCAGTTGTTCCAGCTGGGAATGCTGTTGACGGTCGCCGTCGGGGAATAGGTTGCGCCCGTGTTAAGGTCAATGCCGTTCTTTTCGCGGGTGGAAATGGTTCCGACATAGCCGTAGCTGCGGGGAATCCGCCGCGTGCGCCAAGTGGCGTCCCAAAAGACATCGGCGGGCGGAATCGAACGTCGGTTGGCGTCGCCGGGTGACTTCCAAATTTCCGCGTTTTTCACGTACGGGTTAACCTGAATGTCGGGCGGCATCCACTGGCTGTTGGGCAGGTTGCTCGGCACGTGGGTCGCCCACGACATGTAGGTGTCGTCGTTGTCGGTGGCATACATAAACGTCGCCAGACCGATCTGGCGGCAGTTGGAAACGCTGGTGATTTGTTTGGCCGATTCGCGGGCTTGCGCCAGAACCGGGAACAGGATCGCCGCGAGGATCGCGATGATCGCGATGACCACGAGTAGCTCAATGAGAGTGAAGGCTTTGCGCCGCATTCGGCTATTTTAACGTTAAAACTAAAAAATTCAATGAACTTTTTTGCTTTTCTTTGATTTTTGTTCGGCGCGGCCGGCCCAGTGCCCCGCCCTCGGCCTTTTTCCGCATGGAAAAAGGCCTATGCCCCCGTCCGCCCCGGGAAGGCTTTGCGCCGAAACTAATTGAGGTGCTCCGGATGTCTTATACAGGAGTAGGAATTCGGAATGCGCACTGCGAGCAAACCGTAGTGGTTCCAGGAGCCAGTTCAATTGGCTACCACCAGAAGAGTCGATGAACGCCCAATCTCTCAAGCCGCACCCACCAAGCATATCTGCCGTTCGCGGATCCTGTCTACGGGCAGTGCTTGTCGCAGTTGCTTTGCTCGCCGTCGCCCTCATTTGGTTCGTCAACTGGCAACGCACAACCTACGTTGTGAGCCTGTATCCGCTCGAGGGCTATGATCTAAAGCTGATAAATGGCCGCAGCCCTGGCCCCGACACAACATTTCTGCACCTTCCGAACGGGACAAACACGCTTATATACGAAAGGGACGGTGCGAAGTATTCCTACACATTCAACCTGCAGGGCGGAGGAGACATCTATCTTCATGTCGGCGAAGAAGATTTGGTACCGATAAAGACCGTAAAGGGGAATTGACAGTAACGGAAGCAAACAGTGTCCCGGTTAGCTCTAGGCTTAGACTCCACAACCCAAATCCCACAACCCGGCGCGGACGGGGCAGAGGTCTTTCGCGTATCTACGCGAAAGACCGAGGGATTGGCCTATGGGCCGGCCGCGCCGGGAAACACACGCCCTCCACTCACCGCGTCGTCAAGGAGTCAATCGCAAGCGGCACAAGCGTCCGCTCTTCACGGTCGGCCGAAATCATCACAATGTCCGGAAGCTGCCGCCAAGCGCGACGCACCCCGATCGCCTTCGCTCCGATCGGCACCACGTAATCGGTGCGGTCTCGGGTTAGCGTGATGACGCACTTTTCAGAATCGTATTTGAACTTGACCCCTCTCGCGGTCGCCCACTCGTTAAACCGTACGTACTTCACGTGAGATTTGTCTGCTGTGTAGGTTGCCACCGGCCTTCCGCCAAGAATGATTGCCTTATCCGGCTTTATTCGCTTGTCGGCGGCGTATTTAGCCAAGGTAAGCCGTGCGGCTTTCTCGACAAGTTTCTCCATTACAGCAAAGTGCTTCATCGGCACTGCGTTAGCTTCTGCAGTGGCGCTTTCAAATTCTGTTCGCGTGTGAACAAACAGCGTATCTGTTTTACCGTCCTTAGACGATTCACCTGGGAAGGACCCGATATCGCCAACCGGTAAGCCTGAGTAGGTCCCCTCAATCATAAGGCGAGAGATAAATGGCGAATACCGGCGGCCATTCGGCATAAATTTATACTCGACTGGTAAACCGGGCAAACCTGCCGAAACACTAAACTTGCGTGTACCGTTTGAGAGCATGGTGTAACCAATGCCCGTACCTCGAGAATCGGACTTCTTCTGCGCCTTAATGGAATCCAAAAAGAGCGGCCGCCATTCCGCCGAAGTAAGGCCACACAAGACAGCACACGCCGAAAAGAGAAGTGTTCTCATTGAGTCAGACCTGTTTGTCGGATGACAGCCACCCGACACTCAAGTCAAACGCGAGAGATCAAAAATCGTTCCGGCAATTTCACCTAGTGCCGGAAGTGTCGCGTTCCCGTGCAGACCATCACCATGTCGTGCGCGTCGCACGCGGCAACTGAATCCGCGTCCTTCTTCGAACCGCCCGGCTGAATCACAGCCCGAATTCCGGCCGCGGCAGCCGTCTCGATCGAGTCCGGGAAGGGGAAAAACGCATCGCTTGCCAAAGCCGCCCCACGCGCGGCGTCGCCCGCTTGTTCCAGCGCAAGCCGAACGCTTTGCACCCGGTTCATTTGCCCCGCGCCGGTGCCAAGTAGCCGGGACCCCGTCCCCACCACGATCGCGTTTGATTTCACGTGCGGAACCACGGCCCACATCAGCCTCATTGCGGTCCATTCTTCGGCGGTTGGAGTGCGCCGGGTGACGACGCGCCAGTCCAGTTCGCCCGGGTCCTCATCCGCGCCCTGCACCAGGACGCCCCCGTGAATAGTCCGCAACGTGGCGCGGGCCGCATCCGAACTCAAACTGCATTCCAACAGCCGCACGGATTGCCCCCAGCCAGAACGGCCCGCGAATAGCGCCAAGGCCTCCGGGGTGAATTCGGTCCCGATCACGACCTCCAAAAAGTTGTTCGGCTCGATCATGGCCTCCGCTGCTTCTGCGGTGACTGGCCCATGAAAGGCCGCAATACCGCCAAAAGCCGAAATCGGGTCGCTTGCCCGCGCCTGCCGGTACGAATCCCCAAGCGAACTTCCCACCGCCGCGCCGCACGGGTTGCCGTGCTTGATGATCGCGCACGCTCCTTCGGGCAGATCGCACACCAGTTCCCACGCCGCATCGGCATCCAGCAAGTTGTTGTAGCTCAGCTCTTTGCCCGCGCAAAGTCGGCCGTGTGCCACGCCGCCCGGAACCAGGGGGTCTTGGTACAACGCGGCATGCTGGTGCGGGTTCTCGCCATAGCGCAGGGTCTGCGCCCTCCGAAGCCCGACGGTGTGCGTTTCCGGAGTTTCGTCTCCGCTCAGGTACCGGCTGATCAAGCTGTCGTAGTACGCCGTGTGCCGGAACGCCTTCGCCATCAGTTTTCTTCGAAGCTCATTCAGGTCTGGACCGCCGAGTGCGTCCAGCACAAGCGGGTAATCGCTCGGGTCGACGATCACGAACACGTTTGCCGAATTCTTGGCCGCTGCCCGAATCATCGCGGGTCCGCCAATGTCAATGCTCTCCACCGCTTCTTCGAAGGTGTGGGGCGCAGAAACCGTCTTCTCGAACGCGTAGAGGTTCACGGCGACGATCTCGATCGGATCAATCGCGTGGGTGTCCATTTGGGCGGCGTGGTCGGGGTCGCTCGGGATCCCGAGAATTCCGCCGTGGACCTTCGGGTGCAGCGTCTTCACGCGCCCACCGAGAATTTCTGGTTGGCCCGTGACCGCACTTACGTCCGTCACCGAAATGCTCACTTCGCGCAACGCCGACGCGGTGCCGCCGGTGCTCAAAATCTCATAGCCTTTAGCCACCAGGCCGCGGGCAAAATCAACAATTCCGGTCTTGTCGGTTACCGAAAGAAGCGCACGTTTTGAGTTCATGGAGTGGTTGGGGCAGTGGTGGGAGGAGGCGTGGTAGTCGGCCCGCGGTCATCGGGCTCCAAAGTCGGGTCTGGAATCACCTTCACCGTCGAAGAAGACTCGGTTTTGCGGCCGCTGGCGTCGGTCGCCACCAGCTTGATCGAGGTGGTTTCGCTGAGAATGAACGACTGCGAGCCCTGCTGAGGATCAATGTCATACGAGCTGCCGCCGACGATGAGCGTGGCCTTGACCGTGTTCAGCAAGCGCCAAGTCACCGTCACCTCGCCATCCGAGGCCACCGTTTGCTTGGGTGAGACCTCGAACCGGTTGATCACGGCTTGACTCTTGACCTGAACCTCAATGCTGATGGACTGCTTGGCGGTCTGGCCCTCTTTATTCGTTACGGTGAGCGTCAAATCGGCTTTGCCCACCCAGTTCGGAACAAACGACAGCGACTTCGTGCCCGGTTCAATCTCGCCCACGCCTGGGAACAGCTTCGCCGAGGTGACATTCTCCATTTCGAACTCAACCGCAACTTTGTCGCCTTGGAACACGGTGCGCGGGGTCGCCTTAAAGGTGATGATACGCGGAAGCGGTGTCTCGACCGGCGGAATCACCTTCACTTTGCGGCTGAGAGTGGTGAACTCGCCGCCGCGGGTCGCAGTAAGGGTTACCGTGTATTCGCCGCCCGCTACGAAAACCAATTCCTCTTTGCCTTTGTCTTGCACGGAATTGAGTTCTTGGTTATCGCTCGCGTGAATCTTCACCGAGTTCGCATCACGGACGTGCCACGTGACGTCAACCGGCTGGCCGGAATTCACCGTTTCTTGGTCCAGTTCAAAAAACTCAATCACAGGCCGCTTCGGAAGAGCCTGATACCAAGCAAATGCCAACACAAGGGACATTAGGGCGATCACGGCGGTAATCGGCGAGATGGCGGCGCGGCGTTCCAATTGCGCGTGCGCGTTGGAGGACACGGTGGAGAAGTTCATACTCCGCGCGCTGAAGGAGAGGCCGAACAGCCGTACGCCCGCCACCCACCTTTGCTTCACCGGGGTCACTTCGATGGCGATTTCGCGTTCCTGACCGGGGCCGATAGTGACCTTGTCCGATTCAAACGCGAACGAGCAACGGTTGTCGGGTTCGCTGCCAAACAGTTGAAGCGTGTGTTCGATGTTGCTGAGGTTGATGATCTTCAGCGTGAACTGTGACGAACGACCATAGGGCCGGGAGATCAACCGCTTGGGTTCGACGTCGAGGCTGACTTGGTGGAAGGGTCGCACGCGAACCACGCCTTGCACGGTGCGCGTTTCGCCCGTGTTGATGCTGCGTACCCGCACATGGAAGGGATAGTTTCCGGCTGCGCTTTCGGGCACGCGTTGCGGGCGGAAAAGGATGGTCTCTTGAGCAGAAGTTCCCGGCGGAACGCGGCACGGCTCGGGCGGAAGGGTCACCCAACTCGGGTCAACCCCTTCAACAAAGGTCTCGAAGGTGTCTGGCTCGGCGCCGGCGTTTTCGATCGTGAGGGTGAGCGGCGATGAAGACCCCGGATCAACCTCCAGGAGGTCGTTCCCCAACGACACCACCATACTCATGCCCTCCATTGTACTCCCCGCCACGCGGAGGGCAAGGATTTTTGCTAGAACAAAGGCAGGGTTTGGAACTTGCCGCCCAGGACTTTGCCCGAGTCGCCGCCCATCCAATCGTCAAGCGCAGTGGCGTAAACCTGGCGGAAGTCAATCGCGAATTTTAGGTCGCCGTCGTTCAGGTCTTGCAGGTTCGGGTTCGGCCCATAGAAGCCGCCTTTGACCGGCGAACCGATGAGCATCATCGGAGCGGCCGCACCGTGATCGGTTCCGCCGGATGCGTTTTCATAGGATCGGCGACCGAATTCAGAGAAGACGAGAGTGACCAGCTTCTTGGCCTTGCCGAGCGCCTCCATTTCTTTCTGGAAGGCGTATAGCCCTTCGTTAAAGCCCTTCATCAACGCGGCATGGGATTCGGCCTGACGCGCGTGGGTGTCGAACCCGCCGACGCTGAAGTAAACGACGCGCGTTTGCGGCGACGTGGCGATGAGTTGGGCGATCTGCTTGAACCCTGCGCCGAACTTGCTCGTGCCGTATTCTTGCTTCGGCGCAAAACCGCTTAGCTGGCTCTTGAGCAATACCATGGCGTCGAACGCAGACTTGTTCGCGGCCGCAACCACGCGTTCGGCTTCGCTCATGGCACCCGAAGAGATGTCTCGGAGGCGTTTTTCGGCGTCCGGGTCGCCCACCATCGCTTGTATATCGGCAAGCGATGCGAAGCATGGAATGCTGGCGTCTTCGGCAAGCAACGCGCGCGGTTTATCGTTCGAAAGCCCGAGGGCATAAATCGGATTCGCGTCGCCCTTCGCGGCAACCTGGTCGAGGTGGCGGCCAATCCATCCGGTTGGGAGCGGCTTTTCGGGACTAGCCATATGCCAGATGTCCATAGATTGGAAGTGCGACCGGTTCGGGCGCGGATAGCCAACGTTCTGTACGACCGCGACTTTGCCCTCTTTGTACAGCTTTTCGAGACCCGTGAGTTCGGGGTGGAGGCCGAGCTTGTCGGTGATCCTGAGCACGTTTTCGCCCTTAATGCCGAGGTTCGGCCGCAGCTCGTAATACTTGGGATCAGCGTACGGAACCACCGTATTCAGCCCGTCGTTCCCGCCGCTGAGCTGGCACACCACCAAAATTCCGTCCGGGTCAATCTTGTTACCCTTGGCTTGCCGCAGAACGTCGGCTTTGGCAATGGAACTCATCCACGCCGGGGCCGCAAGGCCGACCGCAATCATGCTCCCGCGTTGGAGCAGGTCTCTTCGGGAAAATTCTTGGCTCATTAGGGCATGGTTCTCCGGGTTCTGATGGGTCAAAACGAACGAACTAGGCAAAAGTTTACTGCCTGGTAGACTTTCTTCTCGAACCATGGCACTTAAACCGGCGTCGGTGCTGGCTTCTCTCACCATTAGCGGCCTCACATTAGGGGTGTTTTCGGCCGCGCTCACGGCCGGGCCCGATTCCGTGGTGCGTCGGTTTCTCGAGGGCGTCCACCGACAAGACGCGGCAAGCGTTCAGCGCTTCGTATGGCAACCGATCCAGAGTCCGTCTGGGTCATATATTCTTGCGCTGGCCCAACGGGTGAATTCCACCGGACGCCGAGCCCAAATCACCCGGCGAGAATCGCGCGGACCCTATATCCTCATCGTCACCCGAACGGAGCGCGAAGGCGGGGGAGCCTTCATCGACCAGTGGGTTTTGGAACGCCGAAACGCCACGATCCGCATCAATGCGGACCTCACCGCGACACAGGGCAGCATCTATACTCCATAATCTGCCCACGGCACGTATTCTTATGACCCGCAGAACGCTTTCCGGAAAAGTCCATTGGCTAACCGTTGCCGTCATCGTGGCGCTGGTGGCGGTCATCGGGTTGCTGTTCTTCTCAAAGGAATCCCCCGCCGTGAACGGCAGCAAGTTCATGGTCGCACTCGCCGAAGGAGACGCAAAGACCTTGACGAAATACTCCCACATGCCCGGCCGAAAGCCCGAAGAAATCGAAGCCAAGTGGAAGTACGCAACCGAGGTCGTTTCGCCGCACTATTTCTTCGCGTGGAGAATTGTTGACACTCAGATTTCCGGACCCGATTCGGCCACGGTGAAAATGGATATCGTCCGGGATGTCATGTCACCGTCGTCGTTCCCCGAGAAGTTTGAACTCCCGCTTACCAAGGTTGACGGGATGTGGAAGGTAGACGTCTCGCGGATAGACCGCAAGCTCTACCCCGGGCTTCCGCGCTAAATGGCCGGAACCACGTTTTCGCTCACGGCGCCGGACGCCCAAACGGTCTCATTTGCCAGCGACTGCTTCGGCTGGGACACTCCCCGCGAGATGCAGAAAACGGGCGACCAATGGACCTTTTCCGCCAACCTGCCTGCCGATGTTCGGATGGAGTACCAGTTCGTGGTGGATGGCAAACACACGCTGGACCCCGGTGCCCCAAGCATCGACAATGGCCTTGGCGGCCGAAACAGCGTCTTTCAAGGCCCCGAGTACACGGTCGACGTTCTGGACCACACCCCTGCCAAACCCATGCGGCGGCTCGTCATCCGGGTTTCGGGGCATGCCGCCGAGCGAGATGTGGTGATCTACGCCCCACGCGGCCCCTATGAGAACCTTCCGCTTGTTGTTTATGGCGACGGCCACGACTATGAGACTCGGGTCCGTCCCCAAAACATCCTCCAAAACCTCTTTGAAGCGGGGCGGGTGCCGCCGTGCATTCTGGTGTTGGTGCCGCCCGTGCAACGCATGGGTGAATATTGGAAGCGTATTCAAGCGTACGAACAGTTCCTGGCCGAAGACGTTCTTCCCGAGGTTCGGGTTTGGACTAAAGCCACCGAAGACCCCGAGCGTGTGTTCGTCGGTGGTGCGTCGTTGGGTGGGCACATCGCGCTGCGGCTGGTACAAAACCGGCCGGACGTCTTCGCCGGCGGAGTGCACAGCCAAAGCGGAGCGTTTTGGGCTTCACCCGGAGCAATCGCCCGGTCGGCACTGAAGCGCATTCCCGAGTCCACTCGCCTTTTCTTCGACTGGGGAAGCTACGAAGGCGTGCTCACCGACGCCAACACGCGCTTAGTTGAGACTCTAGAGCGGCTCGAACGTCCGGTTCCGACCTTGGTAACCAATGAGGGCCACACATGGTCCGCATGGCGGCGGCGGTTCACTCCGGGAATCGAACATCTTTTGGCAGACCTCCGCTAGTCTGCTCCGGTATCCTTGCTACCAGCATGTTACGAGTGTTGGTCATAGACGACGAAGAGGCGGTTCTCAAAGCCACCACCCGCAGGCTGGCCCGCGAGGGCTTCGAGGTGGCGTCCGCTTCGACCGCCGACGAAGGCATCGCGCTGCTTACGTCGGTGGACGAACCGTTCGACGTGATCGTGACCGACATGAGCATGGAAGACCCACACTCGGGTCTTCGCGTTCTCACCGCCGCGTTTTCCCGTGATTTGTTCGCCGAAGTCATCGTCATGACGGCCTATGGCAATGTGACGAACGCCGTAGAGTGCATGCGACGCGGCGCGTTCGATTACATCGAGAAGAACAGCCCCGAGGGCGACGTTTACGAGCTACTTGTAGAAAAGATTGACAAGGCGATGGACCGACGTCGAAACGACATTTCGGCCGTGCAACGGTGGGAACGCGCGGCCCGCGCCCAGGAGGCGAGAAAGGTCTGATGCCCGGAATTAGCCAACGCGCGGCGGAAACCCCCGCCTCCCCGATCCGAAAGCTCATCCCCTATGCCGATGCTGCCGCCGCCCAAGGCGTCAAAATCTACTATCTCAATATCGGTCAGCCCGATCTTCCGCCCCCGGCTGAATTCTGGAATGCGATCAAGGGCACGACCAGCCCCATGGTCGAATACAGCAACAGCGCGGGCAACGCAAGCCTGCGCAAGAAGGTGCGGGAAAGCTACGCCCGACGCGGCATCTCGCTGAAAGAAAACGAACTGATCATCACCACTGCCGGCAGCGAAGCCCTCATCTTCTCGATGCTCACCGCCCTTAACCCGGGTGACGAGGTCATCATTCCCGAACCGCTTTACGCCAATTACAACGGCTTTGCCGCCATCAGCGGCGTGAACGTCGTGCCGATTACATGCAAAATCGAAGAGGATTTCCGGTTGCCTAGCCTGGCCGACTTCGAGGCCCGCATCACCCCGCGCACCCGCGCAATACTGATTTGCAACCCGAATAACCCGACCGGCACCGTCTATGACCGCGCCCAACTCGAAGGCATCGCCGAAATTTGCCGGCGGCACAACCTCTACTTCATCAGCGACGAGGTGTATCGCAACTTTAACTACACCGACGATGCCGTGCCAAGCGTGCTTGAACTCGCCGGAATGGAGCAACACGCCATTTGCGTGGATAGCGTGAGTAAGCAGTTTTCCCTTTGCGGAGCGCGGGTCGGTTTCCTTATCTCGCGAAATGCCGAGTTCATGGCCGGTGCGACGCGTATGGCCCAGGCTCGCCTTTCACCTCCCGCTGTGGAACAAATCGGCGTTGAGGCGTGCATGGATGCCGGCCCCGAGTATTTTGAAGGAGTCCGGACCGAATACATCGCCCGCCGAGATACGCTTCTTCGGTTGCTTTCCGAGATTCCCGGCGTGCGGGTGCCCAAGGTTGACGGCGCGTTTTACGCGATGGTCGAACTCCCAATCGAAGACTGCGACCACTATTGCCAGTGGATGCTCGAAGAATTTCGACACGATGGGCAAACCGTAATGATGGCCCCCGGAACGGGCTTTTATGCAACTCCGGGCTCCGGCCGAAACCAGGTTCGGATTGCGTACGTGCTCAAGCAAGCCGACCTCGAACGAGCGATCGCGTGCATTGCGGCGTCCCTCGCGGTCTATCCGGGACGCGTTGCCCAGCCGACCATAATGAAATAGAGAACCCATGGCCGATTCAAATTTCTCTGATCTGCGCCCCGCCATTGTGGTAAGCCGCTGGAACGAACTCATCACCAACGCCTTGCTCGAAGGCGCGCGGGATACGCTGCGCGGCATGGGTGTTCCCGAGCCGCGCGTGATCCATGTTCCGGGTGCGTGGGAGATTCCGCCGGTATGCGCCGCGTTGATCGAGAGTGATCAAGCCAACGTGATCATCGCCCTCGGGTGCATCTTGCAGGGCCAAACCACTCATGCCCAACTCCTGGCCTCCGACGTGAGCCGCGCGCTGATGGACCTCCAAGTGAAGCACGGAATCGCGATCGGCTGGGGAATCCTGACTCCCGATGACGCGCACCAAGCGCTCGACCGTTGCGGCTTGAAGCACGGAAACAAAGGCCGAGAGGCCGCCGCCAGCGCGGTGGAGACCGCACAGGTTCTGCGCTCGCTTCGCTCGTCGTGAGCCCAAACGATCTGGCGCGTCTTGCCCTCATCGGCCTCGCGGGCTGTGTGGCTGCCGCCATCAACGCGGTCGCTGGCGGCGGATCATTGGTCTCGTTTCCCGCTCTCATGGGACTGGGTGTTCCTAGCGTTCCCGCGAACGCGACCAATGCGTTTGGCCTCATTCCGGGTTCGCTCAGCGGGGCACTTGGTCTGCATGACCGGTTCAACAAGACCAAGGCCCTCCTCGCCGAACTCATGCTTGCGAGCTTCGTTGGCGGGGGCGCGGGAGCATGGTTGCTTTGGCAAACCCCCGGCAAGACCTTCGACCGCCTCGTTCCGTTCCTTACCCTCACCGCGACCGGGCTACTCTTCGCGCAACCGTGGCTTAAAGCCTGGCGAGACCGCAGGGTGCGCAAATCGGGCCGAGCATGGGGCTTCGTCATCCAGCTTGTCATGAGCGTCTACGGCGGGTACTTCGGGGCCGGGATCGGCATCATGATGCTGGCCGCGTTTGGGCTCTTTGTGGATGCCGACATACATGAACAGAACGCGCTGAAAGGCTGGCTGGCGGTGGGAATCAACGTCGTCGCGAGCATCCAGTTTGCCGTGCTGGGCCTGATTCGATACCCCGAGGCGGGCGCGCTCATGACCGGCGCGATCATTGGCGGCTACGTAGCGGGCCGGGCTTCTAAGAAGTTCAACGCGGATAGTCTCCGGAGCGCCATTGTCGTGTACGGATTGGTGATGAGTTGCATCTTAGCCTACAAAGCTTATACTTAACGCCTACGGCAGACGTACATCGCTTCGATCTCATCCAGCTTCAGTGGCCGCTCGCCCCAATTGCCCGCCGTGCCTCCCCAAATGTGCAAAACCTCAAACCCGGCATGGTGGAGCAGCGCCGCGACTTCCGGCGGAATAAACAGCCGCTCCTGAATCGGCATTGTGACCGGCCCTTCGGGAAGGTCCATCGTGTCCAGGTGCATGAGCACCATCGTGGCGGGGTCAAACGCCTTGTGGTCCACGTGCTCATCGGTCATGCGCCGGATCATCGAATATCCGTTGAGCGCCGTCATCACGAACGGACTCCCTGGCTTGAGCGACGCGGCGATGCTCTGCAAGAGTCGCAGATCATGTTGCACCGGGTCCTGACCGATATCGGTCAGCCCGAAGCCTCCTTCGCACAAGCACACCGCGGCATCAAACGCCCCGATACGGCTCCAAGTGGTGCCGTCCTCGTTCACCCATTCCACCTCAAGCCCACGCTCGGAAGCTTTGCGCCGTGCTTCCGTAAGCATATTAGGCGAGAAATCCACTCCGGTCACGGTTAAGCCCCGGGCCGCGAATTCAAGTGCATGCCGCCCGGTTCCGCAGCCCATGTCTAGCAAAGTCATGCCTTCGTCGAGCTTCATGACCTCCCATAAGAACTGCACTTCGACCTCCGTGTTCTGGGCGAAGACGTTTGCGTCGTAATGCGGCGCGTGGCGGTCGAAAAACTCCTTCCATGGGGTTGGTTCAAGTTCGGACATAACGGGATGTGAGGCTATTGTGTAGCCAAAGAGACCCCCTTCGCCGCCACCGTGAAAATATCAGATACACTCGCATTACAGTTGAAATGTCAACTGCAGTTAAAAAAAATCTGAGGATGACTATGAAAACCTTATTGACGACTGGAATGGTTGCCGCACTTCTCGTTGGGGGAGTTGCATCGGCAAGCGCTCAAATGGAACAGCTTGACCGCCCGTTCCGCGTGAACGTCGGCCTGCTGATGCCGTCGGACGGCGACGTCAAGGACTTCGTCGGCAACTCGCACTTCAAGCTCGGCCTGAGCTATGACATGTGGGGCGGCATGTTCAGCGGACGTGCATACCGCGGCGGCGTGTTCTTCGACCTTTCGACGAAAGAGCGCGGCGGAAACTCGTTCAACACCTCGGCTATCGGAGCATTCGGACGATTCAACTTCGGTGAGGGCGGAATGCAGGGCTGGACTCCTTATGCAGGTGCCGGACTCGGCATGTTCTTCATTGACGCAGATCAAGATGCGCCGCCTCCCTCGGGTGCTCGCACGAGTCTTTCGGTGTTCCAAGGCGGTTCGCGGCTCGGTGGCAAGCTGTTCGTCGGTCTGGAAGCCTCGCAGGGTTACTTCGCGGAGCTCGGCTACCAATGGACCGGTTCTAAGGACGGCGCCAACGCGAGCGGCCTCTCGGTTAGCCTCGGTTTCCGCTTCTAGTCGCTCGTTCCGGGCAACTCCGGATTAGTCTCTTGCCGCCCGGGTGCTTATACGCCACCCGGGTGGCTTTTTCTGTTTTGTACCTAGGACGGAATCATTCGATGACGTTTATACGAATAGTTAAGTAAGGGTGAAGAAGGATTTGCCCAAAAGATAAGGAAACTCAGCATGAAATCAAACCGATTTTTCTTGATTGCGGGCGCGGTGGCCCTTCTTAGCGTAGGTGGTTCGACCCTCGTCGGAGCCCAAGAGCTCGACCGACCGTTCCGCGTGACGCTTGGCCCGGTATTCCCGGCCGACAACGACATTACCAGTCTGACCGACGATCTTCACCTCAATCTCGGCTTAAGCTATGACCTATGGGGCACGGTGATGGGCACTCGATACTATCGCGGCGGCGCATTTGTGGACATGACTTGGGGCCGCGGCAACGGGAACGAGTTTAATTCGTTCGGCGTTGGCGCATTCGGCCGGATCTATCTGGGCGACCAATCGGCTTCGTCGTGGCGTCCGTATGTTGGCGCGAGCCTTGGAATTTACTTCCTGGATTACCAACTGGGCGCGATCGGCGAGAACTCTTCGCGAATCGGCTTTGGTTTGTTCGGCGGCGTGGAATCGCTTAACGGTCTGTTTGGCCAAGTCGGTTACCGCTGGATCGGCGCGAGCCGCGGATACAATGGCAGCGGCCTCGCCCTCAATGTCGGCTACCGCTTCTAAAGTTACTTCCTGAGTTCACTATGTCGGGCCGCGCCAATTTCGGCGCGGCCCGATTTGCATTCTGGCTCGAAACCGTGCTAAACCTACGGTCGAATGGAAGTAACGCTAAAACCCGATTTCGATATCTCCGAGGAAGGCTGCAAGGAGGCCACCGGAAAGTCCATGTCCGAGTGGTTTGCGTGGCTGGACGCGAACCACCCAGGTGTGGGGCGCCGGGACGCCATCCACGTGCTTTACGATGAGACCGGCCGCGGAAAAGATGTGTGGTGGCCCACCACGCTTTGGGTGGAATACGAGGCGGCCAAAGGCGTGACCCAAAAGGACGGCCGGGCTGAAGGCTACACCTTATGCAGCACCAAAACCGTGGCCGCCGACCCGGAAGCCTGTTATTCCGCGTGCCGCGCCGCGCTGGTCGAGAACGAGGGCCCGCACGCGCTGACGTGGCTTCGAGAGCGGGAAGGAAAGGACTTGCGGTTCGACTGGACCACGAACAACTCTTGCCCCTCCACGCGCGTGGACGTGACCTTTGTAGACAAAGGCAAGGGGAAGACGCTGATTACGCTGACGCACGCCCGGGTGCAAACCCGCGCCGAATCCGATGGCCTTCGCAACGCGTGGGCCGCGTTCTTTGATGGCCTTAAGGCTAAGCTAGAGGCGTAGGGTCTGGTTTTCCCGGCGCGGCCGGCCCATAGGCCAATCCCTCGGCCTTTTTCCGTATGGAAAAAGGCCTCTGCCCCGTCCGCGCCGGGCTGTGGGTTAGGTTGCCCGCCTGCGCCGGAGCAGCGCGGCAAGCCCTGCGCCCAGCGCGATCATCGTGCCGGGTTCGGGCACGGGATGCGGCCGCAAAATGATGTTGAATCGTGGCTCGTTATTTATATTGGGATCCTCCGTCCATGCTCGAGCAAGAATTTCTCCCCGTTGGTTAACGTCAAGGACCCCCCAGCGGTCAAATCCGTGGGACAAGGCATCTGAATCCAGCATCTGAGTGATTTCTTCGAAGCCACGGTCCGGCGACCATCGGCCTAAAGATTGATTCCTCGCGGAACCTCTAAATGTCGCCCCGGTCACGGATCCATCGTCCAGCAGTAAGCCACCATCGGTCGGAATCTCAATATGATTCTGGAGATTCGGCTCCCATAGCCAGGTATGGCCAAGATATCCTCCAAGAACTTGGCCCGTGGAATTTATTGATGCTGCCCAACCATCCCCAGAGGGATAGCGCAACAGTATCGGTGCCTGGCCATCTCGGCGCACAAATCCTCCGATCGGCGTTCCTCCAACTATAGTACGATCGTCCGCAATCATAGTCCCCCGGTATCCCGCACTCAGTACTTCCGGTGCCTGTCCCTCGCGCCAGATCACCGTATTCTGAATAAAACCGTTCGGCATCACCGAATGACCGATAACGTCCCCGTGCGAGTTAATACCTTGCGGAAGGTAACCCAAATCTGGATTTGGCGACGCAAGTTCTTCCGAACCTTGGCCGGGTGTATACCGATAAGTGCGAACCAAATCATTGAACACACCTGGGCGCAGATTGTTTGTATAGACAATCTGGCCCGCATTATTGATGAGAGGTCGATAAAGCAGGCCATCTTGCTGTAGGTTATCAACGACGGTTTCCACCGTCCGGTCTGCGTTAAGAGTTACAACCCGCTTCGTGCTCTGAAAAACAGCGGAAAATGCCTCTCCCGCCACTTGCCCATGATCATTGATGGAAGACCAAGAGGTGAACCGTTCCGTAGGGTGGTTGGGCAAAACCTCGATGCTGTACAGCCCGGCATGCGCGGTGTTTGCGGCTAACGAGAAAAGCAATCCGAATATGAGTGGCAGTTTCACGGGTTAATTTCTAGCGACCTGACGCCGCCGTGAAGGCGTCGTTTAGTCGCTCCTTTATTATAACGGAAACCGCCAGAAAAACCAAGTCTTCTTTGCAAAACGACAAATAATGCAAATTTCCGTCAGTTCTGCGCAGTCAAACCACCTCCCGGCGCGGCCGGAGGAGGGCGGCAAGCCCCGCACCGAGCGCGAGTATCGTACCGGGCTCCGGCACGGGTGTGAGGAAAACGTGGCTGATTTCTTCGCCGACTAATCGTCTACCGACAGCTAACCCGTTGGCTTCAATTGCATACATACTGTGTATACTTCCCGCAAAGTTCTGCTCAACGACCAAACTGTTAACATCAACAACGCCGCTCGACGGACTATAGTATGTCCCTATAACTCTGCCATCCGAAAAGCGCCGATTGCCCACGGCAATTCTCCCTAATGCTATTCCACTGAAAATGGAAGTATATGTCGAAGAGACGTCGGAGAAGTTTAATGTCCCGTCAGGATTCCAAATGGAGGCAGCACTCCTTCCTGCTATTAACCGATTTCCTGCGATAAATCCTGAACTCTCTATACTATTTGAAAGGATAACTCCGCCCCCGAGAAGCTGACGAAATTCGCCGTTGTTCCAGCTCCAGTTATCACCAGTTGCGAGCCCGCCCGCAACCGCGGCACTAAGCCCGGGCTGTGGAATATGAGTGAATCCGTTAGTCAAGGGATTCCAGAGCCCACTACCCCCCGAGAACGTAAATGCCATCAGCCCGTCATCTGTCATCGAAGTTGTGCCTATTGCCTCATTAGGGGCCGAATTCATGATTCTGAATCCGCTAGCCTCAGTGTAGACAAAGCCTTTACCCGTGCCATTAAATGCGTGGACAAGAGTCCCCGAAATCTGTCCCGCTTCATTTATGTCGGTGAAATTGACCTGATATCCTTCGTAGCCCGGTGGTGGTGGAACGAGCGACACAGTCCCATCAGGCCGTCGAATGATCCCGTCAACACCTGTGGTCACATTCGGAGCACGCCCCACGATGATGCCTGCCGAGTTCAATCCCCAAAAGAGGGTGTCTCTCGGAGCCAGTATTTCTTCTGCGCGGTATTGCGGGAGTGCCCCGTGTGCCTGCACGCAGACAAGCGAAAGCAAAACAAAAAGCAGGTTGGTCTTCAATGCCATTTTACTGTCCTCTCCTTAGGTAGTCCGCTTGCGCCGGAGCAGCGCGGCAAGCCCAGCGCCGAGTGCGAGCACAGTGCCGGGTTCCGGCACAGGATGCGGCCGCAAAATAATATTGAATTTGGGTTCGTAAAATTCATTATTCGGATCATACGTCCACGCAGTCGCAAGAATTTCCCCTCTTTGATTCACATCAATGACCCCCCATCGGTCAAATCCGTGAGCCAGAGCATCTGAATCCAACATCTGCGTGATTTCCTCAAATCCATTCTCTGCAGTCCAACGACCTAGCGAATGGAAAAGTGGTGTACCGGGGCGCGACGCCCCTGTGATGGATCCGTCATTTAGAAAGAAACCGCCGTTCGTCGGGACTTCAATATGGCCCTGCAGGTCAGCGTCCAAAATCCAAGTGTGACTTATACCCGCTAGGTCGCGATAAGCACCGATCATTTTCCCCGAGCTGTTCATTTGGTAAACCCGCCCGTTCGTAGTCGGGAAGTGGACTAAAATGGGTGATTCCCCCTCTCTTCTTACGAATCCACTGATAGGGGTTGCGCCCACAATCGTACGGTTATCCGTAATCGAGAATGCCCAGTACGATCCGTTAAGAACTTCCGGTTCTTGACCCTGACGCCAAATGACGGAATTCTGAAACCAACCGTCGGGAGTTGCGGCATTTACGACAATATCCCCTCGATTATTCATCGAGATCGGGGTGTAAGCCAGATTGGGGTTTGGCGGCGACAACATTTCCGTTCCAACCCCCGGCGTATATCGGTACGTTCGGACGAGGTCATAAGAAACGCCGGGTCTTAGGTTATGGGTGTATGCAATTTGCCCCGAGTTGTTAATATGCACCCCGCGACTTAGGTAATCGTGATGCAGATTGTCAATAACCACCGTAGTCCCTTGATCCCGTCGATAGGTGACGACTTGCTTGGAAATGACGCCAGAAGTACCTGAAAAACTATCACCTGCAATAACGCCATGGTCGTTTATCGAAGAGAAATGCACCTGCCCCTCACCTAAACGGTTAGGTAGAAGCTCGATGCTATAGAGACCAGCATTTGCGGTGCCAGCCAAACTGGCCAGCACAAACCCTAAGGCGTTTCGCTTAATCAAGTCGGCCTCCACGGTAACTCACCTTTATTCCGGCACTGTCTGTAAACGGCGTCTTGAAGAGAGAGTACGCGAATTCCGGTCTAATCTCCCAATATCCATTCGCTCCGCCTGTGACGAGTGGATGGCCATGAATAGTCCGGGTTCCTCCGAGGGAGACATGCGCTCGCGTCATCTTACTTGCACCCATTTCTCCAATCCACTCATTTGTTCATCGGCTCCGCTCCGGCGATTTAACTATAACGGAAACGCCTCGAAAAACCAAGTGCTTTTTCCACTTTTTTCAAAAATTGTGGATTGGCCGCGAAATTTGAGTCCACGGAACGGCGCAGACGGGGCAGAGGCCGGTTCTGAAAAGAACCGGCTGAGGGATTGGCCTGTGGGCCGTCCGCGCCGGGCTGTAGAGAACGCGCCACAAAACTAAATGCAGTGCATTTGGCGTCGTAGTCTGCAAGAGGTAAAAAATCACGGGGTGACGTTAACCGCCCGAAGCAGAACGCTAACACCACGTTAGGGCTATGAACACTGAATCCAACAGCCGTTTTTTCCGCACTGCGGCCGCAAACAGAGTTGCTCGGCTCATCCTCCTAGTTCTGCCGTGGGTCTTATTCGTTTCTTACCGCCCTGGCGAGCTGCTACTCCTAAGTAACATCTATATCAAGCCGGAAGAATGGACGAATTTGCATTTTGGGACGCCTACGGCATTGACGCAGGCATTTGGGAATAGCGTAAGCTTCTCCATTCTGAGCTTCGGCATTATTTGTTTAGGCTTCGGTGCCTACTACATTTCGGTGCGCAACTTGAATTTGAAGTATTTAACAGCAAACAGCGTAACGGCGGCGCTATTGCTGAGCCTGCCTGTAATGGCCTTGAGACTTGGCCAAGTTCTTGACCAGTGGGGCTTCGTACAGTTGCTTCCGCTACTCCGCATGACTACCACTGAATACGTCAACCTGCAAAATGTATGTTCGTTCGTTTGTGGTCTATTATTGCTTGTTCTCACTTGGTTCGGATTACGAGAATTACCCTCCTCGCGCCATGACATGCGGGCCTAATATCTGAACTTAACCGCAACTTATTAGTATGAGAGATATGGGCGTGAAATCAAATACGGTTCTCGAAATTTTTACCGTAACCTTCATTGCGGCAATTGCCACGATTTTACTGCTCACCATGCGTGGGCAATCAGACCGAGTGAGGGACACCGCTCTCTCCATGGTCGGAAAGGACCTGTCACAGGTTAAGCGGACCTTTACTCCCCTGAGAAAGCTCTCGGACGCAGAATATGAGGACTGGTCCAAAGCCTCGAGGCTGAGGGACCCATTGCCTAAGCGCCTTGGTAGCTCAACGTACTTGCATCACAGCGGAGTGGATGTTGTATTCTTCTTCTTCGAAGACGGCAAATGCGTTGAAGTGTTTTACACACAGACGTAAAGACCCAGTTTGCGATGCGCATAATTGCATGATTTGAGATGAGCGATAAGCCGAAGATGGGGTGTTTCCGTAAGATGCAGGTCGCAGTTGCGGCCTTCCACTTCATCTTCACTTTTGGTCTTGGAACTTCGTGGATCGTGGCATCGGCTAGGTCACCACAAACATTCGAGCCCTCCGACCTGTATCCACTAGTTGGCATCACGTTGATCACGATCTGCTGGCTCGCGACGCTCCTCTCGCTTGTCAAAAAACGGCCTAGACGTTGGATTCCGCCTACATTCGCCATCCTCGCTCAGTTCATTGGCTATGCGACGATCGACCATGATTCTCTCCGCCCATTAACTGTTGCAATAATGATGATAACCAATGTCACATTGCTTTGGCCGCTCGAGGACACTTGGGACGAACCAGATTCTTCAACACCAGTGAACTAAGGCATCTTGACCGTGGTCGGTTCTTCACTGCCGATTAACTCGTAACTGGAAAAAGAAAATCACATCGTTACCAGACTATGCCGCGCACAGGTCGCAATTTACTTCCCCAACACCACTGCGCGGACGGGGCAGAGGTCTTTTTCCGCACGAGGAAAAAGGCCGAGGGCGAGGCACTGGGCCGGCCGCGCAGGGAAACACCCCCACGAACAAACCTACGGACCCGTGCGGAACGTCGGCGCGGGCAACCCCGCCCCGTTCATCAGGTTCGCCCGCAAGTCCTCCGACCACGCGTACCGAACCCATTTCGGGTTCTCCACCCGGCTCGAAAACACCACCACCTCCGTGCCCGATATCAGCGCCGTCGCCGACACAAACTTGCCGTCCGCGCCCGCAATCTCGAACCCGCGCACCAGGTAGTCGCCCGCCTTCAAGCCGTCCGCATGCCGGAACCGAACCCGGATCGCCCCCGGCTCCACCACCGCCGAATCAAACAACGGCCCCGAGAACACCACCGGCCGCCCGTAATCGAACCGCAACGCCCACTTTGCCAGCCGAGTCCCTACGTCCAGCTTGTTGGTGGGGTGAATGTCGTTCAGATCGCCCGTAATGTCCAGCGTCGGCACCACGCCCACCCCCCGCAAGTCAATCGCGCGGAACTGTGCGTCCCGAATCTGCGCCGGGTTATCCCCCGCGTTGTAGCCCGACCACGGCGCGATCTGCACCGCATAGAACGGAGTATCCGCCCCGAAGTCTTTGCGCCAGTCCTCGGTGAACGCCTTGAACAGCGGCAGATATTCCGCCGGACGGCCCACATTCGCCTCCCCCTGATACCAAATCACCCCCTTGACCGGGAACCCCTTCAGCGGGTGAATCATCGCGTTATAGAGCGTCCCCGTGCGGGTGTTCTCTTGCTTCAATCGCTCGGTCATAAACGGGAACGTGGCCAAGGTCTCGGTGTGCATCCATTCTTCCACCGCCGTGCCGCCCACGCTGCTGTCAATCAGCCCAATCGGGATTCCCAGCACCTGGTGCAGCTCGCGCCCAAAGAAGTAGCCCGTCGCCGAAAACTGGGCAATCGTGGCGGGCGTCGTCGGGTTCCAGGTGCCTTCAAAAGTTGTTTGCGGTGTGTTTGCGCGCTTGCGGGCCACCTTCAGCAACCGAATGTTGGGGTAGTTCGCCGCCGCCACTTCGGCCGCCGAGTTGTTGATCGCCACCTGCCCGGGCTGAGGGCCGACCCACTTTTCCATGTTCGACTGCCCCGAGCAAAGCCAAACGTCGCCCGACAGCACGTTGTTAAGCGTGCGACTCTCGCTGCCGCGCACCGTAAGTGTAAACGGTCCGCCCGCGCGCGGCGTCGAAATCACGGCTCTCCATGCCCCATCTACCCCCGCCGTCGCGGAAGCTTTTGCACCCCAACTTGCCGAAACTTCTACGGCCTGGCCCGGAGTGTCCCAACCCCAAACGGGCATCTGGGTTCCGCGCGGAACCACCATGTGGTCGCCAAACACATTGGGCATGGTCATCGCCGCCGTAGCCACGCTTCCCGCCGCAAAAACCAACCCGCTCGCTATCCATCGCATGCCCCTATCATACTTGCCGGGCCGCCTGAATCCCAGAGGGGGTTGTGCCCGCCGGATACAATAGGGCCATGCCCGCGACCCGCTTCCTCTCCGTTTCCGATATGCGCGCCCTCCTCACCGAAGTTGGCGTGACTGGGGCGATTCGCGGCACGTTGGCTCAAATGGAAGCCGACTTCCGCCGCTGGAACGACTTCGAAAAATGCCCCCGCACGGCAAACCATTCGTCCGTCGGTGTCATCGAACTCATGCCCGTGAGCGATAAGGAAGAGTTCAGCTTCAAATACGTCAACGGCCACCCCACCAATTTTCAGTTCGACCTGATGACCGTAATGGCGTTTGGCGTGCTTGCCAAAATGGAGACCGGCTTCCCGGTTTTGCTGAGCGAAATGACCCTGCTAACCGCGGTGCGGACCGCCGCCGCCAGCGTGATGGCCGCCAAAGTGCTCGCGCGAAAAGACTCGCGCACGATGGCCATGATCGGCAACGGGGCGCAGGCCGAATTCCAGATCCTCGCCTTTCACGACTTGCTCGGGATCAACCGCGTCCACCTGTTCGACACCGACCCGGACGCAACCAAGAAATTGCAGGCGAATCTAGCTGGGGTGGAAGGTTTAGAGCTTATCGCCTATGGCAGCACCGCCGAGGCCGTGCGCGGAGTGGACATCATCACGACCTGCACCGCCGACAAGACCCTCGCCACGATCCTTACTCAAGACATGATCGAACCGGGGATGCACCTCAACGCCATCGGCGGCGACTGCCCCGGCAAAACCGAGCTGGAAACGGCCATTGTTCCGCAGTGCCGCGTAGTGGTGGAGTTCGCGCCGCAAAGCCGCGTCGAAGGCGAAATCCAGCACATGCCCGCCGATTTCCCCGTCATCGAACTGTGGGAAATCCTCACCGGCAAGTCCCCCGGACGCACGTCTGAAACCGAAGTCACCTTATTCGACTCGGTGGGATTCGCGCTCGAGGACTTCTCCGCGCTCAAGTATGTGTATGCCGAGGCCATCCAACGCGGCATCGGCAGCGAGATCGAACTCATGCCGACGCTAAGCAACGTCAAGGACTTGTTCGGCCTGCTCCAGGTTGCTTCATCGACAAAGCGGTAGTTTCGCTTCAGTTAGTTGACTTTATACGCGATTCCTGTGCTATCGTGAAAGCATGGGAATGTCGGGTCTGACGGTGATGATGGTCGGAGCGACCGTAGCTTTGCTGTGGTTCTCGGCCTCACTCTACGCCTCCGTATCGAGTGCGATTGCTTCGCAACCCGAAAACTGGGAAATTTCGATTGAGACCCGCGGCACAACCCGGGTGACACAGGTCATCCATGGGCCCGGCAATTCCAACCCGGTTCGGCATGTGTTCACGCGTTCCTTTGGCTCGGATGAATGGAGCGTCAAGTCAGACTCGGGCGCAATTTATTCGCGCAAACCGCTGAGTTCAACCGATCCGCTAATCCAAGAAACTTCTGACGCAACGCTCGATGGTACGGCTGAAATTCGCGCCAAGTGGATAGGCCCGGGCCAGCCCCCAAGCGAAGTCATCCTTGAACTTTCTCCGGCTCGCCGCTATAGGGAAGCTTCTTCTAGTACGACCTTAGCCGACATCGAAGCCCGCGACCAACAGTACTTTCGCAAAACCGGTTTCGGGGCGTCAGAGTCCTTAAAGGTCGTGAAGCTCCCGATCCGTAACGAAGACGCGTTCTATGAGATACCATTCCATGAAACTCATAAGCCAGAGTCCGTGCCCAATTTAGTGACTCCGTATCTGGTTAGAATTGGTCAGCGTGTAGCGGGGTTCGCTGAATTCAGTGAGACTACTTATGGTGCGGGGCGCGGCGAACAGAGCGAACAACCACAGGAAAACAAGAATCTCGACCCCCGCAACCTGAGCGTTGACGTCGGCGCCGTTGCCACCTCTGAAACCGGAAACCCTTCGGCCGTCATGAAATATGAGTCCCCTTCCATATTTCCCAAGTTATATGGGACGTGGTCTGCGAACCGAAGTTTTGAGCTATCGCATCCGGCACGGAATAACTTCCAGTTCAACGATAGCAAACTCTCTCGGACTTATTCTGAGGCGGAGCTTGAAACGATGATCGCGGGTAAGCCCGACCTTAATGTGCTTACGATGGAAGTGCGAGATGGGAGCCGAGCTGGCCCCCAAACCGCCGTGCTTACAATCCGTGTTCATGCCCCCTTTGAGTATGTTTCTGCCACTCCATTCCGAAAGGTGTATGGGCCGTGGACACGCTCAAGCGGTGGGCTTGTTTCTCCTCCGGACACGCCAGTTAGCATTGGGGCAGTGATCGGTCGGGAAGCCGCAGAAGAAGAGCTTAAGCGTAACCCCAGACCCGAATATTCCATAGATTACAACGAGTTTGCGGAAGGAATCAAAAGTCCGAAATTGGGAATCAGTCTTGATCCGTCTCCTACATTTCCAGCCGGGTTCATTCGAGCCTTTCTTAAGGCATGTGGTTCGCCGGTTAAGTCAGCGACTCCGCCAGAGGTTGGACAATCAACTAGAGTTTATGGCCCGTTTAGTTTCCGTGGGGTAAGAACTCCGCACCGAGTGGTGAGCGTACTTGAGGCTCGAACGGTGACCTTTGAACGAAGCATTACAGTGCGGGAGTTTGGCCGAAACGGCTTCCTGGGATTACGAACCATTGCCGAGCGGCGTGCATTTTCCGACCTATACCCGGGCACGCGGAACGAAAATTTCGAGGTACGGATGAGCGTGTCATTACACAAGGAGAGCGGTCCGACCGGAAGAACTTTGTTCTATGTCTATGAAGATGGCTCTTTCGAGCTCGCCCCCGACAACCAAACTCCCGGTGAGCAAATTTTGCCGATCGAACAGCGCAAGCAGTGAATCGTCGTCTTCAGAAGACTAAGCCGCGCGCCTGCTAACCAGGAATCTGCAGCACCCCGATGCCGTACAGCTTTTCGGGGTGGCTGGCGTATTCCCAGTGCGTGAACCCGCTCTTGAGCTCGCCCCAGAAGCGGGCCACTTGCGTCCGGTCATCATTCGACGTTGTTCAAGCCGGCGATAGCCCAAAGGACGGGTCCGAGAATTGGTGCCGTGTCCCCTGGTAGGTATCATCCCACCTACCTTGAAGGTCTCGGTCATTATTCCTACCCGCAATCGGAGCGCGCACCTTCGAAGAACGCTTGGACACTTGACTGAGATCGAAATTCCACCGTCTATTGACTTGGAATTCGTCATTGTGGATAACGGTTCCACCGACGATACACAGGCCGCAGTCGCTTCTTTTCTGTCGCAACTGCCAAATCTAAAATGGGTGAGCCAACCCGTACCCGGCGCATCGCGTGCGCGCAACCTTGGGGTCCAAATCGCTCAGGGAGAGATCATCGCATTTCTCGATGACGACGTTAAGCCATGCCGTGCTTGGTTAATTGAGATTCTACGTAGCTTCGAAAATCCAGAAATCAGTTATGTGGGAGGCGAGATCACGCTGGACCCAAGTCGCACTCCGGATTGGATGACGCCTTTTCACCACGGGTTGTTTGCCTCCACCGAGTTTCAAACCTCAGAACGCCGGGCTTCGCGCTCGGCCAACTGTGCCTATCATCGGCGCTGCTTTGCGGAGGGTATGGGTTTCGACCCCGAAATTGGTGCCGGAACAAGCTATGGATTTGCCGAAGAGTTCTTGTTCAATTGGGGCCTAAAGGAAGCAGGAATGAAGTTTGCTTTTAACCCGCATGCCTCGGTGATCCACGAATACGACGTCTCCCGGGTCTCTTTGGACAGCATGATCAAGATGGCGAAGCAAACTGGTGCAAGCGGTGCATACGCGATGTACCACTTCGCCCATGTCGTACCAAAACTTCTTTGGCTCCGCAGCCGAATTTGGTCTTTCCGAGCCAAACGAGTCCTTACCGTAAGACCCTCCGAAAGAACCTATCTTACGGAGTCTGAATTCATGTCAATTCAGCGCGCATCGCAGTTAAATCAGTTCCTTACAGAGCGGAATCGACCCCATAATTACGACTTACACTCGCGCAAAAAGATCCGCGGAGTGCTTGAGTAACCCACCAGCCAGCGAAGCCCTACCCCGGAATCTGTAGCACCCCGATGCCGTACAGCTTTTCGGGGTGGCTGGCGTATTCCCAGTGCGTGAACCCACCCTTGAGCTCGTCCCAGAAGCGGGCCACTTGCGTCCGGTCATAGTTCGACGCGATATCGTGGAACATCACCAGCCCGCCCGGGCGCACGAGCCCGGAATACATTTCCCAGTCCTGTTTCACCCCCTCATAGGTGTGGTCGCCATCGATGAATGCCAGGTCCACCAAACGGCCATCCAACCGTCGCACAACCTCCTCTTTCGTAGACGCTAAATGCGAATCCACTCGAAGCAAGTGGAGCGTTTGCTCCGGCCGGGCAAAGGACTGATAAAGCGGGGTGCGAATCTCCGAGTACCCGCCGCCGAAGTCGCCGCCCGGTAGGTCCGCGCTGATGATCAGCGCGTCCGAAGCCGCCACCCGCGTCCACAAAAAGAGGCTCCCGCCCCAGTGAGTCCCGATTTCCAGCACAACCCCCGGCGCGTGAGCGCGAACTTGGTCCAGCGCGGCCACAATTTCTGGCTCGTGCTGGATCGGTCGGAAGTAGCCGCCGGCAAACTCGGTGATCGCTCGCACCAATGCCGTCGAATCATCGCCGAATTCACGCCGAAGCAATCCGGGCAATCCCAAACGAGCCTGCAAATATTGTGCTGCGCGGCGCAAACGATCCATGTCCTCCCCACGGTACCCGCTCGCCCAAACATGCGCAAATTCGACAAATCAAATGCGCGTTTTGTGCTGAAGCCGCCCGAGAATGTCCCCGACAATAATCTTCATGAGCGCGCCCACCCAAACCTACATCGTGTGCACCACCGATGACCAGCACTTCCTCCTAAACTCCGATTTCGTCACCGAACTTGTGCGCTCCTCTCGGTTGCTCACAACCAAAATCCCGAAGTCACCCAAATGCGTACTCGGCGCGGTCGAGCTGCGCGGGCTCATCATGCCGCTGGTGGATATGCGCGCCGCCATCGGTAGCGCTCCCCGCCCCGCCGAAGAGGAAGCCGCCGTGCTCTCACTTCATGTTGGCGATCTGCGCTTCGCCCTCGAAGTCGACGAAGTGGACCAAGTGGTGCAACTCAGCGAAGCCGATTTTGAAGAGATTCCGGCCTGGGCAGGCGCAGAAAAGAACCGCTTTACTCCCAAAGTCACCCGGCACCGGGGTGAACTATTGCTCCTCGTAGACCCAGAAGTGCTTGTGGCCGCTTGCCGAATCGGCAAGCTCATCAAAGACGTCGCGGCGGCCTAATCCAGCGTTCCGGCTTTGCCGAACAACGCGACTTCACAAGCGGGATCGTTGAACATCTTCAGATGGTCGTGGCCGACGCCTTCGGCCACCACCCGCCGCCAGCCGAACTTCCAGCCTTTTCGCTTGGCGAGGTCCTTCGCATAGTCAAACGCCGCGGTTCCACGTTGGAACCGCCCCGGACCCTGCGCCATCCCTCTTGGGCTTTCGTCCAGATACTCGTCCGGACCTGCGTCATTCGAACCCAGATACAGCGTCAGCGGCTGGGCCAAGTACCGCTTGATCGCGGCATCGTTGCTCAGCGATTCGGGCAATGTGCCAAACCCGTAACCAAACTCTTGGTCTCGGGTCGGGAACAGGTTCGTGCCCGGATTCGCGGCCACCACTCGCTTCGCGCCGGAATCAAAGAACCCTGCCATCCGCATGGCAAACTGCCCGCCCGCCGAGTGCCCAATGATCCAATACGGCATGTTCGGCTTGCCTTCTGCGGTCCGGATTTCTTTAAGAATTTGCGGAAGCAGCGCGTAGGTCCACTCTTCTTTTGGGGCGGCCGTGCCGTCTTCTTTCATGATTCCGCCCCGTTGGTATTTGGGTTGCGGAAATCGCTCGGTGTCAAACTTTGGGGTCACGATGAGCGCCCGGAACCGGTCGCCCATTTCCACCGCATCGTCCCGATATTCGTCGGCATTGCGGAGCGTGCCATGCAACACCACAATAATCCGCTCCTTGCGGTAGTTTTTGGGCCGGTGCAGATACACCTCGATTGGGAGGCCCCGCGCCGTCACCACCCGCATAGACTTCCCCTCCGGAATCTCGCCGTTCATCCCTATCACCATTCCCGCCACCAGTGCAATCATCTTCTGTCTCTACTTCGAATCGTAAAATCGCCAGCTTGATTCCGAACCCGGCTTGACCTTTGCGTTGCTCAGGTTGGCGCGCACCCATTCCACCGGCATTTGCCCGCTTTGCAAAATCGCGTCGTGGAATTGCCGCTCGTTCATCTTTCCGGACTTCACGAGTTCGGTGTGAAGCGCCCGAAATTGCAGCCCGCCCACCATATACGCCGCCTGATACAGCGGCCCGTAATCGCCCGCGAATGATCGCCGAACCTCGGCAAGGGCGGTGCTGGGTTCGTGCCCAACCCGTTTCACGAGCATCTCGACGCACTCCAGCGGCGCAAGTTCGCCGAGGTGGAACCGGAGTGAAAACACAATTCTCACTGCGCGGTGCATCCGCCAGAACAGCATTCCCATCTTATCCTCGGGGGTGGCGGCAAACCCGAGGTCCCACAGACGCATTTCCCAATACAGCGCCCAGCCTTCGATCCAAAACGGGGTGCCGAACATCTGCCGGTATGGGCGATAGCGGTCGAGCATGAACCCCTGCAGGTGGTGCCCGGGAATTAACTCGTGCTGCACCGTCGCCCGCGAAAAGTGGCGGTTGTTCCCGCGCATGCTCATCAGCTTCGCATCCTGGCTCATCGTATCGGTCGGGTAACTCACGATGATGCTTTCGCCACCAAGGAAGAACGGCGAAACCAATTGCCGCTCGGGGGACATCATGTCCATGCGCCAGGTCTCCTTCGCCAGTGCCGGAATTGTGACCAAGTCGCGCTTCTCCAAAAAGTCAATCGCTTCCAGGGCAAGCTCTCGAATCAACTGCGGCTGCTCGCCCGGCTTAACGTGGAGTCCCTTTACATGCTCAAGTGCCGCATGCCAGTCCTCCCCAAAGCCCATCTGCTTGGCCGCCTTCTTGGCCTGGGCTTCGCACCAGGCGTATTCCTTCTCGGCGATTTCCACGAGTTCGGAGGGGGAATACGGAATTCGCTCGAATGCGAGCTCTTCTTTAAGGGCCGTTTCGCCGATGGGCTGGCCAATGATGGTCGTGGTGTCATCCGCACGAATTCCGACCACCTTTTCCTTTAGCGAATTCTGCAGGTTTTTGAGGGCTTCGCTGACTTCGCCGTAGGGAGCTTGGCACCACCAGCTAAACAGCGGGTCGTAGCCGTTGTAGAAGCTGTACCAATCGCTAAGGCTCCGCGTTAAGCCGCGCAAGTCGTTCGCGGCCGCGTTGCCCTGCACTTGCCGCATCCGTGCATCTTTAGGCAAGCCTTTGCCCGCTTCCAGGTCGCGTTGCGCCTGGGAGATCGCTTTGACCAGTTCATTCAGGGTCTTTGCACTCGCCGCGCCGTCAATCGGCTCCATCCGGCGACGGGTTTCTTCGAGCTTGGTGATGGTTTCGCTAAACGGAAGCAGACTTCGAGAAATGCTCAACCGCTTCTGTTCGGTTTTGTGCTGGGCCAACGAATGCCGCAGGTGGTTTTCCAGCAGCACATAATCCAGTTGGTCGTCCTGGGCGAGTTTGCCGAAATCAACTGTTTTCAGCTTGGCGAGTTCATCGATATAGAACGCCTCCAGCCGCGCCGCGCGGCCCAAACCGAGCCGCACCGGGTACGCCCGTTCCAGGCTACCAAGGTCGGCCTGAACGCGCTCAATGTGCGCTTGCATCGTTGGGGCGGAAAAAGCGGCGGCAGACATGGCACTTAGCATCAGCGCGAAGAATGGGCGCATCCGGCGAGCCTACCCTGCCCGGCGTTTCGCCGAGAGGAACGGCCGCTCGAACAACCAAAAGAACCCGTAGCTAAACGCGAGGATCACGGGAAGGCACACTCCCACGCATAACGCCAACCGAATTGCGACGCTCTCAAATTCGCGCATGCCAATGGCTTCGCTGGTGAACAACAGCACCGGGTGATGAACCAGATAAAGGCTATAGCTGAACGTTCCCAGCCACAACAACGGCTTCACCGAGAGAAAGCCGCCGAGCCACCCCGCCTTTCCGCCCGACCCTTCCATGAGGAGCACCACCACTGCCAACCCCATCAGCGTGTCGCGAATTGCGAGGTTCTTCGTCCACCACACGCTCGAAATCGCGATCAGGAACAAGCCCCAAAACGCTGGCATCCCGCCCCCACGCCAATTTTGCGCGGCCCGGGCACCCACCATGCCGAGCACAAACAGTCCGAAATACCATACGTATAGCTTTTCCGCGTTTTCTATCATCACCAACGCCAAAGCCACCGCGCCTGCCGACCCCAGCAGCACCCAAAGATCCCGATACCTCACTGCCGCCGCCGCGATCAGCGGAAACAGAAAATACAATTGAAATTCAATGGAAATAGACCACAAAACGCCATTGATCTTGTACATCCAATCTTTCGAAAGGTTGTGCACCATCAGCAAGTGCGCCACCAAGTTCTCGGTTGTCACCGGAAGGTACTGCGACGATGGCAGAACGTTGTGCAACTCGCGCGGCACCTGCAAAATCACAAACAGGGACACGGCCAAACACGCATAGTAGGGCGGCAAAATTCGGCGACATCGCCGCTTGAAGAACTCGCCCAGTTCCCGCACCCGGCCATCTCCGCCCCGGGCGAACAGCGACCACTGCAAGCAAAATCCGCTGACCACAATGAATGCAGCCACGGCAAAATGCCCGTACCAAAAGGGCGCCATCAGCCGTCCCACGAGGGTATCGCGGTATCCGGGTCGCATGAACACAAAATGGGGGTCCACTAGGGTGCAAAAGTGCTGCAACACCACATACAATGCGGCCACCCCACGAATCCCCTCGATAAACGCGAGGCGAGGGCGCGACCCATCTTGCATACCGTGTAGTGTATCTTTTGCAGTACCGTGCGGCATGCCCCTGTTCTCGCCCTAATCCTCCTCCCCATCATGGCTCAGGCCGACCGAATGATTTTTACGCCCAAGGGCAGCAAACTTCGGTCGGATCAAGTTCAACTCGATACATTCTTCGAAGGCGGCCGCTCGGCTCATCGGGTCACCTATCTGGGACTCGGGCTCGGCGAATCATTCGACTTCGAACTCACAGAATGGGCGCGCGGCCGAGACCCTTCTCGCGTCAGCCTCGACTTCAGCTACAACTTTCTCGTCCCCATCGCGGACCTCTCACCCGGCCTCTCGGTCGGAGTCCAGGACGTGTTCGATCAGATGGAACTTGGCCGAGGCTTCTATGTAGCCGTCACCTGGAAACTCAACAATGTAGACCCGGTCAACGCAGACACGCCCCTCGAGCTTTCCATCGGGGCCGGAACGGGCCGGTTCCGCGGCGCGTTCGTGAATGCTCGCTTCCCAATCTCCAACGAATTCCGCGTGGTGACCGAACACGACTCGCGCGAGATTGCCGCCGGGTTCGAACTCGTGCCGAATCGACAATGGCGCGCACGTTACTTCGTGCGGGCAAACAAAAACTACGCCTCGCTCAGCTTTTCGGCGCGCTTTTAAGCACGAGGCCACATTCCGCTGTAGCCCGAATAAGCTCCGCCTCCAAGACCTCGTTAAACTTGGCGGCGGCGGCCTTGCCGGTTAGCCCTTCGGTGACAGCTTCGAAGTCAATCGGGTTGCCCCACACGAGGGTCACGTCCGCCCGCCGGGGCCACTTTCGCCCCCGTGGCAGTGCCTTCTGGGTGCCGTTCATTCCCAGCGGATAGACCTTGGCTTTGGAGCGTTTCGCGATCAACGCGATGCCATCCTGAAGCGCGCCGAGTGTAATCCCGTCTCCGCGGGTTCCCTCTGGGAACAACATCACGCATCGACCCTGGTCCAAAAGCGACAGCGCGAGTTTGATCGCGCCCAGGTCGCCCGCGCCGCGTTGCACCGGAAACGCCCCGAGCGAACGGTTGATTCGGCTTTGCAACGGGTTCTTAAATAGATCTTCTTTGGCCATCACCGTGAGGCTACGGCGCGGCAACGCTGCCGCAACCACGGGCGGGTCCAGTGTACTGAAATGCACCGGGGCGACGATGATCGCGCCTTCATCTGGAACCACGGCGTCGTTCCGCAACGTGAACTTACCCAGCGACGGCAAAAACACATGGCGAACCGACCACCGCACGAAGCGGTACCAAAGCGATCCCCGGTTGGCACTCATCGCTCCGAATTATGATGAGTTTTCCGTGTTGAAAAGCGCGATTGCCCGTTCGCGCTGCACACGGTGATCCACGACCGGGTGCGGGTAATCCACCCCCAACCGGCAACCGGCGAGTTCCTGTTCCATCGCCGACGCATCATGGGGCCAGTGCCGACGCTCAGCTTCAAAACCCGCGAGCTCTGGGCACCACTGGGCGATAAACTTCGCTTCGGGGTCGAACTTCGCCGATTGAAGCACCGGGTTCATCACCCGAAAATAAGGCTGGGCGTCTGCCCCTGTGCTTGCCGACCACTGCCACCCGCCGTTGTTGGAAGCCAAATCGTAATCGAGCAAATACCGCGCGAACACGGCCTCTCCCCAACGCCAGTCGCACAACAAGTCTTTGGTGCAAAACATCGCCGCCACCATTCTTAAACGGTTCGGCATTTCGCCCGTCGACCGCAGGCAGCGCATCGCCGCATCCACCACCGGAAAGCCCGTTCGGCCCTCTTCCCACGCGGCAAACTGTTCTCGGCTCCCTGGCCACTCAATCCGCGCGGTGTTCGGATTGAAATTTTCCGAAACGACCTCGGGCCAACACGCCAGAATCATCTGGTAGAACTCCCGCCAAATCAGCTCGGAAATCCACTTCTCGGAACCACTTCGTTCCAATGCCGCCCGAAAGCACTCGCGCACCGAGATCGTTCCGTGCCGCAAATGAACGCTCATGCGGCTGGTGCCATTCTCGGCATAGAAATCACGCTTCGTTTTATATTCGTTAAGCTTCGGTAAAAACGCTTCCAATTGTCGCCGCGCTCCTGCTTCGCTCGCCTCGGGATGGCGATGGTTCGGGGTGAATCCGTATTCGCAGAGCGGTTTCAGCTCAGGCGCTGACTGGGGTAATTGGTTCAGCGGCCACAGCCGTGAAAGTTCCGGAACGTGTTCGCGCAGGTCAACTTCGGGCCGGAGCTTGGCCCGCCAAGCCTTGGCGTAAGGCGTAAACACCCGAAACGGCTCGCCGCTCCCGTTCAGCACCTCGCGTTTCGCAAACACCACGTGGTCTTTGCTGAGGTGCAAATTCAGCTTTTCCTTTATCGCCGAATCCCGGCGGACCGCGTAGGGGTCCACGTCTCCGTTTGCGTACACCTCGGTCACCCTCAGGGTCGCCGCCACCCGCGGAACCTCTACTACCGGGTCGCCGTGGGCCACGATCAAACGGCTTCCCCGCCTGCGCAGATCTTGGTCCAGGTTCGAGAGGGCCTGATAGATGAAGCTCACGCGGCGGTCATCTCGGTCTTGCAGTTCATCCAAAATCAGCCGGTCGAACACAAACAGCAGTGCCACTCGTGAATGGTTCGCGCACGCTTTGGCGAGCGCAACATGGTCGCTCAAACGCACGTCGCGCCGAATCCAAACCAGGGCTCCCGAATCGCTCATTCTTAGCGTTCCTTACGAGCCTCCGAACAACAAGTCGGCGGTCCCGGACGTTTGGCTCTAACTTTGCTATCCTATGCAGTCGTGGAAGGCCAGAAATCTCAGCTTCAATCCGATGCAGATATTGATCAAATTCTGCGGATTGCCGTCAATCTGCCCGATCAAGATACGGCCCTCTCTTTGCGGGAGCGGCTAGAACGGTCTGCCTCCGAACTCGGCGTTTCGCCCGAACAACTCGCCAAAGCCGAAGCGCAATGGGCCGAGGAGCGCAGCCTTCAATCGGATATGGAGGCATATGTTAAGTCCGCCAAGTCTGGGTTCATTGCCCACCTCATTCCGTATGTCATCGTCAACAGCTTCATGGTCATCGCCTCTTTGCGCGAGGGAGAATTCTGGTTCTTATTCCCGCTTTTGGGTTGGGGGACCGGCCTCTTCATGCACTATCTAAGCGTGTTTGCCCGCAAGAGTGAGCAGTTCCAAGAAGAGTTCAACGCCTGGCGCGCCAAGCAAGAAAAACTACGTCAGAAGTGAATTAATATCGCTTCACTTCTGTCGCAATACCTATTGCGTCTAAAATGAAGTAATATCGCTTCAGGATGGACGTAGAAATGGCCCTGTTCGGCTCGCGCCGACGAACCGAAGTGCTCCTCGCCCTTGCGTTGCTCGAAGAATCCCATGCCTCCGAGCTCGCCAAGGTGCTGCAGACCCAAGTGCGGACCATTCAGCGCATCCTCGCCGGTCTAGAAGCCGAGCGCGTTATCGAAGGCCGAATCGTGGGCCGAGAACGCCGTGTGGCCCTCAGTCGTCGGTTCGCCGCCGCCGCCGAACTTCGCGCCCTCCTCATTGCCCTGGCCATGCGCGAACCCGAACTGGATGGCCGGGTTGCCGCCCTGCGTCGCCGCCCCCGTCAAGCCGGAAAGCAGATCTAATCCCGCCATGTCTCGCTATCAAATTTCGATTCTGGATGACCTGCGCCGGGTGGCGTTCAAAGTGTGCACGGCACTGGACGAAGTCGGCATCCGCGCCGTGCTCACCGGCGGAAGCGCCGCCACCATCTACGCCCCAGAAGCCTACCAATCGCGCGATGCCGATTTCATCGCGAGTTGGAACACCAAATCCGCCGAATTTGAAGAAACCTTGCGGCTGCTCGGCTTCTTTCGCGATGGGCGGGTGTTCTCGCACCCGCAGAGCGCGGTGACGCTGGACTTTCCCGACCACGAGGTGCGCATCGGCGACGATTTCATCACTCGGTTTTCGACCCTGACCGAGGGCGACCTCACCCTGAGGCTCCTTACGCCCACCGATTCGGTCTGCGACCGGCTGGCGCATTTCTATTGGTACGCCGACCGAAGTGCGCTCGCCGCCGCCCTCGCCGTGGCCCGCAACCACCCGTTCGACGAAGACCACGTGCGGGATTGGTCGCGAAGGCACGGGGAAATCACCAAATGCGACGAGTTTTTTGCGCGCCTTGCCCTATAATGGCGGCATGAGCGACTGGAATCACTGGCTCGCCCCGCTGGCGGGCAACTGGAATCTTGAACACATCGGGCGCATGGGTCCGGATGGCGAAGCCTACGTGACGCGCGGAACCCTCACGGGACGCTGGATCGGCGAGCGCTGGTGGGTTGGGGAAAGTAACTGGTCGGGGGAAGAAGGCGGAACCCACACCTCCATCATGACAGTCGGCTACAACCCCGAGATTGACCGGTTTGTCGCCACCTTCATCGGCTCGATGATGAGCCATTTGTGGGTGTATGACGGGCATGTGGACCCCACCACCGGCCGCCTGGTGATGGTGGTGGACGGCCCCTCGTTTGCGGGCGAAGGCACCTCGACGTATGAGGACTCGGTGGAAATCGTCAACCCAGACCACTGGATTCTGCGCTCGCGCGTGAAGCTTCCTTCGGGCGAGTGGTTCGAGTTCATGGAGGGGCATCACCGCCGCGCGTAGCGGGGGTGGCAACCGCCTTGCCGTTTGTAGACTTTGATTCAGTCTGATCGGTCTTAGCATAATTTGGTCCCCATAAGAAGACCTTCCAGGTGTGCCCAGGGTCAGGACCCATGATGTGTGCCAACCATCGAAGTAAGCAATGACATCCCCAAATTCCCGCAAGAAAGATAACCAAATAGGAAGTCGGCTCCCCTAACTGAGCGGAATTAATGTTGTAAATTTGCACCGGATCTTCGCTTGCCAGAAACCGAAGCCTAACAAACAATAATACAAAGAGGGCCACCCATATCGGATCAATACATGATTTAGTGATGCTACCAATGGAGTTCCTTGCCTTTGTTGAACGCTTGTCGAACGGGTTCAAATGCAGCAAAGACCAAAAACCATGCCTTTCGTGTTGTTCGAACGGACGTCTACCCAACCATTCCAAGTAATGTTGATTCTCGGTCGGAAGTTGTTCTTCCACCCTTCTCAACAAAATTTGCCAGTATGTCACGTGATCTCCTCGTTTATCGATCTGGATTTGCATCACGCGGCCGAACTGAGCACTAAAGAGGTACATGCAGCCGACTATAAAGGTAGTCCGACTCCACTCCGAATAATCTCTGGCACTCACTCCTAGAGTGGTAACAGAGGCAGCTATCGCGACTACAATGGACTGGAACGTAAAATTGAACTGCCGATAGGTCTGAAGAAGATTCTCTTGATAGGTCAAGAATGACAGTACATATGCGCATTCAGCAAAGTCAGGACACTCTTGTCGAAATCTGCTCATGAGATTGACCTCGATGAAAGGGCTTTCCAGAGCCACCTACTATATGAAGAGATCGTCTGATCGAAATCGAACTTTCCGAACTGCAACCCTAGTTCAGTGCAAGCGCGGTCCGGGTTGCCCCAGCTCCCTGATTTTTCTTCGGGTCGCAACGGAAGCTCCATCAAATTGAGCCGAACACCGAAATGGGCTTCTACTTTGCTGACGCACTCCAAGACTGTCATCGCCTGTCTCTCGCAGATGTTATAAATCTTGAATTCTGGATACCGACTTGATCTACTTATTGAGCGGAGAATCGCGTCCACAGCCAGCTCAACATTCGTGAACGACCTTATCGCGGACCCATCGCAAGTGTCATACTGAAGGCCGATAATTGGCAACTCACGCCGCATCGCACAACACTGGATGATGGTCGGGATTAGGTGATGGCCGAAATTTGATGTTTCTCCGATTAGCCCACTGGCACAGCCACCCGTAAGGTTGAAGAATCTCAACACTGTGGACTGAAATCCGTGAAGATCACTGTAGCTCTTTACGAGTTGTTCCATTAGAATCTTTGTTTCAGCATACGGACTTTTGCCCAGTAGCGGACTCTCTTCGTCTGAAGCAGACCAATTGTCTTCACGATAAACGCTACCACTTGACGCAGCGACTATCTTACGAATTCCGGCGGTGTCCATATAGTCCAGAATCACGCGGGTTCCGTCTACATTGACGGCGTGAAACTCTGCTGCCATTGACACTGAGCGTCTAACTCCTGTTAATGCCGCAAGGTGAACAACAACATCGATGTTCAAATTTCTGAGCACTTTGCCTACCTGGTATGGATTGCGGATATCCGCTATAACAAACGGGGAATCGATTGAATTGGGCCAGTAGCAATCAGATAGGTTGTCTAACAGCAGATGTGGCACTGACATCTTTCTAAGACGACGGGCGAGAAAAGACCCAAGGAATCCAAATCCGCCGGTTATTAATACCATTGAGCAATTGGACGCGCTAAGAGGCGAGATTGACGCGGAACTAGGTTCGACGGATTGATTTCCACTGCGCGGCGCGGACGGGGCAGAGGTCTTTTTCCATACGGAAAAAGACCGAGGGCGAGGCACTGGGCCGGCCGCGCCGGGAACAAAAAATCTCACCAACTATGATGCGCGTCATGGAATCCACCCCGGCAACGCGTCACCATATGCGTACAAGCCCACAATGCACACGCCCATTCACCAAATTGCGGAACTTCAAGAAGCCCGCGCCCAGGCCCGCGCCGAAGCAGAAGCTCTCGGCGTCACCGAAGCCTTTATCTCCGACCTTGTCGAGACCTTCTACACTCGCGTTCGCGCCCATCCCGAACTCGGCCCGATCTTTGCCAAAGAAATCGGCGACCAATGGGAACCCCACCTGGCCAAAATGAAGCGGTTCTGGTCCAGCATTATCCTGCGCACCAACACCTACGATGGCCGCCCCATGCCCGCTCATATGAAGCTGACGGGGGTTAGCCAGAAGAACTTCACCCAATGGCTGGAACTCTTCCAAGCCACCCTCACCGATCTGGCCCCGAACCCGGAAGTCACCCAGCTCTTCCACGGCCGCGCCGAAACCATCGCCACCCGACTTTCCAGCATGATGAACCTGGTGCCTGATGCGTAATCAAGACCGCCTTCTTCTGCTCAGCGTCTTCATGTGGTCGGGCGTGGTGCTCGGCGGAAACCTTATCGCCCCCACCGCCAAGTTCCGCGCCCCGTCCCTCGCGCTTTCCACCGCGCTCGAGGTCGGCCGCGCCACCTTCCGGATGATGCTGATTGCTGAACTCGTGCTCTGCGCCGCTCTCTATGTGCTACTTGCCTTGCGGGGCAAGCAGAAACCGCTCTGGTTTCTGCCCGCCGCGGCCCTGGCCGCTCAATGGTTCGTGGTCATGCCCCCGCTCGATGTCCGCACCCTGGCCATCATTGGCGGCCAAAACCCCGGCCCCAGCAACTTGCACATCTACTATGTGGCGCTTGAGATGCTCAAACTCCTTGGCCTCCTCGCGATCGGTTGGACCCTCGCCGGAAGCTCCGCGCAACCTAAAACATGAAGTCGCGTAGCTTCGCACCGTGTTCTACATAGAACTTGAGGCACGTTGCCATGTTCGCCCAGCCGCCCGCATTGTCGGTGCACTGCTTGACGCCCTTTTCCGTCATTGGCCAGCCTGTTTCGGTTACGCGCACCAGGCATTGCTCGGCATTCTCCAACGGTTCGACCGTGATCACCACGTCGTTCCAGCCGTCTTCGATGCCCGATTCCCATTGCAGGTGAATGCGCTCGTTCGGAACCGTTTCGATCACGCGCACCGGGAACGAGCCGACTTCCGGAAAATCACGGAATGCCCACTGCACCACGGTTCCTGGGTCCAAGTTCGCGCTGGCCCCTCCGGTGGCAAAGAAGTTCGCAAGGTGATCGGCCTCGTAGATGGCGGCAAAGGTCTCGGCGACCGGACGGTTCACCTTCAGATAAAACGAACAGGATAGAGGTTCACTCATGGCGTCATTATATGTTATAATATTATAACATGTCAAGCGTCCTCGCACAAACCGATGACAAACTCGACGCCGCGTTCCGAGCCCTCGCCGACGCGCGGCGGCGGAAAATTCTTGACTTGCTTCGCTTGCGTCCTCGGTCCACGTCGGAGCTTTGTGCTGAGTTCCCGGAGCTTGACCGTTGCACGGTTATGCAGCACCTTGGCGTGCTCGAACGCGCCGATCTCATCGTGGTGCATCGCCAGGGCCGCTCGCGGCTCAACGCCCTCAACATCGGCCCCTTGCTGGAGATTCAGGCCCGCTGGCTTGGGCCCATCACGGGCTCGGCGATGCACGGCCTGGCGCGGCTCCATTCCTTCACCGAAAGCTAATCCGCCGTACCGCCGTTAACCTCCGAACTACCGGTTGAGTTTGCCAAAATCCCGCTCGATAAGAAAATAGGAAGGGGAAGAAAATAGACATAACTAGTGGTAAACCCATCCTCGATTGACGGCACATTGACAAAACGCCTAACTATGTTCATAATGTTAGACGTATTCAGAATGAAAAGCAAGAGCGAACAAGCCGTTGAGTGGGCGAAAGAGCGGGGGGTGATACGCCCCAAGGAACTCGCTGAGCTCGGAATCCACCCAACATACATACAACATCTTGTGAGCACAGGCGAGTTTCGGAAAGTTGGCCGCGGCCTCTACGTAGCTGCTACCCACGAACCTACCGAGGCGCATACGCTCGTTCAAGCGGTCAAATCTCAAACCGGAGGCGTCATTTGCCTTCTCTCTGCACTCATGTTCCACCAGCTTGGAACCCAAGCGCCTTACAACGTGTGGCTCGCGGTCCCTTACGGCACCCGTCACTCCACAGCCGACTACCCGCCGAGACGGATCATCGTCATGCGAGAACCCGCCTACGAGGCCGGTATCGAGTACCACGACGTTGAAGGGATGAAACTTCCTGTCTACAGCGTCGCCAAGACGGTGGCAGACTGCTTCAAATTCCGAAACAAGGTAGGGCTCGACGTTGCGCTTGAGGCGCTTCGGGAGGCTCTGCGAGACCGCAGATGCCACAGGAGCGAAATTCACGCTTTCGCAAAGCTGCTCCGGGTAGAGAAGGTGATCATGCCTTATCTGGAGGCCCTCACATGAGTTCTCCCCAGTCTATTCGCGACCGCTTGCTTAACGTTGCAAAAGAGCGAAACGAAGAGTTCAATCTAACCTTAATCCGCTATGCATTAGAGAGGTTCCTCTACCGGCTCTCCTTAACGCCCCACCGCGAAGAGATGATCCTCAAAGGGGCAATGGTCTTCCAGATATGGAACGACACCCCTCATCGGGCAACGAGAGACCTCGACCTGCTTGCAACCGGCGAAGTCAGTCCCGAGAAGATAGAAGCCAAGATCCGTGAGATTTGCGAAGTCGAAGTCGACGCAGATGGACTCGTATTCCACCTAGGTGAACTCACCGTCCAAGACATCCGGGAAGAGAGCCGCTACGGAGGCGTCAGGGCCTCCTTCATGGCGACTCTCACTTCCGCGAGGATCCCCATCCAAATCGACTTTGGCGTAGGGGACGCCGTTACCCCCGCCCCGGTTGAGACGGAGTATCCAGCACTTCTGAAAATGAAGGCCCCAGTGGTCTTCATCTATCCTAAAGAAACTGTGGTCGCGGAAAAACTCTCCGCCATCGTTGAACACGATATTGGCAACAGCCGAATGAAGGATTATTTCGACCTTTGGTTCATCGCAACAACCTACACCTTAGATCCGGATCAGTTAAGAACTGCCGTTCAGCGGACATTCGACCGCCGTGGCCAGTTCTTCCCTACCAAACTGCCCGTCGGACTATCGGATGAGTTTGCCTTGAGCCCGGCCAAGCAGGCGCAATGGAAAGCGTTTCAAGCCCGTGCAACAGGGACAATACTGTCCCTGGGGGAAGTTGTCGAAACTGTCCGCAAGTATGCCGAGCCACTGCTCATCGACCACGACTTGTGAGGTTTTCCGGCCGTGTGATCAGACTTCTGGGCACTTGAACTTTCGACGGATAACGTCGAGTTCGGAGAGTCCTCGATTACACACGGAAGTACCCTCTGCCGCGGCTTCATTCCTTCACCGAAAGCTAATCCGCCGTACCGCGCCCGCCGACCCGGCCGTCTAGCCAATATGTTTGCATTGCTTTTAGCGTTGGCGGCTCAACCCGCGGCCCCGGTCGAGAATCCGGGCCAGATGTTTACGTTAGATAAGACGGGCAAGGTCGCGGCCGTCATTCCGCTTCAAAAAACCGACGTTCGCGCCAGCGTCAGTGGGCTCGGGGCCCGCGTCAACATCGTGCAGCGGTTTAAGAACACGTCCACGACCCCGGTAGAGGCGATTTACACCTTTCCGCTTCCTTCCGATGCCGCCGTGGACGCCATGGAATTCTCCCTCGGCGACCGCGTCATCACCGGCGTCATAAAGCGCACCGACGATGCCCGAAAAATCTACGAAATCGCCAAATCGGCTGGCCAATCCGCCGCCCTGCTGGAACAACAAAAGGCGAACATCTTCCGCCAATCCGTGGCCAACGTTATGCCCGGCCAAACCATCGAAGTTCGGCTGACCTACACGCATTTGCTCCGCTACGAAAACGGCCGCTATGAATTCCACTTCCCAATGACCAACGGCCCGCGATTCAAGGAAGGCGGCGGTGGAGACGGAATTACGCGCACCCGAACGGGGTCCGACATTTCTCTCCAACTCGATATCGACGCGGGTGCCCAAATCCAAAACTATAAGTCCGCCCTGCACGAGGTCACCACCCGCGGCGGAAACAACCAGCAACTCCGCGTCGCCCTCAAAAACGAGAAAGAAATCCCTAACCGAGACTTCATCTTCAGCTACCAGGTCGCAAAAGAACAAGTTCAGCCGACCCTGGTGAGCCATTTCGACAAGAACGGAGGCAAGGTGCTGATGAGCCTGCTGCCGCCACAAACCGTGCGAAGCAACGAAGTCGCGCCGCGCGAAGTCTTCTTGGTGATTGACCAATCCGGAAGCCAAAACGGCAAACCGATTGAGAAATCGCGGGCACTGAGCCTGGCGATGATAGACCAGCTTCGTCCCACCGATACCTTCAACGTCATGGGCTTCAGTAACGACGTAAACTGGCTTTGGGGCGCACCGCGTATGGCCGACGCCGCCGCCAAAGACGAAGCCCGGCGGTTTGTCTCGGGCTTGCAAGCCAACGGCGGAACCCAGTTGCACCTCGCTCTTAAGGCCGCTGTATCCGCCCAAGAAGACCCCACTCGCCTCCGCCTCGTCGTGTTTAACACCGACGGGTTTATCGGCGACGACCAAGGACCGCTCAAAACTCTACGCGAGCACCGCAACCGCGCCCGTGTGTTCACGTTCGGCATTGGAAATAGCGTGAACCGCCTGCTTATAGACGGCATGGCCGAAGAAGGTCGGGGCGGCGCCGAAGTCGTGACCCTAAACGACGATATTGACGCCGCCGTGGCGCGTTTCCTAGAGCGAACCCAAACCCCGATTCTCACCCAAGTAAAAATCACCACCGAAGGAACGCCGATTGATTGGGCGGGTTCGACCGAGCTTCCCGATGTGTTCGCCGATTCGCCCATCACGCTCTACGGCGCCTATGCCAACCCCGGGCGCGGCAAGGTCACGATTTCTGGTCTCCTCGGAGGAAAGACCCCGTGGAGCCAGACCCTCGACTTCACGCTTGGCAACAAAGCCGAGGCCCCCGCGATTCCTTCGCTTTGGGCGCGGCACCGCATTGGGTTACTGGAGAGTGAGGGCCTCATGACGGGCGAAAGCCAGGAGTCCGCGATTACGAAGCTAGGGCTAGATTACCACCTTGTTTCGCGCTTCACCAGTTTTGTGGCGGTCGAGCAGCGAGTGGTGAACGTAGGCGGCAAGCAACGCCGTGTGGATGTGCCGCTCGACCAACCCGACGGCGTGGAAATGCAAGGCGACATGGCTCTGAAGAGCCGTTCGATGAGCGGCGGCGTGGCCCTTGGGCGCGCCGGTGGTTTTGGTGGTGGTGGCGGAATTGCGGGCAGCCCTCCGGCAAGCAAACCCGGCAGCGGAACCGGCGGCAAGATGGACCAAGAGGGCGGCCGAACCGAGACAAAGGACGCTGGCTGGAAGGCCAAGTACGACGCTGAACTCGCGAAAACCAAGGGAAAATTCGCCGTCGTGATCTACCTCGCCGACCTAAAGCCGGAGACCCTCGAACTGCTCAAAAAGGCCGGATTCACCCTGGAAGACAAAGACGCCGCCTTGGGCTTCGTGGCCGGAACCCTGGAAGCCAAGCACCTAGAAGCCATCGCCAAACTCGATGCGGTCAAGCGCATCGAAGCCCTCAAGTAAGGGTGGCTTTGTACTCGGCGAGTTCGGCTTTAGCCGACTCGCCGAGGGCTTCAAGGCTCTCCAGCCATCCCGCCTGGTACGGGCGTAGGGTCTCCACCAGCAACTCTAAAATGGCGAGATTGCGGAACCACTTCCGGTTCGCCGGAATCACATGCCATGCCGCGATTTCGGTGGAGCATTTGCTCAAAGCGTCTTCATAGGCGGCCTGATAGTCGTCCCAAAATTCTCGCTCCTTCCAGTCGCCGACGCTCAACTTCCAGCTCTTTTCCACCTCTTGTTCGCGGGCCAGGAGACGGGCTTCCTGTTCATCCTTATCAATGTGCAAGAAGCATTTCACGATGATCGTATTCGCCTCGGCGACGACGGCTTCGAACGCGTTGATGTGGTCGTATCGTCGGCTCCAAACCGACTTCGGAACCAGCTCATGCACCCGAACCACGAGCACATCTTCGTAGTGACTACGGTTAAAAATCACCCATTCGCCCGCGCCCGGCGTTTGGCTGTGCACCCGCCACAAAAAGTCATGTGCCCGCTCGATCGGCGTCGGCACCTTGAAGCTGGCAACCTTCGCGCTCGGCGCGTTCATATGTTGGAAAAGGAACCGGATCGTGCCATCTTTGCCGCTCGTGTCCATCCCCTGAAGCACCAGCAACATGCTGTGCTTTCCGGCAAAGAACATCAAGTCCTCGAGCTCATCGAGCTCTTTCGCCAGTTCGGCAATTCGGGCCTCGCCCTCGTCCTTGTTCAAGCCGCCGTTTGCATTTGGGTCAATGGAAGCGAGGTCTACTTTGGACCCTGGATTTACGCGCACGGCATAACTCATAGCCGCGAGCGTACTCGATCAAGTACGATTTCTCCATGGACACCCGCGTGCAAGGCTTGCTAAACCAGCCCGCCTTGGCGCGTCTCGCCGAGTGGTCAGCAGGCACAGAATTTGAGGGTCAACTCTGGATCGTCGGAGGCGCCGTGCGCGACGCCCTGCTCGCGCGGCACAATCCCGGCGACTTCGACCTCGTGCGTGAAGGAGACGTTATGGGTTTAACCACGCGGCTCTACGAAGCCGGGGTGAGCTCGATCTTTCCGGTCCAGTACCCGCGCTTCGGAACTGCGCGCGTCCAAATTGCGGACACCGCGATCGAATTCGTGTCGGCGCGAGGCGAAAGCTACGATGAACACTCCCGAAAGCCCCACGTGCGTCCCGCAACGCTGCGTGACGACGTCTATCGACGCGATTTTACGTGCAACTCTCTGCTTCTAAACCTCCACACTGGTGAAATTCGCGACGAAACCGGTCAGGGACTGAGCGACTTAGAGGCAGGGATCCTCCGCACCCCGCTTGACCCCCGCCAAACCATGATCGACGACCCCCTCCGCATCTTGCGGACCGTGCGGTTCGCCACCCAGCTTGGCTTCGGCTACGCACCCGGCCTTGCCGAGACCGTGCAGGAACAAGCAGGTCAACTTGCTCATATCTCGCACGAGCGCATTCGGGACGAGTTCGTGAAAATCGTGGTGAATCCACGCGCCACGTTCGGGCTCCGCGAGATGATGCGACTCGGAATTTGCGACGTGGTGTTACCGGAATTGGTCGCCACGGTGGGGGTAGAGCAGGGCTCCTTCCACCACCTCGACGTGTGGGAACATTCGCTCGCCGTGCTCGATTACGCGAACCAAGGAAACCTACGCGACAACCTCGCCGCCCTGTTCCACGACATCGCCAAACCGCAAACCCGAAGCGTTGACCCCGATGGCCGGGTGCGGTTCTTCGGCCACGAAGTTGAAGGCGCGAAGCTCACGGATCAGATACTGCGGCGACTCAAGTTCCCGGGCGATCTCATCAGCGACGTCTGCACGCTGGTCCGGCACCACATGCGGCTCGGCACCGCCCACAGTTTCTCAATCGTCGCGGCCCGGCGTTTGGTGCGCGACTTGGATTCGCTCGTAGACCCGCTTCTTCACCTCGTCGAAGCCGATATTCATGGGTGCAAGCCGGGCGCGCCGAAGGTCCAACTCGGCCCGATCCGAGACCAAATCGCTCGCGTTCAACTCGAAACGCCCGCCGCGCTATTAAGAAGCCCCATTGACGGGCGGGAAGTCATGGAAATTCTGGACATTCCGCCCGGAAAAGCGGTCGGCGAAGCCCTGCACTGGCTCAGTGAGCAAGTCATTGAGGGCACCTTAGATGCGCATGATAAAGCCTCTGCCCGCGAAAAACTGCGTTCCGACTACCGACCCGGTACACTTTAGGGCATGGCGGTTAGAATTGGAATTAACGGTTTCGGCCGGATCGGGCGACTCTCGCTACGAACCCTCCTGAAGCACTACAAAGGGCAGTTTGACGTGGTCGCGATCAACGACCTGACCGATACGCGCACGAACTCATACCTCTTCAAATACGACTCCACGTACGGACCGTTTGCGGGCAACGTTAGCGCAACCGACAACGAAATCACGGTGGACGGCGACGCGATTCGTGTGTTCGCCGAACGAGACCCCGCCAACATCCCGTGGGGAGACATGGGCTGTGACATCGTCATCGAAGCCACGGGCCTGTTCACTGATGCCACCAAGGCCGCAGCCCACCGCGCCGCCGGCGCGAAGAAAGTCATCATTAGCGCCCCGGCCAAAAACGAAGATCTCACTGTCGTCCTGGGCGTAAACGACGCAATGTATGACCCGGCCAAGCACCACATCGTCAGCAAAGCCAGCTGCACCACCAACGGCCTCGCCCCCGTGGCCAAGGTCATGCACGAGCGATTCGGCATCGAAAAGGGCCTGCTCACCACGGTCCACGCCTACACCAACTCGCAAAGCACGGTGGACACAGCCAAGAAGGACCTCCGCGACAGCCGCGCCGCCGCCGAGAACATTGTTCCCAGCAGCACGGGTGCCGCCCGCGCGGTCGGGCTCGTCATTCCCGAACTCGCCGGAAAGTTCACGGGCATGGCGTTCCGGGTTCCGACTCGCACCGTGAGCGTGGTGGACTTCACCGCCCTGCTCAGCCGCGATGCCAGCGTCGAGGAGATCAACGCCGCGATGAAGGAATACGCCGAAGGCCCCCTCAAAGGCATCCTGCAATATTCGGATGAACCGCTGGTTTCGAGTGACCTCATCGGTAACCCCTATTCCTCCATCTTCAGCGCGGTCGACACGATCGGGCTCGGAAGTTTCGTGAAGGTCGTCGCTTGGTACGACAACGAATGGGGCTACAGTTGCCGCATCGCCGACCTTGTCAAGTTCCTTTCCGACAAAGGAATCTAGGCGCGCACGAGCTTAAGCACACGCGGGGCGGGAGTTTGAATCTCCAGCCCCGTTTTGTTGGCGAGTTCGCGAAGGCTCATCCAGGCACGGCCCTGAAAATCCAAGTCGTAGACCCCCAGCTCAAACTTCATTTTTCCTCGGGCGCAAACCGTGCCGGAAAGCGGATTCAGACGGAGATCAACGGCACCCGGAAACAGGGCGTCCAGCAGTTGCCGGGCCGGAACAAGTGCCCGGCCGTTGCGCATGCGCAATTCCGGGAATTCCGTGCCGTTTGGCAGAAACAGTCGCCAAGTTTCCATCCGTGTCGCGACCGCGTACACAAAATCAGGCTTGCTGACGCCTGTTCCGGGGCACGATTTGGTCGTCTTCGGGTCGTCTCGGTGGAACCGGACCGTACTCGCGCTGACGCCAAGCCGCTGGCACATCAGCGCCACGGTCTCGATCGCAAGTTCCCGAATCGCCGCCCCGCGCCCCGTCGTGAAGGACTCCGTGTCGTAGTTCCCGAGCATCTCCACGCCCCAACTCCGCGCGTTGAAGCTTGCCGCGTGCACTCCGCGTCGATCCAGCCGCTGGAAGACGATGATCCCCTCCGGCTGGTCATCCAAAAATACGTGCGGCGCACCGCTCCACCCCTTTTCGCGCTCGAAGAAAGCGCGGAGATTCTGTAGATGGTCGGACGAGAAACCGTTCGGACGTTGGGCGAGGCTCGGCACAGCCGTGTGATGCACGGTCACGAATTCGGGCCGGAACTCGGTGAATTTCAACTGGGAAACATAGCGACGAAAGGCGTCGGGCGAAAATCTCGCCCCGACAAAGGGAATTTTTGGGTTCATACAGGCACAAAAAAGCCGGCCCACTTCGGGCCGGCCAGTATTAACCTTCAACAAATCAAAAGCCGGAAAAGTTCAAATGCCGCAACCAATTTTAGTCATAAGAGTATAATTGCGTCTACCTTTTTTCACCATGGCACAGGACAAAATTGTCGTCGTCGGGGCGCGAGAGAACAACCTCAAGAACATCACGGTGGAGATCCCCCGCGACCGGCTTGTGGTCATCACAGGGCTATCCGGCTCCGGAAAATCCTCCCTCGCGTTCGACACGATCTACGCCGAAGGCCAACGTCGCTACGTCGAGTCCCTCAGTGCCTATGCCCGCCAGTTCTTGGGGCAGATGGACAAGCCCGACGTGGACCACATCGAGGGCCTCTCGCCCGCCGTCAGCATCGACCAAAAGGGGGCCAGCCGAAACCCCCGCTCCACCGTCGGTACCGTCACCGAAATTTACGACTACTTGCGCATCCTGTTTGCCCGCGCGGGAATTCCGTATTGCATCAACGGCCACGGGCCCATACACCGGCAATCCACGGACCAGATCGTAGACGCTGTCCTCGCTCTCCCTGAGGGCACCCGTATACAAGTCCTCTCGCCCCTCGTGCGCGGTCGCAAAGGCGAATTCAAGAGCGTCATCGAAGAAACCCAAAAGGCGGGCTACGTTCGGGTGCGCGTGGACGGCCAGATGTATGAAGTCACTGACGACATCCCGATGGACCGCTATAAGCAGCACACCATCGAAGTCGTCGTAGACCGCATTGTCAAAAAAGAAGGGCTAGAGCGTCGCCTCGCCGACAGCGTCGAAAGCGCGCTTAAGATGGGCAAGGGCGTGGTGAACATCAGCACCCAAACACCGGGCTCCGAAGGCGAAGAATGGAGCGACATGCTGTTTAGCGAATCGTTCAGCTGCGCCGAATGTGGGTACAGCCTTCCCGAGCTTGAACCGCGTCTATTTAGCTTCAACTCTCCCTATGGTGCCTGCCCAGAATGTGCGGGCCTCGGCACCCAAACCGAGTTCGACGCAGACCTCATCATTCCCGACCGCCGACTGCCTCTTCGCGGGGGTGCAATCCTTCCGTTTGTCTACAAATCGGGCGAAACCAAAGAATGGTGGCCGGATGTCCTCAAGGCCCTCGGCGAACACGTGGGCTTCGATGCCGACCGCCCGGTTTCCGAACTTTCGCCCGAGCACATGCATATCGTCATGCATGGCCTAGACGCCCCTATCAGCGTGCGGGTGAAGTACGGCAGCACCGAACGGAAAATCAGCACGAAATGGGCGGGAGTCGCCAAGATTCTGCGCAAGAAATACGACGAAACCACGAGCGACTGGGTAAAGCGCGACCTCGATCAATACATGAGCACCCACGCGTGCCCGGTGTGCAAAGGTCAGCGTCTTAAACCCGAAAGTCTTAACGTCACACTTGACACCCGCAACATCGCCGACGTCACCAGCATGTCGGTCGGACAGGCAATGGCGTTCTTCGCGGATCTTCCCGAACGGCTATCTACCCGTCAAATGGCGATTGGCGAACGGGCCGTGAAAGAGATTTCCGAGCGGCTCCGCTTCCTTGTGGATGTGGGGTTGGCCTACCTTAGCCTGGACCGCAATGCCCGAACCCTCGCGGGCGGCGAGGCGCAACGCATTCGGCTTGCCACCCAAATCGGGAGCGGCCTCATGGGGTGCCTCTACGTGCTGGATGAACCAAGCATTGGCCTCCACCAGCGCGATAACCGCAAGCTGATCCAAACCTTGCAGCGCCTTCGCGATATCGGCAACACCGTCATCGTCGTCGAGCACGACGAAGAAACCATGCTGGACGCCGACTGGCTGATTGACCTCGGTCCCGGAGCAGGCGAACACGGCGGCGAAGTCATCAACGAAGGCACCATCAAGGACTTCTTAAAGAAGGACCTCGGGACGGCGCAATGGCTCACCGGTAAAAAGACGATTGCGATCCCGCCCGAACGCCGCGCTCCCCGTTCGAAGTTTAAGCCCGAGAACCCCGATTGGCTCGCGCTCGAAAACGCGCGTGGCCATAACCTTAAATGGGTCAATGTTCAGATTCCCAAGGGCACATTCACGTGCATCACGGGCGTTTCTGGTTCCGGCAAATCCACCCTCATCCAAGACACCCTCTTCCCCCGCCTTATGTTCGAGGTCTACGGCACTCGCGGGAGCTGGGAACCGCACGACACCCTCACCGGAGCGGAAGGGGTGGACAAAGTGATTGACATTGACCAGAGCCCCATCGGTCGCACGCCGCGCTCAAATCCTGCCACCTACACGGGCACGTTCGACATGATCCGCGACCTCATAACCCTCACCCCCGACGCAAAAATGCGCGGCTACAAACCTGGCCGCTTCAGCTTCAACGTGAAAGGGGGCCGGTGCGAAGCCTGCAAGGGCGACGGAATCATCAAGATCGAGATGGCGTTCTTGCCCGATGTTTACGTCCCGTGCGACGTTTGCAAGGGCAAGCGCTACAACCGCGAGACGCTCGAAGTCAAATACAAAGGCAAGTCCATCTCCGACATTCTGAACATGACCATCGAGGAGGCCTGCGAGTTCTTCAAGCCGATCCCCAAGATTTACCGCAAGCTCTCGACCTTGCTTGAGGTCGGCCTCGGCTACGTGCGAATGGGGCAAAGCGCGACCACCCTCAGCGGCGGCGAAGCCCAGCGAATGAAGCTCGCGGCCGAGCTTTCAAAACGCGACACGGGGTCCACCGTGTACATTCTCGATGAGCCGACGACCGGCCTCCACTTTGCCGACGTGGACCGCCTGCTTGGCGTGCTTCACACGCTCGTTGATCGCGGCAACTCGGTCATCGTCATCGAACACAACCTGGATGTGATAAAGACCGCGGACTGGATTGTGGACATGGGGCCAGAAGGCGGCGACGGCGGCGGAACCGTGGTTTCCCAAGGCACGCCCGAGCATGTGGCCGCCACCAAGGGAAGCCACACCGGGCGTTACCTGAAAGAGAAACTCGCCTAAGGCTTTGCTTTCGGCTTGGGAGCCAAAAATGCCGGGGGCGTGTTAATCATTCGCGCCATCGGCGTATCGTGCGGATACCGCTTTAACCCTTCGCGGAGCAACGAGTACATCTTTTCAAGCTGACCCGTGTCACGGTAGACCAACGCAAGGAACCGGTAACTCACTTCCAGAGAATCTTGGTCGCCCTCGGTGAGCATCTCCACCCGAAGCTTACGAGACTTTTCGATGGATTGCTCAAACGCGAACTGCGCTTTAGGGTAGTCCTTTAACCGGGCTAAATAGGTGAACCCAAGCTGGTTGAGTATCGAAATGCTGTCTGGGTTGTGCACAAGTCCTTGGCGCAAGAACTTCTCCGCGTGCTCATAGCCTTCGCGGTTCTTGCCCATGGCATAGACGCTCGCTCCGGTCGTCCATCCATCAATGAAGTACGGGTCAATCCACGTCATCAACCGGAACAACGGCAGGGCCTGTTTCGGGTTCTGATGGTCATGACCGGTCATGTCTTTGTAGGCTTTCGTGGCGCGGTCAATGTCGCCGAAAATGCCGCGAAAGTCGTGTTCGGCGTTTGGAATTTCGGTCGTCACGTTCATCTCCTCGTGGATGTCGTCGTGGTCGTGCGCGTGCGCTCCCTGGCCCTTCTTTCCGAGTTGCAATTCCGCCTCGGTGAGCGGCCGCATCACCACCCCGTTATGCAGGTAGAGATCGGTTCGTGCCCACAACCAGCCGCTGATAGACGTTCGAAACTGGCCCAAAAGCGAAGCCGAAGCATGGGTCTCCGCGATGTTCAGGTTCTGATGCCGACCCTCCACCACTACATGTTCGCGCACCGGCTGAACCGCGAAACCTCCGCCAATCGCCGCCAGCCCGAACACGGCCGGTCCCCACACAAATCCGCGAACTCGCTTCACAGCGCCGCCTTCCGGAGTTTCACCGAGCCAAGTGCGAGCATCGCCCCGGCATACAGCACAAGATAGACCGCAAGCGCGCCCAGCACCCACATCGGCACCGGACCCCAGTTGGTGTTCGACGCCCGTCCGCCCAGGTCAAACAACCCGAGCTGCGGAATGAACGCGTTAACAGCTTGGTACATCACCTTGGTACCTTCCGGTGCGGTTTGTCCCGAAAGCACAAGGGCCTTCACCAACATATTGCTGCCGAAACACACCACAAACGCCATCGTGGTGGCCGCACTTGGCGTCATCCACAACGTGAGCGCGAGTGTGATGGCACACACCAACGCAAGTCCCATCATTTTCGCGACGACGTATTGAAGCAGAATCGGCTCAAACTGAACCCGGAACATCACGAGCGCGACCGCCATCAAGGCGCCCAGAATCAAGAAGCTGATCCAGCTGGTCCACACCGCGCCGAGGTACTTGCCGATGATGAGATCGGTTCGGCTGATCGGCCGGGCAAGCAACGGGTAAAGCGTTCGATTCTTGATCTCTTCCGGAATTAGGCGGGCCGTCGAGACAATCGCAAGCACGGTCGAAAATCCGCTGAGCACCGTCGTGGCAAGGTCTTTGGCAAAGCTCTCCAGGCCGGTGATTCCGAACATGCCAAGCGCGCCCGCGCTCGCCACAATCAGAAAGCCCAAAATCGCGACAACCCACAGGTCTTTGCGCCGCACCGATTCGAGCAGTACTCCTTTGGCCAACACGGGCCACACTTTGGGAGTCATTACGCGGCCACCCCCGAAATCAGGTCGGTGAAGTAATCCTCAAGGTTGCCCTCTTGGGCCACGACGTCGCGAACGGTGTCTCCAGCTTGCTGGGCGCGTTCGAGTGCGGCCAACAATCCGGCTTTATCCGCAAACTCGGCGACCACGCTCCCGTCCGCTTGCGGATAGAGGGTCTCGGTGAGGCCGAGCAAGTTTGTTTTGCCGCCCAAATGCACGCGGTGTTGGCGCAGTTCGGCTTTCAGTTCGGGAACTTGGCGTTCATCCACGAGTTTTCCTTTGTGTATCACGAGAATTCGGTCGCAAAGCATCTCGACTTCGGCCAGTTCGTGGCTCGAAAAGAAGAGGGTTGTGCCTTGCTTTTGTTTTTCGATGAGCAATTCGCGCAGCTCTCGCCGCCCGAGCGGGTCGAGGCCGCTGGTCACTTCATCGAGCACCAACAGCGGCGGATTGCCGAGTAGGCTCTGGGCAATTCCCACACGCTGCAACATGCCTTTGCTCAGTTGCCGGTTTTGCTTGGTGAGAGCCTGAGAGAGCCCGACGCGATCCAGAAGCTCGGTGGCCTCCTTCTTCAGGCTATTTCGGTCAATCCCCTGCAACTGCCCATAAAACATGAGCGTTTCCATAGGGGTGAGGAACGGATAGTAGAGGGCGACTTCGGGCAGATAACCAATTTGTTGCTTGCCCTTCATCGAGTTCGACGCCATGCCGAACACCTCCGTCGTTCCCTTGTCGGGGAACACGAAGCCCATAATCGCCTTGAGGGTCGAGCTCTTGCCCGCCCCGTTTGGGCCCAAAAAGCCCACGACCTCGCCCGGCTCCAAGGAAAACGAGAGACCCCGAACCGCTTCGGCTTGCCCCCCGCTCTTGGTGCGATAACGGACGTGCAGATCTTCCACGCGCAACGCAGCACTCATACATGCAGGATTATTGGCCTATCCCCGCAAAAACAACAGCACTCACTTTCGTGTTTCCGGGTTTACTGGGTGGCATGAACCCCGAATCCTTCGCCGAGCTTTGGCAAGCCCGTTACGGCGAAACTCCGCCCGAAAACGCCCCCGACCTCGCCGGGTTCATGAGCCACCGAAGCGTCCGCGAGTTCAGTGACCGCCCCATCGAACCCGAGGTGCTCAGCGCGCTTTTCGCCGCCCCCCAAAGTGCCGCTACCAGCAGCAATCTACAGCTTTACACCTACATCACCGTGCAAGATCCCGCGCGTCGCGCCCAAGTGAACGCGCTCTGCAGCAACCAAAAGCAAATCACGACCGCATCGGTTTTTCTCGTGGTTTGCGTGGACCTTTACCGGCACCAAGCCATGAGCCAGCCAAACGGGCTCCACTTCACCGAGGTCTTCCTTACGGGCTGTGTAGACGCCGCCCTCGCGACCGAACGGCTGGTTTGCGCGGCAGAGAGCCTCGGTATCGGCTCCTGCTACATCGGCGCGGTTCGCAACCACCCGAAAGAACTCGCTGAACTCCTCCAACTGCCTCCGCAAGTTTTCGGAATCTTTGGCCTTTGCCTCGGCTATCTCAACCCCGAAACCGTGGCCGACATCAAGCCCCGGCTCGCGCAAAACAGCCTCGTGTTCCCAGAACGCTACGACGCCACTCACCGCCCAACCGAATACGACGAGCGCATGCGCCACTATTTTGCTAAACGAAACGTGGACCCCGCCATTACCTGGTCTATGCGGAGCGGACGTCGCCTCAGCGAAGGCAACATGTCTGGGCGCGAGCAACTCGGCGCGATCCTCCGAGACTTCGGGTTTAACCAAGACTAAGAGTTCATCTTGGTTCGCCACTCGTTGAGCAGGTTTAGCGCCTGCAGTGGCGAGAGTTCATCCACCGATGTCTCTCGAAGCTCCTGCATTAGCCAAGAGTCTTCGGCTTCGAAGAGGGTGAGCTGCATCTTGTTCTTCTGGATGTCGGGTGTGGCGAACTCGGCCCGAGATTCAAGCTGGCTGAGGATGCCCTTGGCGCGCACGAGCACGCTCGGCGGCACCCCCGCCTTCCGCGCGACATGGATGCCATATGAGCGGTCCGTTCCGCCCGGAACCACGCGGTGCGTCCACACCAAGTCCTCGCCGTCTTCCTTCACCGAAACACGGTAGTTCTTCACCCGCGGCAATTGGTCGGCCAGAACGTTCAGCTGGTGGTAATGGGTGGCGAACAAGGTCTTGCAGCCAATCTCGTGCAGGTGTTCCAGCATCGCCCATGCGATGGCGAGGCCATCATACGTAGAAGTTCCGCGCCCAACTTCGTCCAAAACCACCAACGATCGGTCTGTGGCGTGGTTAAGAATATACGCACTCTCGACCATCTCGACCATGAATGTGCTTTGGCCGAGCGCAATCTCATCTTTCGCCCCGATGCGGGCAAAAATCCGGTCGCATAGGCCCATTTCGCACGCCTTTGCGGGCACAAACGAGCCGATCTGCGCAAGGATCACAATCAAAGCGGCCTGCCGAAGATAGGTGGACTTACCGCTCATGTTCGGGCCGGTGAGCACCATTAACCGCGAGTCGGCATCGAAGGTCACGTCGTTCGGCACGTATTGCGACCGATTTGCTTCCACCGTCGGGTGCCGCCCGCCTTGCACCCGGAACACGTCTTCTTCCACCAGCTTGGGTCGACGGTAGTTGCGTTGCACGGCAATGGAGGCCAGTCCGGCGAGTACGTCCAATTCGGCAATCGCTCGGGCCGTACGAAGCAGGCTCGCCGCGTGTTCGGCCACGCGGTCTCGCAACGCCTCGAACAACGCGATTTCCATCGTCGCCGCCCGTTCACCTGCGGTCAACACCGAAGTTTCTAGTTCCTTTAACTCGGCGGTGATATACCGCTCGGCGTTGGCCGTGGTCTGCTTGCGAATATAGCGGTCAGGAACCGCCCGTTCGTGCGCCTTGGACACTTCTAAGTAGTATCCGAATACGTTGTTGAAGCCGACCTTTAGGTTGTTGATGCCCGTCGCTTCTCTTTCTCGTTGCTCAAGCTGGGCAATCAAACTTCGGCCGTCTTTGGCAAGCGCACGAGTCTCGTCTAGCTCAGGGTCAAACCCAGATGCAATTACCCCTCCATCTCTTAAAGTCAGCGGAGGGCCGTCCACGATTGCCCGGCGAAGGGTGTCGGCAAGTTCCGGCAAGGGTTCGATCCGCGCCTGCATTTGCGGCCGTATCGCCATTTCCGCAAACGGCTCCAGCGCGGCAATAACCTCGGGCAACATTTGGAGCGAGTTTTTGAGTCCCTCTAAGTCGCGCGGGGTTGCGACGCGGCTCGCGCACCTCCCCACCAGCCGTTCGATATCCATCACCTTGCGCAGGCGGTCTTGCAAATCTTCGCGCGGAAGCATGCGTTTTACGAGGGCATCCACGGCGTCTAGCCGGGCTTCGATCGCGACCGGGTCCAGCAAGGGTTCTTCCACCCAGCGGCGCAAAAGCCGTGCGCCCATCGACGTAACGGTGCCGTCAATCACGCTCAGCAAGGTGAACTTGCGCGAGCCGTCGTTCATGTTGGTCGTGAGTTCCAGTGCCGCGCGTGTGGCCGGGTCAATCGCCACAAACCCGCGCGTCGAATAGCTCGTGAGCGTGGTGATGTGTTCTAGGGCCAGACCGTTCGCCCGCACATAGTCCAGCAGAGCCGCCGCAGCCACCGCGCCTTGGGAATCCGGCTCCAGCCCAAAGCCCTCCAGCGTCGCCACCGCAAAATGTCGCCGAAGCTCATTTTCTGCCGAAGTTACCGAGCGCATCTCCCGCTCGGTCACATGGAGACCCAGCGCACCCTGCACCGTCGCCGAAAATTCTGGCTGGTCCGGCTCAATCAGAAGCTCTGCCGGACGAACCCGCGCCAGTTCTTGGCTCAGCAGATCGCCGTCATCCGCACCCCAGGCGGCCACGCAAAATTCCCCCGTCGAAGGGTCCAAGAACGCAAATCCCGTCGCGCCCGCCCGGCAAACCACAGCCGCCAAAAAGTTCGCTTGGGAACCCGCCAACATCGAGTCTTCGATCACGGTTCCGGGCGTAATCACCCGCGTCACTTCGCGCCGAACCAAACCTTTAGCCTTCTTTGGATCTTCAACTTGGTCGCACAGGGCCACCTTCTCGCCCTTGGCCACCAGCCGCGCGAGATACTTTTCGACGGAATGGTAGGGAACCCCGGCCATCGGAATTCGCCCATGCTCACCGTCTTCGCGGCCCGTAAGGGTGATTTCCAAAAGCTCCGCTGCCCGCTCGGCATCGGGTCCATAGAACTCATAGAAGTCCCCGACCCGCATCGCAATCAGCACACCGGGGTGGGCGTCCTTTGCCGCAAAATACTGTTGAAGCATCGGAGTTCGCGGGCGCATAGACGTTCTCGGACCCTAAGTATGGCAGGGCCAAATGGTTGGCCCCTTGACCCGGGCCGGTACAATCGCCATAAACCCCATGAAAAATCTGCTGATCAAGTGGGCCATTCTCACCGTCTCCGTTATTCTCTCGGCGGCGGTTTGCCAAGCGGCAAATCTCAACTTTTCCGCAAAAACCGAGAATGTTGGTGACATCATTCAGGTGTTCATCGGAGCGGCAGTGCTTGCCTTCGTCAATGGAACCCTGGGCCGAATCCTCAAGTTCATGACGATCCCGTTCAACTGCCTTACCCTAGGGCTGGTGAGCCTCGTCATCAACGCGCTCATGCTGATGATCGTGGGCGCGCTCGGGTTTGGTTTCCGCGTCGATGGGTTCCTCGCCGCTTTTTTCGGAAGCATTCTCATTTCGGCCATCAATGGCATTCTCGGCGGGCTGTTGTTGCCCGACGGCAAGGATAAAAAGACCGATTGATCAGTCCGCGCCGCCTGCTGCATAGCCTTGCTCCCACTGCGGCGCTCTCCAGCGCGGTCGCCGTCACCGTGCTCGGAATCTTCCTCTTCGGCGCGGGACTCGTGCTCAGCTTCCGAGTCGTCGCGGCACCATTCCTTAGCCAACTCACGGTCAACTGGAACAACATGCTCAGCGGCCTTGTCGGGCCCGAGTCTGTTCGGCAAGCCAACCACTTTGCGGGCGGAATGTTGCTCCTCCTCGGCCTCAGCCTCGCGATTGGCGGCGTTCAAGGCGTGTTTCGCCAGTTCATGATTGGCATCAACCCCGAGTTTGGGGACAAAATCGGCACGCTCTACTTCCGGCGAGTTCAATTGGCCCGCGGCCCGAAGATCGTGGCCCTTGGCGGCGGAACGGGCCTCAGCACCTTGCTTCGCGGTCTGAAGCGGCACAGCAGCAACATCACGGCGGTGGTGACCGTCACCGACGATGGCGGCTCCTCGGGTCGGCTTAGCCAAGAACTCGGCATTATTCCTCCGGGCGACCTCCGTAACTGCCTGGTCGCGTTGGCTGATTCCGAACGCCAACTCACCGACCTTTTTCAGTACCGGTTCACGGGTCAGGCGGGTTCGCTCAGCGGGCACTCGCTGGGCAATTTGTTGATTGCCGGACTCGTGGACATCTGCGACGGTGACTTCGAACGTGCCCTCGGCATGGCCAGCGAAGTCCTTAACATCCGCGGCCGCGTGATTCCCTCCACGCTCGAACGCGTGCGGCTTCGCGCCCTGCAAACCGATGGCTCCGAAATCTGCGGCGAAACCGCCATCGTGGCCGCAAAAGGCAAGATTCGCCGCCTCTTCATTGACCCGCCTGATGCCCACCCCTTCCCGGAAGCCATTCGCGCCATTCGCGAAGCCGACATCTTGGTCATTGGACCGGGAAGTGTCTATTCCAGCGTTATCCCGAATCTGCTCGTCCCCGGAATCGCGGACGCCATCCGCCAAAGCAAAGCCCGCAAGTTCTATGTGTGCAACGTCATGACCGAACCCGGTGAGAGCGATACTTTTTCCGCCTGCGAACACGTCATTGCCATCGAATCCAATATCGAAGGACGCCTTTTTGACTCCGTCCTTGTGAATGCCCAAATCCCGTCCCATGACATGCTCGAAAAGTATCGTACGCGCGACCAATTCCCGGTGGAAGCCGACCTCGACCGCATCCGCACCATGGGACTGCGGGTGGTGGCAGGTGACTTTATGAGCGAATCCGATTTCGTGCGGCACGACCCGATCAAAGTTGCCGATGCCATTCTGCATCGCGGGCGGAAGTAGATGAATTGGAGCCGCGTCCTCATCCTCAGCGGCCCAAGCGGGGTCGGGAAAGACACGATTCTCGCCCGGTGGAGTGCCAGCGACTCGCGCATTGCCCAAGCAATCGCTTGCACCACCAGGGCTCCCCGCCCGGGCGAGCTCGACGAGGTGGATTACAAGTTCGTTTGCCATGCAGACTTTGAAGCGATGCATGCTCGGGGCGAATTTCTGGAAGCCAAGAACGTGCACGGCAACTGGTACGCCACCCGACTTAGCGAGCTGGACCGTATCACCAAGGCTGGCCAATGGCCCGTGCTGAAAATAGACGTGCAGGGTGCGCTCGATGTCATCGCCGCCCACCCGGAAGTTCTTTCCATCTTCCTCCTTCCGCCCAGCACCGAAGAACTCAAGCGCCGACTCCGCGCCCGGGCTTCGGATAGCGAGGACGAGATCAAACGCCGTCTCGAAGACGCCCTGCACGAGCTTGCCCAAGCCTGCCACTACCGCCACCGAGTGGTAAATGACGACCCCGACCGAGCCGTCGCCGAACTAATGGAGCTTCTTAACCCATGAATATTGTCCTTGGCGTCTCCGGAAGCGTGGCCGCGTACCGCGCGTGTGACCTCACTCGCGAACTCATGCGGCGGGGGCACACCGTTCGCGTTTGCCTCACCGATGCCGCCCAGCGCTTTGTGACCGCTGAGCTTTTCGAGGCCCTGAGCGGACAGCCGTGCCTTGCCGACACGTTCGACGAACCCGAGCGCGGACGCATGGCCCACATCGAATGGGCCCGCGCCGCCGACCTCGTGCTTGTCGCCCCCGCGACCGCAAACACGCTGGTCAAACTCGGGTTCGGGCTCGGCGATGACATGCTCACTACGCTCGTTCTGGCAAGCACTCGCCCACTGATCATTGCCCCGGCCATGAACCCAACCATGTGGGCCAACGAGCAAGTCCAAGAAGCAAAAGCCCGGCTCGAAGCCCGGGGCGCGATTTTTGTCGAACCCCAAGTCGGCGAAGTCGCCTGCGGCGAAGTAGGCCAAGGAAAATTTGCCGACACCCATTCGCTCCTCGCCGCCGTGGATGCCCTCGGGACGCGCGCCCAGCGACTCGCCGGTGCGCATGTGCTCATTACGAGCGGCCCCACCCGCGAACCCTTGGATGACGTTCGGTATCTCACCAACCGCAGCAGCGGAAAGATGGGCGCGGCCCTCGCTCGGGCCGCAATTGCCCTGGGCGCAAACGTCACCGTGGTCAGCGGCCCCGTCCGCGTCGCCTATCCCCAGGAAGCCACCGTGCATTCAGTGGAAACCGCCGAGGAGATGCTCGCCGCCGCTAAATCCGTTGCTCCTAACGCCGACTGGATTATTGGCGCGGCCGCCGTCAGCGACTATCGCCCGAGCGAGCGTTTCCATGGCAAACGGCGCCGGTCTGCCGATGACCTTGCTCTCACGCTGACCCCAAACCCCGACATCCTCGCCGAACTCGCTGGCATTGCCCCCGCTTCTTCCCTCAAAATCGGGTTTGCTGCCGAACCCAGCCCGGACCTCGAAGCGGCCCGCGCAAAGCTGGTGCGCAAGGGCCTGAACGCCGTGGCTCACAACGATGTCAGCCGCGTCGGTCTGGGCTTCGATTCAGACCAGAATGCACTTACATTGGTGCTCGCGGATGGGTCAACGGTCCACAGCGGGGAACGAAGTAAACTGGCCTGCGCGTTCTGGCTGTTCGAGACTCTGCTAGATTCCCATGTTTCCTGAACTCATCAAAATCGGAGATTTCACGCTTCGTTCGTTCGGAGTTGCGCTGGTCATCAGCTTCTTCTTTGCCATTGCGCTCGGAATGAAGCGCGCACCCCGGTTCGGGATCAAACCACAGGTCGTGCAGGATAGTGCGCTCTTTCTCATCTTCGGCGGAATCCTGGGTGCCCGCATCACCTACATCGTGCTCAACTGGAAGCATTTTGCCGCCCATCCAAACGAGATCTTCGCGCTGCAAATGGAAGGACTCACGAGTTTCGGCGGCATGGGCGGCGGCGTCATCGGCATGTTCATTGCCGCGAAAAAATATAAGTTTAACCCGCTGGACTTTATTGATCTCATTTCTGTGCCGTTCCTGCTCGCCCACAGCATTGGCCGCATCGGGTGTTTTCTCAACGGATGCTGCGTTGGCCATGCCTGCGAAACTTCGCCTCCCGGAATGAAGTTCACCGTTCCGAACGGCATATTTCTTCCCGCGCAGCTGTACGACGCGGGCATGGTCGTACTCGGCCTATTCGCCGTGATGGGCCTCGAGCGCAAGTTTCCCGGCCGAGGCTCAAGCATCGGGTGGACGCTCATCGTCTACGGCGTAAGCCGGTTCATCTACGAGTATTGGCGCATCGGGGAAAGCAGTTTCCGGCTCGACGGAATCGGGCTATCCCAAGCTCAAATCGCCTCGTTCATTTCGATTCTCATCGGGGTCGTTTTCGTGGTCCGGTCGTTCTCGCGTCTACGAACGCCGGCCGAAGTTCCCGCCTAGAGGTTGCGGAATTCTGGTTTTGCGGTATCCTATTCCGAATCTGTTGACCCATTTTTAGGACCACTATGAGAGTTCGAAACAAAGAATTACGCAATCGTTGGAAGCGCAAGAAGGACCGCATCAAGGTCCTCATCAAGGAAGCCATCGCCGAAGGAAAAGCTCCGAAGGCCCCCAAGGCCGCAAAGGCCGCCGCCCCGAAACCGGCCCCGGTGAAGAAAGAGACCAAGCCCAAGGCCGAAGGTGCCGCCAAGAAGCCGGCTCGCGCCAAGAAGACCGCCGAAGCCCCCGCAGAAGCTCCGGCCGAATAAATCACTCAAACAGAAGCCCCCGGCGAACACCGTCGGGGGCTTTTTCGTGCCCAATTTCGCCCAAATTTTCGGCCCTTTGGCACTCCTTAGGTTCACAATAGGGGATACAACCCCATGAGTGAAATTGCCTCTCGCGGCTACGCCCACCCCGAAAAACTGTGCAGTACCCAGTGGGTCGCCGACCATCTATCGGACCCCACCGTTCGCCTGATCGAATCGAACGAAGACCCACTTCTGTATCCAAGCGGTCACATTCCGGGCGCGCACGAAGTGGATTGGACCCGCGACCTAAATGACCAGGTTGTCCGGGATTACCTCGACCGCGACGCGTTTACGGCCCTCATGCGGCGGCTCGGGGCCGATGAAACCACGACCCTCGTGTTCTACGGCGACAAAAACAACTGGTGGGCAACCTATGCCTTATGGGTGTTTGAACTCTATGGGGTGACGAACACCAAAATCATGGATGGCGGACGCCAACGTTGGATGGACGAAGGTCGCCCCCTCACGCGGGATAAAGCCGAGGCCACCCCGAGCACTTACGAAGCTCCGGCCCGTGACGACGCCACCGAGCGAATCTTCCGCGACGGAGTTCTCGCCCACGTTCGCAACCAGGGGCAACTCGTGGACGTCCGCTCCCCGCAAGAATTCACGGGCGAACGCATGCACATGCCCGACTATCCGAACGAGGGCGCGCTACGCGGCGGTCACATTCCGGGCGCGAAGAACATCCCGTGGGCCAAGGCTCTGCGTCCCGAAGACGGTACGTTCCTGCCCGCCGACGAGCTTCGGCCGCTTTATCCGCTTAGTGTCGACCAACCGACCGTGGTCTATTGCCGCATCGGCGAGCGGAGTAGCCACACCTGGTTCGTGCTCAAGTACTTGCTCGGTCTTCCGGGTGTGCGGAACTACGACGGCAGCTGGACCGAGTGGGGTAACGCAGTCGGAGTGCCCGTCGAACGATGATTCCGCCCAAACTCGCCGAACTAATCGTCACATTCGAACTCCTCGACGACCGACAAGACCGCATTCAGGCTCTCATTGAACTCTCGGATAAGTTCACGCCTGCGCAGGGCGTTACTCCCGACGAAGCCCACAAGGTTCGCGGCTGCGAAAGCGAAGTCTACGCCTGGGCACACCCGCTGGAGAACAACACCTGGCGGTTTGAATTCCTCGTGCAGAATCCGCAAGGGCTCAGCGCGATGGCGTGGGCGCACGTGCTGCAAGAAAGCCTACATGGTCTCACGACCGAGCAAATTGCCGCCGTTCCGACGGACACGGTCTATCAACTCTTCGGCCGCGAACTCTCCATGGGCAAATCCATGGGCCTCATGGGCATGCTGCAAATGTGCCAAACGCTTACGGGGCGCGGTGCAAGCTAACCAGCCACTCGGCAACTTTCTTCGCGTCATCACGAACCAAGTGCCAACCGTCGGTCGCCCGCAGATTCTCGCTCCCGGGGAAGCGCGCGAACTTACTTTCGTCGCCGATTGCGTCGTGCCACAGCGCTTTGTTCATCGAATATCCGGCCGAATTCTCGATCGTCGGGTCAATCGGCAGGTCCACATAGATCACGCAAACGCCGCGGCTCTCTAACTTCGCGACCGCCTCTTTGATCCACTCGACGTCTTCCAGAATTTTCCCTTTGGTGTCGAAGTTCGTCTCCGAGATCAGCCGCTCGGCGGTGGCGCGTTGGGCCGCCTCGCTCGGAACCGAGTTCGGCGCTTCTCGTCGGCGCTTCACGGCCGACAGGGCAACGTTCACGGGCTGATATTCGGGCCGAACAAACGGGAAGTTCCGATAGAGAAACTGGTTAGCGGGGTCGCTAAGGGTGTGGTTTAGCTTCGGGTCTAGCCCACGGCTGATCCAAAACGTCATCTCCACGATCACCAGCTTCGGGGTTTTGCCGCTCTTGAGCACGGCATCCAAAGCGTCCTGCGTGCTTCCTCCGTAGACGCCTAGGTTCAGGAAGCTGGGATCGATTGCTTGCACCTTCAGGTTTGCGGCAATCGAACTGCCCGCGAGCACGACTTCGGGCTGAACGGCCGGGTCTTCGAGCATGCGCTGGAGTCGCACCACGTTCATTTGCGCCTGCGAAACCCCCTCGCCCGGCGGAACCTTTCCCGCTCCGATCAGCGCGGTATACAGCGTGACCACAACCGCGCAGGTGGCAAACGCCGTAACCACCCTTCCGACGCGGTTAGAACTGGAAGTAAATGAACTCTTCTCCGCTTCCATAGTTGAGCATGATGGCGGCCAACAGCAGGCCATAGGCGATGCCGGTTACCCGGCGAAACTGAGCGGGGTTCCGCGTGGCCCAAGCCTGGCGGAACGCAATGGCGCGGCGGGTGTAGAGCAGGTGATACACCACGACCGGAACCGAAAAAATCACGACCGGAGCCACCTTCACCATATCAAACGGCTGACTCTTGTTCTTGAGCAGGCTTTGGCCAAATTCGATAACTTCGGAGAAGTTCGGGAGCTTGAAGAGTAGCCATCCGAGGGTGACCACGGTGTAGACAAACAGCACTCGCAACGTGCTGGCCCACAACGGAGAGGGCGCATCGAGATCCTTCTCACCCGAAACGAATCGTTCGATCGCAAGGGCCAGACCATGATAGGCACCCCAGATGGCATAGCTCCAAGCGGCCCCGTGCCACAACCCGCCCAGCACCATCACTGTTGCGAGGTTAATGTAAGTGCGGAAACGGCCCTTCCGGTTACCGCCGAGCGGGAAGTACAGGTAGTCGCGTAACCACGTCGAAAGTGAAATATGCCACCGGCGCCAAAACTCACTGAAACTGCGCGAAATGTACGGAAAGTTAAAGTTTGGCGGCATTTCATAGCCAAACAAAAAGCCCAGCCCAATCGCAATTAGGGAATACCCGGCGAAATCGGCGAAGATTTGCATCGAGTAGCCCACCAGCAGCACGAGCCCCGTCTTCATCGAGAGCGTGGTATAGAACGGGTTCGCTATCCACAGCGTTTGGTCCTTCAGGTTGTCGGCCAGCACCATCTTTAAGAAGAAGCCCACCACCAACGCGCGCCCCGCCGCATCCCAGTCGATATCTCGAAAGTGCTTAACCCGAATCTGGGGAATGAACTGTCGCGCCTTGAGAATCGGGCCCGCAATGAGGTGGGGGAAGAACGCGACGAACAGCGACGTGTTTCGGACATGCGCGCCGAAGCTATCGGCCACGATCTGCGGCCCTAGCTTGTCCGGTGCTTCGGTTTCGCGGCGTCGCCGCGCAATGGCGTCAAGTAGCAGGCTGATGCCCTCGAATGTATAGAAGCTAATTCCGATCGGGAGCGGAATCGCCATCATGGCGGCAATCGCGGGTGCGCCTCGGCTATTCGTCAGGTCACCAATGAGTCCGCCCAGCAGGCCGGCATATTTGAACCAGGCCAAGACGCCGAGATTGATGACGACCCCCGCCAGCGCCCACTTCCATTGCGATCGCCCGTCGAGGCGGGAGACCTTCCAGCTCACCACCGCATTCAAAAAGATGCTGACCGAGAGAAGGATAAGCAGCTCCGGCGCGGTCCAACTGTAGAACACGAAGCTCGCCACCACCAGGAATTCAATCTGCATCTTCCGCATTACCGGCAGGTAATACAGCACAAACGTGATCAGCAGGAATATGGCAAAGACGCCGCTGTTGAAGAGCATGTCGAACCCGGGGACTGTTTTCTATTGTTGGTTGGTAACTTCGTTTTCTGCTGCCTCTGTCGCAGTCTCGACCGGTTTTTTCTCCGGAAGCATGGACGTTACCATCAACAGCACGGCGGCAACCGTGATGAAGGTATCCGCGACGTTAAAAACAGGGAAGTTGATCGGCCGGAACCAGAACAAATCCGTCACTTTGCCCATCCACACGCGGTCAATGAGGTTGCCCACCGCGCCCGCGCAAAGGAGGCCGTTGGCCCACATGCCGATTCCCCGGTCTTGTGGATGCTTGAACGCGTAATACGCGGTTCCGCCAGCGATGAGCAATGCAATCGGCGCGAACAAGTAGCCCATGCCGCTCATCAAGCCGAACGCAATGCCGTGGTTATAGGTCAGCTTCAATTCAAAAATTCCCGGAAGAGGCCGCGCCAAAACTTGGCCCTCGAACAACGCCCCGCGCACCCACGCCTTTACGCCCTGATCCAGCGCGAGTCCACCCAGGGCAAGCACCAGGTACAGCCACGGCAACCCGCGCTTCACAGACCGAGCGCTCTCCGGTCTCGGGCACTCAGGGCGTGCTCGCCCACCACCTGAACATCCGGCCGACGGACCCGAGAACGCTCACATTCCGCATACGGACTCGGTTCGAACCTCGGCGGAGCTGGGGCACCGGTTTCTAGCACCACCCAACTCATCTTGAACAGGTTCGCTAGCTCGTGCTCATCGAACAACGTTAAAGCTGCGCGGGTCTCGGCATCCACCGTGAGGTAAGCCACCACATCCTGCGAGTTCTTAATGCCCGCCTCGGTCTTCCACGTTTCCAACTCCGCGAACACCGCTGCCCGCAACCCAAGCAGGGCCGCAAACGAGACCTGGAACTCGGAAGCTTCAATCTCCGCGAGCCGGTCGTCACTCGGCGTGACAAACGTCGCGAGATGGACGCTGTCGGTCCGGTCCGGAATCGGGAGGCACTGATAAGTCTCTTCGGCCGTGTGCGGAATGATCGGCGCAAGCAACAACGTGAGCCGGTGCGCCACCGCCAGCGACGCCGCTTGGGCCGACCGTCGCGAATCCCAGTCCGGCAGATCGCAGTACATGCGGTCCTTCACCGCGTCAATGTAAAACGCCGAAATCTCGTTCACGCAGAAGTTGTGAACCGCCGTAAGCACCGCGCGGAAGTCGAACGCGTTGTAATTTTCAACCGCCTCGGCAGCCAGCAGCTCGGTCTGCTCGACGATGTACTCGTCCACCGGGAGCAGCGGGCCGTCATACGGCACGTAGTCCTTCAGGTTGCTCACCAAGAACCGCAACGTGTTGCGGATCTTGCGATACATCTCGCCCGTGACCTTGAGGATGTTCTGTCCACATGGAACGTCGTCCACGTAGTTCACACTCGCAGCCCACAGGCGCAGCACATCGGCGCCGAGCGTGTTACAGACATCTACCGGGTCAATCACGTTGCCCAGCCGCTTGCTCATTTTGCGCCCCTGCTCGTCGTTCACGAACCCGTGGGTCAGCACCGCTTTATAGGGCGGGGCTCCTTTGATCGCCGAGCCGAGAATAAGCGACACGTTGAACCAGCCTCGGTGCTGGTCGCTACCTTCCAAGAACAGATCGGCTGGCCACGGCCCCGCCCATTCCGGCTCCACATTGCCTTCCAGAACCGCCATCGAAACCGACCCGCTATCGAACCAGACGTCGAACACGTCGGTCTCTTTGCGGAACTCCGTCTCCCCGGTAATAGGGTGCGCATAACCCGCCGGCAGAATCTCCTTCGGGTCAACCGTGTACCACGCATCCGAGCCCTGCGTCTCCACCAGGCGCGCTACCGCTTCGATGGCGGCCGGATCCAAAACCGGGGTGCCCGATTCCGCGCCGTAGAACACGGGGATTCCGACACCCCACGGACGCTGTCGACTGATGCACCAATCTGGGCGGCCCGAAATCATGGCCGTGATGCGCTTTTCGCCCGAATCTGGCACCCAGTTCACCTTCGGAATATCGGCGAGCATACGCGCACGCAGGTCGTGATCATCAATGCTCACAAACCATTGCTCGGTCGCGCGGAAGATCACCGGCTTCTCGTCTCGCTCGGCGTGTGGATATTGGTGAGTGAAACTCGCATCGTGCAGCAAGTGCCCGCTTTCGCGCAACGCATCGACGATTAGCGGGTTCGCGTCCTTATACGACACGCCCGCGAACTGCATCGCCTCGCTCGTCATGAAGCCACGCTCGTCCACCGGGCAAAGCACGGGCAGGCCGTAGCGCTGACCCGTGATAAAGTCCTCTCGTCCGTGGCCCGGCGCAGTGTGAACCACGCCCGTTCCGTCCTCGGTCGTCACATAGTCGGCGAGCATCGCAAGCGACTCCCGTCCAAACAATGGATGCCCGAACAGCGAATACTCGACCTCGCTCCCCTTCACCTCACGGACCACTTCGTAGTCGGTCCAGCCGACCGTGGTTGCGGTCGCCTCCACCAGGTCTTTTAGGATCAAATAGTGATCGCTGCCGACCCGCACCACCACGTACATTAGCCGGGGGTGAAGTGCAACGCCAAGGTTGGCGGGAATCGTCCATGGGGTCGTGGTCCAGATCACCGTGTAAACGTTGGACAGCCCCTCAGCCCACCCTTTCTCATCGTGAACCAGCGGAAACCGCACGTAGATTGCGGTGCTGGTGTGCTCGGCGTAGATGATTTCGGTGTCGGCAAGGGCGGTCCGCGCGGTCGGCGACCACATCACGGGCTTAAGGCCGCGGTAGACCTGGTCGGCTTCTACCAGCCGCCGGAACACGCGCACGATCTCCGCCTCGAACCGGTAGTTCATGGTGGCGTACGGCTTTTCCCACAACCCGAAGATACCGAGCCGCTTGAATTGCGAAGTCTGCAATTCGATGTAGTGCCCGGCATGTTCGCGGCATGCCTGGCGCAGCATGGGGACATTCCATTGCACCTTTTGCTCGCTCAGTTTTTTCTGCACCGCAAGTTCGATGGGCAACCCGTGGTTATCGTAGCCCGGCACGTAGGGCACGCGGAACCCCTGCATCGCCTTGGATTTCAGCACGAAATCTTTAAGAATCTTATTGAGCGCGGTGCCCACGTGGATGGCGCTGTTGGTATAGGGCGGGCCATCGAGCAGCAGGTAGGTCGGCGCATCCTTGCGCTCTTCCATCTGGCGGTGATAGAGGCGTTGTGCCTCCCATCCACGCTGAATCTCGGGCTCCCGGCTGGCCAAATCGGCTTTCATCGGAATCCCAAAGTTCGGATCGGGCAGGTTCAGCGTGGATTTAAGGTCCATTTGAACCTGAAAGTGTACCTTTGCCGGCATGCATTCCCCGTGACCTTGCTTGCCAGGATTGGAAACATGCGCGGCGGTTTGTCATTTTCAAGCATTTTTCAAAAATGTTGCTGTTTGCGCGGATTCCGCCGTATAATCCGGGTATGGAGCAGGCAACTGACATGTTCGTTGCCTCTCTGTGTGGAGTCAGGCAGTGAAAATTCGCACTTCCGGATTCACGATGCTGGAGTTACTGATCGTCGTTACGATCATCGCCATGCTGGTGGGATTGAGCGCCCCTAGCTTGACTCAAGCCATGCACTCGGGCAAAGAGGCCGTTTCTGTGCAAAAGCTGCGCCAACTTCACCTCGCCCTCTCTATGTATCGCGCCGACCAAGAATCTTCGCAAGACTACGGCACCATCGGCGAAGTTGGTGTGCCCGATTGGCCCTTGTGGCAAACTGCCTTGAAACCCTATGGTGTGAATGATGACCTTTGGAAATCTCCTTGTTACTTACACAGGGAGGACAACGACCTTTTCCCGACTATAGTCTACACAGGGCATACGGATCAGCAATTCCAAATCGAAACGACAGAGCATGAAGGTAATTTTGTGATCTTTCGAGACATGAATTGCACCCTTCCGAAATTCTCTCTTAATAATCAGTTTCACCCGAAACGTGGAATTGGTGTGACTCTGAACGGCCGCGTTATCAAAAAAACGGCGCCTGACCGCTTTGAACTCGCGCGGTGGTGGCAGCCGTAAGCAACTGAATTTGTTCTCTTAGTGATCAGTTCTCACAAAGCCAAGGTGACCAATGAAACTTACCCCTCAAACCTCAGTCCTCTCTTTTATCGCGCTTGGACTATTGGCAGTGGTCGTCTACCGCGCCACTTCTGCGCGGCCTCTTGATTGGCACGCGCGGCGATTGGCAGATTGTGTGGGTCGCGGAGATAGTGCGTGTGTGCTCGGCTATGTGCCAAGCGATGAAGCTCAGCAACTGCGACTAACTGAAGAATCCATTAGTTGGTTGCTGAAAGAACTAGAGATCAAGCGGGGCCCCGCCTTAAGTGTTAAGCTAGAGGAAATTGAGCAATGGAAAATGGCGACGGTCACTTATGTAAGTGTCCGAGGCGGCAACGAAGAAGTTTCATTCGCCATTTCGGACACCGATGAGGGAATTAAATCGCCAATGTTAACTTCCTCATTGCTACTGGGCCGAATGAGCCCAGACAATTCTTCCGGCGTGACGATGCTGCAATCCCGAATGGATTACGTACGGAAAAACAAAGCCGAATTGGAGCGGCGTGGATTTAGAGGCTTTGTTCCCGATTTCGGTAAGCCATTAATCTCTTGGGATGAGTTCCTTGCCCAGAACGAGGCCCGCCTCGCCCGCGTTCAGGCGGCACAAGCTAACCAACCAGCAAGGCCAGGGGGTTGAGCTTGAAGCCTTTAGCAAAACAGCTCGGTCTTCCAGTAGAAAATCCATTGCATGATAAGGACCGCACATCCGGATTCACGATGCTGGAATTACTCATCGTTGTTGCGATCATCGCCATGCTGGTCGCGCTTAGTGCGCCCAGTCTAACCCAAGCCATGCACTCGGGCAAAGAAGCGGTCTCGGTGCAAAAGTTGCGTCAACTCCACCTTGCCCTCTCTATGTACCGCACCGACCAGGAATCTTCGCAAGACTTCGGCACCATCGGCGATATGGGTATTCCAGATTGGCTGAAAAGCCGCTCCGCCTTACAACCTTACGGTGCCACGAGCGAACTCTGGCAGTCGCCGTGCTATGAACATCCCGAGGTTCATTCCGGCAACCCACCTGAGATGCAGTACTGGGGAGCTGATGACCCTCAGTTTGAAGTGTATTCAGCAACTTATGAACTAAACCTCATTATGTTCTCGGACATCCACTGCACTCTGCCGAAGAAGAACCTACTCAATCAATTTCACACCAAAAGGGGTCTAGGCGTGTTACTTTCCGGTCAAATTGTCCGTAGAACTGCGCCCGGCATGCACTTTTTTCCCCAGTGGTGGGCTCCACCCATTTAACCCTAATCGAGAACTACAATGAAACTAACAATCGTGAAACTATCAGCGGCAACTCTTTCAATCTGGTGCCTTTCTAGCATCGTCAATTCGGTGCCCTGCATAGACTTTTGCAAGCCTGAACCTTGTGCCACTGGATTCGGGACCACTACACACCCTATTATTACGACATGCAAAGCGGAGAACATTAATATAGTAGATTGCCGTATGTACTATCAGCAACGCACAGCATGCAAAGGCAATCCAGAAGATCCCGCGGTATTTGGTGTCAGAGTTTGGTACGAGGATATTCCATCCTCGTCTTGCACTTCAATCAACGAATGGTGCAACTGAAAGGGACTTTATGAAACTTCCCGTTCGCACCAAAATCTTATTGGGTTGCGCTATTTTCCTGATCGGATTCATCGTTTATCGTGCCACCTCCGCTCGACCGCTTGACTGGCATGCGCGGCGCCTGGCGGACTGTATTGGTCGTAGCGACGTGGGATGTGTCATGGGCTACATACCTGAATCAGAGAAACAGCAACTCAACCTCACGCCGGATTCGCTCCGGTGGTTGCTGGCTGAAATGGCAATAAAGCCCAACCAGCCGCACAGTGTGGAGCTCACCGTAGAACAAGATAATTGCTACCCATCAATAACATATCAGTCAACGGAGCACCCTGAACAGGTAATCGGGTTCATCATTACCGAAATTGACGAGGGTGTCCGCGTCCCAGGGCTAACGCAGTATCTGCTTATAGCAAAAATGAATCCTACTGGCACCATTACGGATCGGAGCTTCCAGACCAGAATAGACTACGTTCGGCAGAACCGACAGGAGCTTGAACGAAATGGATTCACCGGCATCTTTTCCTTCAGTAAGCCCTTCGTTCCCTGGGACGAGTTCATCGCCCAGAACGAGGCCCGTATCGCCCGCATTGAAGCGGCAAAGCTCAACCCGCCCCCGAAACCCGGGGGCTGAACTAACGCGCTTAACGGTGCGAAACGAACCGGTCCGTCGAATGACGGGTCGAAAGGAAGCCGTCCTCGGCCTTGCGGCCGACCGCCACCAATGCCGGAATGCGAACATGCCCTGGCAAGCCAAGAATCGCCTTAATCTTATCCGGCTCGAAGCCAAGCATGGGCGAACTCCCCCATCCCGCCGCCTCCAGCGAAAGCAGAAGATAGCCCACGAAGATGTAGGACTGGGCATTGCCCCAGGTCTCCGCGCCGTCTTCGCCCATCGGCCCAAACGTGTTTTCGAGCGTCTTCACTTGCTCGGCTTTCTTCTCCTCGGGCATGGTTGGTGCAATGAATTCCAACGGCGAGCCGAGCGCATCCTTCATGTCGGAATACACCACGAGGAGGGCAGCATTGCTGCCCACTTGCGGCTGCCCATAGGATGCCGCCATGAGCTCGGCCTTCAATGCCTCGTCGCGGACCGCCACCACGCGCCACGGCTGAATGTTCCACGCCGAAGGTGCGCGCCCGGCGACAGCTAAAATCTCGTTCAACTGCGCTTCCGTGATCGCTTCATCGGTGTACTTTCGGATCGAGCGTCGAGAAAGCGCGGCGTTTTGCACTGTGGTTGCGCCAAGAGTAGATTCCATAACTGCATTATACGCCTGGAATCAGAATAGTTGACACTTCAATTAATTTTGTATCGGGAACCCGTAGGACTCCTTGAGGATTTCCGCCATCGCGTCTAGACGATGGCCCCAGGTGTGTGCAGACATCATGGTGGCGTGGTTGCGTTCTACCAACGGGAGATGCGCTTCATAATTCGCCAGCAGCGACTGAATTTGTCCCACCGGATCGTCCAGATCCGCTTCGATGATCGGGTTATAGCCGAACATCTCTTCTAGGTCGGGCGGGCACTTGCCCACGATAAGGCATTTGCAGCCCATGGCAAGGAAATAACGGAAGGTGACGGCCTCGAGTCCGTCTACCTCTGGGTGTGTTATTGAGCGGGGAACACAAACCGTGATTTTGGAATTACAGAGCGCGGCGACAAGTTCGTCGTGGTCTTCAAAGAGGGGGTTGCCGGAATCCGTATATAGATAGTTCAGCCCGATCTCTTTCTCGCGTTCTTTGAGGGCGTTATGGTAGGGAATGAGTTTGCGGCCAAAAGCGAGGAGGTCGGTCGTGCGTTCGTTCGGGGGCCGAGGCGCGTAGGGAGCGTCGAACAGACCTTCGGGCATCCACACCCAGTTAATATCCGGAGCGAGCGCCTGAAGTCGTTCGGTTGCGGCCTTGTAGGAGATAAATACCGGGTCAAGCTTATAGAGCCGCGCAAGGCGAATCACCCAGTTGAAGCGGCTGGGCCAGACGTCCATAAGGTAGGCCGAGCGGGGCCCACGCGCGCTTAGCCACCATGATGCCTGCGCCAACAGACCGCGGGCCCCATTACCGACGGCAAACCTGGCCCGCACGGGCTTTGTTCTCACCAAGAGGTTCGCGAGAATGGGAATGTGTGAGGCGATTGTTCCCACCAATAGGTCGGTCTTTTGGGGGTGGACGATTGCGGCTTCCCAGCCGAATCGTTCGGCGATGGAGCGAGACAATAGGTATGAGAATGCAAGCCCGGAGTGTTTACTCGGCGGCGACAGCAAAACCTGTGGTTGCGGGTCTCGACTCATGAGAACGTATGATGGTGGTACGGAAAAAACAAAAACGACCATCGAACTTGTTCGATGGTCGTTTTTTCCTTAGAAAGCTCGGGAGAAGTTAGAACAATAAAGATCGACCTAGACATGTTAGTTCTGCAGTGCAGACCTAAGTGCTAGTCCTTAAAGGAGGTGATCCACCCACACCTTCCGGTACGGGTACCTTGTTACGACTTAGTCCCCCTTACCCCCCTCACCTTCGGCCGCTCCCTCCTTACGGTTAGGCCACGGACTTCGGGTGAAAACGATTCAGGTGACTTGACGGGCAGTGTGTACAAGACCCGGGAACGTATTCAACGCAGTATAGCTGACCTGCGTTTACTAGCGATTCCGCCTTTATGTAGTCGAGTTGCAGACTACAATCTGAACTGAGGACGTATTTTTGGGATTTGCTCCACCTCGCGGTATTGCTGCCCTTTGTTTCGTCCATTGTAGCATGTGTGAAGCCCTGGATGTAACTGCCATGCTGACTTGACATCATCCCCACCTTCCTCCGGTTTACACCGGCGGTCTCTCATGAGTTCCCGACATTACTCGCTGGCAACATAAGACGAGGGTTGCGCTCGTTGCTGGACTTAACCAAACACCTCACGGCACGAGCTGACGACAGCCATGCAACAAGTGTCTTTGAGTCTTCCTTGTGAGAAGAGGAACTGCTTTCACAGTTTTTCTCGCGATGTCAAACCCAGGTAAGGTTCTTCGGTTATTATCGAATTAATCCACATGCTCCACCGCTTGTGCGGGTCCCCGTCAATTCATTTGAGTTTCAACCTTGCGGCCGTACTCCCCAGGCGGGATACTTAATGCGTTTGCTACGTCACAAGAGGGGTCGATACCTCTTACAACTAGTATCCATCGTTTAGGGCGTGGACTACCAGAGTATCTAATTCTGTTTGCTACCCACGCTTTCGCACCTCAGCGTCAGGAAATGTCCAGTGACCCGCCTTCGCCTCGGGTATTCCTCCAGATATCAATGCATGTCACCGCTACACCTGGAATTCTAGTCACCTCTACATCCCTCAAGCCTGCCAGTATGAGAGGCAGTTCCCGCGTTGAGCGCTGGGGATTTCACCTCTCACTTAACAAGCCGCCTACGTGCTCTTTACGCCCAGTAAATCCGGACAACGCTTGCTCCCTACGTCTTACCGCGGCTGCTGGCACGTAGTTAGCCGGAGCTTATTCTCAGGGTACCGTCCTAAGTCTTTCCCTGAAAAAGGAGTTTACAACCCTAGGGCCGTCATCCTCCACGCGGCGTCGCTGCATCAGGGTTTCCCCCATTGTGCAAGATTCCCAACTGCTGCCACCCGTAGGTGTGTGGGCCGTGTCTCAGTCCCACTCGGGGGGATCATCCTCTCAGACCCCCTACGCGTCGTAGTCTTGGTAGGCCATTACCCCACCAACAAACTGATGCGTCATAAGCCCCTCCTGAAGCGAAAAACCGTTTAATTCTCGGATGATGCCATCCAAGAGTCACATCGGGTATTGCCCAGCGTTTCCGCTGTATATCCCCGTCTTCAGGGCAGGTTACTTATGTATTACTCCGCCGTTCGCCACTAGATCCGAAGATCTCGTTCGACTTGCATGTTTTAGGCACGCCGCCAGCGTTCGTCCTGAGCCATGATCAAACTCTCCGAAGAAAGTGTTTTCCATTCCTGATCGAAATCAGGATGAAGTTCACATGGTTTATTTGGAGCCTCAAATGCTCTATCGCGTATAATCGCGGAAGAGTTTCGAGGCACTTGATTCGAGACAAGTCTCGATCAAGCGCTAAATTTTGGCTTTATTATTCTAATTCGTCTCCACTATTGAGCTTTCAAGGTGCTTCTCAACCCGAGGGCTGAGCGCAAGGAGAATTGTAGGCTACCACCCCTGGGGCTGTCAAGGGGGTCCGGGCACTTTTTTCAGAAATTGGCGGTTTTTTGCCCCGATTTGCCCCGTCTTTCCGTTAAGCCACCCTCTGCCGCAACCTCCCCCACAGGTTCAAACATGAACTTCATTGACCTCATCGAGCGCAAACGAGACGGATTCGCCCACACCCCCGAAGAATTTGCGTTTATTGCCCGGCAGGCCGCCGACCCGCACCCAAACGTCACAGACGCCCAGCTCGCTGCCTGGCTCATGGCCGTCGTCTGGCGAGGAATGAAACCGGACGAACTTGCCCAATTCACCCTCGCTCTCGCCCATTCCGGACAAACCCTCAGCCTCGCCCCCCTTCCGAAGCCCTGGTTCGACAAGCATTCCACCGGCGGCGTAGGCGATAAGACCACGCTCGCCCTGCTTCCTATGCTTGCCGCCTGCGGGCTCACCGTCGTAAAAATGAGTGGCCGCGGCCTCGGAATCACGGGCGGGACCACCGATAAGCTCTCCAGCATCGCCGGATTCCAAACCGAGCTCTCGCTTGAACAAATGAAGGCTCAAGCGGGCGAGATTGGCCTTGCGCTCACGGGTCAAACCCCCAAACTCACCCCCGCCGATAAAAAACTCTACGCCCTGCGCGATGTCACGGGCACCGTTCCCAGCATCCCCCTCATCGCCAGCAGCGTCCTCAGCAAAAAAATCGCGGGTGGCGCAGACCATATCCTCATTGATCTAAAAGTCGGTTCTGGGGCCTTCATGCACACGCTCGAACAAGGCACTGAGCTAGCGGAAGCCATGCGCGACATTGCAACGGGTCTTGGTCTTAAACTGCGAGTGGTACTCAGCGACATGAACCGGCCGCTCGGGCGGGCAATCGGCAACCGGCTCGAAGTCATCGAGGCGATGCAGACGCTGCTCGGCGAAGCAAGCGGCGACTTCCCGGGCTTCTGCATTGATACTTGCGGCCATGCTCTCGAACTCTCCGGAATGGCCGATTCCCCCGAAGCGGGCCGCGAGAAAGTCGCGGCCGGCGTGAGTTCTGGGCAGGCCCTAGCCAAAGCCGAGGCTTGGCTCGCCGCCCAGGGCGCAACCGAAACGCCCCAGGCCATCGCCCGAAGCCAGGTGAGTGCCCCGGCGCACGCGTTCCCGTCCCCGAAATCCGGATGGGTTAGTCGTCTCGATGCCCGTGGACTCGGGATGGCCGCCATGCGTCTCGGCGCGGGTCGGCAAACCGCCGAAGACACCATTGACCTCGAGGTGGGAATCTGGATCAACGCTCACGTTGGCGAGCGAGTTCAAGAAGGGCAGCCAATTCTCACGGTCTACGGAGATCCGAACGCCGAGGTCCGGCGCCTTGTCGAAGAAGCCATAGAGGTCTCGACGACCGAATCAGAACCTCCGCCGCGAATCCTCCGTGTGCTCTAGGCTTCGGCCTTCCGCATGAGCCGGGCAGCTACACGCTTTCGCGCGCCCATCGCCGGTTTTTCAACCAAGAACCAGCTGAAGGCGGCAAATGGTATCAGGGCGAGAATCGTCAGCAGCAAGTACGGCCCCATCCCCATCGCGGTCCCGCCGAACGCAAACACCATGATCTGCACCGGCCAACCATAAATGTAGATCCCGTAACTCAGGTCCGCTTTACGCTCGATGTTCCGAATCGGCAAACCGAACGCGAGCACATAAAGGAAGTAGCTAAAGAAGAGTGGGCAAAACGCCTCCAACTGATACACCCGCGAACACACATTGGTGAGTAGATACGCTACCACCGCAAGCCCCCAATTCAGCGGAATGTGCTCCTTATAGTAATAGAAGCACACGCCGATCAAATACGCCTCAAGGTGAACCAGGCGATTGAGCATCCCCGTGGCCTGTCCGTGATAGATATCAAACGTGCCCGCGCTTGCCGTCACCTTATAGACAAAGTAGAGAATGAGAAGACTCGCCGCCGCCAAATACGCGGCGCGATACTTTTTGCCCAAACCCAGCACCCCCGCAATCGCGGTCAGAAAGTAGCACGCGAACTCCGAGAGGATCGTCCACAGCGGGAAGTTCGCCCCTTCGCCGTCGAACAGGCCGCGGATGTATGCCTGCTCTTGGAAAAGCGCGAAGTTTGCGAGGGGATAAGTTGCCGCGCCGTTCGGGCCCGTCCACGGCATCGCGCTAAGCGGTTGCCCTTGCGAAACCAGCCAGAGCCCGGCAAACACCGTCGCCACTGCGATCAAACACACCCAGTACGCCGGGAAGATTCGCAAAACCCGGCGGGTCATGAAGTCTGTGAATCCGCGAGAGTTTTCCCAGCTCCGCGTGATCAGTACCCCGCTCATGAACATGAAGCCAATAACGGCGGCGCTGCCTAGTGCCCATTCGCCGAGAAGGGGCGGAATTCCGCCTCCACCGTCGAAATTCCCCAGGCCGGGAGCGTGCCCAAGCAACACCAACGAAGCCAATGCAAGACGCAAAAATCCAATTGCATTGTTGGACCAATCGAGTTCCACCGGACGAAGCAGAGCGCGCACGAGCAGAAGTGTAGCAAGTTTAGGGCCAAGTCCCTGCAAATATATCGGGCGAAGCAAAGACCGAGAACGGACGTCTCGGACTAGGTACCATGAAGTTCATGCGGCGCGGGCCCCTCGCAATCCTGTTAATCCTTGTGGTTTCGGTGCTCGTTTGGGCACAAACTGCACCGTTGCGCCTCAAAGTTGGCGATTCCGTTCGCGTAGTTGTGCTCGGCTTCCCCGACTACACGAGCGACTACACCGTGCTGACCGACGGAACCATTAGCGGCATCGGATTTGGTCGCGTAGTCAGCGAAGGCAAGACCCTTGCCGAGGTCGAACAGGCCATCACGAGTCGGCTTCGTTCGTTGCTTGTGAACCCGAAGGTGAACGTGCTCATCTTGGCCCAGCGTCCGGAATTTGTTTACGTCATCCGCACGGAACCTAACTTCGGCACCAACACGGGAGCGAAAGAGGGTGGCTCTGTGCCGTTTCGCCCCGATTTGGACGTGCGCCAAGTTGTCGCCCAGACCGGGACCCCCAGTCAACCCGAACTCTTCGAAACCCAGATTTACCGTAAGGGCAAGGCTTTTAAGACCCTTGACCTTGCCCGTCTGATTGCGGGTGACAAATCGGTCTGGAACGGCCCGCTTGAGCCAGGCGACGTTATCACCATCGTTCCCACGCCCTATGTTCAGGTTTGGGTGACCGGCGCGGTGATGACTCCAGGAGAGTTCTTGCTTCGGCGCGGAACAACCACGGTACAGGCCATTGCCCGTGCCGGTGGTAAGGCGCACGTGACGAGCACCTCTCCCGAAGAACTTACGGTGACGGTTCGGCGCGGGCCAGAAACCGTAACCGCAACCGAGCCAGTCGAACTCCGCAACGGCGACACCATTACGGTTACGGCGCCTCAAAAGCTCAGCGTATCGGTTTCAGGCGAAGTGCTGCGGCCCGGAGACTATGAAGTTCGGGCCGGAACATCCGTCGGCGCGACTGTGACGGCAAACGCGGGCGGAAAAACGGCCCTCGGCTCATACCTCGGAGTCATGCTCATGCGCGATGGCGAAACCCTGGTGCTCGATCTCTCTGAGCCCTCCAATCCCGATTTCAAAATGACGGTGAAGGAATCGGATGCCATTTTTGTGCTTACAAACGAGCGATACTACATCGTTCTTGGAAAGGTTAAAGAGCCGGGTAAGAAGCTGATGCAAGACAACCGGCCCGTTTATCTTGCCGATGCGCTCGCCGCCGCTCGCGACCTCACCGACAAAGGTAGCCACCGCCGTGTCTACGTCATGCGTCCGGAAGGCGGCAAGATGAAAGTTGCGCAGTACAATCTCGACGAGTATTTGAAGGACGGCAAGAAAGAAGCAAACCCGCAGATTATGCCGGGCGATGTTATTTTGTTTGGCGAACCCAAAGGCCTTACTTTAGATGCAGCCAGCCGGGTGCTCAGCGGTGCACTTCTTCTGGATAATCTTTTGAAACGCTAAACTCCATTGGCTAAAAACCATGACGCAAGAATCCATTCTCGACATTCAGGCGGTTCTAAGCTACTTGCCGCACCGATATCCGATGCTACTCGTAGACCGGATCATTGAGGCTTCCGAAAATCGGGCCGTCGGGATCAAGAATGTGACGATTAATGAGCCGTTCTTCCAGGGCCACTACCCCGGAATTCCGATCATGCCCGGAGTACTGATCATCGAGGCAATGGCCCAAGCGGGAGCGGTGTTGCTGCTCTCTCAAGAGGCCTATAAGGGGCTTGTTCCCCTCATCGGAAGCATTGATAACGTGAAGTTTAAGCGACCGGTTCGCCCCGGCGACCAACTCCGGTCCGAAATTGACCTGCTCTGGATCAAACGAGGTTTTGGTTCCATCAAAGCCTACAGCTCGGTGGATGGCGAGATGGCCGCCCAGATGGAAATGACGTTTAAGCTCGTCCCCGACTCCAAATTTGTGCCCTAGGAACCCCGCGTGCCAACCATACACCCCACCGCCGTTGTAGATTCCAAGGCCGAAATTGCCGATGATGTGCTCATCGGGCCGTTCTGTTATGTCCAGGCCGGGGTTTACCTCGGACCGGGCTGCATACTCGAGTCGCACGCGTCCGTATTGGGGGGAACCCACCTCGGCGCGCGCAACTTTCTTGCCCAGGGCGCGATTCTGGGTGGAGCCCCGCAAGACCGCAAGTACAAGAACGAACCGACCTACCTTCGCGTGGGCGACGACAACGTGTTCCGTGAATACGTAACCGTACACCGCGCCACCGGCGAAGGACTCTCCACCACGGTAGGAAACCGCAATTTCTTGATGGCCAACGTCCACCTCGGCCACAACTGCACGCTTTTTGACGACATCACGATCGCGAACACGGTCGGGTGCGCGGGTCACACCACGATCGAAAGCTTGGTCAACATCGGAGGGATGGCGGGCGTTCACCAGTGGGCCCGCATCGGCCGCGCGGCGATGGTCGGCGGAATGGCCCGCATCACACGCGACGTCCCCCCGTTCTGCACGGTGGAAGGCGATAACCGCGTGGTAGACATCAATGCCGTCGGACTGCGACGCATCGGCGTCACTGCTGAATCTCGCATCGCCCTTCATAAGGCGGTAAAGCTTCTTTTCAAATCGCAGATGAGCCTGACCCACGCGATCGAACTTGTCAAAAACGAGATAGCGATGACGGACGAGGTCGTGGAGCTAATCCAGTTCATGCAGCGACTTTTCGAAGGCAAGAACGGCCGCGGCGACCAAAGATGAGACTGGCTATCTCGGCCGGGGAAGCCTCGGGCGACGCCTACGCCGAAGCCCTGGTGCGAGAAGCCATTCGTGTAAACCCAAATCTCCAGATCGAGGCCATTGGAGGGCAACGGCTAGCGAAGACGTCGGCAAAGATTGTGGCGGACTCTTCCAAATGGGGGGCCGTAGGCATCATCGAATCGTTGCGCGTCGCACCGCGCATCCTCGGAGGCTACTATCGCATGAAGCGGGCGCTCAGATCTGGGACCCCCGGTGTGTTCATCGCCATCGATTTCGGCTACGCGAACATCCGCCTGGCCCGCCTCGCCAAAAACCGGGGCTGGAAGGTGTTGTATTTCATTCCGCCCGGAAGCTGGCGACGCACCAAACAAGGGGCGGACCTTCCGAAAGTCGCCGACCTTATCGTGACCCCGTTCCCGTGGTCAGCCGAAATCCTAAACGACATGGGCGCGCGGGCATACTTCTTTGGGCACCCTCTTGTGGAAATGATCGGCCCCGCCGATGACCACGCGCCGAGAGCCGGAATTGCTTTACTTCCCGGGAGCCGCGAGCACGAGATTCTCCACAACTTCGGGCCCGTGGTCGAAGCCCTCGCCAAGTGGCCGAATGAACCCGTGACCGTCGCCGCCGCACCCACCGTGACTGCAGATCAGCTCAAAGCCCTTTGGGTTAAATGTGGAGGCGACCCAAAACGTTTGCACGTTTCCTCCGACCGCCACCAGGTGCTCAAGTCGGCCAAGGCGGCGATTGTGTGTAGTGGAACCGCAACCCTCGAAGCCGCCCTCTGCGATTGCCCGACGGTGGTCGTCTACCGAGGCTCTAAGTTGTTCGAACTCGAAGCCAAGCTTCGGAAGCCCAAGTTCGACTTCATCTCGCTTCCGAATATCCTTCTCGGGCGCGCCCTCTTGCCCGAGCTAATCTTATGGAACGCGACCGCTGGCGCAATTGAGCAGGCACTGACCCCACTTCTGGAACCGTCCTCATCCGAAGCCGCCGCTCAACTCGCGGGTTTTGGCGAGCTACGCGAAACCCTCGGACAGCAATCCGCAATTTCCAAAACGGTCGAGCTTTTGGCGCACGAAAGCTGGATCTAAACCCGTCATTTTTTGCGGTTAGGGACCACTCATGGGACCCCGAAACTAAAACTGAACGAAACGGGTTGTATTCGATGTCGAAGATTTGAGAATCGAAAAGGCATACAAAACCTCTAGAAGTTACTCTTTTCTCCCGACACTATCCTCAGACGGAGGACCACCTCCGCAGGAATCGAAAACACCTAGCAAGCAACAAGCAGCAAACGCAATTGCCCCCGATGAGTTTTGTCCTCTCCTACTCACGGGGGCTTTTTTTGTCTGAACGCCAGACCAATCCCTGGTAATTTCGGGGCAAAATACCAAAGAGTTTGTTAGGGGCCCAACCCATGACCGCACGATTCCTTTTCAGTCTCAGCCTTGCCGTAGCCTGCCAAGCCACGTTTTCCATGCCGTTTAGCCCTAACGATGTCCAAACCGCCGTAGAAATGTGGCGGAAACAATGCAAGTACGACATTTCCGTACCCAGCGATACAAGCAAGAACGGTACGGCGCGGGTACGACTCACGCCCGAAGGCTCGCAGTGGATCTGGTCGTCCAACGCCTATCGAAAGCGAGCAAAAGGCACCAAGCTGAACCCCGCCGACCCCTGGGACGCCTTCATTTTGCATCAGACCAAGGTCGATCGGGCCAATGCGGCTGCGCGGGCCCGCTACCTGAACCAAACCCGGCACAATCTTTCCGTTCCCGAGGTCGGGCTAATTCCCGAGCCGATCGAAATGCCCGCCGACATGCTCGCCGCCCTCGGCCCCGCCCCGAGCTTTGCCGAACCCGCCGAGCCGCGACTGCACACCATCACGTACGAAGACGGCATGACGCTGGCGGTTCACGACACTGTCGAGATGCCCACAACCTACGCGTTTTATCGGTTCCGCAGCGGAATTCAGAGCTTTGGCACCCCTATGCGCGGGTTTGACGCCGCCCAAATGGACCGCCTAATGCAGGCTGCACAGATCACCGCAAGCCAGCGCCGAGTCATGGAAGCCGTCAGCCTGCTCGAGGGCGGCTTTGACTCGATCAACACGTACGACACCGGGTTCGTTTCGGCCGGCATGATTCAGTTTGCATGTCTCAGCAAAGGGGCGGGCTCGCTCGGTCAGGTGCTTCTCCGTTTCAAGCTGACCAAACCTGCGGAGTTCAAAAAGATGTTCACGCAGTACGGAATTGACGTCACTCCTGAAGGCGCGCTCGCCGCATTGGACCTCTCCAGCGGCACCCCAAAACAGGCCGCGGATGCCGCCGCCCAGATCATCGCCGACCCACGGCTCGCCGCGACCTTCATTCGGGCGGGGCGACTCAGCACCGATTACCAGGCCGCCCAACTCTCTATCGCCCGCGACCTCTATTTCCCCGGAAACGACCGCATTGTCGTGTTCAGCAACGGCCGAACCTTTACCGGAGTGGTGTCGGATGTGTTCAAGTCCGAAGCCGGGCTCGCCACCCTGATGGACAGCAAAGTTCACACCGGAAGCATCGGACCCGTGCAGGGCGTTCTCGCCCAGCTTATTCTGGAAAAGAACCTCACCACGCTCGCCGAAGCCAGCCAGCATGAGCATACGCTCATCGGCATGCTGAAGCACCGAACCGACTTCCGAAAAGACACACGCCTCAGCCAACCGCCGCCCGCTCCGTAAGGCTACTTGGGGTATTACTTAGGTTCCGGGGTTCGCCCCGGCATCTTTGCGTATGTCCAATCCGGAATCCCCACGCCTCCCGCTTGCCAATCGGCCATGGATTCCCGTGGGGCTCGCGATTTTGGGCGGAATCATTGGGGTCGCCATGACCGTTCTCGCAAAGCCGCTTTATCGGACTTCGTTGCAGATATTGGTCTTTCCCAGCAACACGGCACCCGCGGCCTCGCTCCTGCTCGGCCCAACCGCCACGCCGCAATCTCAGCTTGCAGGGATTCTCACCTCCCGCCCCATGCATCTCTACATTGCGAGAACGGCAGGCCGAACCGAAGACCAAATCAAGCGTGAATATACGGTGCGGTCGGACCCCTCTATTTCGCAAGTCGAAATCATCCTGGATTTGAGTAACCCAGAGGAAGCGCGCACCTTGCTGCCGAAGATTGCCGCCGAAGCCCAGCGCATCCAGCGCGCAAGTGTGGCCGACGCCTCTTCCGCCCGGGAAGCGCAGTTAAAGAAAGTGCTGGACGAACGCATGGCTCGATATTCTCGAGCCCAAGACGACCTTTCTGCCGCACTGCGCGAAGCCAAATCTCCCGTTTCCTCGGTCGCGCAACTAGCCGAACTCACTTCAGGGGCCCAAACTCAGCGGGCGCTCGTCTACGAACTGGAAACCTCCATTCGGCGCCTGAAAGAACAGCTTAAAACGGCGCTGAATTCGCCCACTTTGCCGAAGTCGCCGACCGACCCCAGCAGCACCGAGCTACAAGCTCTGGACGAACTGAGAATCACTGCCGAACGAGCCCGCGCCGACCTCAAAGCCGTAGCCGAACGATATCAACCCGCCGCACCCGAATACGCCGCCGCCGAAGCCAAAGCCGAAGCCGCCGAAGCCATCTACAAGCGAGAATCCGACGCCTACCGCAAGGCCGTCGCCGCTGGCCTGAACACGCAGATTTCTCAGCTTCAGACCCAACTTTTGGTCGCCAAATACCGGGCCGAAACGCTCGAAAAGCTCAGCCGCTCTGCGCCCGAAGCCTCGTTGAATGTGCGAAATCAGGTCCGCCAAGTCGAGACGCTCCAAACCGAGCTCGCCGAATTGAGATCCAGCTATGAGGTGGCCAAAATCGAGACTGAAGTGGAGCGAACGCGCTGGGCTCCCGTGGGTCCGCCGATCACCGAAGAACGCCCGATGAACAAGCGATACGCCCGCACCCCGCTTGCAAGCGCGGCATTGGGATTTTTGGTCGGCGTGCTCTGGCTCATCGCGACCGGTCCCCGTCCGGGGGCGCGCTCATGACCTTCCCGCGCAAGTGCTTCCTCATTGCCGAAGTCGCGCAAGCCCACGACGGAAGCCTCGGCACCGCCCACGCCTACATTGATGCCGCCGCTCAAGCCGGCGCGGACGCGGTGAAGTTCCAATGCCACATTGCCGCCGAAGAATCTACTCCCCACGAACCCTGGCGCTTGAAATTCAGCCGTCAAGACGCTTCACGCTACGACTACTGGCGGCGCATGGAGTTCACGGAAGAGCAGTGGCACGGTCTCAAATCCCACTGCGACGAAGCCGGAGTCACATTCCTTTGCTCACCGTTTTCGGCGGCCGCCGTTGAACTTCTGACCCGGGTCGGCGTGCCCGCCTGGAAAGTCGCAAGCGGCGAGGCCACCAACGATGCCCTGCTGCGGCAAATGGCCGAAACCGGACTCCCGATCTTACTGAGCACGGGCATGATTGGGTGGGCCGAAATGGAGCAAAGCGTGCGAAAGCTCCGAGCCATGGGCCAAGACCCGTTGCTGTTCCAATGCACCACCGAATACCCGTGCCCGCCCGAACACATCGGCCTGAACGTGATGGAAGAAATGCGCTCTCGCCTCGGGGTTCGGGTCGGACTGTCAGATCACAGCGGAACCCCGTTCCCATGCCTGGCCGCCGCCGCCCTCGGGGCGACCGCCGTTGAAGTCCACATCACCTTTTCAAAATCGGCGTTTGGGCCGGATGTCCCCGCTTCGCTCGACCTGAACGAGCTGCGGTTCTTGGCCGAAGGACTACGCTGGGTAGACGAGATGCGTCACAACCCGCTGGATAAAGATGCGTTTCTCGAAACCGTCGCCCCGATGCGAGCCCTTTTCATGAAAAGCGTCGTGCTGAAGCAAGCTAAACCCGCCGGTACCGTGCTCACCGCCGAAGACCTCATTGCTAAAAAACCCGGCACCGGAACGCCCGCTGACCGCATGCCCGAGTTTATCGGGCGCACCCTCGTGCGAGACCTTGAAACCGACCACTTGCTCAAGGAGACGGACGTTGTCTAAGCGCAACGTGTGCGTGGTGTTGGTAGACCGGGCCAACTATGGCCGGCTGAAGCCGGTCCTCAAGGCCATTGCCGCCGACCCGGACCTAATTCTCAGCGTCCTTGCCAGCGGAACCATGGTGCTGTCGCGCTTCGGGAAAGCCACGCACGTAGTTCAGGAAGACGGATTCAGCATCGACGGCGAAATTTACATGGAGTTGGAAGGCGGCACTCCCGAAACGATGGCGAAGTCCATCGGGATCGGAATCACCGAGTGTTGCAACGAATTCCGGCGCCTTAAACCGGACATTGTGCTTCTTATCGGCGACCGCTACGAAGCCCTTTCCGCGGCTATCGCCGCTGCCTACATGAACCTGTGCCTGGTTCACCTGCAGGGCGGCGAAGTAAGCGGCTCGATTGATGAGAGTGCGCGCCACGCCATCACGAAGTTCGCCCACTATCACTACCCCGCCACCGCCCGGTCGGCGGAATACGTCATTCGCATGGGCGAAGACCCCGCGACCGTGCTCGGGGTCGGCTGCCCAAGCAGCGACATCGCGTTTAACCTGCCGCCAGACTTCGACCCGGCCCCGATCAACGCCATGGGTTCGGGCGGGAAGCTGAACTTTGACGCCCCGTTCTTGCTCACGTTGTTCCACCCGACCACCACCGAATTTGGGGGCGCAAAAGCCGAAATGCAGGCGTTGCTGAGGGCCCTAGAAAATCTCGCGATGCCGACGCTTTTGCTTTGGCCGAACATCGACGCGGGCTCAGACGACATCAGCAAGGCGATCCGCATCTTCCGCAATGAGAAGAACCCGGCCTGGCTTCACACCATCACAAATCTGGAGCCCACCGAATACCTAAAGGTGCTTTCCCGCGCTGCCGTTGCGGTCGGAAACTCAAGTAGCTTCGTGCGCGACGCGGGTTACTTCGGCACCCCCGTGACCCTCATCGGCAACCGCCAAGTAGGCCGCGAACACGGCCCCCACGTGGTTCCGGTAAGCCCATCAACCCCCGAAATCGAAGCGGGAATCCGCGAACACCTCACGCACGGCCGCTACGAACCGATCACGCTGTACGGCGACGGCAACGTCTCGGCCCGCATCGTCGAAGGCCTCAAAACCCTGAAGCTTTACTCCCAGAAACGGCTCCACTACATCCATGAATGACCGCGCTTCTCGCATTGCCGCCCTCAGTTATGATTACGCCGCCCAGCCCAAGCAAGCGGTGACAGCATGCAACCTTTGCGGAACGAGCCGGTGGGTTGTCATCACTCACGTGGACCGCTACGGTTATCCGGCCCGCGCTACCACCTGCTCGCAATGTGGATGCACTCAATTGAACCCGCGCATGACCAGCGAGGCCTACACCGACTTCTACATCGGCACCTATCGGCCGCTGGTAAGCGCTTTTCATGGACGCCTCATTGATGCCCGGTCCATCCAGGGCGAACAACGCGAGTACGCGGCGGCGATGATCGAATGGGTGCGGCCATTCCTGGCCCCCGAACACCAAACCTTGCTGGACGTCGGCGGCTCGACGGGAGTGATTTCGGCCGAGTTCAACCGCGCGTTCGGCATGCAGTGCACTGTAATTGACCCCGCGCCCGCTGAAATCGCCGAAGCGGAAGCCCTCGGCATTCGCACCATCACCGGGTTTATTGAAGACCTCAATCCCGCCGAGGCGCAATACGATTTCGTGGCGATGTTCCAGACCATCGACCACCTGCTCGATGTCGCGGCCACCCTAAAGACGATTCGCTCGTTGCTCCCGGCTCATGGCCTGTTCTTGGTGGACATCGTGGATTTCCGCGCCGCCTACTTGCGTAATCGCTCCGTCGAGATGGCCGTGAAAATTGACCACGTGTACAGCCTCACCGAGATGACAACCGAAGCATATTTGGCTCGGTTTGGCTTCAAGTGGATCGAGAAATCCTATTCGGCGGACCACCTCCATGTCGCGTACCTTTGTCGTCCGTGCGAACCGCAGCCCGACGCCGTCCCCGGCGAACGCGCCGTGAAAGAACTCCTGCGCGAGATTCGCGCGGTGCAAAACACTCCCGCATGAGCTCGCTGCGTATCCTCGGCCTGATTCCCGCCCGGGGCGGAAGCAAAGGGATTCCCGACAAGAATCTCCAGCCTCTTGCGGGCAAAACGCTTTTGGAACGCACCGCCGAAACCGCGCGAGCGAGCGGGGTCATCACTCGCCTGATTCTCAGCACCGACGACGACCGCATCGCCGATTTGGGTCGCAAACACGGAATCGAAGTGCCCTTCATGCGCCCGCCCGAGTTCGCCACGGACAGCAGCGGGATGGTGGACGTCATGCGGCACGCCGTCGAAACCCTCGGCGAAGCGTTTGACGCCGTGATGCTCTTGCAGCCCACCTCGCCCCTTCGCACACCCGAGATCATGCGGCAAGCCGTGGAGTTGCTGGACGAAACCGCCGAGAGCGTCTGCACTGTGTTTGCGCTTCCGCTCACCCATTGCCCGCACTACGTGATGAAAATCACGGAAACCGGCCACCTCGATAACTTCCTGCCCGAAGGCAAGCTCATTCGCCGTCGCCAAGACGCAACGCCCGCGTACGTCCGCGACGGAACCGTGTTCCTGACCCGCACCGAATGTTTGATGACCAAGGGCATCTACGGAGATGCTTGCCGACCGCTCATCGTGCCCGAATGCACCAGCCTGAGCCTAGACACGCCTGAGGATTGGGCCCGCGCCGAAGCCCGGCTCGCTGGAGGGCCATGAAGCCGCTCCTGGTGATCACCTTGCCCAACCATTGGGCAATCAAAAATCTGTTCCACTCCGGGGCGATTCGCACCCTCCAAGACACATTCCGGATCGCTGCGTACGCCGCCGAAGAACGCTTGCCGCATCTGCGCAACCTCGCCTGCGAACTTGGCCTTGAGCCCATCGAATGGCGCGTCACGCCTCTTTGGCAAGAATCCAAATTCCAGCAGTTCAACCGCCAATTCCAAAAGGGCCTGCTTTACGAAATCCACGACATCCAGACTGAGAAGATCATTCAGAAGAGTGCGAGGGGTCGCCGAGGGCGCGGAAAGCGCCTTGGCTCGTCACTTATTTCTGCGCTCGCCAAACTTCCGGTACGCAACGCACTCTACCGTTGGGCTTCCCGCAAAAAGTGGAATCTGACACCACAAAACCTGTACGATTTATCCGACCGGCCCGCGCTCGTGTTCACCCTGAACCCGTTTGACTTTCGCGAAGACCCCCTTGTGAAGCAGGCCGTCGCCGCGCAAATCCCAGTTGTGACCCTCATCCCCAGTTGGGATAACCTCACCAACAAGGGCGTGCTCTGCGAGGGGTTCAAGGAGATTTACGTGTGGAATCAGCCGAATGCCGACGACTTTCGGCGGCTCTATCCCGAACGCCGCAACGTGAAGGTACTCGTCACCGGCAACACGCGCACCCAAGTGTTCGAGGAACCGCTTCCCGCCGAATTTAGCAAAGAGGCTATGTGGCCCAAACTGGGCCTCGACCCGGCAAAGAAGACACTCCTCTTTGCAAACACCTCCACCGTTTCGTTTCCGCGCCAGAAGGAGGTCGCCCGCCACTTGAGCGCAGAAATGGTGCCCGGCGGAAGGCTCGCGGAATGCCAGCTTTTGGTGCGAAATCACCCTCACGACGATCCCGCGTTCTACATGGACCTGCAAGATTCTCCCGCGGTGCGAGTCTGGCCCCACCCGGGCAAGCAAGAGGCGACATTCGGGTTCAACACGGCTCCGCCCGCGAACGACATGTGGATGCTGAGCGCGATGCTGAAAAACAGCGATGTCGTGGTCAACTCGGCAAGCACGATCGTGCTCGATGCCGCCGTCGCCGGAACCCCCATGGTGAGTATTTGCTACGACGGAGACGCCGAACTTAGCTACCACGACAGCATCCGCAGCGCCTACGACTATGAACATCAACAACCGTATCTGCAAAGTGGCGCGGGTGTTCTTTGTCACAACCGGAACGAACTTATCGAGGCCATTTTGGAGGCTCTCGCCAATCCTAACATCCGGCTAGCCCAGCGGCAAACCCTTGCGTCGTTCGCCACTCCAGGACGCAGTGCCGACCGGCTCGCAGAGGCCCTGACCAAGGCAGCAAAGGGGCCAGGCTAGATGCGAGAGGCGGTTAAAACTCTGAGTCTTTGGCTTTTCGCCATTTTCTCGCTCGGCGCGGCCCTCGGCGTTGTGCTGAATCTTCTCGGAGTAACGATTTTCCCTTATGGTGCCCTCGCCGGACCCCGCAACGGCTTCACCGCTGCGTTTTTTCTGCTCCTGGTGGCGTTGGTGTGGCCAGGTTCGGCCAAAGTGCGTTTGGGCCTCTTTGTGCTGACCCCGTTCCTTACCCAGTATTACCAGACCGTGCTGTCGTGGGACGTTCCGCAAGGCGCAACCAGCATCGCCCGAATCTTGCCCTTCATCGCGATGGCGGCCGTATGCATTCCCCGAGCTTGGACTGCCGTGCGCGACTTCACCAAGGGTGAAGTGCTGGGGAGCGTGGCCGTGCTCGGCCTGAGCGTCGTCGGCTTCTTCGCATCTTTCGACCGCGCGATTGTGGGGGCAACGGGCGTTTTCTTGCTCGGTATCCTTGGGCCCGCCGCCTACGCCTACATCAAGAAAGAACTCGCCGACCGACCGGAGGCCAAAGCGATCCTCAATGCGGCGTTGTTCCTCGCCTTCATCATCCTCTGCCTGGGCACGCTGGTCGTCATTCAAGTCGGAATGGGTATCGGTATCGGCGCAGAAACCGGCGGCGGAATTCTTGCCACCCGCAACATCAGCGATTTCAACCTCATCATCAGCTATCTGCTGCTCCTGTGGCCGTTTGCCGCACACGGTGCGCGCGCTTATGGTCCCGTTGGTCTCGCATTGGTGAGCGCGTTGTTCTTACTGACCAGCATCGTGGGCCTGTCGCGGGTCGCCATGACGATCGGGCCGGTGTTGATTCTCTTCACCTACCTCTCCATCCTCCGCGAATCTCCCAAGTTTGTGGGGAAGACTGTCCTCATTGGGGCGGTGTGCTTTGGACTGGTTTGGATGGCAATTCCGGGGCGAGACGACCTGGTTCGGGCGTGGACGCTTCGCTTCAATGTCACCTCGCTTGATCAAGTGTTCACGATTCTCGAGCGAGTACGTCCCGGCGGCGAAGACAGCTTCGCCCGCGATCAACTCCGCACCGAGGCGCAGCATTTGTTCCAACGCGACCCGATTCTAGGTCACGGGCTCGGCGGCTTCAGTGTCACCAGCACCAGTGGTTACGGCGATGCCCACTCGCTCAGCCTCAATTTGCTCGCCGAACACGGCGTTCCGGGGCTGGTCGCATTCGCGGCGGCTTGCGGCCTCATCCTGCTTCGCGGACTCAAGCTGTGCACGGCCCGGCTAGCGCGGTGGCCAACCCCCGCGATCTTCGTGTTCTCGTTCTTGGCGTGGCTCGCGGCCGTTCACACGGTCGGCGGAAATCTGTTGGTGCTACTCCCGCGAAGCTTCGTGGTGAACTTCATTAACCTCTTTCTCCTCGCGCTGTACCTGCATCCCGAACGCATTTTAGAGCAGGAGCCGACGTGAGCTTCTTCCGGAGTGCCACCCTGCTTGGAGCCTCCCAGCTCATCAACATGGTGCTCACGCTCGTCTCCCGAATCCTCCTCACCCGGATTCTGGGGCGAGACTTATTCGGAGAATTCGGCCTCGCGCTCAACAACATCACTGTACTCAGTCGAATCGGCTCGCTCGGAATCGCGCCCGCTTCGCAATATCACGCAGGCAAGAAGCAACATCCACCGGAAGAAGTCGTACCGACCGCCTTCTGGATGTCACTTGTCATTGGATTGGGCGCATTTGCGGTTGCAACGCTCGGCAAGCCTTGGATTTACGAAGGGCTGTTCACCGGCGAGGTGCCCCACGACCAAGCGTGGCTCGTGTTCTATCACATGCTTCCGTTCTTGCCCGTGGTCATCGTCGCCATGAGCCTGGCCGTGATGCTCATTCCGCTGGAGCGAAAGCGGGCCTACACTTTGATGCAAGCCACCGCGATGGTGCCGCTCATTTTGGTGGCTCTGGGGCTGTGGAAGTTGGTTCCCACGCTCACGCCTCTACGCGTGGTCATCTCGGCCCAACTCGCCGCATGGTTCTGGATGCTGGGTTTCTCGCTCTACCACTTGTGGCCGTGGCTTCGGCGACTTCGGTTCTCCAAACCTGCCGCGCGTGAACTTCTGCGCTATGGGTGGCAGGCATGGCCGAACGTGGTTCTCACGGTGGGGGCGGCGCGGTTTGTCACGCTCTTTGGGGCGGGCTTTGTTGCCCCCCGAGACCTCTCGATTTACATTCTCGGGCTCAATCTCGCCGAGGCCAGCCTTGCGCCTTACACAATGGTCGGCCAGCTCGTTCTCAGTCGTGTCGCCGACGACACGGACGCCGACGGCAAAAGCACCCTCCAGATGATGCGGCTTTCCTGGGTGCTACTGGTCGTTATTGTCTTGTTGTTCGCGGTAGTTGGTCCGTGGGCGGTGCCGCTCCTGTTCGGGGCCGAGTTTGCCCCGGCCGTGCCGGTCTCAATTGCGCTCTGCGTCACGGGGTTCGCGCACGCCCAAATGGCGACCCTCTCTAATTTCTTCGCGGGCAAGGGCCAACCCGGGCTCACCAAATGGGGACTCGGTGCCGAGGTCGTGGCGATGTTCGCGCTGCTCGCTTGGCTCGGGCCGCTGTATGGCGTCTGGGGACTTGTGGGGGCATCCATCGCAAGCGCGGTGCTCGGTTGGCTGGTGAGCACTGCCCTACTCCGCCGACTCATCAACGTGCGCCTGCGCGATCAACTGCTCCCCACTCGAGAAGACCTTGCCCTGCTTAAGCGAAGCTTGGGTTCATTGTTTGGCAAGCGCAGCGGCTAGCTTCTCGCCGAGCGCTCGCATCTGCGTCACCGAGTGGGCTTCGGTGCGAACATGTTCGGGATGTAAGGCCTGCGCCTGCGCCCAACCGGCGTGGTTAGTGGCCGCAACTTTAAGTGCCTCGCCCAGGGCGTCGGCATCGCCCAACGGGACCAGGGTGCCCGGGCGGTCGCCCCCATTCACCCAGGGCCGATTAGCCGGAATGTCGCTGACCACCGGGAACATGCCACTGGCCAAGGCTTCCAGCAACGCCATGGACGTGCTGTCCGATTTCGACATAGACACGTACACGTGGCTCGTTGCGAATGCGTCCCGGACCTGGGCGGGCGTGCTCCCGCCGATGAACTCTGCGCGTTCCTTCACCGAAGGTGGCAAAAGCTCTCGGGCTTTTTCCAAACCCGGCCCGCCCGCCATGAAACGCATCCTCCACGGAAAATTTAGCCCGGCAAGTGCGCCGAGGCTCCGCACCACGGTCTCGTTGTCATATACCGGCTGAAATCCCCGGCTACACACAATCTCTAAACGCTCGTTCTGCCGTTCGCCGGGCCGGTAGAGATCCGTGTTGACTCCTTTGAGGTGGCAGACCACCTTTGCCTTTGGCGCGAGTTGCTTTGCCGCTTCGGTGATTGCCTCGCCGTTACAGGGAACCAATACGGCTCGGTTCAAGACCGTACGGGTCAGCCACCGCAACTCCGGGCGAACACGCAATATGTCACTTCCCGAGCCGTAAACAGCGTAGGGCCGGCCGGAGAGCCGCGCCGCGAGACCGAATCCCCCGCCATACAGGGTCAAGATCAGATCATCCTGGGCCGTTACCCGTCGAAGCTCCGGAACCATGCGCACATAGGTGCCCAGCCCTCGCCCGCGACCTCGAATCTCGTGCACCGCTCGCAACTGCGAACCAATCGCTCGGTGACGATCCACCAGTTCCTGGCCAATGCTGGACGTATATCCGGCCGTTCCTGGCGGGTGGAACATCACAAGATTGATATCGAGCCCACCCGCAAGCATCGCTTCGATCACCCCGGGGGACCAAGGCGCGACCGAAGCCGTAAGCACCGCGAGTTTCATGATCCCAACGGAACGTGGACACACGGAATCGCATGTTCACCCGTCCACAGCACCTTTCCGGCGCGGCCTCGCACCCGCTTTCCGTTCACTTCCACACGACCCACTTCCCCGTACAGCACGAGTGAAAACGCCCCGTCACCATACCCATCGGACAACATTTCCGTCGAAATCTTTACGTTATCTCCCGTGCGCGTAACTTGAATCTGCAGCAAAGACTCTTCTCCTCGTTGATAACCGAACGTCAGTCCATCGTCGAAGGTGTAGACGGTTTGGGCCGTGCCGGACTTCAAGAAGACGTGAAACTCGACTTCGCGGAGGTCTTTCTGGTTGTTTTCGCGCACTCCAGGGAGACACGGAATGAAAGACCCGTCTCTAAAGTAAAGTGCTGTAGCCTGAACACTTGGACTTATCGTTTGCTTCCCACGAGTCCATTGTCCAGAACGCGCATCGAACCACGCCGACGCCTTCGGGAGGCTTCCGGTGCGAGATTTTCCTTCTTCAAGACCAGGAATTTGCAAGATGCAAGGCCCTACCATGAATATATCGTCCGGCATTTCCCCACCCGGAAACTCGTATTGCAAAGGCCGCAATATCGGGTGCCCTTCGCGCTCCTGCTCCACAAAACATTGATATAGATAGGGAAGGAGCTTGTAACGAAGCCGAATATAGTGCCGCAACACTTCACGCGCCGCCGCCGAAAATCGCCACGGCTCTTGGTCGCGAGTGCCGGCCGTGCTGTGGTTGCGGAAGAACGGGAACAAGAAACACGCCTTGGTCCAGTCCACCATGAGGGCCTCGTTCGTGTCGCCAATGAAACCACCCACGTCGGGGCCGTTCCACGGTATCCCGCTTAGCGAAAGATTCACTGAGGTTGGAATCGAACCGCGCAGATACCACCGGTTAGAGAGGTTGTCACCGGTCCAAACTGCGGCATATTGCGCGGTTCCCGTGTACCCCGAACGTGTTAGCAAGAACGGCCGCTCGTCCGGCTCGGCCCGCAGAAAGCCTTCGTGCGTGGCCATCTGCATGCCCAACGCGTATTGGTTCCGAAACGCGCCGTGCTGCAAAGTTCCATCTCGGAAGAGCATCGCGTTCGGGTCCACCGCACCTGTCGCGGGATCGTTCATATCCAGCCATGCGCCGCCAAAGCCCGACTTCCGGAACTCCGTTGCATAGCCAGACCACCAAGCCCGACCTTCGGGTTTGCTGAAATCTGGATAGACCGTCTCGCCCGGCCACACAAACCCCACAAACTCGCGGCCCTCGGGGTTCTTGCAGAAAATGCCCGCCCGAAGCCCGGACTGGTAGACCGAGAACTCAGGGTCCAGCTTCACGCCGGGGTCTAGTATAGGCACCACCCTTCTTCCGAACGAGGCCATCTTCGCAGTAATCGCCGGAACCCCCGTCGGCAACGCCTTTTTCGAAGGCTGAAACACACGGTAGCCGTCCATGTAATCAATGTCCAGCCACAGCCCGTCGTTCGGAATCTTGTGCTTGTTCAGTTGGTCATTCAAGTGGTTGAGATGGGCGTCGCCTTCGTATTCCCAGCGGCACTGGTGATAGCCCAGTGCCCACAGCGGCGGTCGCGGTGTTACCCCCACGAGCTGCTGCAGCTTGGTCGTGAGTTCGCGCAAACTCGGCCCTACTAAAATCCACAGGGAGGGCAAACCATCCTCGCTGCCTAAGATGAGCTTGCGGTGCTGGTCTTCGGTACCGAAGAAGCTCGGGTCGCTGCCCGTGTCCACCCATGTCGGGTACGGGTTGTGGTTGAGGAGCCCCACGTAGGTATCGCCGCAGCGAACGATCATGTAGGGAATGGCAACGTAATACGGGTCGCACGGCTCGCTCCATTGGCAACCCGGGAAGTCGGCGAGCACGTCCGTGTTCCAAAACCGCGACCGGCGGCGGCTGACCTCCAGTGTGCCAAACGTCTTTTCCCCGAGCCCGTAAATCCGCATTGCCGGGTCATAGGCAAACGCGAACAGTGTCTGCGCCTTGCTCACGCCGAAACACCCTTCGGGAATCGAATTCAGCACCGGAACACCGTCTACCGTCAGCGTCAGCCCCAACTTGGAATCCACCAACAGACTTCCGGCATCTTCGGTCGGCTCTGGTTCATTGAGCGGAACCAGGTTCAAGTCTTCGGGCCAAACGGCGGGGTCCAGTAACTGGAGGTGGTGAATGTCACCCTCAAAGTGCCGCAACCGAACCGAGAACGTCCGCGAACCCGCCCGCGCCATGCCGGTCTCGGCATCAAACGCATCTACAAACGTGAAGTTGGCGAAGTAGGGGACTTTGGTAAAGAACATGGGGCCCAGTGTGCAAGGAAACAAAAGGGGAGGGATGTCCCTCCCCTTTGCACTGCGGGCGAAAACGCCTTAGGCGCCGCCGGCTTTAACTTCGGCAAATACCGATTTGAGGGCGTCTGCGGATTTAAGCAGCAGAGCACGCTCGTCGTCCGTCACCGACGGTTCGAGGATCGTGTTCGCCCCATCACGGCCCACGCGGGTCGGGAGTGACAGCGAAACGTCCTTGATTCCCAGCGCGCCGGTTTGCATCGCCGACACCGGGAGCACCCGCTTGCTGTCCAGCGCGATGGCTTCAACAACTTCTTTGATCGAAACACCCACCGCGCGACCCGCACCGCCCTTCAGGCGGATGACTTCGGCACCGGACTTCTTGGTGAACTCGAAGGTGTCTCGGGCAACTTCTTCGCTGTAACCCGGAATCGAGGCCAGAGAAACGCCGCCGATTGTGGCCGATGACCAAATGGGCACCATCGAATCGCCATGTTCGCCCAGTATGAGCGCGCGCACATCGGCCGCGCCAACCTTAAATTTGTCGGCAAGGAGCGAGCAGAATCGGCAGGTATCGAGAACGGTACCAAGACCGAGGGTTCGCGCTACCGGAACGATGCCGCTTTCGACCGCGAGCTGGGTGAGGATGTCCACCGGGTTGGAAACAACCAAGATCGTGGCGTCCGAAGCGAGCTTCACGTCCTTCAGGCTCGCAAGAATCTGCTTGAACAGGCCGACATTGCGATTGATCAATTCGAGGCGGCTCTCATCCGGCTTGCGTCGCAAACCGGCGGTAATGACCACGCAGTTGGAACCCGTAATGGCGTCGTAATCACCCGAGGTGATCACTTGGCTGCAGGTGTAGTGAGAACCATGACGGAGGTCAAGGGCCTCGCCCGCCGCCATTTCTGCGTTTGCGTCCACGAGGGCGATTTCGCGTACGATTCCACCAAGCTGTAATGCAAACGCGGCATCCGAGCCCACGCGTCCGCCGCCGCCAATAATACTAACTTTCATGAAGGACTTAATTCTCCGTGTGTGCATCACCGACGGGAAGGCCCCGATCGTTGCACGTTACAGGAGGATTATGGCAGAACCGATTGGGGTCAGTCTAAGTCCCAGAGGTAACGGTTGGTATCCAGGATGGTGCCCTCTAGGTTCTCCTGCAGATTGCACCCTTCGGTCAGCGACTGCATCGTCCGCATCGTTACGTGGCCGTCAGCGAACAAAACCGTGGCCTTGCCATCGTGCCAGCCCCAAACGCCACCATAGGTCGGGACGGGGTTAATCAGACGCTTCCAAGGAGCTTGGGCAAGATACACTTCGCCGCCGACCTTGAAGCTGTCTGCGAGGCGACCATTGCCCATGGATGCCATTCGGCACGGCGGAACCACGAGATAAGACCCTCCCCCTTTTGGGCGGCCCAATGTGTCCGTGTTCCACACCGAGTCCACCGCGAGAATTGTGCCGCTGGTGCTGGCGAGCTCACTCTCAAACCGAGGGGTGCTTCGCCAAGTGGAACCAAAGCGGGTGACCGGCGCGGTGTAGAGATAGTTGTAGCCGAGGTTTGTGCGTTCTGCAAGGGCGTAATCAAATTCAGCCGGGTTTACGTTCACGAGGTCCGGATCGAACGTGGCCACCGGAAGAACGCCAGGGAATGGATCGCGCGGGCACCGAAGAATTTGGCCGTTGCGCATATAGCTTTGAATCAGCTGGGGCCACCGCTTGTCCGCTTCGGCATTCGGAGTAGTACGTGGACGATAGGACGACGGCACGAACTGGTCGTCGTTGTCGCTCATATACATCTGGAGCGCCACTCCCACCTGCTTGAAGTTGGAAATGCACATCACCTGGGCGGCCTGATTCCGGGCTCTTTTCAGAACCGGGAAGAGGATCGCGGCAAGGATCGCAATTATTGCGCCCACTACCACGAGTTCAACTAAGGTGAAGGCGTGGCGACGTTTCAAAACTGTGTTTCGTTTATCTTACAACAAGATTTCCTAAATTTAGGTGGAAAGTGGAAAGATTTCCCAACATTTTGAACCCCCGGGCCTGATACCAAGGTCCTAGTGACCCGTCACATTGCAGGGTGGTGGACCTATTTTGAGCGTAGGCCCTCGTCCGAATCGCATCTACGATTTGGCTCCCAATCCCCGCTCCGCGCCGGTCTTTCCGAACCACCAAGTTGTAAATCCCAAGCATTTCGGAAGATTCGGTGACCATTACGGCGGCCAAAACATCGTCCGGATTGCCCAAGTAACCTAGTTCTACGTCGGCAAGCTCGGTTGCCTTCCGCGTCAGGTCGCGCGCCTGTGCACTCATCCGCGAAAAAAACTGCTCGGACATAAGCGCGGTTACCGCTTCTCGCTCTTCATGGCTCGTGGCCCAGTTCAGTTCGGCCCCATCGGTGGTTGGCTTACCCTCTGCCACCATCACCTCAATTCGGTACCCGCACCACCACTGGGGCTGGCGAAAGAAAGCGCTTGTCTCCGATGGGCGATCTCCCGGCCCTACAAACACCCGGGTCGCGCGGGTTTGCTCGGCAAGTTCCCGCAATTCGTTCCACAGGCGGGGTTCATCCGGCGGGGCCACATCTAGTCCAATCACGAAATTGCTTACGGGCGAGGTGAGTTCGGACCGAGCAAGGGTGTAGCCGTCGCGAACCTCGATCCTGGTACCGGGGTTCGCACGGGCCAACGACAAATAGGTGTGTCGAATATTCTCCCGGCAAGGCGCCGTTAAAGGATGAAGCTCCACATCGCTCCCGCCGTTGTGCGCTTCGGCAGAATCACCACGCCAAGCGTCAAACCCTGCGAAACCTGCGTTCCGATGATTCCTTGGGGTCCCTTAGGCGTCAGCACAAACGTCGCCGTGATCGAGCCCTGGGCGTCCGACTTCCATACGTCCAGCCCCGCCCCAACCTGCAGGCCCGCCCCCGGAACCAACGTGCCCAAAATCCGCACTGTGGGGGCATAAAGCCGAACTGGAGCCACGAATTCCTCACCCTTAAAAGTCTGCTCAAAGAACTTCGCCGCCGTGTTCATGACGCTGTTCTGAACGAAGAAGCCGCCGAAGTGACCCGCATCTAACCACAGCGCCTGAACGTTGCCCAGGCTTGCAATAAGCTTTCGATAGGTTCCTGCGGGCATCACCGTGTCATGCCTAGCCGCAATCACATAGCTCGGCCGTTGGTCATCTTTGCGCAAGTACTCGGCCGGTTCAATGGGCTTCAGAAACTCGGTGAGCGACGCCCGGGTTACCCCCTTTCGGCGCAGTTGCTCCCGCTCGCGCACAAGCCGCGAACTCGCCCAAAAAATGTCCGAAATTCCCGCTCCTCCCAACACCGATGTATACGCCACAAACCGGGGTTCCACCGCGAAAGCAAGCGCCCCTACAATGCCGCCGAGGCTGGTTCCCATGATGCCGATTCGCTTGGAATCAAATTCGTCTCGGGTTTCGATCCAGTCCACCGTGCGACGCAGATCTTGGATTGCCTGCGTCATTACGGCGACCAGCGAAGCCGGGTCACCCTGCACTGCAAGCTCGCCCGAGCGTTTACCCGGCGGCGTTCGATGAAGGTGATAGGGAAGTTCAACAATCACGCCCGCGATTCCCGCTTTGGCGAGCCGTCGAGCCATCGCAAACTCGGTGCGTTGGTCCGTAGTTCCCCAATAGTGAAGAAGAACCACGCTCGGGTGCGGGCCCGGGCCTTCGGGAAGCACTACATGCACAGGGACTACGTCATTCGCGGGATAATCCGTCTTAATGGGTGACGGGAAATCAATGCGAAACGTAGACGGACCAATTTCGGGCACGGCGCGCCACCGACCAAAGCTAATTTTCGGGGGAGATTCCTCGACCGATTGGGCCCAGACTCCCGCCACTAGCCCGAGAAAAATGACCACGAAGGCCCATCTGATCGCCGCTCTATGCGCCATCTGTTTGGCCCCGTTTGCCCACTCCCAAAGTTTAGACAACACTTTCGACATCGCGCTGGGAACGGCGGGCCTTAATCGCACCACCGCTAGGTTCAGTCCGGACCTATTGCCGTTCTTCCAAGATTCCAGCCACCGCACCCTCTTGTTCAAACAGTTGCACGCCAACCCTTGGCTTGCGCCGGACCTCGTGGCAAACTACCGCGGCGAATTCGCCGCCGCCGCCGATAACCAGGCGGACATCATCGGAACGGGGGCGAGACTCCTCGGGGCGAACGTTCGCAGAACCCTTCTCGGTGACCCATTGGCCGCCACAAAAACTTTCGCCGCCCAACCTCGTGCGCTGGAGAGCGTTCTGCAGCGCATGCGTACGGCGGGGATTCTCAAAAGCGCACCGCCGCCCCTCACCAACGTGCCTTCGCCCGTGCAAGAAGCCGCCGCACTCGTGTTGGCAACCGCACTGGAGAATGTTCCGGTTCGACGCAACGCCTTAGGCCGGTTGCGCAGCCCCGACGACCTGTTCACCCGCGCGCGAGAAGCCAACATCCTCGACGCCTCCACCGAAGCCGTTCTCGCCTACGAAGTGGACTTCGCCGCGTACGACCTTAAGTTCATGAACGCGGCCGCTCAAGATATGGCGAACGCCGCAAGCACCGCGCGGAGCAAACTGCTCGGCGTCGCGCCAAACGAGAAGTTCGAATGGCGAGTGAGCACTACCTGGGGCGAAATCATGCTTTCTGGCGGAGCCGACAACACGTACGATAACCTCACCGCCGCGCTCGTGATTGACACCGGAGGCAACGACACCTATATCGGGATGCCGGCCAATCGTTCAATTCAAAATTGGATCAGCCTCGTGTTCGACTCGTCCGGCAACGACAAGTACCTCAGTCATGGCGCGCTCGCCCACCGCCCCATTGCCCAAGATCCGAACCGGAAGTCCGCATCCGGTTTCGGACCGGGTTCGGCCCTGCTTGGAATCTCGATGCTCTACGACCTGCGCGGCAACGACCTCTACCGAAGCTCGCTTCCGGGCCTTGGGTTCGGGCACTTCGGGTTTGCGACCGTGTGCGATAGCGACGGAGATGACATTTACGATGCGTATCGACTCGCTCTGGGGGCGGGAATCTTCGGCATGGGCCTGCTCGAAGACCTCGGCGGCAAAGACAAGTACTCCGTGTTCACCGAAGGGCAAGGATTTGGCGGACCGATGGGGGTCGGAATGTTGTTCGACCGTGCGGGCGACGATTCCTATGTCGCGAATGACACGGTGCTAGATTTTCCGAGCGCGCAAAGCGCACAACACAACACCAGCATGGCGCAAGGCGCCGGTTATGGCCGCCGGGCCGATTATCTTGACGGACATAGCATCAGCGGAGGAATCGGCATCCTCTATGACCTCGAAGGCAACGACAGCTATTCGTGCGGCGTGTTTGGCCAGGGCGTCGGCTATTGGGAAGGCACCGGCTTCTTATGGGACAGAGTCGGAAACGACACCTACCACGGGCAATGGTACGTTCAGGGCGCAAGCGCGCACTTCGCGATTGGTTTCCTGGAGGACGAAAACGGCGACGACGTTTACAACGCCGAAATGAACATGGCCCAGGGTGCGGGGCACGATTTCGGCTTCGGAATCCTCCTCGAACGCAACGGAAACGACCGCTACAAAGCCCCCAACCTCTCGCTGGGTTCGGGCAACGCCAACGGAATCGGCATGTTCATGGACTTCCAGGGCGACGACACCTACGCCAGCATCGGCCTGACTCTAGGACGCGGTGCCGAAGCCGCCGCCGGAACCGTGCGCAGCCAAGCCCTAACATTCGGGCTGTTCTACGACGGGTTCGGAACGGACCAATATCCCGAGAACGTGGGTTCGGCCCGAAATGGAGCGCGAATCACCAATTGGACGGATAAACGAGACGACCCCGCCAAGAGCCAAATGGGTGTGTTCTGGGACCGCTAACCACGTGCGCTAAACTCTGGACCACGCATGATTCCCCTGCGCGACAACTTTAAGCCGAAGGAGTTTCCGCTCGTCACCTATACGCTCGCGTTTCTCAACTGCGCGATCTACTTTTGGGACCGGGGCGGGCTTTGGATGGCCGATTCGCGCTTTGCCGAGTTTGCCATGCGGCCCAAGGAAATCCTGCTCGTGTTGCAAGGCCAGGGCGATCCGACCACCCTGGTGACAATTTACACTTCCATGTTCCTGCACGGGAACCTCGCCCACCTCGTCACCAACCTGCTGTTTCTGATCGTGTTCGGCGAAAACGTGGAGGCCGCGCTTGGAAGCGTGCGATTTGCCTTGTATTACGTGGCGTGGGGGCTACTTGCGGCCATGAGCCATATCTACGTGGACATGAACTCGTGGATTCCGACTCTGGGAGCCAGCGGCGCAATCGGAGGGGTGCTGGGGGCGTACTTTTTGCTCTTTCCGGGTAATCGGGTCAAGTTCATCGTATTCCCTCTATTCTTCTTGCCGTTTATCACTGCGGCGTGGGTGCTCCTCGGCATCTGGTTCTTGGCTCAGATTTTCTTGCCCCAACAAGGCGTCGCGAACTGGGCTCACGCGGGGGGCTTTCTCGCCGGTATGCTCACGGTGATTCTCTTAGGGGGCCGCACGAAGATTCTTGCCGCCGAACCACTGGTTGAATCCAACCTGGAACTCGAAGGATTTTAGTTTTTGACAGAGTCAACCGCGAAGCCGTTTTTTCTGATTGGCGTCCTGCTGTGCTTGGTGGGTTCGCTTGCTTCGCTACAAGTGCGTGTCCAAACGGAAAGTCGCAACCGCACCTACGCCCTGGCAATGGACGTCAACGACATCCGCGCCGGACTCACCGACACCAAACCCGAAACCCTAACGACTGCTCTCTCGGAACTCAAGGCGAAGGGACTCGACCTACTCATTGTCACCGAGGAGACACTGCGCGAACGGTTTGAGCGGGGCGAGAAAATTGACCGCTCCGCAGTCGTTCCGCCTTTTCTTGGCGATCCGCTAGCATTTCCCGACGGGTTCAATCCGCAAGTGATTGGCAGCGCAAGAACGGCTGGCGTCCCCATTCTCGTGCGCCTCACCAACTTCTCCGGAGCAAGCCCGGAGTGGAACGAAAGCCGTCTGCAGGCCGCCATTGCGGCCGGAGCCATTGGCTATCTGCCCCAAGGTGATGAAGTTCTCGGATTCCGCGATTCGGTGCGATTGATTGAGCACCTCAAGAACGGCGAACTGTTCTATGCGACGCCCGAGTTCACGAACATCGCGGGGGATAGCGGCATCGTTCGCGAGGTTCCCGAACGGGTGATTCGACTGCACAGCATCCAGGCTGCCGAAATGAGCCGTGCCTCGCGCGGAACGATTCTCGAACGCTATGCCAAGGCCTTCGGGGAGCGCGGCATCCGAATCATGCTCGTTCGCCCCTTCGAACGGACAAGCGAGAACTTCCTGGCGGACCTAGGTAAAGACTTAAGCTCCATCGGGGCCGCAATCTCTAAAGAGAAAGGTAAACGCGGAGTTCCTCGCCCGTATCCAGATTACGAAGTGCCGCGCTGGACCGCATTCGCCCTTGGCCTCGGGCTGATTTGCGCCACCATCGGGCTCGCTTATGCTCTCCCTCTGAACCGCCCCCTTACCATCGCCTTGATTCTCGCCGGTGCGGCGATGGGGCTGGCTTCTGCCCTGGGTCCGGGCCGACAATACGGCGCGTTGTTCGGTGCGCTGCTGTTCCCAATCGCCGGGTTCGTGTTCACCGAGCCGCTTTGGTCCCGGCGACCCGTGGTCAGCTTTGCGCTTATCTCCGCGTGTTCGGTGGTCGGCGGATTGTTCGTTGCCGGACTTCTTAATGGCCTCCCATTCATGGTGAAGGCGGCCGTCTTCACCGGAGTCAAGCCTGCTCACTTCTTGCCGCTCTTTTTGCTCGGCGTATGGGCGGTTGCGCGGCACTACGATGGCCGCGAACTACTCAAGAAGCCGCTCACGGTCGCGATGCTCGGAACCGGGTTTATTGCCCTAGCGATCGTTGCTGTGATGCTGGTGCGCACGGGGAACGACAGTCCGGGTGCGGTCAGCGGGCTAGAACTCAGCCTCCGCTCGTTGCTGGAACGCGTGCTCGTGGTTCGGCCTCGAACCAAAGAATTCATGCTCGGCCACCCCGCCCTTTTGGTCGGACTCCTTTTGTTCGCATGGAACCACGCCCAGAGCAAGAACTATAAGGGACTCGCGCTCGCCCTCATCGTCGCCGGCGCAATTGGTCAAACCAGCATCGTAAACACGATGTGCCACCTCCACACCCCCGTGCTTGTCTCGGTCGTGCGTATTGCGATCGGGCTGGTACTCGGCGGAGTGCTGGGGCTGGTCGCTTGGTTCATGGTCCGCCCCTTCCTGACTCGAAACAAAGAGGTACCCGCTTGAAAAAACGAATACTCGCTGCGGGCTACTTTGGCTGCGGCAATCTCGGTGATGATGCTCTGCTGGTCGCCCTGCGCGACGGCCTTGAGCCTCTCGGTTACGAACTCAACGCCCTAAGCGGGAACCCGGAAGCCACGCGTCGCCACACCGGAATCCCCGCCTACCCACGCAAAGACTTCGGCGCCGTCGCCCGCGCGATCGAAGAAAACGACGCGATGGTGTTTCCGGGCGGCTCAATCTTCCAGGACGTCACCTCCAGCCGAAGCGCGATGTACTACGGCAAGCTCGTGAGTATGGCCAAAGGCAAGGGCCGAAGCGTGGTGATGGTCGGGCAAGGCGTCGGCCCGCTGAAAACCTTCTTTGGCAAACGCGCGGCCCTCGCTGCATTTAACGCCGCCGAGGCCATTGCCGTGAGAGACCCCGACAGCGCAAAGACCCTGCGCGAGCTGGGAGTGACTCGGCCCGTGAAAGTGACTGCGGACCTCGCGCTGGCGCTCCTGCCCCCGCGCAGCGACGAAACTTCGGCCTTCCAAGTCGGCGGAATGCGCACAGTTGGTCTCGCGCCGCGACCTCACGGCAAAGGAAAGGAAATCGCCGAGTTGTTCGGCGAAGTCGCCCGCCTCCTCATGCAAGCAAGCGTCGTACCCATGCTTATCGAGATGGATACAGAAATGGACGCTCCGCTCCTCGACGCCATCGAAAAAGCGCAGGGCGGCAAAGTGCCCGGAATCCGGCGCATCGCCCACCCCATAGATCTCCAGCGCCGAATTGCTCGCATGGATTCCGTGGTCGCCATGCGCCTCCACGCCGGAATTCTTGCCGCCACGGTCGGAGTACCCAGCATCATGGTGAGCTACGACCCGAAGGTCGGGGCGTTCGCCCGCGAAGCTAATTTGCAGCTTCTGGA